>CWGX01000025.1_pt2 | contig 73906 bp, 59 predicted proteins | sample 682481 | NCBI WGS metagenome assembly CWGX01 (sample SAMEA3735743, study PRJEB9488) | human gut metagenome | biome: ENVO:mammalia-associated habitat; material: ENVO:feces | place: Malawi | collected 2009-02-27 | reverse complement strand
GGAGCAGGACCAGCGGGCCTTGTTCAGACCACCCTCGTTGGCCAGGTCGACCAGCATCTTCAGCTCGTGGAACACCTCGAAGTAGGCAATCTCCGGCTGGTAGCCGGCCTCGGTCAGCACGTCGAAGCCGAGATCGCACAGGTGGTTGATGCCGCCCATGAGGACGTCCTGCTCGCCGAACAGATCAGTCTCGGTCTCCTCGGTGAAGGTCGTCTTGATGGCGCCTGCACGCAGAGCGCCCAGAGCCTTGGCGTAAGCCAGGCACAGCGGCCAGGTCTTGCCGTCCGGGTCCTGCTCGACGGCCACGACGACCGGGACGCCACGGCCGGCGGCGTACTCACGACGCACGATGTGGCCCGGGCCCTTCGGAGCGACCATGAACACCGGGTGATCCTCGGAAGGCTTGATGTAGCCGTAGTGGATGTTGAAGCCGTGGGCGAAGGCCAGGGCAGCGCCCGGCTTCAGGTTCGGCTCGACGTCCTTCTTGTACACGGCGGCCTGGTACTGATCGGGCAGCAGGATCATGACCACGTCGGCCTCGGCGACGGCCTCGCCGACCGGCTTAACCTCAAGGCCCTGCTCCTTGGCGAACTCGACGGACTTGGAGGTCGGGCGCAGGCCGACGACCACGTCAACGCCGGAGTCGCGCAGGTTCAGCGCATGCGCGTGGCCCTGGGAGCCGTAACCGAGGATGGCGACCTTCTTGCCATCGAACACGGACAGATCGGCGTCCTTCTCATACCAGATAGTTGCTGCCATAATAGGCACTCCTTTAATTGGATGTCTTGCCGCCGAACGCGCTCGCTTTCGACGGCCCTCTTGGTTGCAGACGGCTTCCACGCGGGATTGTGTCCCGCGCCAAAGTCATCCCCTCCTGTGGCTCAGTTCTAGTACCACTGGAGGCGACGTGGTTGCCCACGTCCAAATATTGAATGATTGTTTTTGTGTATTGTTGTTATTTTTTGGGAGTTCAAGCGCGGCCGGGCGGTACCCGACCATCGCCGTCACTTCGTAAAGTCGACGTCCTTGGTCTCCTTGCAGGTCGCCAACGCAATCAGGCAGCAGACGGCCATCACGGCAAGATACAGACCCACCGAATGCACGCCGAAGTGCTTCGACAGCCACGTGGCGATGGTCGGCACGAAAGCAGCGCCGACGATGGCGGCGAGGTTGTAGCCGATGCCGGAGCCGGAGTAACGCACGTTCGCGTCGAACAGCTCGGGCAGGAAGGCGCCGATCGGGCCGAAGGCGATGCCCATCAGGGCGAAGCCGAGGCACAGGAACACCATGGTGGCCGCGAAGTTCTTCTGACCGACCAGGCCGCTGTCCAGCAGGAACGGGAACAGCACGGCGAACACGACCAGCGCGCAGGACGAGAACATCAGCACGCGACGACGGCCGATCCGGTCGGCATACAGGCAGGAAAGCACGATGAACAGCGCGAACACGCAGATGGAGATCATCAGCATGAGCAGGTACTCCTGGTTGGTGAAGCCGAGGGCGCCGCCGCCTTCACGCTTGGTCTTGGTGCCCCATGCGAGCGACCAGGTGGCGAGCGTGTAGAACAGCGTGTAGGTCACGGCCACGAGGAACGTCGCCTGCAGCACCTGCTTCCAGGACTTGCGGAACACCTCGGTCAGCGGGGACTTGACGACTTTCTTCTGCTCCTGGGCCATGCGGAAGATCGGGGTCTCCTCCATGTGGACTCGCACGACGAGGCCGATGATCACCAGCACGGCGGACAGCAGGAACGGCACACGCCAACCCCAGGCGCACATCGCATCGGTGTCATTGAACGACTCCAGCACGAAGTAGGTGCCGTTCGACAGGAAGAAGCCGATCGGGGCGCCGAGCTCCGGGAAGGAGCCGTACAGCGCACGCTTGTCTTCGGGCGCGTTCTCGGTGGCGACCAGCGCAGCACCGGACCATTCGCCGCCAAGGCCGATGCCTTGGATGAAACGCAGCAGACACAGTACCGCGACCGCGCCGACACCGACCTGACCGTAGGTCGGCAGGCAGCCGATGAGGAACGTGCCGACGCCCATAGTCATCAGCGAGACGACCAGCGTGGTCTTGCGGCCCATGCGGTCACCGAAGTGGCCGAAGATCAGGGATCCCAGCGGACGAGCGATGAACGCGATGGCGAAGGTCAGCAGGCTCATCAGCAGCGCGACGGTGGGGTTGTCCTTCGCGGAGAAGAAGATGTGCGGGAAGTAGTTCGCTGCGGCGGTGCCGTAGGCGTAGAAGTCGTAGAATTCGATGGCGGTTCCGACCATCGAGGCGGCGATCACGGTCTTGACCGAGTCACGGACCATCGCCTTTGCTTTTCCACCCACCGAAGTGGTGCCGTCAGCTGTCAGTGTGACTGCTGTCATTGTTAGCTCCTGTTACTGCACGCGGACGAGCCCGCGATTTTTTATTCTGTTCTCTCTCGTTTGCCGCTTTGCTGATCCGGTGACCTTGTGGGACGCATCAAAAAAAGCCCCGCGACTCGTGCAGGGCTATACGATTGGTTGCTCGCTGAGCCCTGCCTTCGTTGGCGGGGTTCCAAGCAGTGATGCCGAATCAGTCCGCCAACGAAGACGGAATAATAATTCGTGCAGACAGCAGAACAACGTTAACGGTGGTTGCGTTAGCGGCGTTATCAGCAGCATATCCAGTCATCGCGGCGAACCTCCTTTCGGTATCGAACGTGTCTTTCGAGCTCTTTCGCGCTCGACTGTCTGACAACATAGGCGCGGGATTCCACGACAGCCATCAAAGGTTCACTATGTGGACGGCCACGGCATAACAACATCGGCGGCGTCGGCACAACCTGTCTGCGTTCCGCCTGCATTACAGACAGACACATCGACGCCCCATCCCACGAAAGTCCCATTTCAGCAGCAACGGATGGGACTAATCGCGGATAGGATGATGCCTCAATCCCAAACGAGGCGCAACAGCGGCCAATCCGGCCGGATTGCTAGCGCTTCATCGAAATCGTGACGACCGCGGACGCGAGCACACAGACGATGGCCGCCGGGAACAGCACCGAGAAACCGCCGGTGACGGCCACACCGACCGCGCCGATTATCGCGGCAAGCGCCAGACCGACGGAATTCGACAGGTTGAAGAACGCCAAATCATGGCCGGCCGAACGCGCATCCGGCAACGCGCCCATCGCAAGCAACTGGCCGAACGTATCGATAAGGCCGAACGCGAACCCTCCGATCAGGGCGAACAGCACCATGCCGACGGCGCTCGGCATGGTCATGGGCAAAGCCAACGCCACCGCGTACAGCACGCAGGAAATGACCGACAGATACCGCGGATCCTCAATGTACTCACCCACCGGACCGGCGATGAACGCGGCACCCACAGAGCCGACGAGCGTCGCCAAGGCCATCGAGGCGATCAACGAGCACACCGGTACCGCGATCGGAGAGGAGTTGCCTTGCGTGAACCAATCCCGGAAGATCAGCGCCGATGCGATGAACCACAGGAACATGGTCGTCAGTCCGACACCAGCCGACACCAAGGAGCGCGAAGCGAACGCCTTCCAGAATTCGACGGCGTGCCGCGGCGCGCGGAACCGCTCCATCAGCATGTGCGCACTCATCGCCGTATGCGGCTGCTCCTCGCTCGACGGTTCCTTCGGCCACACCAGCACCGGCACGATGCCGGCCAGCAGGAACACCGCGGCGGCCGCGGCGAACGGCGTATACAGCCCACCGAACACGACGCAGGCGACGCCGATCCACACGCCCAGCGCCTGGCCGACCATCTGGCCGATGCCACGCGCGCGCACGATGCGCGGACGGAACTTGTCGGGCACTCGCTCGCTGAACGCGGCCGCCATCGGCACGGTCAGCATCACATAACCGACCTGCAACAGACCCCACAGCAACGCGATGCCCACCACGTTCGAGCACAGTCCCAGCGCCAGCGTCATCACCGCGGAGACGACGCCTCCCGCGATGATCCACGGCGTGCGCCGGCCAGCGGCCACGCGCGTGCGATCGGACAGCGCGGAGACGACGGCCTCGGCAATCAGCGACACGACAACGCCCACGACAACAACCACGGCCAGATCAATGGCCCATGCCGACGCCACCCCGCCGTCGCCGACCGCGCCAATGCGACTGACCAGGCTCTCGGAGAGTTCCTGGCCGCCACCGGAGAACGCCGCGCGGGAGGCAACCGCGCCGGAGACCCGCTGCCAGCTGACTTTCGCTATGACCGCAGGCAGCGCGAGCAGGTTCAATGCGGCCCATGGCACGATCGACGTGGTCGCGCCCACCGCGAAGCCCCACGACAGGCGGGTCACCTGACCGGGGTTCGGGCGCTGGCCGTCGGCGCTGACCACCGGGTCGCGCATGTCCACGTACGCCGATCCCATGTCCGGGACCGCCGTGTCGACGGAGGCCGCGGCCGCCGCGGGAGATCCCTCCGAGGTCATCTGCGCGACCTGGGTCTCGGCTTGCGTCACGGACGCCTCGACCTTGCGCCGCGGCTGATGCACGGCCAAGCGGGCGACCGCGGACTTGTCTTCGGGGCTGAGCACCTTGTCGTAATCAGGCCGATCATCGATGCCGGGGCGAATATACACGCTGCCCGGCAACGGCTTCGGAGCGGGGAATTCGTTCGGTTGCTGCTGATCATCGGTCATGATATCGGTTTATTTCTCTTCTCTTGTGCGCTCTCGTTACGGGTATACAACTATCGTAACGTTCGCATATTACACGACGACGCGGCACGGCTGATATGCCGGCCGCGTCGCGTGAGACTTTTGGGAGCGCGGGACTTGCGAGATTCGCCGCGCGGGCGGCGATGTAATGCCGGTCGCTGCAACCGAGCGCCGAATAATACGTGCTGTTGACCCGATAGAGGTCGAGGTTGGACGCCGCCGCGCACGTGGCTGGCGGCCATCTGGTCGAAGATCGACATCAGGTATTCCCAGCCCTTGGCCGAGTCAGTGTCGATGCCGACCTGCTGCGGGGTGAAGCTGACCCACACCAGGCGCGTCTTGCCGGCGAACTTGTAGTGTGTGAACGGCAGGCCCGGACGCGGGCGGCAGATGCCGGCGAGGTCTTCTTCGGTGGCGCCGTTCGGGAATACGGAGCTCATGGTCAGGAACATCGGGTAGTACTCGGATTTCTCGCCGTTCTTCAGCACGTCCTGGAACTGTGCGGATTCCCAGCTCATGTGGTTGACAATCGCGTCGACGATGATGTCGTGGGACTTGCTGAGTTCGGCCACGTCATCCCAGGAGCCCAGGCGCGGGTCCACCTTGGTGTGGTCGATCGGATCAAAGCCGGCGTCGGCGCCGTCGAACGGCGTGAAGAACGGCAGGACGTGGACACCGTTGTACACCCCGGCGAAGCGGGTGCGCAGCACATCGGTGAGCGAGGCGATGGTGCCGTCGCCGAAGCGGTTGGCGTAGGTACCGCCTCCGGACTCGCTGGCAGAGGCGCGGCAATCAGCGCCGCGTGGTGTCGGCCTCGCGCAGGGAAACAGGGATTACGTCATCGGCGGAATCGACCGGGCGCCCCTCGATGGCATCCGTCATGCGGGCGACGGCCGTGCCGGCAAGCGCATCAAAGTCCTGGCATACGGCGGTCAGACGCAACCCTGCCATGTCGGTCAGATACGTGCCATCATAGGCGACGACCTGCACGTCCTGCGGCACACGCATGCCGCGGCGAAACACCTCCTGCACGCAGCAGGCGGCACCGATATCGGAACTGACCACGGCATCCACGTCGGTAAAACGGTCGAACAGTTCGCGCATGGCCGTTGCGCAACCCTGAAAATCCGCCACTTCCCCGGCCTCGATGTACTCGCACCGAATGCCTGCACGCTGCAGTTCACGCTCCAGCGTCAGGTCATAGCGCACGGTCGGGAACGCGGTGTTCCCGGGCGATTCCGTCTGCCGCGTCTCGCCAGTCGGCGTCTGCGCCAGATCATGGAACTGCCTGCGCGGGCCGCCTACCATCGCCACATGCCGGGAACCATTATGAATCAACAGGTCGGCGATCAGTCGCCCGCCCTGCTCGTGATCGGAGCCGACCGATGGAATGCCCTCGCCGAGATAACAGTCGAACCCCACGATGGGCCGACCGATCGAAGTCCAGTAATCCGGAGCGTGCTCGGTGTGCGCCGCCATCACAATGCCATCCATCATATGCCGGCGGAGCATGTCGACGTACTCGGCCTCGCCAGTACCCGAATCGGCCGTCGAGCACAGCATGGTACGCAGCCCCCGCTCCGACAGCTCTCGCTGCAGACCGGCCGCCAACGTGGCGAAGAACGGATGGCGGATGGTGGGCACGATGACGCCGACGGTGTTGGTGCGGTCATGATACAGGTTGCGGGCGAGCTCGTTCGGCACATAATTGAGCGCACGCATGGCTTCGGCGACGCGCTCGCGCATGTCATTGGACACGTACCCGGCACCATTCACCACCAGCGACACCGTACTCAACGACACCCCGGCCTTTTTGGCCACATCACGCATCCCGACCATGTCCCCACTCCATTGTTTGCCGTCACAATATGCCTGTTCGCCTAATTGTATACAGAACGACGCTCTCAAAACTTGCAGATACAAAAACAGAACCCCTATTTTCCAACAACATCGTTTTTGTATCTGCGAGTTTTGAGAGCCACTCCAGCGCAGACGAGCTACCGCACCAGCGCGATCAGCCCCCAACCCAGCGCCACACACACCACCGGCACCAGCACGGTCATCATGAAGTACACGGCGGCCGCGGCGTATTTGCCGCTGCGGGCGAGCGACACCATCTCGTTGATAGCCGTGGAAAACGTAGAGAAACCGCCGAGGAAGCCGGTGACGAACAGCAGGTACGACGAATGGTCGGCCGTCTGGTAGACGTAGGCCGCGGCGGCCACGCCGGCGAAGAACGTGGCGAGCACGTTGATGATGAACGTGGACAGCGGGAACGCGCGGTTCCACCACCGTTGAATCGACGTGTTCAGGACGAACCGCGTCACGGCGCCCAAGCCGCCGCACATACAGATCAGGGCAAACATGTCAGCGCACCTCCCCGGTTTCGGGATCAGGCCTGAGCGGAATTTCCGCGGTGATCGGATCCGGTTCGAACGACGGAAGGTGCTGTTCGTCGGATGCTGGCATGTCTTGTACGCGGCCCGCAGCCGGTTCCGAACCGGCCTGACTTTCAACAGCCAAGTCTGCTCCGGACGGAGCGCCGGCGGCCTGCGACTCGCGCACCGCGCGAGCCACCACGTGCGCCTCGCGTTTTCGGCTCAGCGCAAGACCCAGCATGGTGCCAAGCCACGCGATGATCAAACCGCAGATGAAGCTCAGCAGCGTGTAGGTCACGAATCCCACGATGTTCTCGTCGTGCAACGAGTTCAGGTCCTCGATCATCATCGCCGACAACGTGGAGAACCCGCCGCACATGCCCATGCCGACACCGCGGCTGACCAGCTGGCGGATGCGCTTGCGAATCCACGCCGCCTGCGACATGTACGTGCTCAGGGCGGCGAAGATGAAGCACGCCAGCATGTTCGCTATGAACGTGGCGGTGTGGAACGAATGAAGGAGACCACTTGGCGCGGCCGTATTCGGCAGGAGCAGCGAGAGCCCGTATCGCATCGCCGTGCCGAAGAACCCGCCGACGAACACCACCAAATACAGCATGCCATCGGCGAGGGGATTGAATTTCGCCTGCACGCGCTTGGCTGGGGCCAGTGGAATGGAAGGTGGCGCTACTGCGGATGCCAGTCCGGTGGGCCGAGGCGCCGCGTATTCGATTTCGGAGGAGCTGATCTCTTGGGTCGATGGCGCCGGCTCGTCCGCGGCGAGGGCGTGAGCCTCGCTTGGAGTCGAGTCCGGTGCGGAAGAGTCGGCGACGTCGGACCCGGCAGAGACGGATTCGATGTCACCCGCGCCGGCGGCGTCGCCGCCATCGGATTCGTCATGCGAGGAGGGCACGAACGGTACAGACTGATTCATGATCTGAAACCCTTGTAGTACGCGGATTCACTTTGTCCCGGCAGCCGTGGGTCGGCGAGGACGCCGAATGGCGACTAGTCGAGAAGCGAGTGGACGGAGATGATGTGGTCGCGCTGAGGGCCGGTGCCGATCACGGAGATGCGGCAATTACTCAGATCTTCAAGACGCTTGACGTACGCCTGGCAGGCGGCGGGCAGCTCGTCGAACTCGTGGACCTGCGAAATGTCCTCGGTCCAGCCGGGCATGGTCTCGTAAATCGGCTTGGCAGCAGAGAAGGCTGCCTGATCCGTCGGCATATCGTCGTAACGCTCGCCATCCACGTCGTAGGCGACGCAGATCGGAATCTCCTTGAGACCGGTGAGCACGTCGAGCTTGGTGAGCACGAGGTCGGTCAGACCGTTGACCTGGCTGGCGTAGCGGTTCACGACCGCATCGAACCAGCCGCAGCGGCGCGGACGACCGGTGGTCACGCCGAACTCGTGGCCCTGCTGGCGAAGCCATTCGCCGGATTCGTCGAACAGCTCGGTGGGGAACGGGCCCTCGCCGACTCGGGTCACGTACGCCTTGGAGACGCCGACCACGCGGGTGATCTTGGTGGGGCCGACGCCGGTGCCGGTGCAGGCGCCGCCGGCGGTTGGATTGGAGGAAGTGACGAACGGGTAAGTGCCGTGATCCACGTCAAGCATCGTGGCCTGGGCGCCTTCGAACAGCACGGTCTTGCCCTCGTCGAGAGCCTTGTTCAGAACCAGGCCGGTGTTGGCGACGTACGGCTTGAGGCGTTCGCCGAGCTTGAGCAGCTCGTCAGTGGTCTGGTCCACGTCGATGGCGCGACGGTTGTACAGCTTGACCAGAATCTGGTTCTTCTGGTGCAGACTAGCTTCGACCTTGTCATGCAGGTGCTCGGCGTTGAACAGGTCGTGCACGCGGATGCCGACGCGGTTGATCTTGTCGGCGTAGGCCGGGCCGATACCGCGGCCGGTGGTGCCGATCTTGTGCTTGCCGAGGAAACGCTCGGTCACCTTGTCGAGCGTGCGATGGTAAGGCGCGATGACATGTGCAGCCTCGCTCACCAGCAGGCGGGAGCAGTCCACGCCGCGGCTTTCAAGACCATCAATCTCCTCGAACAGCACTTCCGGATCCACGACGACGCCGTTGCCGATCACGGGGGTGACGTTCGGGCTGATGATGCCGGAAGGCAGCAGGTGCAACGCATACATCTGGTCGCCGACCATCACGCTGTGGCCGGCATTGTTGCCGCCGTTGAAACGGGCCACATAGTCCACCTTGGTACCGATCAGATCGGTAGCCTTGCCTTTGCCTTCGTCGCCCCACTGAGCGCCGATCAACACGATTCCGGACATACTGCACCTCCGCATCCGCACGATTCCGCCGGGAACAGCCTACCGTATGCCCTCTACTGCGAAGGTAAGCTCTGGGGCGGGTTCGGTAACCGCCGCATTCGTTTTTTCAACGCCCATATCAACATGGGCGCGAACGGCTGCAACTTGCCGTCCTTGCCTTGTTGAAGTTCCTGCAGTCTCTCCCTGCACTTGCGTGGGAAATCCCGCTCCGACGCATTTTTTTGAAACCATTGGTAAAGGCCAGCCAGCGCCATCGCACGTTCTTCTTTCAACCAGTGATAGTTAAGGTTCAACCGCACATTGATATCATCGTTGACTTCCAGAATGGATGAACTCAGTGTAGCGTCAAATTTGCCGTAACTCAACGAATCGATGTGGTCTTTCCTCCTGGGATCAACGGTCAGCTTGCTGTTGCCTCGCAACGTATCACATGTCACCTTGGGGCCACTGCTTTCCTCATCCTCCTTACGATGCGGGGCACGATGTCCGTCTCGGGCTGACGCCTTCTCGTCTTCCTGATATTTCCCATCGCATACGGCAAACAGATTGTCATAATCCAGCGAGTAACGGTCAAGATCATCCTGCGTATATCGAGGGTAAGGCAGCTCCGCCTCCTTGCCATGTCGCCTTGCCTCTTCGTATCCCTCGTAGTCCTGATGACGAGGAATATAGTGCTCGTTATGCATCTTCCGCGAGACGCCACTCACCGGCTGCACCGCTATACACCGCATGCAGTAAACGCACAGCCATCCCTGATCGGCGCCCAAACTATCCCACAAGTGGGGGATTAACTGAGATGCCTCTTGAACCTGTCCCAGAGAGTCATAGCAAACCTCCACGCCATCAGTGTTTTTCAGCACACGCTTCGCCTTGGCAATCTCAATGCTCGGCGGATGCGCATTGTCTTTGTCCACGTACAGCATCAGTCCCTCACATCCCCGGCATAGAAGAAATACGAGGAACGGGCACCGCTGAGATCAGGATTGTCAGCGCCTATCGTTCGCTCCAACTCCCCCAATGTCTGTTTCGCCTCGGGGAACTCATCGGCATCCATCTGCCGGGAGAATCGGTCGAACAGATCCTGTACTTTCCGCGGCTTGTCCAGAGATCCCATCACATGGCGCAGAACCAGGCTCGCACTGCTGCCATATGTCTCGTTTCTTGGGGAAACCGCCTGATAGATTCCATCGTTCTTGTCATCCAACGTGATGACGCGCAACCTGTCCGATGCCACGGAGGAGATCACCATCGGCGCATGCGTGGTGACGATAAATTGGATTTGCGGGAACGACTTCATCAGCACGTCAAGAATGCAGGACTGCCATTTCGGGTGAAGATGCAAGTCGACCTCATCGATAAGCACCACGCCGGGCGTCCAATCAATCACGGAATCGCCCATGAACGGGTTCAGCGCCGCAATCCGCCATGCGATGTCGGACACGAGTCCCACCACGCCGCGGTATCCGTCGCTCAAGGTCCACAGCGGCATGCTCTCCAAGCGCACTCCATCGGAATCCGTGTAGCTCAGTCGCAAACCATCATCGAAATCATATTCGAGACGGGCCTCATTCGCATGCCCCTTCTCGCGCAGAAGCGTCTCCAAGCACCGTTCAACGGTCTTGCATACTGCGCGGTAGGTAGGTACGTCATACCCTTTCAGAGACCGGTCATATTGCTTGCGCCACCAAGCATCCATCTGCCTGTAATTCAGACTGGATTGAAGGCATCCATCATATCCGCGAAAACGATTTTTGAAAGCGGATGCTCTTGCCTTTCCCGTCATTCTGCCGTGCAGTCCCAATCGATCCGTGCCATAGTAGGCCAGTAGCGGAAGCACCGCATCTGGATCCATTTGAACCTGCTCCTGATACATCTCTGACAAACTGCATATCTGAGACGCCTTGGAAAATGTGGTGCTCCCGTTCGCACTGTTCAGTTCCCGTCGCCATTCGATAGGAACAGCAATCGGATTCCCTCGTTCCTGCACTGTTCTCCACTGCACCGGCTGCGCGATGTCCGCTTGCGCATAGATACTGACGGGAAACTGCTCTTGGATATCGGTTTCCCCGTATTGTGAATAATATTTGCGGCGCGCATCGTTCCCTTGAATCCGCAATCCGGAAACCTCTGGAAACGCTTTCAGGAACGTGCCCAACGCTACGGCGGCGGCATCCAGCACCGCGGTCTTTCCGGCACCGTTTTCACCGACCAATACGGTCATTTGCCTGTCGAAGTCAACGGTCAGCCCTGGAACCATGCTATCTGAATGCCCGCCGCTGCTGTTGGCATCGGCACTGAATCGGCCCCCAAACTTCCGATAGTTCGTCATGGACAGTCTTCTCAGCCACATCATGCTCTGTGCTTGATTATCCATCATCGTCCCCTTTGCCGGTCAATATTCAGCCATCATATCGGAAGACCGTAACTCGACAGCTGCGGTTGCATCTACCGCGGCGACCGACGTCACTTCAGGGCTTTGCCGGCGGAACCGAGCTGCTTGCAGGCCTCCACGACGCGGGCCGCCATCGCGCTCTCGGCCTCGCGGCCCCAGGAGCGCGGATCGTACAGCTTCTTCTCGCCGACCTCGCCGTCCACCTTGAGCACGGCATCGTAGTTCGAGAACACATGATCGGCGATCGCACGGGTGAACGCGTACTGCGTGTCCGTATCGATGTTCATCTTGACGACGCCGTACCGCACCGCCTCGGCGATCTCTTCCGGGCGAGAGCCCGAACCGCCGTGGAACACCAGAGCGAACGGCTTGCCGTTCGGAAAATCGACGGCCCCGGCGGCGGACGCGATACGTCCGTCCACCACGGCCTGAGCCGCCTCGCGCTGGATGTCGCCCAACAGTTCCGGGCGCAACTTGACCACGCCGGGCTTGTAGCTGCCGTGAACGTTGCCGAACGTGAACGCGGCCATGTACCGGCCGCGCTCTCCCAGGCCGAGACGCTGGGCGACCTTCACGCCATCGGCCGGCGTGGAATACAGTTTTTCGTTGATTTCGGCGCTATGACCGTCCTCTTCGCCGCCGACCGCGCCGATTTCGATTTCCAGGATCGTGCGCGCGGCGACGGACTTGTCTAGCAGCTGTTCGGCGATGGCGAGGTTTTCGTCCAGCGGAACCGTCGAACCGTCCCACATGTGGGACTGGAACATCGGCTCGCGGCCGTGCGCCACCTCATCGGCCTCCATGTCCAGCAGGGGACGCACCCAACCGTCCAGATACTGCTTGGCGCAATGGTCTGTGTGCAACGCGACGGTGATATGCGGGTAGCGCTTCGCCACCTCATGCGCGAACGCCGCGAACGCCAACGACCCGGTCACGCGGTCGTTCACGCCCTGACCGGAAAAATACGCGGCGCCGCCCACTGAAACCTGGATGATGCCATCCGACTCGGCATCGGCAAAACCCTGCAGCGCAGCGTTCAGCGTTTGGGAGCTCGTCACATTGATCGCCGGGTAGGCATATCCGCCGCGGCGCGCGGCGTCCAGCATTTCAGCGTATCGTTCGGCAGTTGCAATCGTCATACCTGCATTATCCCGCGACCATGCAACATTTGGCACCACCGCTACTCCGGTCGGAGCCGCCGGGCGGAATCCATCGCCTCCGCACGCCGCGGCCCGTTCATCACCTTTCCCCCATCTTCACCTCCGTAAAATAAAGACGTGACAAAAGAACCGCAGTACATTGAAGAGCTGTCGTTTGGGGACAGTGTGAGCCGGGCGGGGAAGACGCGCGGGAACGAATATGGCGAGTACGGAGCCGGCCCCGATAACGGTCGGCGCGGCAGGGGACGGCATCGGCTGATTGCATTCGTCGCCATTCTGGTGATATTGGCGTTGGCCGGTGGCAGTGTCGGTGGCTGGTGGATGTGGGACCGGCATTGGCGGCAGATACCGATCACGGTAAACGGCACTTCCATGAAAGTCAGCGTCGACATGACGTTGGGACGACTGCTGCGCGACAATAGCGATTTCGACGCGCATCCGGGCAATCTGGTCGACGTGGCCGGCGACATGATCGAGAAGCATGCCGGCAAACCGATCGTCGTCAGCATCAACGGCGCTGCCGTGCGCCGGGATGCAATCGACAGCACGACGATCCCGCAGGATGGCATGGTGATGGTGACGTCAGGCGAGGATGTGACCGAAGACCATACCGTGAGAAAGGAGACCGTGCCGCACGGCGAAAGCATCGACATCGCAGGCGGCTCGATACAGATACTCAAGCAGGCCGGGAAAGACGGCGTGCACGAATACTGGGTCGGGAAACGTTCCGGCAAGCATGTGGACAAAGGCGTCACCGTCGAGCCGCAGGACACGATCGTCGTGCCGTTGAACCCGCGTCCGGAGGGGAAGAAGGTCATCGCGCTGACGTTCGACGACGGGCCGAGTAAATACAGCGGCCCGATCCTGGACATCCTCAAGGAGAAGGGCGTCAAGGCCACGTTCTTCGACGTGGGCGAGGAGTGCCTGTCGTTCCCGGACGCCGAGAAACGCATGCTGGAGGAGGGACATCAGGTGGCGAGCCATTCCAACACGCATCCGGACATGCCGACACTCAGCCGCGACGCGTTGCGCGCTGAAATCATCGCCGGGCTTTCAAACATGAAGAAGGCGTCCGGGCATGTAACGAAAGTGCTAAGGGCGCCATACGGGGCGTTCGGCAAGAAGCAGTGGCAGGAGACGTCCGACCTGATCGACATGAACGTACTGTGGGATATCGATACGCTCGATTGGAAGCGTCCCGGAGCCAAGGCGATTCATGATGCCGTGATGACGGGCGCGCATAACGGGGCGATCGTGCTGATGCACGACGGCGGCGGCGACCGTTCGCAGGACGTCGAGGCGCTTCCCGGCATCATCGACGATCTCAAGAAGCAGGGGTACGAGTTCGTCACCATCGAGCAGCTGATTAAGATGGCCGGCGACGCGGGAGATACGGGGGACGCGGGTAACTGAGCCTCCTGCTGGAGCTGGCACGTGTAGCTATCTGATAGGTGGAAGACCACCCTCAGTCTCGCTGACGCGAGCCAGCTCCCGCCAGCGGGAGCGGAAAGTGGTGGAGCGGATGACGGGAGTCGAACCCTACCTGACCGATGTTGAAAAGCCGCTAAATACCAGTGATTTAGCGGCTTTATTCAACTGCTCGCACCCCTGTATGACAACACGGTGACAACAATTGGGGAACGACTTATCTTGCATTTCCCTACGTGCAGCACGTTAGCAGTCATACCCTTGCTATTCCTTTTGGAATAGCAAGGGTATATTAGTTGCCGTGAAGCAATTGAAGAGGAGCCTCGCAGGCTCGAAGACAAAGGACATCATATGACAGCGGCACTTGGAGACAGGATGCGCAAGCTTATGGAGCAGCATGGCATCAACCAGTCCCAGCTCGCCGCGCGAGCCGGGACAACCCAGCCGAATATTTCGAAATACCTCGCGGGGGAGCGGGAGCCCGCATCGAGCACGCTCGCGAACATAGCCACGGTTCTGCACACCACGTCGGAATATCTGCTGGGTTTGCCCGAATCGAGCGTCGATACGCCGTTCGGCACAATCAAGGCATATTGCGCCAGGCACGGCGGCGAACTCAGCGAGGAGGAGACGCGGGAGCTCATCATGACGCTGCTTGCCGCCAGGGAGCGAGGAGGACAGCATGGGATACAGGATTAGCGACCCGTCGTTTTATCAGGAGTTGAAATGGAGCGTGGTGAACGCGTTCCGGCAACTCGGCTATATCAGGCTGCCTGTCGAACCGTCGGAGCTGTTTGAGGCACATGGAATCCAGACGCTGGCCTATCAAATCGCATATGATTCATCGGCTTCTTTGGATGATTTGATGATGCTATGCAGGTGTCCAAGCGGAATATCATTCACGCTCACCACAGATGAACACGACTACCGCTTCATCGCATGCAATCTGCAGGAGGCTCCGGGTCGGGTCCGTTTTACCAAGTTGCATGAAGCAGGCCACCTGCTGCGTGGTCATCTCCGAGACAGCGAGCTTGCGGAGATCGAGGCGAATTTCTGGGCGAAGTACGCCATCGCGCCCCAAGTGCTCATCGAAGAGCTCGGCCTCACAACCGCCGAGGAAATCTCGCAGCATTTCGGCACTTCGTTGGAATGCGCCTCCAACATCCTGAGCCAACACGCGAACTGGCTGCGCCACCGCCATGATGACGAAGCGATCGACGCCAGCATCCTCGAACTCTACGCACGCGGACTCCTCTTGGAAGGGAGGGATGAAAAACAGCCCAAACCAGCACAGATTCTGCAATAAAAAACGGTGCGCGAACCGGCAAGTTCGTGCACCGCATATCAGACGGCCGCAATGGACTATCTCACACCTGCCATTGTGCCACCGTCTGGGCCACCCACTCATACAAACAGGTGAAGTGCACCGCATCCTCACAACGCGGGCGCACTTTCAAGACGGCATGCGGCATGACGCCGCAGGAAAGGACATATGGCACATGTCGGACAGCAAGCAGCGATATTCGGACAGCTCGCGCGGCTACGTCGGCAACGACGTCCCCAACTCCACGGTGGATCGCAGACGATACGACAGCAGTAAGGCCCGCGAGGCGAAATGGAACGAAAACTGGAAGAAACAGTCGGTGGATCTCAACGATATCGTCAGCCGGTTCACTCCTGGAGTCCAAGGTCGTAGGAAAGGCGTCAAGTACGTGTTCGAGAACGCTCGGTGGAGAATCGACGCGGACATGGTGGCAGGCTATCTACGCATATACGACAAGAAAGCGAAGAAAAACACCCTGCTCAACGGAACGCCCACCAACGACCCAGCAGCCAGCCACTTCAAGATCCTCAAAAGAAAGGAAATGCGATAATCATGCGTCTCGAACTGTTTCTCACACTGGATGGAGCGCAATACTACGGCTACATCCCCTTCTTCAACATCGGCGATGAGAATCCGAAGCGCATAGAGAGTTATGAGCTGAGCGAGGAGGATGAGGACCTTCTGGACGAGGATTTTGTCATACCAGTCAACGATCTGTGCGATTCCCTTATCGGCCCCAGAGACGTGGACTACCTCAACGCGAGGCAGTGCAGGCTCATGCTCGGCTGGCTGGAGCGGCGGCTCACGGAGCCGATCGACCCGCGGCTCGAAATAATCTACCGCAAGCTCATCGAGTTCGCCAGCAAGGCTATCGAGCTGGGCACCGGCATCGTCTTCGATCTCTAGGCAAGGCGGTGAGCATGAAATCCACCTATGGTCTCATCGGCACTTTCTGGGACGGCAGGCCCGCCGACGCTGCTGCGGAGACGATTCCCTACGATCCCCTGATACCGGAGGCAGGAACGCCCTACTGTCTGTTCGATATCAATGGCAAGCGGCGCAGCATCCGGCTTTCGGCATTATTCTCCGTGCGGGACGAGGCGGACTGGAAACAGGTCAAGGCATCCCTAGCCGGTTGCCGCCAGATCGCCGTGGTCGACGATTGCCGTCCCCGGTTTCAAGGCGAGGTGGCGCAGCGGTTTCACCAGCATCGCCTGCGCCAGGTGCTGTGCCTGCTGCGATGCGAAATCCCGGGGGCGCACGTCCTTGTCATGAAGTTTCCCAACGTGGGAAGGGCGGCATGAACCGATCCATCGCATCATTCGAAGAGCTCATCGACCGCTACGCCGACTATCTCAGCGGTAAAGGCATCCAGTTCAATCCACAGGGTTTCCCGATGCTTCAGCCGCAGATGTATCTGGACGAATGGCCGGAGCTCATGGTGCCGTACCGGGATCGCAAGGCGCAATTCGTCCATAATCCTTCCCATACCGTGCTTTGTCTGTTCACCAGTGACATGCGGATATACCCGCGACTGGAGAAGACCCTCGACGACATCCCGGAATACTCGCGGTATATGGGTGCCGTTGGCTCGGACCTCACCGTCACTTCGGACATGGATCTGGAATGGCAGCAGGCAATCATGCTGCTTAATCAGCTCTATCTGGCGACATTGGCGGTGAACGGCGTCAAGATCGTGCAGAATCTCAGATGCGGTTCCCCCAGCACCATCACATGCCTGAGCTGCGTTCCTTCCGGAGTGATGTGCGCCACGAGCACTCTGGGATGCGCGAGCACCACATCCGAACTGGATCTGTTCTTCGCCGAGAAACTCTTTGCGGTAAGACCCAACAAACTGCTGCTGTACGGCAAACACGACCCCATCATGGAGCGTCAAGCGAACGTCGCCGGAGTGCCCTGCAGGATTTACCCAGACGCTCATACGCTCTATAAGCAACTGGCCCGGACCTGAAGGAAGAATTCGTCATCTGCGCCATGCCGAGATACCGCCATGCCTCCATGCTCTTGCCATTCATCGCTGGCCGCCAGTGATGAACCGGCTGATCTTTGGCGCTATTGCCAGCAGGTAGACCGGGTGCGTGGTGGCGGTGAGCAGGATCCACCAGTCGGGCCAGCGCAATGGGCTGTCTGGTTCACGTTCACGCCGATGTAGTGGAGCTCGGCCTTGAACGCCTCCGGGGCGCTCGCCAGCGTCACTGAAACATTCATCAACGCGCCATGCATGAGGGTCTGGCGGGCGAATCACCCCACCGCCTGTATACCGGGATGTTCCTTGCCCAACGCTCGTGGATCCTCCTCGCCTGTTCCCATTCCTCCGGTGCGAACATGATCTTCTTGCATATGCTGCGCCTGCGATTGTCACGCCAGCCCATAAGGAAACACCTCCCCACGGGAGCCGGAACGACTCATTCCATAAGCCGCGTCAGCGGTCCGGAGGTTTCGCCGACCATGGGGTCCGGGTCTCCCGGCAAGCCGCTCCACGCCTGCGGGGCGAGCATGTGTGGCCACACATGCGTCGCTTGCTATCCCCGTATCCATATCAATGGATTGGGAACAGCCCGCGCCCCAAATATAGCGTGGTTCGGGGAATGAATATATCGGCATGCTGGCTCCCCTCCAACGGCATCAGTAGAGGACAAAAAGAATCGTCCACACTTCAATCGTGGAACAGAATCAGCGAAGCTGGTTTGGACGATGAACGTCCGGAGAAAACGGAGAATCGCCATGGAAAAATTCCATGGCGATTCCTTCATGCTGACGAACGAGTCAATGAGATCCTTCTTGCTGTGCTGAATCCCAGCTTTATGCATTCAGGGGATAATCCCTAATCAGAACTGTTCGCCCGATATTCCATCGTCGTCTCGTTGCATTTCCTCATATCGGACATTGCGACCGCCGCCCACCTTTTTGACGCGTCCTTCACCAACCAGTTTTCGCAATTGGTAATATGCCTGGTTCTCGTCGAGATGCAATAGCTCCATCACGTCGTTTTTGCTTACCGACTTCTGCTCGCGCATCAGCTTCATGATCAATTCGGGGTAACGCACCCTGTCGATGCCTGACTGTCTGACATATTCCACCGTTTTACCGCTGCGCCGATACACTTTCGCCCCCAATGTGTATGTACGACGAGCGTTAGTGCCGGAGCTTTCGACGAGCCCAGACTCCGTCAACTGCCCCAATACAGTGCGCAGACGTTGATCGCTCATATCTAAGGACTCTGACAACGCGTCAAAGCCACAACGCCTCTCTCGCTTGAGCTTATCCAGAATAAGCAGACCGTCAAGCGACATTGACTTGCCGCTACGCTCGCGTTCCTCGGCCAATAATTCCACAAACGCCTCGTCGGGCGCGCTCCGAGGCAGCAGCACCGAAACGCCCCGACCGTTGGATCTCGAATAGTCGGGCAAAGGCCTGCCGTAGTTCAGAGCCCCCTCGAAAATGCGATCAATTCCACGACCGGTTCGTTCAGCGAGTCCAGTTCGCTTCAACGCATCCATGAGGCATGGGTTTCGTCCATGCGGTTCCGCGGTAAGCAGATTGTGAACGTTGATGCCTTCCACGAATCCTCCGGGATTGGCGATCGTCAGCCCCGCGTCATCCACCAGCACACGCACGCGGCCAAGAACTGAGTAATCCCTGTGGCCGAATGCATTTACCAAAGCTTCCCTGAACGCCCTCTCGTCGAATTCGGGCACCACCGAGGAAAACAAACCCACGGTCAATTCAGTTCCTGGATTCCAAGGAGCGAACGACTCCGCTATCTGCTCTATGGTCTTGAGCAGCGGGCCGCGATATGTATTGTTCACCTTGATGTCGGTGCCGACCAGAACTTGGAAAGCCGCCTCGTTCGTCGGGACAAGACGTTGCAGCGAATTCTCCCTGCCAATGAGCAACAAACCCGTCAAGGTCGGCGTCACATCCCCATCTGCCGATACGACAAGACGCAATGATTTTTCCAGATCCTCGTCCGAAAGCTCCAGAAGATTACGGTCGCTGGATCGATAGGTGGAGATAATCTTGCGCAGGCGATCGCGCTCCAACGGATCGAAATCCTCCCGCGTGGCCCCCGGAACCGGTTGGGCGGAGTAGTCGAGCTTACCCAGATCCGAAAGCCGAGTGGCAATCTCATACGGATACATGGGCACACTTTCGGGCGTACCGTCCACTTTCATCATGCGCCGCAGGATTCTCCCCGACTTAGTTGACACCACACTATGTGACTTGGGTACATCGACTTGGACGACAGTGACGCCATCACCCACCAATTGCGCGCGAACCGATATCGGAGGCACGGTTTTATTGGCAATCATCGCTGACAGCCCGACAGGATCTTGATGCTTGCGCTGGACACCAGTCGCGGTGCCATCGTCCTCAACGCCCAGATACACGCACCCGCCGTCCGTATTGGCCAATGCGACAACGGCTTCCACCAATTCGGAATCCGGCAAACCCTTATCGCGATCGCTTTTGAATTCCTTGGACAGGGTCTCTTTGCCATACTCGTGCGCCATTCGCCACCGCCTGCTCTGAATCTCTGAACTTTTCTCTGAATTATACATTCTTTCTCTGAATTCAGAGAAAGAGCACTGAATTCAGAGAAAAGACCTGTCATAAGCCAAGCTAAGAAGGGATACTTTATGCAGACCTATTCGACACCGATCTTGATGATGTGGCAACATCCATCAGCAGCAAGATCACTGCAGCAGAGATATTGGACACGGGAAAATTCTGAGTCTGCACCATTCTCCGAATCCTCTTTTACACACCTCGTGACAACACGGTGACAACAATTCAACAAAAACCGTGTGATTGAGCGAGTACCTGCAAAATTGAAAATCGTTGGAATGATTGGGTTTTAAAGCCTCATCGTTGAAGCGAGTGGAGCGGATGACGGGAGTCGAACCCGCCTTTAAAGCTTGGGAAGCTTTCGTTCTACCGATGAACTACATCCGCAGTGCTTTGTGCACAAGTCGTCAGTGTATCACATGACGGCGATGGCCGCGAGCCTTGCGCAACGAAGCTAGTACAAGTACTGCGGGCTGCTGCCGCCGCCGATGCCGGAATTGCGCATCTCCTGCGACATCTGCATGAGCCGGCTGATGCGCTCGTCGGTAGGTGGGTGCGTGGAGAACAGCTTCGAGAATCCGCGCGCGGAGAACGGGTTGGCGATCATCATGGATGACACCGACTGCGTGCCCGCGGTTTTCGGCATCGGATTGGTCTGAGCACCGTAGGAGATCTTGTTCAGGGCGGAGGCGAGCGCTTCGGGGTCGCCGGTCAGGCGGCTGCCGTCCTCGTCGGCGTCGAATTCGCGGGTGCGGGAGATGGCCATCTGGATCAGAGAGGCGCCGATCGGCACGAGAATCGCGCTCACCAGCACGCCGATCAGACCGAAGACGCCGGAGGAGTTGTCACGGTCGTTGCTGCGACCGCCGCCGAAATACATGAGCGAGTATCCCAGATACGTGATGATGGTCGCCAGTGCGGAGGCTATGGCGGAGGTGAGGATGTCGTGGTTGTACACGTGCATGAGCTCGTGGCCGAGGACGCCGCGAATCTCGCGCTCGTTGAGTATGTTGAGGATGCCTTGCGTGCAGCATACGGCTGCGTGGCGCTCGTTGCGGCCCGTTGCGAACGCGTTGGGGCTCATGGTCGGGGCGACGTAGATGCGAGGCATCGGCTTGCCGGCCTTGGCGCTGAGTTCACGCACGATGCGGTACAGTGCGGGAGCTTCCTGCTCGGTGACCGCGCGGGCGCCCATCGAGGCGATGGCGAGTTTGTCGGAGAACCAGTACGTGCTGAACGTGGAGACCAGACCGATGACGATATATACGCCCAGCGTGCCGCGGCCACCGCCGGTGGCCCACCAGATCAACATGATGATGGCCCACATCAACGCAAAGAGCAGCGTCGTTTTCAGGCCGTTGAAGTGGCCGCGCACATGCAATTTACCGTCCATAGCCCACACACTAAATTCACTGTCTGACAGTTGGCTGGATATGCGCCTTGAACACAATGAAATGATTCCGGAGGCACGGGATGATACAAGTACGGGCAAAAACAAGCCGCCGCCCGCAACGTCACGCGGAAGGCGGCTTGATCGATGTATACGAGTCGCGCTACAGGTCGCTCAGGCGTGCGCAAGCTCACGCATCTGATCCGGCTCGACGACCTTCTTGTGCTCGCGGCCTTCCTTCGCGCCCTCGGAGCGTTCGAAAGCGTCGACCTTCTTCCAACCGGCGAAGTCAATCGGCTTGACACCGCGCTCGGCGAGCAGGCGGTCGATGGACTCGGGGTCGCGGTCGGCGGCCACACGGCCGCCTTCGGCCGCCTTGGCGAGGTCTTCCAGCATGTTGGTGACGATCATCAACGCGTCGGACTTGGTGGAGCCGATCAGACCGACCGGCCCGCGCTTGGCCCACCCGGTGGCATACAGGCGTTCGCGCACGTCACCGCCGGCGGCCTCGGTGGTGATGCGGCCATCGCCGTTCGCGTTGGCCAGGTGGGCACCCTTCTCGTCATAGGTGATGCCGGGCGCTTCGGCGGGCTTGTAGCCGATTGCGTGGTACACGGCCTCGACCGGGTAGTCTTCGAATTCGCTGGTGCGGTGCATCTTGCCGTCGGCGCCGGTCTCGGTCTTCTCCACGCGGATGCCCGCGACCTTGCCGTCCTTGCCGAGGATCTCGGTGGGAGCGGAGTTGAAGTGCACGTAATACTTGCGATCTGCGGGGTTGCCCTCGTAATCGACGTCGCCGTCGTCTTCCATGTCTTCGGCCATCTCGCGGATGGTGAACAGCTCCTCGACCATCTGGCGCGTCAGCTTGTCCTTGCCGGCCTCTTCGATCGTGTCGTCATCCAGCTCGAAGTCGTCCTCGTTGATGATGAGCTGCACGCCGGGCAGCTTCTCCATCTCACGCAGTTCCTGCACGCTGAACTTGGCCTGGGCGACGCCACGGCGGATGAACAGATGCAGCACCTTGGCCTTGTTGCCCTGGATGCCTTCGTAGACGTTGTCGGGGATGTCGGTCTTGGCCTTGAGGTCGTCGGCGTTGCGCATGAGCTCGCGCGCGACGTCCATCGCAACGTTGCCGCCACCGATCACGGCGACGTTCTCGGCCGAAAGTGGCCATTCGCGCGCACCCGTGGGGTATCCGTCATACCATTCGACGAACTTGGCGGCGCCGTACACGCCGTCGAGGTCGGCGCCCGGCAGGTTCAGCGGTTTGTCCTTGACGGCGCCGGTGGCGAACAGCACGGCGTCGTAACGAGCCAGCAGGTCGTCCAGGGTCACGTCCTTGCCGAATTCCACGTCGCAGTAGAGGTGGATGTCGGGGTTGTCGAGCGTCTTCTCCAGCGCGGATGCGATGAATTTGATGCTCGGATGGTCGGGGGCCACACCGTAACGGACCAGGCCGAACGGGACCGGCAGCTTCTCGAACAGGTCGATGCGGGCCTTGGTGCCCAGACCCAGCTCCTCGCCGAGCTTCTTCAGCTGGCGCAGGAAGATGTCGGAGGAGTAGACGCCGGCGGGACCGGCGCCGATCACGGCGATACGAAGTTCATTGTTCTCAGATTCAGTCACGCGTTATAGGTTATCGCAAGCCACCGAATCACGGAAGGGGGCAACGGCGGGATTTCCCGGCATTGCCCCCATTTCTGTCGAATGTCACATTCGTTCTCGCCCGATCGTCCGGCGACGGGCGCGGCCGGTCGATCACGACCGGCCCAGCTGCGCCCGTCGACCACGGCCCATCAGTCACGGTCAAGCAGCGCGGTGAGCGCCCAGAGGATGCTTACCACGTCGATGGCTTCCTGCAGAAAAGCGCCGACCACGACGGGAATCAAGTTGAACGCCGCCGCAACCATGCCGATCAGGGCCAGCGCGAGACCGGCCAGCACGGCTTGCAGCATCACACGCTTGGTGCGGCGGGCAATGGCGATGGCCCGTGGAACGGCGGCGATGTCGTCGTTCATGATCACCACCTGCGCGGACTCCGAGGCCGCAGTCGACGTGCCGTCCGTCATGGCCATGCCGATATCGGCGGCGGCCAACACGGGCGCGTCGTTCACGCCGTCGCCGACCATCATCGTCACGCCGCGCGATGGCGTCACGGTCGCGGTCGTGACAGCGGCGACCTTATCTTCGGGGAACAATTCCGCATGCACGTCGTCGATGCCGACCTCACTGGCGATGATGGCGGCGGAGGATCGCTTGTCTCCCGTCAGCATGGACAGCTTGGCGACGCCGAGACCGCGCAGGCTCGCGAGCGCCGACTTGGCGTTCGCGCGCGGCACGTCACGCAGGACGATCCGGGCGATGAGATGACCGTCGATCGACACGTACGAGGCCATTTCATCCGGCGCGAGCATGCCGAAACGGGTACGGATCTCGTCCGCAAGCCGCCCCTCACCTTGTTTTCCGGACCGCCGGTCTCCACCAGTCGTGGCCCGGCCCGGGACGATCCGCTCAACCGGCAGGAACCCATCTTCGCTTGAGGCCACGAAGGACAGTCTGCCTACGCGCACCTTATGCCCATTCACTTCGCCGGAGATGCCTTTCCCGGCGTCTTCATCAATGTGCTTGACGACCGGATAATCGCGCCCGTGACCAGGCCAGTCCGCATCGGGCTGCGGGCATAGCCGCTGCCCCTCCTCGAACCGCCGATGCAGCCGGGACAGAGCTTCTGTGCCGGCCTTCGCGATGCCTTTGGCGAGGATGTGCACGGAATAGGTCTCGACCACGCCCGCCATCATCAGTACGTGATCCTCATTGAGGTGAGTGCCGGCACCGGGCAGCATCTCGACGCGGGTCACCTGCGGCTGCTTCACGGTCAGCGTGCCGGTCTTGTCGAAGAACACGTGCGTGACGCGGCCGAGGTTCTCCAGCACGTCCTGTGTCTTGATCAGGATTCCCGACTTGGCTAGTCGGCCGGTTCCCGCCACATACGCGACGGGGGCGGCGATCAGCAACGGGCAAGGAGTCGCCAGCACCAGCACCTGAGCGAAGCGCGTCGGCACGCCGGACACCAACCATGCCACGGCCGCGATCGCCAGCGCGAGCACCGTGAACGGCACTGCCAGCACATCGGCGGTCTTCACCACCGCCGGGCGGGAATCCTGCGCGGCCGCGACGAGCGCGAGGATGCGCTGGTATTGCGAGTCGCGGGCGGCTTCGGTGGCACGCATGGTCAGCGTGGTCGAGCCGTTCACCGCGCCGGACATGACGCGGGCGCCCGCGAACACTCCACGCGGCACCGGCTCACCGTTGATGTTGCTCAGGTCGAGCGTGGCGGATCCGGACAACAGCTCGCCATCCACCGGCACGGTTTCACCGGGCAGCACAATCAGCACATCGCCGGGGGTGACGGATTCCACAGCAACGGTGTCATAGTGGGAAGTCGCAGCGTCGGACGACCCGCTGGCGGCGGAAGACGGCAGAGCGGCGACCTTGCGGAAGCCGTCGCACCGGTCGTCGGAGCTGCCGTCGCTGCCGTCGCCGGTGTTGACACCAGCGATGCCCACGCCGGGCCATCGCACGACGTGCGCGGTCTGGGGCGCGGCCGTCATCAGCGCGGTCAGGCTGCTTTCGGCCTTGGATTGGGCGTATTCCTCGATGGCTTCGCCGGACGAGATCATCAGCACCACGGCCCAGCTCGCCCAGTATTCCTGCACGGCGACCGTGGCGGCGATCGCCACGACAGCCAGCAGATCCACACCGACCCGGCCATGCCGCAAATCGTCGATCATGCCGCGCACGGTGTCGATGATCGTGTACGCCACCACGATGATGACAATCCACTGGCCCACGCCGGGATTGCCCAGTACAGGAATATCCGCCGCTCCCCACGGGCGCCATGACGGGCACACGGCAAGCGGAATGACCGTGAGCACGGCAATCGGCAACAGCGGCACTTGAACACACAGATGACTGCAAAGATAGATGAACTTACGCATCGTATCTCCTTACGCTCGTATACGGACCATCCGTCATCCCTGCAACAAGCGCGGAATCACGAACGGCATGCGACCCACGCCTTGTTAACCCATCGGCAGCACTGCCTAAAACGGCGAGGGCAGGCGATACACGGCGTAAAAAGATTATTCGATATTCAATTGTTCGTTCGATTATGTTGCGCGGCGGCACATGCCATCCGCAGGTTCGACCAAGTCTAGCAACAACTGCGAAAGGACACGCCAACGTCACGCGGGAACATGGCCGCAGACACAAGTGGAGGGACCGGCGCAAGCGCACCGGCCCCTCCATCATCGAGCCATGTCAACTGCCGGGCAATGTCAGCCGTCAGGCAGCGTCAGCGGCTTCGGGAGCGGAATTTACCACAGGCCGAACGGATCGGAGAACCCGCCGTTGCCGTAGTCGTTGTTGCCGTTACCGTTCTGGCCGTTGCCGTTGCCATTGCCGTTACCGTTCTGGCCGTTACCGTTCTGGCCGTTGCCATTCTGGTTGTTCTGGTTGTTGTTCGAGTTCGAGCTGCTGGAGCCGTTCACCGCGGACTCCTCCTTGTCGAGCGTCACCTCGACGTCCATGGTCTTGCCGCCGCGCACGATGGTCAACGTCACCTTGTCGTTGAGCGCCGACGCACGTACATAGCCGAGCAGCGAATACGTGCTGCTCACCGCGTTGCCGTCGTACGCCACGATGACGTCGCCCACCTTCAGGCCGGCCTTGTCGGCGGGGCTGCCGGACACCACGGCGGAACCGGAGGTTCCCGCGGTGACCTTGGCGCCGGCGCGGGTCACGCCGTCCGCCTCGACCGTGCCGGTGGTGATTGTCACGCCGAGGGCCACGTGCTTGACCTTGCCGTCCTTGATGATCTCGTTGGCCACGCGCTTGACGAGGTTCGACGGAATCGCGAAGCCGATGCCGATGGAGCCGGCGGAATCACTGGAGGTCGCGGTGGAGGCGATCGACGAGTTGATGCCAATCACCTGGCCGGCGGCGTTGAACGTCGGGCCGCCCGAGTTGCCGGGGTTGATGGCCGCGTCGATCTGCACCGCGTTGGTGACGATGTCGGAGCCGGAGTCATCGGTCACGGTGACCGGGCGGTTCAGCGCGGACACGATGCCGGTGGTGGCGGTGTCGTCATAGCCCAGCGGGTTGCCGATGGCCATGACGTCCTCGCCGACGGCGAGCTTGTCGGAGTCAGCGAATTCCACAGCCTTCAGGTCGCTCGGCGGGTTGTCGAGCTTGATGACCGCCAGGTCGGTGGTGGTGTCGGTGCCGACCACCTGAGCGGTGTACATCTGCCCGTTGGACAGCGTCACCTGAATCTGCTGGGCGCCGGAGATCACGTGGTTGTTGGTGACGATGTAGCCCTTGGCGCTCACGATCGCGCCCGACCCCTTGGCGGTGCCGTTGCTCAGCGCCGCCTGAATCGACACGACGGAGCCGGAGACCTCGCTCGCCACGGTCTTCCAGTCGGCGGCCTCGCCCGTCTTGGCGGTGGCGCTGCCGGTACCGGACTTGTTCGATTGGACGTTGGTCAGCGATGTCGTCGTCGGCGTGCTCACCCAACCATAGGTGAGCGCGAAGTATCCAACGCCGAGGCACAGCGCCGCGGCCACCAGGGCGGCCACCACTGCGGTCACGATGTGGCTGGCCGCGGAGCTTCCGCCGCGAGACGCGTTGCCGCCGTCTTCCGGCTGAGCCATGCCCTGATCCTGGCCGCCGTTCGGGCCTTGCGGGCCGAACGGGAAACCGTAGGGCGTGTTGCCGTTCTGGCGATTCTGCTGTGAGGCGTCGTCCGTCGGGCGCGTCATGAACGGGTTGCCGTTGAAGAACGGGTTGCCGCCGTTGCCCGTGTTCTGATTCTGCTGCTGGGTCGGCTGCGGCTGCTGGGGCGCCGGCTGAGTCGGAGTCGGGCCGTAGGCGCCGTATTCCGGTGCCGGGCGGTACAGCGGCTGCGTCGGTTCGGGAGCCTGGGACTGCTCTGAGGTCGGCGCGACAGGCGCCAACGGCTGGGTCGGACGGGTATCCTGCGCGGGAGCCGACTGAGTGGCTGCTGTCGGCGCGGGAGCTGCGTCAAACGGGTTGATGGCGGCCGTCGGAGCGTCGTCACGAGCGACGGGCTGCTCGTATTGGGGCATTCCCGTGCTAGGCGGCACATCCTGCGCAGACTGAGCGGGCACGGACTGGTACGGCTCAGGCTGAGCCGCCTGAGGCTGCGCTTCGGGCTGTGGCTGCTGCGCGTCGTCGTTCTGCGCGGGCGCTTCCTGCGGCGCGCCCAGCGGCTCCTGGGCGAATTGCTGATCCTGCGCATCCGAGGTCGTCGGAGCGTCCTGCTGCAGGTTGTCGTTCTGCGGCTGCTCAGGCTGGCCGCCGTTATCGGCGGGCCAGTATCCATTGTTGTTGTCAGCCATGTTGTCTCCTTCAATATTCGTAAGTATCAGCAGGCGGGTTGGGGCTCGTATCTGCGAGCCAGCGCGCCGCCAAGCTCTACGTAAGAGTAAAGATACCTGCTCTGGATGTTTCCTGAACGTTGATTGGAAGGAGAGAATGAATTATCTACCGTTATCATGAAGCAGGCCGTCGGCCTTGTTTCGTACGACATTTCCGACCGGTCAGCAGCAAAACGATTCTTCTGAAACCCGCGGATATCCCGTCCGAAAAGCGGACGCATCAGCCGGACAGCTTGAGACAACGATACGCCACGAACCGCCGAGAAAAGACCGAAACAGGCTTTCCGAGCGCCGTCCCCCGCCTTCCCGGCCATCGCCTAGAGTAATCGTATGACGAGTTTTCTGGAGCACCCGCGCGGCGCGGCCGATGGCAGGCCCGGCGACCGCGGCGCATTCTTTTTCGAAACCCTTACGCAACTGCCCGATTCAGCTGACGGCAAAGGCCGTGGCGGCCGCCGTTACGGCCGCACCGGCATCATCCACACGCCGCACGGAGACATCCACACCCCGGCCTTCGTGCCGGTCGCCACGCAGGCGGCAATGAAGGCCGTCCTGCCGGAGACCATGCGCGAGCTGGGGGCGCAATGTCTGCTGTCCAACGCGTTTCATCTGTTCGAGCGCCCTGGCCAGGACGTGCTCGACGCGGCCGGCGGACTCGCGCGATTCATGAACTGGGACGGGCCGACGTTCACCGATTCCGGCGGATTCCAGGTGCTGTCGCTGGGAGCCGGATTCAAGAAGACGCTGGCGATGGACGTGACCGGTATGAAATCGGACGACGTGATCGCGGCGGGCAAGGAACGACTGGCGTTCGTCGACGAGGATGGGGTGACATTCAAATCGCCGCTCAACGGTGACCGTCATCGTTTCTCCGCAGAAATCTCGATGGGCATCCAGCATAAAATCGGCGCGGACATCATGTTCGCGTTCGACGAATTAACGACGCTGATGAACACGCGCTCGTATCAGGAAGCCTCGGTGGAACGCACCTACCGTTGGGCGCAGCGTTGCGTGGCCGAGCACCAGCGGCTGACCGAGGAGCGGCTGGGTAAACCGTACCAGGCACTGTACGGCGTGGTGCAGGGCGCGAACTATGAGGACCTGCGCAGGCATGCGGCCGAGCAGATCGCCTCGCTGGACTTCGACGGCGTGGGCATCGGCGGCGCGATCGAGAAGCGTATCATCGCAGACACGTGCGCGTGGATCTGCGACGCGATGCCGGAAAGCCGGCCACGGCACGTGCTGGGCATCGCCTCGGTCGACGACATCTTCGCATGTGTGGAGAATGGCGGCGACACGTTCGATTGCGTTGCACCCGCGAGGTGCGCGCGCAACGGGGCGATTTTCACGCGCGACGGGCGCTACAACGTCAAGCGTGCGCAGTTCAAGCACGATTTCGGTCCGCTTGAAGAGGGTTGCGACTGCTACACCTGCACGCACTACACGCGCGCTTATGTGGACCATGCGTTGCGCGCCCGCGAATTCAACGGTTTCACACTGGCGACGATTCACAACGAGCACTTCTTTGTAAAACTGCTCGACGATATCCGCGCATCGATCGACGGCGGCTATTTCAACGAATTCCGCGACGAGACACTCGCCAAGTTCTACGAGAACGGTTCGAAGGGCTGAGTGTGAACCAACGCAACGCCACCGCCAATTCGCCAAGCGTGACGAGGATGTCGGCATTGACGCAGACTGAACGATCGTGGATCCGCGCCGGTGCCGCCGCCTCGTCAGTATCCCGATATTCCAGATACTCTCCCAGCAACCGCCCGATAAGCCAGACGCGACGCCGCCGCTGATTCATCAGACGTTCCTTCCAGCTCGTACCCATAAACCATGCATAGACCATGCCAGCCCCACGTGCGTACGCGCGTCCCGTGCACCTCACGCATACCCCACGTGTCCGATTCTGGTGAATCGGACATCCGTGGCACCTGCAAGACAGCACGCATGACCGATTCGGGAGAATCGGACATCGAATATCAAGGCTCAAGGCTCCAAAGAGCTTCGAGAGGCCTGCGTCACTTGGTGTACACGGAGATGCGCTTGCCGACGTGCTTAGCGGATTCGGCCTCGTCCACCACGGCGATGGCGAAGTCGGCGTAGCTGATGAAGCTCTTGCCTTCAGAGTTGGCGGTGAACTCCTCGCCGGCCTGCTCGTAGGAGCCGGTGCGTACTCCTTCGGCTTGGAAATCGGCGGCCGGGCTGATATAGGTCCACTTCACGTCGGAACGTTCGCGCAGCTCGTCCAGCGACTTGCCCATGCCGTTGGCCAGTGGGATGAACGCTTCCGGGAAGGTCGGCAGGTCCTTGACCTGGGTCTTGCGCTCGGCATCGAGGTACAGGCTGCCTGCGCCGCCGACCACAATCAGGCGGGTGTCGATGCCGGACAGTGCGTCGCACAGGGTCTTGAGGGAGGTGGAGTGCTGCGGCTGGTCTTCCGGAGCCCACACGCCGAACGCGTCCACGACCACGTCGAAGCCGGCGAGGTCGGCCGCGGTCAGGTCGAAGAGGTCCTTGATGATGGCGTGCTGTGCTTCGGACCTGTTTTCGCCACGCACCACGGCAGTCACATCATGGCCACGATTGACGGCTTCCTTGACGACGAGCTGGCCTTCTTTGCCATTAGCTGCTACTACTGCGATCTTCATGTTCGTTCCTTCCATCGGTTTCCTTCAGGGTTCGGCGGACGGATTCCCGTTGTTTCCGCTGATGCTATGAATAGTATTTCTGTACATCCCAAAACGGAAGAAGGCACAATAAAGTGCTATAGTTACTAAGAAGGAACTTTTATTGAGTTTATTGCGATTGATGATGGAGAGTTTTTTCGATGGAACGTGAGTTACCGGCGTGTCCTGTGGAGACGACGTTGCTGATGATCTCCGATAAATGGAAGGTGCTGATCCTGCGTGATCTGTTGGACGGCACCAAGCGATTCAGCGAATTGCGCCGTTCGGTCGGCAATGTGTCGCAGAAGGTGCTGACGGCAAACCTGCGTCAGATGGAACGCGATGGTCTGGTACACCGAGAGGTGTTCCCGGAAGTGCCGCCGCGCGTGGAGTATTCGCTGACGGAGACCGGACAGACGCTGCAGCCGGTCATCGAGGCGATGAAAAACTGGGGTACCCAGTACAAGGCCGCACACGCCGTCTAGCCCGGCTTGGGGCGTATCCCTTTCATCAATCACGACACGCCGATTTGTGCCACAGATAGTAAAGGTGTAGATTAGTCGATTGTCTGCGAGTGTGGCGGAATGGTAGACGCGCTGTCTTCAGGTGGCAGTGAGTGTATGCTCGTGGGGGTTCAACTCCCCCCACTCGCACGAGCCGAGAAGGGCTGGAATCCAACGATTCCAGCCCTTTTGCTTTGTCTGGTCTAGTCGTTTTGACGGGTTAGGCGAGTTCTAGTGAACATTGCAACACCTGAGGTTTGAGCGGCCTTCCATGGTCACGTTGTCGGTTGTTGAGGTTATCACGCGGCGTCGAGTAGTTCGATGATCTTCTCGACACCAGCAACTAACCTAAAACCAACAAAACAACACAGGCGTTGCAACCACCACTAGAATCCACCAATTACGGGTTGAAATCGCCGTTCTGGGCAATTCCCCGTGCAAAAATGTCGCTTTCGGGCCCGAGAACGGCGATTTCGCACGGGGAATCACGGATTTCGGCTATTTCAACCCGTAAGTTGCATCATATGAGCGCCTTGATCAACCAACCGTGGCGGCCGTCGTCGTAGAGTTCGTCGGTGAGTTGATATCCACGCCGCTCGTAGAACTTGTAGTGGTCGTTCTCCGAATGTACCGCGGCGATGGTTCCTCCACTGTGCGCAATACGGCGTTCGGCGTCGGCCAGCAGTTGGGAGCCGATACCGCGGCCTTGCGCGTCGGGCAGCACGGCGAGACGCGCGATCACGTACCTTCCCGGCTGATCGGAATGGTCGGGATCCGCATAGAATCGGCATGTCGCCACGGTCCGATTCCCGTCGAACGCCAGCAGATGCACGGCCACGGCATCCCACTCGTCGAATTCAGGCCGCCAGTCACGCTCGCGGATGAACACCTGCTCGCGTATCGCACGAGCCGTTTCAGGCAGATGGTCGTAGGCTTCGATTTTTACGGTCATGGGTGCCAGTGTAGCGCGTGTCATACGTCGTGCCGCGCCCGGCATCGCGTGGACGCCTACCGTCACAGCCGGCCGGCCCACTCCCGGAGCAGACGAATCACCGCTTCGGGCTGGTCGATGTGCGCGTTGTGGCCGGCATCATCCAGCGTGACGAACGTAGCGTCGGGATAATGCGACAACAGGGCCCGTTGATCTTCAAAACCAACGATCTGATCCCGTCGTCCGGTGACGAACAGGGTCGGCCCGGCATAAGTGCCGAATACGCGCTCCGGGTCGTCATTCAGCCAATAACGGGCGTCCAATCTGGCGCAGGCGTCACGGTCGCACAGACGGATGCCCGGCAAAATATATGACTGATAGCGGCGCCACGCGGCGAATGACTGGTTGACGCCCATGGTTACGAAATCGAACGTCTGATCCTGAGGCAGCGCGTGTATCAGCGTCGGATTCGGCTCGGTGATCACATGCTCGGCGACATGACGACGAGTGCGCCGCGGATCCACCACCGGGGCGATCAATGCCAGCCCGCGAACCCGCGATGACTCGCGAGCCACCATCTCACGGGCGAGTGCACCGCCCATCGAATTGCCGACCAGCGCGAACGGCTCCCCCGCGCCGACCAGATCGTCGATGGCGGACTGCAGCCAGTCGGCCATCTCCGGCAGACCGCACGCGCGTGCCGGCAGTGCCGGAGTGCGGCCGAACCCCGGCAAATCCAGATATATGCGCTTCAGCGACCGCGACGCGGCAGCGCCCGACTCCGGGCACAAGAATGCCTCATCCAGCAGCATCAGCGAACGGTGGTCCACGCCCATGCCATGCACGAACACCACGGGCAACCCGTCGCCCTCGGTCACTGCATATGCCTGCGGTTGAGTCATCACACGGTCCTTTCCACCGGTATCATCCGTCGCGCTTCGCGGCGCAACGCTTTACGATACCGTCGCCGTGCGATGTTTCGCCGAACGCCGGTGCCGGCACACAAGCTGGTGCCGGCACAGTTCAGCCGCGGCGGGCGAGTTGCACGGCGGTGCCGGACGCGGTGACCATCAGCATGCCGTTGTCGGCGCCAAGCACCTCGTAGTCGATGTCCACACCGACCACGGCGTGCGCACCCATTGCCTCGGCCCGCTGCTGCATCTCAAGAATCGCCTCGTTGCGCGCCCTCATCAGCTCCTCTTCATAGCCCTGGCTGCGTCCGCCGAACATGTTGCGCAGGCCGGCGCCGATATCCTTGAACATGTTGACGCCGGAAATCACTTCACCGAACACGATGCCCTGATAGCTAGTGATGACGTAACCGTCGACCGACGGCGTGGTGGTGACGAGAATCATGATATGACCGCCTTTGGTTTGACTGCGATTGACATCTTCAGTCTAGCGCCGAGCAGGTGAATCGTCCCGTCCTGTAGGTGGGCAGGACGGGAATTGATATAGGGATGATTTTTCAAGGACCGGCACAAACTGGCCGGCGGGAGCGGTACCGTCGCGTCCTGGCGCACCGAATTCGGCGAGCGCAGATTCGACTGCTTCACGGATGAGCGCTCCCTGATTGCAGCTGGTGATCACCACCGTGACGGCAGAGGGCGCGGCGGGCTTCAATGCTGCTTCCATAATCGCAATTCTAACAGGCGAGGCGAGAGTAGAGTAGAAGCGCGAGATATCCAGCGACAGACAGGATCAGTCATGATCAGCGCAGACGCCATCACATCGAAAACGTTCACCACGGTGCGGTTCAAGGAAGGGTATAGCACCAGAGAGGTCGACGACTTCCTTGACGAAATCATCGACCGCATGACGACCGGCGACCACTCGCTCGCAAGGCGCATCAAGGAGAAGACCTTCAGCAATGTGCGTTTCAGAGAGGGATACGACATCGACGAAGTCGACGATTTTCTCGATGAGGTGGCCAGAGGACTGGAAGGTGACGCGGGCGCGAGCACGGGCGCGAGCGCAGACAGCGCAGCCGCAGCGATTCCGGATCCGCATGAGACCGTCGCACCGGAGCCGGGCACGAGCTACACGAGCGACGCGAATCTTGCGGCCCCTTCGTCCGACAGCGACGCGGCGCAGCTGCCATGGTGACGGTTGTGCTGGCGCCTCGCTGAAGGATCGCGGGCAGCCGACCTCCAACCGCGGCGCCGCGGTCATACCTGCTGGTGGTGGTATTTGCCAAGCGGTTTGTGTCAAACTTTCAGTAGCTGAAACTTCCGACAGCAATTGCAATCACTTCACATGCCACTCATGACACCCGTCCGCACAATCGCATTATCAAACGCCGCCGTTGTATCCTGGGTAACCATGGACTCTCATGCCAAGATCATCAACGTTGTGGGTGCGGCGATTGTACGCGATGGAGCGGTGTTATGCGCGCAACGCGGCCCGGGGAAATCTCTCGCCGGGTATTGGGAATTCCCCGGCGGGAAAATAGAGCCTTACGAGACGGCTCGCCAGGCATTGCATCGGGAGATCGAAGAAGAACTGCTCTGTGAGATCGAGGTCGCCGATGAGGTGTGCACCAGCGAGTACGCCTACGACTTCGGCACGGTCCGACTCATCACATTCATCTGTCACCTAATCGACGGCACGCCACGGCTGACCGAGCACACGGACATCCGTTGGCTGGATCCTTCCGCAATGCCACAGCTGAATTGGGCCCAGGTCGACCGTACGGCCGTCGGCATCATCGCAGGCATGCGCTTCCTCACCCAGACAACGTCGGACACCTCCGAGGAACCGAGCCGGTCATGAATACGCGAGAATCACTCAACCCGCAGTCAGACCTCAAAACCGATGCCACGCATTCCGTGCTGGAAAGCGTCATCTCCGGACTGATCGAACCCCGGCAGGACGCCCCCGAAAGCTATAAGCCAACGCTGATTTCGAACCGCCCAGGCGGCCTCACCATGCATGATGAAATCAGCGATGCGCTCACGAACAGCGATTCCTTCGACATCTCCGTCGCCTTCGTCTCTCCTGATGCCATACTCAGTTTATTCGAGGACTTCCGCAGTCATCATGCCAATGCGCCCGAGCAGGTCAGCAGACTGATCACGTCGACGAAGAATCATTTCAACGACCCACGCGCTTTCTGGGAACTGCTTCACCTACAGCGGACGGCAGGCGTGGACGTCCGCGTGTGGGCAGGCTCCGACTCTTCAGTATCAGTCGCTCAAGGGCAGCCGTTCCATCCCAAAGGATACGTATTCTCGCGCCGCATGCGCAACGGCACCCCGTACTACGACCTGTTCGTCGGCAGTTCGAATCTTACCGGCGCCGCATTGAACACTCAACGCGAATGGAATCTCAAGGTCTCATCCCTCGCCAATGGCGAACTGGTCGCGCAGGTGCGAGATGAAATCGACTCACAGATCGCCGATTCCAAGCCGCTCACCGAGGAATGGATCAAACAGTATGAGGAGGATTTCAAGAAGTACGCGCCGCCACGGCGCGACATTCTGAAGTCCCTCGAAGGCCGTGAGATCCAGCCGAACGCCATGCAGAAAGAAGCCCTCGCGAGCCTGAAGAAACTACGCGAGCAAGGGGAGCATCGCGCGATCATCGTGTCGGCCACGGGAACAGGCAAAACCTATCTTTCCGCGTTCGACGTGCGTGAGTACCGGCCCCGGCGCATGCTGTACATCGCCCAGCAGCAAATGATCCTCAAAGCGGCGATGAAATCCTACCAAAAGGTGCTCGGTTGTCCGCAATCCGAGCTGGGACTGTATACCGGCACCAGCAAACAACAGGATCGGCGCTACGTGTTCGCCACGGTGCAGACCATGCGTCAGCCGGAGGCACTGGCGCAATTCGCCTCTGACGAGTTCGACTACGTTCTTGTCGACGAAGTTCATCATGCGGGCGCCGAAGGGTATCAGCGCGTCATCGACCATTTCAGGGACGCCGACTTCATGCTGGGCATGACCGCCACACCGGAACGCACCGATGGCATCAACATCTTCGAGTTGTTCGGCCACAACATCGCCTATGAGATCCGGCTGCAGAAGGCTCTGGACGAAAACATGCTCTGCCCGTTCCATTATTACGGCGTCGCAGAGTATCTCGGTTCCGACGAGGACCCGGACCAGGACATGCACCGCCTCGATGTTTCACAGGGGCTCGACGCGAAGGAGTCGAAACAGCTCAAATACGAGATCGGGCAGCTCGCCACCGAGCAGCGCGTGCGCTATATCATCGACAAGCTGCAGGAATACGGGCAATTCGGGATCCCCGTCACCGGGCTGGTGTTCTGCAGCAGGCAGGAGGAGGCGCACGAGCTGTCCCGCTTGTTCAACGAGCATTGGAACCAGCAAGCGGAACGCCCCTATCGCACGACAGCGGTGACCAGCAAAGACGTCAACGGCAAGCCGTTATCGCAGGAAAAACGCGACGAATACGTCCGGCGGCTCACCGACGGCGAACTCGACTACCTGTTCACCGTCGACATGTTCAACGAGGGCGTCGATATCCCCGCCGTCAACCAGATCGTGATGCTGCGCAGCACAGAGTCCAGCATCATATTCACCCAGCAGCTTGGCCGCGGACTGCGCAAGTTCCCGTACAAGGACAGCGTCGTGGTCATCGATTTCATCGGCAACTACAACAACAACTACCTGATCCCCGTGGCCCTGTACGGCAACACCGGTGACCGCGACCGCGCGCGCAAGAACCTGCAGCGCAAATCGATCGGGTTGTCCTCCATAAGCTTCGACCCGATCGCCAGGGAACGCGTGCTGAAATCACTGGACACCGCCGACTGGTCCGAAATGAAGAAGCTATCGGAACAATACCGGCAGGTGCGATACGAGCTCGGCCGCATTCCGATGCTCATGGATATCTACGCCTACGATCCTTCCTTGCCGTATACATTGGCCACGAAGCGCAGCAACTACCTCGATTTCGTGCGATCGCGCGAGAAGAGCCTCGGCGGCGGCAAGAACCACGAGACAACATTTGAGGATCAGCTGGCCCCGGTAACCGACACCGAAGACGCGGTCCTCAAGATGGCCACGGAATTGCTGCTGCCCGGGCTGCGCCCTCATGAGTTGGCCATCCTCGAACGGCTGTGTCGGCTTGCCGAAGAGCGCCTGGATGACGAGACTCCTGTCAGCTGGAACGCATCCGCGCCAATCAGTCGAGATGCGCTGCTTGATGCGATCCGTGCGGACTTCCCACAGGCTGATCTCTCGGATGCGCAGTTCGACTCCGCTATCAGCGTGCTTGACTACTCATACTTCACCGGACCGAATCGCAAACGTTTCGGGAACCTGCCACTGGTGGAGATGCTGGCCGACGATGATCAGGGCGAACCGGCCTATCGTTTAAGCTCCGGCTTCGTCAACATGCTTGCCGAAAATCGCACGTTCCGCATCTTTCTCGCAGACACGCTGCGCACCGGTCTGGCCAATTGCCGAGACCTGTTCCAGGAGGCGCAGAGCCGGCGACGCGCTTTCGACCATGCATTCCTGTATGAGCGCAAATACTCCATGGCCGACGTCATGCGGCTGTGCGGATGGAAAAAGGAGAACACGCCTCAGAACGTAGGCGGGTACCTGCTCGACAAAGACACCAGCACCATGCCCATTTTCGTGAAGTACGCGGCCAGCCAGTACGAAGACGAGTTCCTGAACGCACAGGAGATGAAGTACTTCAGCAAGAACGGGCGCACCCCGCAATCTCCCGAATTCCAGTGGGCGCTGAGCGGTGTGGGACCGGACTGGGGCCGTACGCATTTCGTTCCGCTGTTCGTCATGCGCAAGGCGGAAGAGGCCGACGGCAAGTACTATTACGTCGGGCACGTCGCCGCGTTTGACAATCCGACGCTCACCACCAAGCCGAACGCGGCCGGAGACGGTACGGTGAAGGTCACGCTCTCCACACTGAGACTTGCGCGGCCGCTGGATCCTGAGCTGTACCGGCACCTTGTCGGGTGAGAGATTGCGCAGATGAGCGCTGTCAGAAGGCTGTCTGCGTTTCGAGGGGGCGATTCGGTTTGATCCGAACATCTATCTGCGTTTCGAGGGGTTGGTGGCCAAGTATAAGCGCCCCCAAAACCGCATGATTCCAATGGCGATTGGCGCTCAATACCCCGGGCATCGCGTTTTGGCAACCCCTCGAAACGTAGATAGACGTTTGGTGAACACGAAATCAACCCCCTGAAACGCAGATAGCTGCCCCTTCCCGCGAAAAGTCTGCCCGTTCGTATGAGGTTTGGCGGCGATTCGCGGCAACCATGCCTTCACAATGTGCGATATGCCTGATTCGCCTTCGAAGGAGCCGACGATGAGAGAATCTACGCTCATCACCAAGAGCAGCATCCGACGCGCGTCGCCACAGCTGCGCCTGCGCACAGGATTGGCGTGGGGCATCGCAGTAGCAGTGGACGCTTGGCCAGTATGGCTCAAATGGTGGTGCCTGCCGAACACCATCCGCGAAATCATCGGAATGTTCCTCGAAACCGCATTTCTGCATGATCCGGCGATGCTGTGGCAATTCGTCGCTGCATCATGCCTGCAAGTCGTCGTTATCGCATCGTTGTATCTCGCCGCGTTCGCGGCGATCTGCATCGGTTCCAACGCCCTGGTGATCGCCCACGGCTTCGGCACTCCGGAATTCGTGTATTCTCTGGGATTGGCTGCGGCGGCCAGTCTATCGCGACCGTTGCGCTAATCCATGGCCAACGGCGGCAATGGCTGGCGCGGAGGAAAAGGCGCGCAACGGCTCTCTGAACGGCTATTCGCCATCCACCGCAGGCAACCAGTCGCCGTAGCCTTCCGCCTCCATGCGCGAGCGCGGCACGAAGCGCAGCGCGGCGGAGTTCATGCAGTACCGCAAACCGCCCCGATTGGCTGGCCCATCGTCAAACACGTGCCCGAGGTGGATCTGCGTGTCGGCCGTCCGCACCTCGATGCGGTCGCGCCCCGGGATGCGATGATCCGCGTGCTCGGTCAACAGCTCGCCCGCGATCGGCTTGGAGAACGCCGGCCAACCGCAGCCGGAATCGAATTTGTCGCGCGATGAGAACAACGGCTCGCCGCTGACCACATCCACGTAGATGCCCGGCTCGAACTCCTCGTCGTAGGCGTTGACGAACGGCCGCTCAGTGGCCGCGAGCTGCGTGACCGCGAACTGTTCGAGCGTCAGGTCCCAGATCTTTTCCACATACTTCTGCCGCCGTTTCACGTTCGCGATGGCGGCCAGCGGAATATGGCAGAAGCCTCCCGGATTGGCGATCAGATAATCCTGATGGTGCGCCTCGGCCGGGTAGAAGTTGCGCAGCGGCTCGACCAAGACCGCCGGGCGGGCGGGCTGCCGATCGACCAGCTGCTCCAGCGCGGCGATATACACGGATTGCTGCGTCGCGTCCGTGAAGAACATGCCGGTGCGGTACTGTCGCCCACTGTCCTCGCCCTGACGGTCCACCGAGAACGGGTCAATGACCTCCAGGAACAGCAGCGTGAGCGTTCGCAGCGTCACCTGCGCTGGGTCGAACACAACTTTCACGGTCTCCGCGGCGTCGGTGACGCCCGCACACACCTGCTCATAGGAGGGTGATTCGACCTTCGACTGCGCGTAACCGACCGTGGTGTCGGTGACACCGTCGACGTTCTGGAAGTAGCGTTCCAGCCCCCAAAAGCATCCGCCCGCGAAATAGGCCGTCTGCGTGGACGGGCCGTCCGCCGCGGCCGGGTTGCGCCGGGAGTTGTTTGTTGTATCGTGATTGTTCTGCTCGCTCATGCGTCCCACCATACCTGATTTTTCTTTGCGTTGCGTTCACTCGCAGCACCGTCGATTGGCGGCGTTTCGCTCGGCTGTAGGCCAGCCGCCGATGTCACCGCTCAGATGCGCGTGCTGCGCTTTACGACTTTGGTCGCGTATAGGGAAAGTATCACGGCGATCAGAAGCGAAAACCACGCCTCCCAGCCGGATGTGGTCGCCCGCGCGGCGAGCAGACCGATAAGCGTGGTCACCACGGAAAGCCACATCAGTGCCATGAACGGCCGGGATTTGGACGTGTCCGCTCCGGCCCGGCGACCGAGCCATCCGCCGATCAGATACAGCACGCAATTGCCCGCGAACACCAGGCCGAGCGTGAACCATGCCACGCGCAGGCCGATGCGCCACCCGCCGATCACTTGCACGGAAGCCGCGGGATCAAGGCTGGACAGTGACGCGAGCGCACTGATCGCCATCAGCAGCTGGACGACCGCGTAGACCATGACGATCCGTCCTACAGTGGTCAGCGTGCTGTCTCCGCGTGTGAAACGGGAGGATTCGGTGGACTCGGAGGATGATTCGGCTGGGGTCTTCGCTGCCGGCTGATTCGAGACGTCATTCACGTTTCCATCATAGCCTTCGCGGAGAACCGCGTCCGCGCCTCATGTGCCGCGGTTGCATCGCACCCGGATCATCCGCCGTCATCCTATTTTCTTGACGGTTCCACCCCACTGCTTCTGGAGCTTGTCAATGATGGTCTTGTAGCTGAATACCGACCATTTCTTGCCACTCAACAGCCGCCAGTCTCCCTTGGAGACGGTGCTGTTCGCTTGCTCGTCAAACATCTCGGCGATTTTGTATCGCAAAGGCGCGCGGTACATGTCGGCAGCGAATTCGTTATCGAACGTGACGTAGGCGATGCGCGGCTTGAGGCATATCTCGACGTCCGTCACACCCGGATACCCTTGCGATGAGAGTTCCGACCAGCCGGACTCGCAGTAGATGCCAGCCTCCTCAACTGATTGATGCATGTTCTGCGCACTCTGAGCAGGTGACTTGTCGGGCGATGACGGCTTGACGATGCCGTCCTTGAACAGGTTGGAGATCAGCAGCGCGGCTACGGTCAGCATGATGGCGAATACGACGGCGACGATGGCTCCGCCTGCGGTTCCGCGCACGCTCACTCGGTTGCCGCGTCGGGAAGCCACGCGAGCCATGACGATCAGTATGATGGCGACGACGATCAGCACCGCCGCGCCGATTGCCAGGCTGCGCACGAATACCGCTGTCAGCTTCGCGATTGCATGGGGTGCGACGGCCCGAACCAGTGCGAGGCCGCCCACGATGAGCGCGATTACGGCGACAACAGTGGCGAGGATCTGCGGAACGCGACCCGGACGCCCCTGCACGGCCTGATAACGTCGCCCCGAACCGGCCTTATACGATGACTCATGCATGGCAGCCCCCGTTCTATGCATTCGGATGCTCACCTATCGCTATCCGCACATCCCGCGACGCCTGGCCTGGCGGGCGAAACGTGGTTTTGCGTTCTTAAGTGCGCGCCAAAACGACGACCATGCGCACATAGGAACGCAAATCGCCCTGTTTGCGTTCCTATGTGCGCGGACTTGTCGTCTCGGCGCGCACTTAAGAACGCAAACAGTCGGTGAAGCGCGTCACACGCGAGAGAGACCGTATGTCGGCATGCGGGCCACGCGTGCTAGCGCACGAGGAACACCATGACGATGATCATCACGAAGCCGACGAAATCCGTGGGCGTGAACACCGCACCGGCCCACAGCACGGCGGATATCGTCGCGGCGATCGGCTCGCTGGTACCCAGCATTGTGCCGCGCATCGAGCCGATACGCATCACGCCGGCCAGGAACAGCCAATATGCGCCGAACGTGCCTCCGACAACGGTGAACACCATCAGCAGCACGCCGAACCAATCCAGCTGCGGCGCGCTGGCCCACGGGCGGACGAACGGCGTCAGCACCAAACCGGATATGACGAACATGATGCCGTTGACCGCAAGATTGCCCCATCGCGCTATCAGCTTGGCCGGCAGAATCGACAGCGCCGCCGTACACGCCGCGTCGGCGAGGCCCCATAGCAATCCGACCAGCGGCAGCTTCAGCGTGGAAAGATCTCCTCCGGTGGCGATCAGCACCGTACCGGCAAACGCCAACGCCACGCCGATGCTCTCGCGCAGCCCCGGCCAGCGGCGCCCGCGTATGCACACATACGCCAGCACGAACAGCAGGTTCAACGTCTGCAATACGGTCGCGGTGCCGGAGTTCGTCCAGTCGATCGCGGACAGATACGAGACCTGCACGAACAGCACGCAGGTCAGCGCGGCGAGCAGCAGCATCGGGTAGGAGCGTCGGTCGCGCGCCGCACCTGCCAATAGTTTCGGCGTACGCACACCGGCACAGGCCAGGAACAACGCGCCGGCCGCGAGCTCGCGCACGCAGGCGATCCACAGCGGGTCGGCGTGATAGTCGGCCATCAGCAATTTCGACACTGTGGCGTTGATGCCCCACAGCACACCGCCAAGCAGCACCAGCACGGCGCCCAGCAGCATGGCTTTCGGCGTACGCTCGAATGATGCAGTCTCGGGCGCCGACTCGGCGGCCGGCGTTTTCGACTGTTTCACGATATGTTTCACGGCAGGTTTCACGACAGGTTTCACGACAGGTTTCACGACAGGTTTCACGACATCTTTCATTGCGGACTCATCCGGTCGGCACCCGTCACAAACCATCAGAACGTCGGCATCTCAGATGAGCCGAAGAAGCCCAGAATCCGCTCCAGATAAGGCCCAAGAACGGCATTGGGCATGCTGAAAATCTCATGCAGCGAGTTCTCGATGCGTACCACGCGCACATTCCCTCCATCGGAGTTGACCTCCTGCGCGAACCGGTTCTGCGGCTCGTTGAGCACCCACACGTCGCGCCCGGCCTGGAACAGCAGCACCGGCGTCTCGACATTGTCGCACGCCTCCGGCCGCTGCACGGCACGCGACAGTCGCAGCGCCTGCCGCACCCACGCGAATGTCGCCGCGTACGTCCGCTGATGCGGGTCGTCGATGCGCTGCTGTTGGAACCAGCGCACGCGGGCCTCGCTCGCGCCCTCGTAATCGGCCATATCCAGCTCCGGCGTGAACTCACTCTGCCCGAACACCATGTGCCGTCCCAGCCCGAGCCGGCACATCGCGCCGGCAAGCACCGACGCCAGCCAGTTCGGCATACCGGTCACCGGCGCGATCATCGGGCACGACAGCACAGCCTTGTCGAACAGCGTCGGATGCGTCTCCAGCACACTTGCCCCGATGCCGCCGCCCATCGAATGGCAGTACAGGTTCAGCGGACGGCCATCCGCGTAATCCTTGCCCACCGTCTCCGCGAATTTCGCCAGATCGGCCACATACCGCCGCCAATCATCAATCCAAACCAGGGACGGATTGTCGACGTCACGCGCGGAATACCCATGTCCGCGGTGCTCGAACACGCACACCGAGTACCCTGCAAGCAGGAAGTACCACACCATCTCCGCATATTTCGCGGCGAACTCCGTGAACCCGTGGGAGAGCACCACGGCACCGCGGAATGTGGCGGCGGCGCCGTCCTCGCTCAACCGGTCGAATTTCGCCGCGTCGTAACACACGTAATGCAGTTTGCCCGCACGCTGCAGCGGCGGCAGACCGTCGTCGTCCGCCGGCGCCATCCAGCCTTCGGACCGGCATGTGGCGAGCGCGGGCAGCACCGTCTCGCGCATCTCGTCTGCATAGCGGTTCTCGTCGATAAGTTTCACTTGCATAGCCTCCACTGTACCGCCTTTCACGCCGGCGACGGGCGGAGAAACGACCGGCTTCGGCCGGCGTCACGGCCGGACGGCCGGACGGCCGGCAACCGGCGGCTACCGGCCGCCGCACCCGCGCGGCCAGCCTACCGCTCGCCCGCCGACTCACGTCACATGACCTTGGTGGATTCGAGATTGCGGATGATCCAATCATTCAACCGCATCACCGGCTTGCGCAGCACCAGGCCGAGTAGCAGCGCCGGCAGGATGAACAACGCCAGCTTACCCATCGACACCCAGTATTCATTGCCGAACGACCCCGCCATCGCCGAATGCATCGCATCGACCCCGTACGGGAACAACAGCCACTTGCAGATCATCTGGAAGAACGGCGGCAACGTCTCGATCGGGAAGGTACCGCCCGAGCCGGCCACCTGCATGACCAGCAGCACCACGGCGATGGCCTTGCCGATGTCGCCGAACGACACGGTCAGCGTGTAGATCAGCAGCGAGAACACCAGCGCGCACAGCCAGCCGACCATCAGGAACTGCAGCGGATGCTCGCACTGCACGCCGAGGAAGAACATGTCACCCAGGCATACCAGCGTACCCTGCAGCAGCGCCATCGCGCCGAAGATGGCGTATCGCCCGAAATACTCCTGATACGGGTGCAGTCCGAACCGTCGCGCGTTGCCGGGCGACTCGGGGCGTGGCTTGCGCAGCACGTCAAGCATCGCGCCCGGCCCTGCGGCCCGTCCGGCGATCACGGCCTCCTTCACGCCCATCGTCTCGCCCATCGGCAGCGTTTCGCCGAGGCCGAGCACCTTCGCCTTCTCGCGGTCGGACACCGACACCTTCATCATGGCGACGAGGATGATCGCGCCCACCCAGATCGACAGCACGGTATAGAACGGCGTCATGGCGGAACCATAGTTGGCGACCGGGTACAGCGCGATGCGGTTCACCGAGACCGGGGCGGACAGCAGCGTGGCGATCGAATCGGGGTCGGCTGACGTGATCTGCGAGAGATCGGGCATGCCGCTGCCTCCGACGACCGCCGTCAGCTGCTTGTTGAGCAAGTCGAGTTTCTCGGCCGAGGCGTTCAGGGTGGTCGCCGCGTCGCCCAACGAGGATTGCACGTCGGACAGGCTACCGGTGATGTCGCCGGACAGGCCGGACATGCTGGTGGCGGTGGCGGTCAGTCCGTCGATGACGCTCCCCGACTGCTTGACGACATCGCTCATCGACTTGCCCAGTTCGTCGAGCTGCGGCTTGATCGTGGTGTCGTACGTGTTCGCCATGTCGGTGATCGACTGCTTCGCGGTGGCTATCTGCTTCTTCAGGGATTTGCGCGTGTCGTCCGCACTGGCGGTGCCGTCGGTGATTTTCTTGGAGGCGTCGCCGATGCTGTCGGCGACCTTCTGCAGATTGTTCTGCGTGTCCTGCGCCTGCTGAGCCGCGTTGTCGAGCGCGTCCTTGACCGCCTGCAGGTGCGCGGCGTCGGACAGCGAGCGCAGCGCCTCCGCGTATGTGCCGAATGTGTCGGCCTGCGATTGGATGTTGCGCTGCAGCGTGGTGAGCTTGTCGGTAATCCGGGAGGATTGGGAGCCCATGTCGGAGAACGCGGTGTCCACCTGCTTGCTGATCGTGTCGTAGGCTCCCGCGGCGTCGGACAGCGACGAGCTCATGCTCGTCGAGACGCCGGCTAGGGCCTCGTCCAGGCTTTTCACGCCGGCCGTGCCCTGTTTCAGCGCTTTCTTCGCGTCCGACGCGCTGGATCCGGTCGAGCCGAGCAGACGGTCGGTGGAGCTGATGATTTTGCCTGTCGCGCCCATCAGGCTTGCGTAGGAGTCGGCCTGTGACGCGGCGGACTTCAGCTGCGACGAAATCGACGAAATGTGTTTCGTGGCGTTGGATACGTACTCGCTCATTTGCGGGCTTTGCGCGAATTTCAGCAGGCTGGATACCAGGTCGAGGGCGACCTGCGCGAGGGTCTTCGCGAAGGTCTGGTCGATGGTCGTGGCGACCGTGGACGCGCCGTGATCGGTGATGTGCGGCGCGATCGGGTTGATTTTCTCGTTGAGGTAGTACTCCAGTTCGGCGTGCTTCATTTCCGGCGAGAACAGCGTCATCATGTCGGCGCTGAACTGCTTGGGGATGATCAGCGCCGCGTAGTATTCGCCAGAATGCACGCCGTCGATCGCGGTGTCGCGGTCGACGAACTGCCAGTCGAGGTCATGGTTGGCGCGCAGCGAGCTGACGACGGTCTCGCCGATGTTGACACGCACCGGGATCAGGTCGGATTTGTATCCGCTGTCGACGTTCGCCACGGCCACTTTCAACGATTTGGTGTTGCCGTACGGGTCCCAGCTGGCGGCGATGTTGTACCAGGCGTACAGCGCCGGCACGATGATCAGTCCCATGGCCACGATGATCGCGATGACGTTGCGCGTGGCGTGGCAGACGTCGCGCGTGAAGATCCTCCAGATGTTTTTCATCGCGTCTCGTCCTCCTGCCCGGCGAACGGCATCTGCCCTGCGGGCGGTATCTGCTCGGTGGTCTCCCCGGCGCTCTCCTCATTGCCGTTATTGCCGCCTTCGGCATCGTCATTGCCTGAAATCGGTTGCGCCGGCCAGTCAAGGCCGTCGAGTTCACCGAGCTCCCCGATGTCACCGTCTCCGGCGGCCCCGGCATCACCGTCGTCCCGAGCCGCCTTGGAGACGGCCGCATGCCTGCGCGGCGACCTCCCGGACGTGCGGAACGTCAGGTGCCGGTGCGTGTATCCACGCAGCACGGCGTCGCGGAACGCGTCCGCGCTCATGGCGCTGACGCCCAGCTGCCGCGCGTACCGGTCCCGCATGTATTCGACCACGATCAGGAAGGCATCGATGATGATTATCGACAGGATCCACGTCGTCAGCATCGTCGCCTTGTTGGGGATGACGAACAGCAGGATGAGGAACACGAACGGCAGCACGATCAGCAGGGCCAGCCCGGCGCGGATCAGCCGCGGATAGCGCCCGAAGAACCGGTTCGCGCGACGGCGGATCACCTTGCGAAGCTCTTCGGTGTTCGAGAACTCGTTCAGGATCGAAGAGAAGCTCACCGACTCGTTGACCATCGCGTTGTGCTCGGTCATCATCAGGTCGGTTTCGGCCAGCCGCCGGTCGAACAGTGCGTTCAGGTTCAGCGCGTACCGGCGCACGACCAGCCCGATGAACAGCGCGACGGGCAGGTACAGGAACAGATGCAGCATGTCGATCCAGTAATGGTTGCCGTAGAGTCCCGCTATCGGGCCACGCATCGCGTTGATGCCGTACGTGAACGGCAGCCACGGGTGCAGCTCCCGGAAGAAGTCCGGCATCATCTCAATCGGGTACAGGCCCGACGCGCCCGGAATCTGGACGATCACCAGTATCACGGCGACCGCCTTGCCGATATGCCGGAACGCGACCGCGAGCGCATAGATGATGTTGATGTACACGAACGAGCAGAACAGACCGGCGAGGACGAACAGCACCGGACGCTGGCATTGGATGCCGAGCACCAGATCGCCGATCATGACGATCAGGGCCTGGAGGAATCCGACGACCACGAACAGCAGCCACCGCCCGAGATACGCCTGCGACGCGGTCACGTCGCCGAGCCGCTCGCGGTCGACCTCTAGCTTGTAGATGGCGATGAGCACGAAGCCGCCGACCCACAGCGCCAGGTTCGTGTAGAACGGGGTGACCGCGGAGCCGTAGTTGTCCATCGGGTAGACGCTTTTGGTGGACAGTTTGACCGGTGTGCCCATGAATTCGCCGAAGCTGTCGCCGTCGATGTTCAGGGCCTGCTTGATTTTCTGGTATGTGGCCGAACTGCCGAGCGCGGCGATGTCGGTGCGCACGCCGCTGACGCTGTCGGTGAGGTCGGCGAGCGATTTCTGCGTGCCGGCCACGGTGGTTTTCGCCTGGCTCAGCGTGTCGGACAGCTCGTCAAACAGGCTGTCGGACTGGCCGAGCGTGGATGACAGCGATGACAGCGTGCCGTCGATTGTGCCGCTGAGCGTGGCGAAGTTGCTCAATCCCGCGGTCAGGTTCGGGGTGACGGTTCCGGTGAGCGTCGTGCGTGCGCGGTTGAGTATGCCGATGCCGCTGCCGGTGGCGGTGCTGGTGGCGTCCGAAAGGCTGGTGGCCGCGCTCTTGCCGGAGCTGATGAACTGTGACGTGTCCTTGTGGAAGGCGTCGAGCTGGCCCTGCTGGGTGTTCACGGTCTTGTCGAGCGCGTCTATCTGCTGCCAGATCTGCTTGCCGATGGCGGTGTCGCGGTCGATGCCGGCCTTGTTCATCGCGTCCTTGAGGTCGCTGGACAGCGTAGCCGCGCCGTCGATCGGCTTCTGCAGAGCGTTGGTGATGTCGTCGATGCTGCCTTGTGCGGTGTTGAAGGCGCTGAGCGCGTCTCCCGCCGCGTTGTTCACGCTGACGCCGATGCCGGACAGCTGCACGGATCCGTTGTCGAACGCGCCCGCAAGCGACGACGAGAACGATTGGGCGCTGCCCTGCACCTGCGTGAGCAGTTTCTGCGACTGTTTCGCGGCTTTCTGCGCGGATGAGATCTGACGTTCCAGCGAGGCGACGGTGGACTTGGCCTGTTTGATGCCCTTGTCCGCATCGTCGAACGTGCCGCCCATGCGCCCGAGCGATGAGTCGATGTCGTTCAGCTGCTCGATGAGGCCGTTGAGGTCGTTGACGACGCTGGTGCGCGTGCCGTCGGCGGACTGGCTGAGCTTGCCGCCCTCCTTCGTCATCGTTTGGACGAGTGTCTTGCTGACGGTGGAGACGAATGTCGCATTGATCTGGGAGTCGATGGTCGTGGCGCCCGTATCGGTGATCTTCGGCGCGATGGCGTTCTTTTTCTCGTTGACGTAGTAGATGATGTCCGGCTTGTCGGAAGATCCGGTGATCGAATTGATCAGGCTTTCGCTGAAGTCCTTCGGCAGTACGATCGCCGCGTAGTATTCGCCGGACTGCACGCCTTCCACGGCCTTGTCGGCGCTGACGAACGTCCAGCCGAGCTGGTCGTTCTTCTTGAGCTGGCTGACGACCTGCTTGCCCGCGTCGAGCCGCCCGACCAGATCTGATGTAGTGCCCTTGTCTTCATTGGCGACGGCGACCTGGAGGTTGCCGGTCGACGAATACGGGTCCCAGTTGGCGAGGATGTTGAACCATGCGTACAGAGAGGGGATGATGGCCACGCCCAGCGTCACCACCACCGCGACCGGGTTGCGCAGGATGCGCATGAGGTCGCGCGTGAATATTCGCCAAATCGTACGCACCAAACCCCTCGTTTCGTATTTTCCGCCCGATCATGCTCAGTGAGAGTATATCCCCAGCCGTAAGAGCTGGATTCGCCCACAGCGCACCGCCGAGGTCATATGTGGACACGAACCGCCCATATGTCGAACGCGATATCGGACATACTGTGCACATGCGCCGCCGATGTCGCATTTGCCGCGTTTCGGGGCGGAATGTCGTTCCATTCCGCCCTGAAACGGGCGGCCGGTCACAGGTCGAGGGCATCGCGCAGGAAGTCGCGCTGCAGCGTCAGCAGGTTCTCCGCGACGACCGGGTCATTGGTCATATGCGTGATTCCGGTCAGCGGCAGGAAGGTGTGCGGACGGCCGGCGGCCATCAGCGCCTGACTGAGGCGCAGGCTGTGCGCGATGGTCACGTTGTCGTCGGCGAAGCCGTGAATCAGCATCAGCGGGCGGGCGAGCTTCGGCGCGTCGGCGATGATGCTGTTGCGCTCGTACGCCGCCGGGTCGAGCCCGAGGTAACGCTCGGTGTAATGCGTGTCGTACAGCGTCCAATCGGTGGGTGGGGCGCCGGCGCATGCCGCCTTGACCACGTCCGGGGCGTCCAGCACCGCGAGCGCCGACAGGAAACCGCCGTACGACCAGCCGATCATGCACACCTTGTCGAGGTCCGGGGCTGGGATGCGCGACGCGTCGCCGTCCTGCGCGGTGCCGCGGTTCAGCTCCTCGACGGTCTGGGCCAACGCATACACCGCCTCCACCTGGTCGGCAAGCGTGACGTCCTTCATGTTCTCGAAGATCTCACGGTCCCATCGCGGCCCGCGGCCTGTGGTGCCGCGGCCATCGGCGGTGACGACCAGGAAGCCCTGGTCGGCCCACCACTGCGCGTCCCAGTAGTACGCCTGGTTGAACACGACCTGCTGGAATCCGGGGCCGCCGTACGGCTTGAGCAGCACCGGCAGCTTGTCGGCCTTCGCGTACGGGCTATCGGCGCTCGGCGCGATGATGGCCGTGTACAGGCGATGCTCGCCGAGCCGGGCGAAGCGCACGTTCGGCGCGAAACCGGGTTCGGCGGCATGGTTGTTGATCGGGCAGACGAGCGTGCTCATCGCGGCGGAGCCATCGCCATCGTTTTCCGGCGCGGCTCCCCCGTCGACCGGGCGCATCGTGAAGGAGTGCGACATCACGGATTTCGCCGAGTCCATGTCGCGCCCGGAGATCACCAGGCCCTCGCCGCACCGGCTGGCCGACCAGGAGCCGGGCCGTGCGGTCATCGGCAGCACATTGCCATCATAATCGAAGCTCACCACGTCGAAGCTGCGGGCGTCATGGCCGTCGGCGTCGCCTCGCCACGTGCTCAGTCCGTCGGGCGCCTCGTATCCGTCCAGTTCCGGGGTGCGCTGCACGACCGCCAGCACGTCCTCATCGGTGACGTCGAGCACCTCTCGCACCTGCCAGCCGGCGGGCGTGAACGGGCGGCCGTCCACCGTCAGCCGGTTGGTGTCGGCGTCCATGTCGTTGAGCGCGCAGACCAGGCGTCCGTCCGGCGTGAAGACCGGCGTGCCCTGGATGATGTCGAGCCACTGGTCGTTGGCATGCCCCTCCAGCACGGTCGTGGAGCCGACCGGCGCCGAGCCCGCAGAGGCCTCGGAGCCGAGATGCACCGAGAGCACCTGGTCACGCGTCTGTCGGCGGTTCTGCACCAGCAGCAATGGCTCATGGCCGGCGGACCAGTGCACCGCGGCGACATATTCATAGTCCTTGCGGTTCCAGGAGATCTGCTGGATGCCCAGTCCCGCATACTCGTCGTGCCCGTCGTACGCGAGCTCCGCCAGCGTCAGGCGCACATCGGCGTTGCTGGTGAGCGCACGCGCGTATCGACGGCCGGAGGCCGGCGTCTGCGGGTTCGCCGGGTCGCTGATGTACCACATCGGCTCGGGTGCCGCGTTGAACGTCTCGAAGATGATGTGGCGGGAGTCCGGCCCCCACCAGAAGCCGTCGTAGCGGTCCATCTCCTCGCCGGCGACGAATTCGGCCAGACCGATCTTCCACGTGTTCTCGTCGGCGTCATCGTCCGGATACACGCTCCACAGCGTGCTGAGCTTGTCGGCGGAGGGGTCGTAGGGGGCGCCCGGCTCCTCGTCGCCGCAGCGGTGGCCGTGCGCGTGCGGCGCCGGCTGGCCGTCGCAGCCGTCGTCGGTGGCGTCATCATGACGACTGTCAGACGGCCACTGCGGCGCGATGTCGACCAGCATCAGATGTTCGCCGGTCGTGTACGCCACATGCCTGCCGTCCGGCGATATGCGCGGATTAAGCACCGGTGTGGCACCCTCTCCTGCGGCGATGCCATCCGCCGCCAGCATACGGGTGCGACCGCTGCCGTCTTCGGCGATCTCGGTCAGGAACAGCTGACCGTTGATCATGAAGACCACACGGCGGCCAGCCGCATCCACCGAATACGAGACAATGCCCGAGCCGCCTTCACGGGCGCGCTCGCGACGGGCCTTCTCCTCGGCGGGCACGTCCTCGTCATCAGCGTCCGCAAGCAGCACACGCGGGTCGGCCAACAGCACCTCCCGATGTGTGCCGTCCGCGTCGAACACGCTCAGCCACAGCGAGGTCACCAGGTCCTCAGGGCCGTCGGAACGCAAGAACAGCGCGCGGGAACCGTCGCCAATCGCGGTCGCGGAACGCGGGGCGCCGCAGGAGAACCGCAGCGTCTGCGCCTTGCGGCGGGGAAAATCGCCTATTGCATCATGAAGAGTCGTCATATCGTTCATGCCCACCACGGTAGCCACCGCACTGGGCAAACCACGCCGGCAGCCTTCCCCCTCGCCCCCCCCATGATCGCCCCGCGGGCCGGCGCATCAGGCGGACGGCATCGGTCCAAATAGGTCTCACGCCCCACAACGCCGTGTCAGAAGTGGAAATTTTGCGCTCAAACAGGCTTTTTCCTCAGGAATCACAATTGACTTCCCCACTGACGTATAGGATGGGTAAGGATATAGAAAGGGATCACCATGAGCGTTCTCGACCGTTTTGAGAAAAGTGTAGAAGGCGCGGTCAACGGAGTCTTTTCCAAGTTCGGCTCCAAAGACCTGAAGCCTGTCGACCTTTCCAGCGCCCTGGAGCGCGAGATCGACACCGAAGCCATGCCGGTCGGCCGCGACCGCACGGTAGCCCCGAACGAATACCGTTTCAAGCTCAGCACGGCCGACTTCGATCGCATCGAACAGTGGGGCAGCGAAGTGCTCGCCAACGAGCTGGCGGACAACCTCACGCAATACGCCAAAAGCCAGCATTATGCGTTCGTCGGCCCCGTGATGGTCATCTTCGAGGAGGACCTCGATCTGCCCAAGGGCAGCTTCAACCTGAGCTCCGAATCCGTGCAGGGCAACGCGGTCCCCGTGACCACCACCGACCAGGCCGAGGATCATCCGATGCTTGACATCAACGGCAACCCCTACCTGCTCACCGAGAGCAAGACGGTGATCGGCCGCGGCTCCGGCTGCGACATCGTCATCGACGATCCCGGCATCTCCCGCAAGCACCTGGAAATTGACCTGACCCCCAACGGCGTCATCGCGCGCGATCTGGGCTCGACCAACGGCACGTACGTCGAAGGCCATCAGGTGCCGGCCGCCACGCTGCTGGACGGCAATACCATCACCATCGGCCGCACCCGCATCCTGTTCTGGGCTTCCTCACGAGAGCAGGAGTGACCCCGAGCCAGGAGTCGACTTTCCGTTATGATCACCGAACTGACATTTGCGATCCTCAAGTATGGATTCCTGATCCTGCTGTGGGTCTTTGTCTGGCTTGCGGTGCGATCGCTGCACAAAGACATCGAAGCGTTCAGCCCGCAGCCGTCGCGAGCCCGACGCCGCCGAGACAAGCGCGCGATGAAATCCTCTGACGGCGCGGCGCCGTCCGGCCCGGCCGCCGCGCAGACCGCGCCCGTTACGCCGCCGCGCCAAAGCCAGCAGCGCACGCCGCAATCCGGTCCCACGCTGCTGGTCATCATCGATGGCCCGAAGGCCGGCGCCTCCGTGCCGCTGACCAGCGAATCCATCACGCTGGGACGCGCCGCGTCCAACACCGTGGTGCTCGACGACGAATTCGTCTCCTCGCATCACGCCCGCGTATATAAGGATCCCGCCTCCGGTCAATGGGCGATCGAGGATTTGGGAAGCACCAACGGCACCATCGTCAACCAGCAGCGGCTGAACATGCCCATGCTGCTGCCCCCGCGCATGCCGGTGCGCATTGGCGCCACCACCTTCGAATTGAGGTGACGGCTCATGCCAAATTCCGTTGCATCACAGACCTTGTTCCTGTACTCGACCACGGTGTCCGACGTCGGCACCGTGCGCTCCAACAACCAGGATTCCGCGTTCGCCGGGGAGCACCTCATCGCGATCTGCGACGGCATGGGTGGCCATGCCGGCGGCGACACCGCCTCGACCATCGCCATCCGTTCACTCGCCCACATCGAGCACGATGACGTCAACGGCGACGTGAGCACCGTCGCCCGGATGATGGAAACGTCCGTCATGGCCGCGCACGACGCGATCGTCGGCAAGGCGAAGCGCGAGCGCAAGCTCGCCGGCATGGGCACCACGGTGACCGCCGTGGCGCTGGTCGCGGGCTACTGGGTGCTCGCGCACATCGGCGACTCGCGCGCGTACCTGCTGCGCGACGGTCGCCTGACCCGCATGACGCAGGACCACAGCTACGTTCAGCATCTCATCGACACAGGCCGCATCAGCCCCGCGGAGGCGCGCAACCATCCGCAGCGCAACGTCGTCATGCGTGTGCTCGGCGACTTCGACATCGATCCGCACCCCGACATCGCCATTCGGGCCGCCCATCCAACCGACCGTTGGATGCTGTGCTCCGACGGCCTGTGCGGCGTGCTGGAGGATTCCACCATCGAGCAGACGCTCACCGCCTACTCCGATCAGGAGGAATGCGCCCAGCAGCTGGTTTCGATGGCCTTGAAGGCCGGCAGCACCGACAACGTGACCGCGGTCATCGCCGACGCCACGCTGGCTCTCGACGCGGATGCCTTCGACCTGCCCCACCAGACCCCACTGGTCGCCGGAGCGGCGAGCGCCAGCCTGGAGCCCATCGCAGACATCCTCAACGAGCCTGTCGCCACCGCGCCCATGCTGCGCGACGCGAACGCATCGCCAGCGCAACGCGCCGCCGCGCTGATACAGAGCCAGCCCGCCTCGCAGCCGTCGCCGCGCGTCGCGCAGCCGTCGGCCGTGCGCGAGGAGAACGGCGAACGTGCCAACCCCGACACCGGCGAGATACCGGTCATCCAGAAGCGTGACGGCCATGTCACCGACGATCCCAACGATCCCGACGTCGCCAAGGCCATCCATCACGAGCGGCAGACGCAGCGCAAGGAGACGCGCAAGCGCGGCCGCCGCAATCGTCTGATCGCAATCCTCATCGTGATCGCCGCGCTCGCGCTTGCCACGGGCGGCGCTTTCGGCGCCTACCGCTGGAGCCAGACGAAATACTTCATCGGCAACGCAGACGGCGTGGTGGCCGTGTACCAAGGCGTGAACACCAACGTGTTCGGCCTGGCGCTGTCGCACGAGGTCAAGCGCACGAACATCGACATCGACTCGCTGCCGCAGGCGTGGCGCGACCAGCTGCAGGACGGCATCACCTTCAACAGCTATGACGAGGCCGTCCAGCACGTGCAGATCATCCGTCAGGAGAAAAGCAACTTCAACGACAAGTCCAACACGTCCAAGTCGTCCGGCGACGCGGGCAGCGGCACGTCCGACTCATCCGACTCATCCGGGTCGAACGGCACGGACGGCGACTCAAGCGCCGGCAGCAGCCAGACCGACGGCGGCACTGCGGATGGCACCGCGGGCGATACCGGCACGGACGCATCGTCCACCGGCACAGACGGCGGTGACGCCCAATGATCCCCATACGTCTCCGCCAGGCGTCGCTGCTGCTGTTCGCCATGCTGATCAGCGTCGTCGCCTTCTACCAGATGTTCCTGCGCGTCTACGGCCACTTCCCCGCCAACTACATCGGCCTGCTGGCCGTGGTCGGCGCGCTGTTCCTCGTGCTGTGGGGACTGCTGCTGCGGTTCAAGCCGTACGCCAGCCAGGCGATTCTGCCATGCGTGCTGATGCTGACCGCGATCGGCGTGGTGATGATCGCGCGCATCGACAAGTCCGGTAATTCCTCGGTCGGCTCAAGGCAGCTGATCTGGTTGTGCATAGCCCTGACGCTGTGCGGCATCCTCGTGGCGGTCATGCGCGACTATCGTGTGCTGCGCAAATACTCGTACGTGAACATGGTGATAGGCCTGATACTGCTGCTGTCGCCCATGATCCCCGGTCTGGGGCGCAACATCAACGGCGCCAAGATCTGGATCCGCATCGGCGGATATTCGCTGCAGCCCGCCGAATTCGCCAAGCTGTTCCTCGCGTTCTTCTTCGCCGCCTACCTGTTCGACCACCGCGACCAGCTCGCCGTGGGAGGCAAGAAGGTGCTGGGACTTCAGCTGCCCCGCATCAAGGACCTCGGTCCGATCATCATGGTGTGGCTGATCTCGATGGGCGTGCTCATCATGCAGCGCGATCTGGGCACGTCGCTGATGTTCTTCGCGATGTTCGTCGCGATGCTGTACGCGGCCACCGGGCGCAGAAGCTGGATCGTCATCGGCTTCATCGCGTTCGCCGTGGGCGCGGTCGCCGCGGCCAGCGTGTTCAGCCACGTCGGCCAGCGCGTGGACTCATGGCTGCACCCGTTCAGCGACAAACAGTACAACCGCATAGGCGGCTCGTGGCAGCTGGTCACGGGCATCTTCGGCATGGCCTCCGGCGGCATGACCGGCACCGGCCTGGGTCACGGGCAGCCGGGTCTGACCACGTTCGCGAATTCCGACTTCATCTATTCGTCGGTCGGCGAGGAGCTGGGCTTGACCGGTCTGATGGCCGTTCTGGTGCTGTACCTGCTGATCATTGCGTCCGGGTTCATCACCGCCATGAAGATCAAGGACGGGTTCGGCAAGCTGCTGGCCTCCGGACTGGTGTTCACGATGGCCTTCCAGGTGTTCACCGTGGTCGGCGGCATTACGCTGGTAATCCCGCTGACCGGCATGACCATGCCGTACATGGCCGCCGGCGGCTCATCGCTGATCGCGAACTACCTGCTCGCCGCGCTGCTGATGATCATCTCGAACGCGGCGAACCGCCCGGAGCCGGACACACTGTCCGACACGTTCCAATACGAGGCGCTGGCGGTGCTGCGTGACCGCGAGCTGAAGGAACGCACTGACAAGGAGTCCGCACCCGAACGCGAACCGCAGGCCGAGCGGCAACCGGAACCCCGCCACGCGGCGGCGAACAACCAGACCACGGAAATCATCGAGGCAGGTGCGCGATGAACAAATACCTCAGGCAGCTGTTCACCGCCGTCATCGCTTTGTTCGTGGTACTCGGCATGTCCACCACGATCATCACCGCCATCCGCGCCAACTCGCTGAGCTCCGACCCGCGCAACGCAAGGGCGCTGTATCAGGAATACGGCGCTCCCCGAGGCGCCATACTCGCGTCCGACGGGACGATCCTCGCGCAGTCGACCCCGGTCAACGACGTGTTCTCATACCAGCGTTCCTACACGAACGGGCCGGTGTACGCCCCGGTGACCGGCTTCTTCTCGGTCACCCAGCGCGGCGACCGCGGCATCGAATCATCCCGCAACAAGCTGCTGAGCGGCAAGGCGGACGCGCTGTTCTGGGATCAGCTGAAATCGCTGTTCACCGGCGTCGAGAACAAGGGCGCGTCCATCGAGACGTCCATCAATCCCAAGCTGCAGCAGCTCGCCTACCAGCAACTCGGCAGCAACGACGGCGCCGCAGTGGTCATCGAGGTCAAGACCGGCCGCATCCTGACCCTGGCGAGCGCCCCCAGCTACGATCCGAACGCTCTCGCCACGCATGACACGAAGAAAGCCACCGCGAACTATTCGAAACTCGCCGCGCAGGCCAACAGCCCGATGATCAACCGCGCGACCTCGCAGCTGTACCCGCCCGGATCCACGTTCAAGACCATCGTCGCCGCGACGGCGCTGGAATCCGGCGACTACGACACCGATACGCAGATTCCCGCCGGAGCGAGCTATACGCTGCCCGGAACCTCGACGAACCTGACCAACACCACCACCGCGGCGAACGGTATCAACGGCAATATCACGCTGCAGAACGCGCTGACATACTCGTCCAACACCGCGTTCGCCCAGCTCGGCGTGAAACTCGGCCAGGACAAGATCGCCGAGCAGGCGAAGAAGCTCGGCTACGGAAGCTCGATCACCATCGACGGCACCTCGTCGTCCGGGCGCCCGATGAAGTCCGTCGCCGCCAAGTTCCCCGACACGCTGTCCGACGACAAGGTGGCGCTGGCGTCCATCGGCCAGGGCGACGTGCTGTCCACGCCATTGCAGAACGCGATGGTCGCCGCGGCCATCGCGAACGACGGCAAGCTCATGAGGCCGACGCTGGTGGACCGCGTGCGGGCCAGCGACCTGAGTACGCTGTCCGAAGCCACGCCCGAAGTGATGTCCACCGCGTTCAGCTCCAGCACGGCGTCCAAGCTCAACCAGATGATGCAGTCGGTGGTCGAGCATGACGCGCCCAGCCTACAGCTGAGCGGCATCAAGGTCGCGGCGAAGACCGGAACCGCGCAGATCGGCAGCTCCAACCAGACGAACGACGCATGGGTTATCGGGTTCGCCCCCGCCGACAACCCGAAGATCGCGGTCTCCGTTGTTATCCATAATGTCAATCAGTACGGTGTGGAAGCCGCCGGACCGATCATGCGTTCACTGATGGAGGAGGCCCTGAAACAATGAAACTCGTCGAAGGACAACTCATCCACCGCCGTTACCGCCTGGATCGCCGACTGGCGCAGGGCGGCATGGGAGAGGTGTGGAAAGGCTACGACATCCAGCTCAACCGTCCCGTCGCCATCAAGGCGCTGCGCGACGATCAGGGCAACGTCGAGGCCAAGCTGCACCGTCTGCGGGCGGAAGCGCACAATTCCGCCAATCTGGCGCACCCCAACATCGCCGCGCTGTTCGAGTATTACGAGCACGACAACATCGGCTTCCTCATCATGGAGTACGTGCCCAGCGACTCGCTGGCCGACATCTACCGCGACCGCGGCACGCTGCCCGCGACGGAACTGCTGCCGATACTGATCCAGACCGCGCGCGGCCTGTTCGTGGCGCACAGCCACGGCGTGATCCACCGCGACGTCAAACCGGCCAACATCATGGTCTCCACTACGGGCGAGGTGAAAATCACCGATTTCGGCGTCTCCTACTCCACGAACCAGGAGCAGATCACGCAGGATGGTATGGTCGTCGGCACCGCGCAGTACATCTCCCCCGAGCAGGCGCAAGGCAAACAGGCCACGCCGCAATCCGACATCTACTCGCTGGGCGTCGTCGCGTACGAAGGGCTGTGCGGGTATCGGCCGTTCACCGGCACCACGCCGGTCGACATCGCCGCCGCACACGTCAACGACCCGGTGCCCCCGCTGCCGGATTCCATAGATGTGCAGCTTCGGCAGTTCGTCATGTCGATGCTGTCCAAGGATCCGCTTGACCGTCCGAAGGACGCGCTGACCGTTTCGCGCACGCTGTCGCGCATAGAACGACGTCTGCTCGATCAGGAGACCGCGCAGATGGATGAGACCATCATGGGACTTGGCGGGCGCATGCCCCGCCGCGTATCCAGCACACCGCACACGGCGACGCTGATCACCATGAACCGTAACCAATTTGGCGGGCATACGGCGACGACCGACCCGAAGAATCGAGAGGAATAGCTATGAGCAGCAATATGCCGGCATCGCTGGCGAACGGCCGCTATCAGCTCGGCCAACTTGTAGGGCGTGGAGGCATGGCCGAAGTGCGCGTGGCATTGGACACGCGCCTGGGACGTACGGTGGCGATCAAGATCATGCGCGCCGACCTGGCCAACGACAAGATCTTCCTGTCCCGATTCCGCCGCGAAGCGCACTCCGTGGCGCAGATGAACAACCCGAACATCGTCAACATCTACGACTCCGGCGAGGAGACCGTGATGACCGACAGCGGCGGCACGGAGCGACTGCCGTACCTGGTGATGGAGTTCGTCAAGGGCCAGACGCTGCGTGACGTGATCAAGGCGAACGGCCCGCTCAGCCAGCGAGACGCCGAACAGGTGATGCTCGGCGTGCTCAACGCGCTCGAATACTCGCATCACATGGGCATCGTCCACCGCGACATCAAGCCCGGCAACATCATGATCTCCGAGCAGGGCGTGGTCAAGGTCATGGACTTCGGCATCGCCCGCGCACTCGACGACTCCGCTGCGACGATGACCCAGTCCCAGGGCGTGGTCGGCACCGCGCAGTACCTCTCGCCCGAGCAGGCTCGCGGCGAGACCGTCGACATGCGCTCCGACCTGTACTCGGCCGGCTGCGTGCTGTATGAGATGCTCACCGGCCGTCCGCCGTTCACCGGCGACTCGGCTGTGGCGATCGCCTATCAGCACGTGTCGGAGGTGGCGACGCCGCCCAGCACGCTCGTGCCCGGACTGCCGCGCATGTGGGATTCGATCTGTGCGAAGGCGATGGCGAAGGACCGGCAGAACCGTTACGCGACGGCGGCCGAATTCAAGAACGATATCCTGACGTTCATGAACGGCGGCGTGCCGGTCGCGGCGGCGTTCAACCCGCTGACCGATCTGGCCAACGTGAAGGCCCGCAAGGCCGCGGAGCAGCAGGACGGCGGCGCTACCGTGCCGATGAGTGCTGTCGGCGCGGGTCAGCCCACGCAGGCGTACAACCCGGCGACCGGCCAGTTCGAGATGGTGCCTGCGGCGCAGAACCCGAACGAGGCCCTGGCGGTCAAGTCTCGCGCCGAACAACGCGCGGAGGCGGCCAGGCAGAAGCGCAAGAAGAAGATCATCATCGCGTCGATCATCAGCGGCGTGGTGCTGCTGGCGATCATCTTCGGCGTGATCTACACCATGAGCCGCAAATCCGCCACGGAGATGGGCACCGTGCCCACCATCACGGCGACGATGACCAAGGCGCAGGCGAAGGAGAAGGTCACCTCGGCCGGGTTCAACTTCGTGGAGATGCAGGATTCGGATTCCGGTGAACCCGCCGGCACGTTCACCAAGCAGTCCCCCAAGGGCGACACTCAGGCCGTCAAGGGCTCGGACGTGAAGGTCTGGTTCTCCGTAGGCCCCAAGTCGGTGACCGTGCCCGACCTGAGCGACTACACCCAGGAGGATGCGCGCGACGCGCTGGAGAAACTGGGCTTCAAGGTATCGTCCGTCACGAAGACCGCCGACAGCGCCACCATCGAGAAGGACAAGGTCGTGAGCACCGACCCGGCCTCCGGCACGTCGCAGCCCAAGGGCACGACGATCACGCTGTACATCTCCTCGGGCATGACCAAGGTGCCGGACGGTCTGGTCGGCCAGCCCAAGGACACGGTGCTGGACAAGCTCTCGTCCATGAAGTTCCTGCCGGTCGTCGAGCAGGAGGCCTCGGACAAGGTGGAGAAGGGCTCGGTGACGCGAGTCAGCCCCGGTTCCGGAGAACTGGTGCTGCAGGGCTCGCAGATCACGGTCTACGTGTCCACCGGCAAGCCGCAGGTCAGCGTGCCCAATCTCCTCGACAACACGATCGCCGCGGCCAAGGCCACGCTGGGCAGCGACTTCACGCTGAAGGTCACCGGCGACACGACCGATGATGCGGTCATCGAGACGCAGAATCCCGCGGCCGGCACGCAGGTCGACAAGGGCAGCACCATCTCGGTCACCGCCAAGAAGCCCACCACCGATGATCCCAACAACAACAACGGCAACGGCGGCACGACGACAGGTGGGAACTGAACCGCCGGGAATGGCCGTGGTTGCCATTGCGGTGTGGCCGATCGGCCGCCTGACGGCCGGTAAGCGCAACCGGCAATCGCGGCGGGTCGATCGGCCAGACGGGCGGCCCAGCCGCGCGGTCTACACACATCGGCCCAGAACACATGATGGCCCGTGGCATGAGGAATGCCACGGGCCATCATCGTTGTCATGCGCGTCACGCGTCACGCGCGGCGCCACACACACGTGCGTGTCAGCGGTTGACCTTGGGCTGCAGACCGATGGACTTGGCCACGGCGTTGGTCTGCCCGCAGACGGCAAGCCAGTTGGCGAGCAGCCGGTAGCCGTCCTGCGTCATCACCGATTCAGGATGGAACTGCACCGCATACATCGGCAACGACCGGTGCTTGATGCCCTGAACGATATGGTCATCCTTCGTCCACGCCGTCACGACCAGGTCATCGGGCACGGTGTCGGGCTCGACGGCCAGCGAATGATATCGGGTCGCGGTCATCGGATTGGCAACACCGGCGAAGATCTCATCATCGATATGCTCGACGAGACTGGTTTTGCCGTGCATGATGGTGGGCGCGTGGCTGACCGTGCAGCCGAACACCTCGGCGAGCGCCTGCAGGCCAAGGCACACACCGAACATGGGCTTGCCGAGCTTGGCACATAGCCGAATAACGTCCTCGCTAGCCCCAGAATCCGCCGGAGCGCCCGGACCGGGGGAAATAAGCACACCGTCATATTCGTCCAGCACAGAGGCATCTGAGGGGTCTATTGCGTCGTTGCGCACCACATCGACCGTCGCTCCCAAGGTTTTCAGATATCCAACGATGGTGTATACGAACGAATCGTAATTGTCCACCACCACAATGCGTGCCGAATCCGTCATGACGCTCCTCGTCTCGTTCTGATTATGGGATGGCACCGGCGAGCGCCGACCGCCATCCCATACGTTCCCATTATTGCCGCCAACCGGCCATGCCGTTAATCGACCGCGTAATTCGACATGCTCTGCAGGATGGGGATGTTGCTTGCCGCCCATGGGCACGCCCACTGAATCAGCGCCACGCTGACGATGAACAGCAGCAGTATCAGCAGCGCCCACCTGATTATCAGCGGACCGGGCTGGTGACGCAGCAGCCATCCGTAGATGCTCGCGTCCGGACGGCGGCGCTTGCCGGCGCGAATCTCGCGCAGCACCGGGTACCGCCAGGCCACCAGGGCCGCGATGTACAGCACCAGGTACGCCACCAGCGCCCACAGCACGATGGGCTGCAGCGTGCCCAGCTTGGACACGAACGACTGGCCCGTGTTGCTGCTGGAGAACGCCACCTTCGCCGAGTTCGACGACGTGGCGAGCTCCTGCGGCACGCCATCCGAGACCTTGGCCCAATAGCTCAGCTCGCCGTAGCTGATCCAACGATGCGTGGCCGTGGTGTATTTCGGCTCGCACGTGGTCAGTGTGATCATGCGCTTGCTGGGAGGCGTGTTGAGATCCTCCGGGTTAGCGGCGATGACCTCGGAGTGCTCCGGGGTGACGATCTTGTATGTCGTGTACTTGTACACGTACCAGTAGTCCTTGGTACGCACGATGATCGCGTCGCCCTCCTGCAGCAGGTCGACGTCTCCCAGCGGTCGACCGTAGCCGTTGCGGTGGCCGGCGACCGCGAAATTGCCGACTGAACCGGGCATCTGCGTGGACGGATAATGTCCCAGACCATGCAGCGACAATTCGGCCTCGTCCGTGCCTTCGACCACGTTACGCACCCACCCCTGGCCGAACCGGGGCACGTACACCTGCGCGATGAGCTCGCCATCGCTTGCGCTCGTCGGCTGGATCGGCACGTCGCCGTTTTGCGCCTTGGCGACCTTCGAGCTGTCGCCGCCGGCCGGATCAGACCATGACGCCGACTGGCGGGTCTCGACCTGCGTGTGCTCGGCCTGGATGCCGGTCCACCACATCTGCCATACCACGTACAGCGCGCAGACGGCCGCCAGCGTCATCAGCACCTCGCCGAGGATCCCCAGCACCGACCACAGAACGCTGCGCTTGGCCGCCGGCTGCGCGAGGCCGCGCCGGGCGTTCGGATCGGGCATCGGCACCGGAGGCAGCGCCATGGTCACTTCCCCGGCGTACTCCGGTTCAGCAGGGGCAGGCGCCTCGAAATCCTGAAAATCGCCTTGAATCTGTTGAGAGTTGCGCGAATGCTTCATTCCTCGCTCCCGTCCTTGACCACGGACGCATACCGCAACGGCTGCAGCGTCGCCGCAGACTGCCCGAACACGAGATCGTCCTTTTTTTCCACTTTCCAGCCCAATCCGAATGCGCTGACATACTCTTTATACAACTTGACCGCGTTCGAGTCGTCCAAAGCCCGAATCATGGCATCTGTGGGGCCGATCGCCGACACCGTGAACGGCGGCGAGTATTTCTTGCCCTGTAATAGAAGCACATTTCCTTGGCAGATCACTGCGGAATTGAACAACACGCGCTGGTCCATGATCATCATCGACTCCGCGCCGCCCGCCCACAGGGCGTTGACAACAGCCTCCACGTCCTCCTGATGTACGACGTAATCGTTGATGTTCGCGGCCGAGCCCGAGCTGTCCACCATGTTCTCCCACAACGGGGAGTCGTTCAGGGTCACGGTGATGCCGGGACCGTGCACCGACGGCAGCATGGTGCCGGAGCCCGCGTCCTCGGTGCCGCTGGGCTTGGGGTCGCTCGTGCCCGAGGGCTGCTCGGAGGAGCCACTGTTGTTGGCGAAATCCTTCAGCGTGTTGATCTGCGCGCTCAGGTCGGTGATGTCCTTCTGCAGCTGGTCGACATGCTCCACGCGCTGCTCCACCAGGTCCGCCGTGTCGGAAGTGACCGTTGCCGTGCGGTTCACGCGCACGTTCGTCACCAGCAGATACCCGGAAAAAGCCACGATCAGGCACACCGCGAAGCCGCCGAGCCACGTGCGCCGGGCGGCGTGCCTGCTGGTGTGTCTGGCCATGATTCCTCCCAGTGTGTTCAACTTTCGAGTGTAACCGCTATTATGATTTTTTAGCCTATTGAATGGAGACTACGCTTATGGCTGACACAGAGCTGCACGAAACCGACTCGGAAGACCAGAAGGACTGGCAGGCCGAGACCGACGCCGACGTCAAGGACACGAACGCCAACGAGACCGACGAGGCCGATGACGATTACGGCGTCTCCATGGACAAGGTGCAGGCGGTGCTCAACGCCACCGCCGACAAGTCAGAGATGACCCCGCAGATGCAGCGCATGATGTCGCGGCAGGCGGAGAACACGCGCCGCGTCGAGGAGACCATCAAGGGCACCAAGTCGAACCCGCGCTGGTTCGTCCCGCTGTTCTGCGCGCTGATGATCATCGGCCTGATCTGGGCCGTGGTCTACTACCTGTCGCCGAACGGCACGTGGCCGATCCCGGGTATCGGTGCTTGGAACCTGGCAATCGCCTTCGCGATCATTATGGTCGGATTCATCATGACGATGTGGTGGCGCTGAGCGGCGAGATCCCCTCGCGGCAGCCAACTCCATATCGACGGTAAGCGACGTTACGGTTTGGCGGTGGCGCGGCATGGTGCTGCGCCACCGCTAAACTGTGTTGTTGTCATACCCTTTTCGCGGTTTCACTGCTTCACGGTGCGGACGATGACATGACGGCCATCGACGGACGTCGTGCCGAACAGATACACATCGCCGCCGTCTGCCAGCTTGAGTTTCCTGCGCAGCTGGACAGCGGTCAACGGGAAGTTGCGCACTGCGATATTCGCCCTGTCGACGCCCGCTAGAGCCCGTTTCAGCTCTTTCTTGCCCATACCCGCGATGGTTTCAATGACAAATCCCCGGCCGGGAAACTGCGGCGCCGACGTGCCCGATATCAGCAGGTGGCTGTTCGGGCCGATCTGGCGCATACCATAATGGTCCTCCAGCAGCGCGAAACAGCCGCCCTTCATCAGCGAAGCGTTCGGCTCGTACAGATACCTGGGCTGTTCCGGAGCGGCGTGTGGCGGCTCTGCAGACCCGCCCTGACTGCCTTTTTCTCCTGCGGAGGCGAGGACCACGCCGTCAGAATCCGCTCCGGTCTTCATGTCATGGACGTATCCGAATACGTCGCCATCGTTGACGCAGATCACGCGCACGGCGTCGTGCGAGCCGCGGTCGAGCACCAGCAGCAGTTCCTTGCATTCGTTGCCTGTGGAGACGATATGCACTTCGCCGACCGAACCGTTGAAGTCCGCAACCGTCTTTCGCCAATCCAGCATCGGAGACAGCTTGACCATGACGTGCGGCGAGACGGCCAGCAGACGGTCTTTCAGCGCGAGTGCGTCCGGTGTGCAGTCGGCGATGGCATAGGTTCGGCCGCCATGCGCATCACGTCGCGCGGGGTCGAGGTAGATCAGCGCGATGGGAACGGCTGCAGCTGAATCGACTGCGGCCAAGTCTGCGGAGGCGGCGCGGGAAGCAACGACGCCGCGCAGCCAATCCTCCGCATCGCCGTTGATCACATCCATGTGCGGGAGCCCCAGCACCCGGAAATTATGAGCCGCGAGCTCGCACAGGTGAGGCTGGCGCTCCACATAGACCGCCCGGCTGAATCCACGCGCGATATACGAGCAATCGACGCCGAATCCGCCGGTCAGATCGGCCATCGCACCGCCGGCGCCCGCTACGCGCCTTGCGATGCTGGCCTTGTACTACGCGGCGAACTGGGAAGAGCACTGTTCCATGGAGATGTGCGGCGGATAGACGATGCCGTCGGTCTCGGCCCATTGCGGCAGCCTGCGGCACGCAGTCTGCCAGCCGGCGATCTGGTCGAGCGCGAATGGCAGGTCAAGCCCGTCCACGCGTTTGGCGCTGAGCGCCAGGTCGCGCACGTCCTGATTGCGGTGCGCCGCAATGAACCGACTGGTCTGAGACGAAATATCCATAGTGTCATGGTATCCCGGCAGCGTCATCGCGCCCTGGCTTCGAGACCCGTAACGGATGCTCCGCAAATCAAGTTGTGCACTGTCTATCCACCGGTTTTCCCCATGTTATCCACATTATTCACATACTTATACACAATTGTGGATAACTCTTATTCGCATTGTACACATTGTCCACAATGCGTCAAAACCCAGTATCTCCAACATTGTCAGAGCTCACACAGACTTATTCACCATAGTTATCCACGAGTTATACCCAACTTATACCCAAGTTGTCCACAAAGTTCTCCACATCATGTGGAAAACTACACGCATGTAATTCACATTGGTGCGACATCTCCACCCCGAGCCATTCTCCAGTGCCCCGCCCACCCCACAAAAGTCCCATCACAAGCTCGGGGGTGGTGACGTTTTGTTGGACTTCGTTGTCTGTATGGTTGTCTGGCAGGTTATCACATGTGTTCAGCCGACGAGCCCAAGCTTGATGCGCCTGTCCATGATGCTCATCCCGCACTCGGTCTTGATGCGTTCGTCGCGGTACCATGTCATGTACTCGTCGAGCATCGTCGGTGAACCCGTCGACCGTGACGCCCGTGAAGTCGCGCTTGTGGAAGAACTCCTGCTTGAGACGGCCGAAGAACCCCTCCGCGGCCGCGTTGTCCGGGCTGCAGCCCTTCGCGCTCATCGAGCGGGTCAGCCCGTGGCCCTTGCAGATGCGTACCCATTCCGGCCACCGGTAGTGGCAGCCGCGGTCCGAGTGGATGACGGGCGCCTCGCCGATCTCGCCCCTGTACGAGGAGTAGCGCCTCGCGCTCCTGGACACGGGCACGAGCCCGTGCCGGGCCATCAGGCGCATGACCCGTTTGGCGGACACGACGACGCCCGCGCCCCTCAATTCCAGGTGGACGCGCCTGTACCCGTAACGGCGCCTGCTGTTCTCGAACACGTCGCGCCAGGTGGGACTTTCCCGGGTAAGAGGCCAATCACATGATGTACGTCAGAGCTGGATTGCTCAGATTACAGACCAGCACGCCTGCGACGATCAGCGCCAACACCACCGCCCCGTACACCATCGTCCGGAACGTCAGGCTCTTGCCACGCAACGCGTGCACGCCGGAAATCAGCAGCCACGTGAACACGCCGCCGACGATGAACCCGCCTACATGAGCTTGCCATGCGATGCCGCCCACCAGGAACGGCATCAGGAAGTTGACCGCCATCCAGACCAGCATCGAACGGATATCCTCTCCGATGCGCCGGTACACAACCAGCATCGCCGCGAACAGGCCGAACAACGCGCCGGACGCGCCATAGGCACCACCAAGCCACCCGGTGCCACCCAGCCACAGCGCGGCCCAGGACATCAGCCCAAGACCGCCGCCCAAACCGGAAAGCACGTACAGCGCGAGAAACGGCCAATGCCCCATCATCTTCTCCAGCACCGGCCCCACGCTCCACAACGCCAGCATGTTGAACAGGATATGCAGCACCGACTTCGGCGAATGCAGAAACATCGACGTGAGGAACATCCACGGTTGTGCGACCGCCGTCAGCGGGTCGAACCGGCCGTAATAGATCATGGTTGCGAGTCCAAGAGGCCAGAACAGGCTGAACACCATCTCGACAACCCACACGGCGACGCACGCGATGATGATCGCGCTGGTGAACACGGGGCCGTTCGACCGCCACTGATATTGAATCGCACGCTTGGAGAACAGGTTGTGCGCCGACGGCGCACCGGGAAACAAACTGAATCGGCCATTACTCATGTCATCTACTGTAGCGGAATCGCATCTCCTCGCCGGACGGTGAAACAACACGCTCCCGGCTCGTCGTGCGCACCGCCGGCAAAGCAAAAGCATTCCCGCACGCAATCGCCACATTTTTGGAATTAGAATGGAGCCCAGAGTTGGTTTTGAACGGGCAAGCCAACCAGGATTGGGAAAGGAGCCGTCATGGAGAACAAGTCTTCAAACGGTTGGAAGTTCTTTGCGTTGTTCTTTGGTGCGCTGCTGGCCGCCGTGGTTGGTCTGTACATCTACAAGCAGCAGAACCCGGATTATGATCCGTGGGAGGAGCCTTGGGAGAACAGCTCGTCCCCGGTCGACCTTGGCCTGACCAAGGACGCCGACAAGGGCGACGCCGATGAGGCCGAAGCAGCCCCGGAAGCCGCCTGAGTTCATTTAACAGTCAATCGTTGTAGGCACACATGTGTCCGCGAAAAGAGCCTGTCTGCATTTCGCAGACAGGCTCTTTTCGCATGTTGTGCCGCATTGAGGCTCTCAAAACTCGCAGTTATAGACCATTTTCAGCAAGTATTACGGTGTATCTGCGAGTTTTGAGAGCCCCAATGCGGCAGACAAGGGTTCTGGATGCCTCACTGCATGGCGATTCCAACCTTGTCCCTCTTCATCAAGACATGCCCCACCGCCGCCACGATCGAAAAACGGCAGCAACGTATGCGGTGCCGGCAAGCTCGAAGCGTCGTATTCGCAAGGCAAGACGCCGGTTTCGAACCTATGCGATGGCAATACCGACACCGCGTGAGGCGACTGGCAGTCCAAGGGCAGTGTGAAGCCCGAGCCTTGGGTGAGCTGGACGTTCGATGAGGCGAAGACCTTGGATTACGATCTTCCCGGATCGTTGAACATCGAGACTCAGGCGTATCCGCGTCGTTCGCGGTCGTGATCGCGTCGAATGGTGACCGGCAGCCGACCACGCCGAGCAAGCCCGGTGATGGCGATGCTTGCAAGCGGCTTCCTGCTGCTAATCGCCGCAGTCGCCGTGTTCGCCATTCGCCGCGCTGCGCAGTGATGTAAAACAAAATTCGCCCCCGCCAGCGGGGGGGCGAATCACGTTACACGCCGTCAGTCGGCAAGCGGGCGCAGCCCGTTGGACTGATTACGTGTGCGTCCTCTAGGCGCTCCGAAGAAAACGGTACAAAGGTACCGCGACTGAGGAGCAACGACGAGGACGCTCCGTAATCAGGCCAACGGGGAGGTGTGCCAGATGTTGTCGAGATAATCCTGGATCGACCTGTCGGAGCTGAAGTAGCCCGAGTTCGCGACGTTGAGGACGGCCTTGCGGTTCCACTCGAGGGGGTCGCGGTAGAGGGCTTCGATCTCACTTTGGATGCTGGAGTAGGCGGTGAAGTCCGCGAGGGTCATGAACCAGTCCTTGGTGAGCCAGTCGGCGACGAGGGGGGCGTAGGTGTTGCGGTCACCGTTGGAGAAGGTGCCGTCGGAGACCATGTCGATGGCGGCCTTCAGGCGGGGGTCGGCCTCGTAGTACTTGGCCGGCGAGTAGCCATCTTCGTAGAGCTTGTCGACCTCGTCGACGGTCATGCCGAAGAGGAAGAAGTTCTCGGCGCCGACACGCTCACGGATTTCGACGTTCGCACCGTCCAACGTACCGACGGTGAGGGCGCCGTTGAGGGCGAACTTCATGTTGCCGGTGCCGGACGCCTCCTTGCCGGCCTGGGAGATTTGCTCGTCGAGGTCGGTGGCCGGGATGAGGTGCTGGGCGAGGCGGACGTTGTAGTTCCAGGGGAAGAAGACGTGCAGCTTGCCCTTGACGTCGGGGTCGTTGTTGACGACGCGGGCGACGTTGTTGATGAGCTGGATGGTCATCTTGGCGAGGTAGTAGCCCGGGGCGGACTTGGCGCCGAAGATGACGGTGCGGGGAAGCACGTCGTCGGCGGAGACGCGGCCGGACTTGATGTCGGCGTACTTGGCGATCAGCGCGAGGATCTTGAGGGACTGGCGCTTGTACTCGTGCAGGCGCTTGACCATGGTGTTGAACATGGTGTTGGGGTCGAGGTCGAAGCCGTATTCGCGCTTGGCGTAGGCGGTGAAGTCCTCCTTGTTGGCCTGCTTGACGGCGGCGAACTTCTTGACGAATTCGTCGTCCTTGGCGAGGGGTTCAAGGCCCTTGAGCAGTTCGAGGTCGCTCAGCCACTTGTCGGTGCCGAGGCCTTCGGTGATGAGGGCGGACAGGCGCGGGTTGGCGAGGCGGATGAAGCGACGGGGGGTGACGCCGTTGGTGACGTTGGTGAACTTGTCGCCGTAGAGGTCGGAGAAGTCACGAAGGGTGACATCCTTGAGCAGTTCGGAGTGCAGTTCGGCGACGCCGTTGACGTGGGAGCCACCGGCGGTGGCGAGGTATGCCATGCGGACCTTGGGGTTCTCCTCGTCGGTGACGATGCGCATGCGCTCGATCTTGGCCTTGTCACGGGTCTTGGTCTTGAGTTCGGCGAGGAAGTGCTCGTTGATCTCGTTGATGATTTCCATGTGGCGGGGCAGCAGTTCGGAGATCAGCTTGGCCGGCCAGACTTCCAGCGCCTCGGGCAGCAGGGTGTGGCAGGTGTAGTTGAAGGTCTTGGTGGTGATGGACCAGGCGGTATCCCAGTCGTAGCCGTACTCGTCGATGAGGATGCGCATGAGCTCGGGGATGCCGATGACGGGGTGGGTGTCGTTGAGCTGGAAGGTGATCTTGCTCGGGAAGGTGGTCAGGTCGGGCTTGCTCTGGCCGGGGTAGAACACGCGGATGGCGTCGTGCAGGGACGCGGCCACGAAGAAGTACTGCTGTTCGAGACGCAGCGCCTTGCCCTGCGGGGTGGAATCCTCCGGGTAGAGAATCTTGGAGATGTTCTCGGCCTTGACCTGCGGCTTGACGGCGTCGAGGTATTCGGACTTGTTGAAGGTGAGCAAGTCGAATTCGTCGTAGCTCTTGGCGCTCCACAGGCGCAGCGTGTTGACGCGGCCGGATGCGTAGCCGGGGACCATGTAGTCGACGGGCACGGCGCGCACGGACCAGGCCGGCTTCCAGACCTTCTTGCCGTTCTCTTCGACGACTTCGCCGCCGAAGGAGACCTTCTGGGAACGGTTGTAGTCGATGTGGCCCCAGGGCTCTTCGTTGGTCAGCCAGTAGTCAGGCTTCTCGATCTGCTTGCCGTCCTTGTCGAAGGCCTGCTCGAAGATGCCGTACTTGTACTGGATGCCGTAGCCGAACGCGGGTACGCCGAGGGATGCGAGCGAGTCGATGAAGCAGGCGGCGAGACGGCCGAGGCCGCCGTTGCCGAGGCCCGGCTCGTGTTCGACGTCGATGACGTCCTGCGGCTCGAAGCCCAGGTCCTCGACGGCTTCGTCGAACTGGTCGAGCATGCCGGCGTTGAGCAGTGCGTTACGCAGCTGCTTGCCCATGAGGAACTCAGCGGACAGGTATCCGACGGCCTTGGTGTTGTCATTGACCATGTCCTGCTGGGTCTTGAACCATGCGTCCTGCAGGTAGTGGCGGACCACCAGCGAGGAGGCGACGTACACGTCGGCGGGGGTGGCCTGCTCGACGGTGACGCCTTGGCTGTACTTCAGCTGTTCGCGGATGCCGTCCGCGAACTCGGCGGTCGTGACAGGCGACTTGGGTGCAGTGATTTCAGTCATGTCTGACTCTCTTTCCGGATTATGCTTCCTGTGTTATTATGCGACGGCTTGGTGACCACGCCAATAAGTTCCGGTGAACGCTGCGTAACGTTATGCAATCGTTTGCAGAGACATGAATTATCATACAGGATTTGCCAAAGATACGCCAAATCGGCTATATATCAGTTACATTTTGAGACGACAGAAAACGTTGCCACGTTGGAAAACAACGTATTGCAACACCTGATGCAAGCCCGATGAAACACTTCTGCAAAAATGCAAAGCATCCGAAGCCGCACCGAGAACCGCCGGCCGATGCGAAAAGGCAATCGTCCCCCCGAGAGGCACAATGGAGTCATGGCCGCAATTCGAGAACGAGACATACCCGCGGGCGAGCGCGCGTGGAAGCAGTGGAACGACGCGGCGCAGCGACTGCGCGAGGTCGGGGCGGACCCGGAGTCCCTGATGCCGGCGCTGCCCCGACCGACATGGGCGATGGCGGTGCGATACACCTTATATCTGCTGGAGCGCAAGGCGCCCGGCCCCGGCGTGGAAGTGCGAGTCGCACCATGGGGAGCCGTGAAGATCCTGGATGGCCCGGCGTCCGACCCGCACAATCTCACGCCGCCCGATGTCATCGAGCTCGACCCCGAGGTGTGGCTCCGTCTCGCCGCCGGCATCACCACATGGTCCCAAGAGAAGGACGCGGGGCGCATCACCGCCGTCGGCGAGCGCGACGACCTGAGCGACCTGCTGCCGCTCTGACCGGCCGCGGGCGCCCGTACTTACCGGCCTTCCGGCATGGGCGGCACCGTCGGGCTGCCGCCCATGCCGACGCACGACAATGCATCTGCCACTCGCGGTGCCTACTCCTTGACGTAATACTGCGCCTGCGCATGCCACAACTCGTAGTACTTGCCGTTTTCGTCGGCCACGAGCTGGTCGTGCGTGCCATACTGGACGATCTCGCCATGGTCGAACACGGCGATGTCGTCGCAGAACTTGCACGACGACAACCGGTGGCTGATATACACGGCCGTCTTGTCGCCGGCGATGTCGATCTTCTGCGCCTCGCCGCCCGAGACTTCCACGCCGTTCTTGTCGAGCTCCTTGTACAGGGGCGTGTCAAGTCCGTCCGGCAGCGTCTTCAACCGGTCGCCGAAGTCGGCCTTACTCAGGCAGTCCATCACGCGCTCTCGGTCGTAGTGCGCCGCTGGAGGCGCCAGGATTTCGGCTGCTGGCGGGTCGAACTGGTCGCCGACATGCCGCGGGTGGATTGCCCGAAGTGCGGGGTCGTGGTCGCGATGGTGTCGTGGGCCGAGCCGGGCAGCCGGTTCACGCGCGACTTCGAGGCGGAGTGCGCGTGGCCGATGAGCGTCGCGAACCAGAAGACGGTCGGCGGTTTCCCGCATATCGCATGGAGGACCGCGGGAAACTCGCCCCATAGGGTCGCGGACCGCCTCGGAACGGCGATGCCCTCGCCGTTCGACGGCCTCGCCGCGATCGGCGTGGCTACAATGTATTAGACAGTCCGATGAGGGACGAATGACATGAGATTGGAGGCCGACGATGGCCGGCCCGAAACATCCCCCGCCACTACGACGAGGCGTTCAAACGGCAGATCGCGCAGTTGTACGAGAACGGCAAGCCATCCCGGGAGATCAGGGCCGAGTACGACATCGCGCGATCGACCCCGCGGTGCCGGTATTCGCACGAAGGCAGGCGTGATACGGGCCAACACCGCCCGCTACCCGATATCAGCGCGATGCAGGATGCCGGGCGTTCCCCGCTCCACCTGTTACTGGATGACCGGGCATCCCGGGACGGCGCGTGCGGATTGTGTTTCTGCAAGTTGGTGTCCACAGTATGGGCACTGTTTTTCAGCGGCGTAGGCGGCTGGTTTCCAGCAGAAACTGCGCCGTCGGAACCCGCCGCCCTTTTCTTCCTGGCTATCTGGTCATGAGGGCGTGCTCGCTACGGTAGGAGCCTCCTCGAATCCGGTGAGCCTTCCGTGGCGCACGGTGCGGTCGATCAACGCGGCGGCCATGTTCTTGTCGCCGAGCACGCGCCCCAGCCGGAGAACCCGATGTTCGTGGCGTGGATGACGCTCCGGGTCTCGTAGGAATCCGATATGACCTGGAACAGGAGCCCGGAGCCCTCCTCGTCGATCGGCATGTAGCCGAACTCGTCGATGACCGGGAGCCTCGCCCTGGCGATCTGCCGGAGCTCCGCGTCGAGCCGGTCCTCGCGCTTCGCGCGGCGCAGCCGCATGAGCAGCCCGGTCGCGGTGAAGAACCCGACCGGTATCGCGCGCATGCACGCGAGCCTGCCCAACGCGACCGCAAGATGCGTCTTGCCGGTGCCGACGGGCCCGTAGAGCACGAGATTGGATTGACACGCCATTCTGGACTACTTCAATTTGGCAAAACACACATCAGCACGGTGTACACCACCCAGGTCAGGGAACACGGCATGCTTCCCTCGACCGGCACGGTCGGCGACTCGTACGACAACGCCATGACCGAATACGCCGACGACACATACAAGACCGAGCTGGTGTGGCGGCGCAAGCCATTCGCCGACCTGGCCGAGCCA
>CWGX01000004.1_pt1 | contig 80939 bp, 57 predicted proteins | sample 682481 | NCBI WGS metagenome assembly CWGX01 (sample SAMEA3735743, study PRJEB9488) | human gut metagenome | biome: ENVO:mammalia-associated habitat; material: ENVO:feces | place: Malawi | collected 2009-02-27 | reverse complement strand
GATGAAATCATCGACCGCGCTCCACCGGTAGTCGCAGGCGGATATGCCGAAGCTGATCGCGTATGAGGTTCCCGGCCCGCAGCCACGGGAGCGAATCCGGCTCGGCGGAACAGCATGTCGCCGATGCGTCCGTCGATGTCCTGCGGATTGCCCAGTAGGAACGGGCAGCGCTCCAAGGATGACAGGTCACCGGCGCCGATGGCGGTCTCATCCGGCGGCGTCCCGCCGCCGGCGAGATCCAGTCACAGCGAGTTCGCGATGATCAACACCATACGTTCCTGATAGAAATCCACCAGCTCCACGCCGGTCGGCATGCCGGTGAAATCCGCCACCGCCACATCGAAATTGCCGTCCGCCAGCCAATACCGCAATTGATCGTTGCGCCCATCAGTTGTGCTCCGGCGCATATCATTCGGCTGAGGCTGACGATTCGCGGCGCCGTTCCTGTATCTCATCCCGGTCTGCCGGTTGGGCGCGTCGATTGCCCGTCGCCGCCGTCCACGCCGCGATCGCGTCAGAGACCAGTGACCGTTTCGTCCGCCATTTCAAGAGCGCCTGCGCTCTGGAAGGCCAGTCGGTAGGCTTCGATAAGCGCCGGCAGCCGCATCGAGGCGTTGGCCGGACTGGTGGAGGGGAGCGGAGTCATGCCGATGGTGATGCCGGTTGCAGCCAGTCGTGGTTCGATGAGTCTGCGATAGAGTTGCGCCGACTTCGCTCCGGTGGTGAATATGCGAGCGATCGGCGCATCGCGCAGCAGGGGCGTCAGATCGTTCGGCGTGGCGTTGCGGATGCTGGCGTCGCTGGCCCCGGTAATGTCGCAGGACTCGATGACATCCCACAAGGCGATATGGTGGCGCAGCGAGAATGCGCGGCGGGATTGCAGCGAGTCGCCGGTGACATCAGACGGATCCGCCGGGTCGGCGAACAACGTCTGCATCACCGGCCAGAAGCGATTCTGCGGGTGCATATAGTAGAATGCCGCCTTCCGCGATTTCGGACTGGGCATCGACCCCAGTATCAGAATCCGCGATTCGCTGTCCCACACCGGGCCGAACCCATGCTCCACATGCTCGCTCATATCCCACATTGTACGTTCCCCGCCAATCACGGCTCCGGCCTTCGCCCATCTCCGCCGGGCAGCCAAATCGGTGGCAAAGCGCATGATGCGCGCCCCTGTATTCGACGAGTCTTGTGCAGACGGCGTTATCTTCGACTCGTCACCGCTGCCGTTCACGGTTGCTGTCAGGACATCGTCGCTGTCGTAAGGAGTGAATGTCGTTTTCATTTCGGTGTCATTTGCTTCGCGTGGTGAGAATGCGGCGCTGCATGACAACGTGGATCGGACGGCTTCGTGCAATTTCGCGGGAGATACTGGGAAATCGAACTTCTCGGTGATGTCATTGTCGTTCCCTTCTTATGCGGCTCGTGTTGATGCCGACCGGTGCATGATGGTTCGGCAACGTTGCCAGCACAAGGATCATAACCAAGCTCAGATATAGCATTATGTCGCAATATTTACGTTATAATTATTGTGTTGCTGATTGTGCATCGCTAATGTGTTGCATAACCGGTGAGAACCAGCTCGAATTCAGTCGACGACTGATGTCTCGTCGCGGTTTTGCCCATACATTTTGTAGACGTATGCCAGAACTGGATTGCATCAGATGCCACATGAATTGAGATGACGAGAGTATGAAAGAGAAAAGGTGAAAAATGCGCGCACGCGTCGACAAAGATGGCTCATCATTCAAGATGAGCCTGAAAGCAACAATCATTCTGGCGGTCGTCGTCGCCGTCATCTTTATGTTCGCCGGAGGATGGATTCGTGGTGCCATCACCAAGTTCTTCAATCCTCAACAGGAATTGACCAATGAAGTCGTCGTTAAGCAGCTGGAGAAGATTCAGGATCTTACCACGGCTAAGGAAACGGATTACGGCTTCGAGAAATACGAAGACGGTGGTATTGCGTTCCTGAACAAGAAGCAGTTCACGATGTTCTACACATACGAGGTGCGCGCGGGGGTCGATCTGGCCAAGGCCCAGATAAAAATCGACAAGGACTCCAAAACAGTGTCTATCACGCTACCTGCACCGAAAATCCAGTCGGTGGCCGTCAATCCCGATTCACTGCGTTTCTTTGACAAGTCTGATTCCATCTTTAACGCAGCGGATGTAGAGGACACTAAAGCTGCGATGGAAGATGCCAAGAAAAAGACCGAAGCTCGGCTAGACCGAACACAACTGCTGAAAATTGCCAATAAACAGGCTAAAGATGTCATCGAGCGCTTGTATGAGCCTACTGCCGAAGCCGGAATGTACACGGTGACCGTGACGACGACCAATCCCAAGTGATTGATACCCGATGACTAAGCACTTCGTGCACAGTATCACGTGCACGGTCACAACCCGTCATCAAACATGATACGAGAACACAGGAAAGAAAGGTGACAATATGGGAGATATAGCACAAGGCCAACAGGTCTCGAAGAAGCTCCCCGCCAAGCAGCTCATTCCGTATGTGCTGTTGGTGGTCGGCGCAGTGGCGATGGCGGTGTCGTTCTTCCTGCCGTTCGCCTCAGCAAAGGGCGATTATGCAGAATACCTGAAGCAGTATGGTGATCGGGTATACACCGCGGAAGCCGGTCTACACAACAAGGATGTGGTGGGGCTGTCGCTGCTGACATTCCTGCGCATCTACATCGTGGGTCTCCAGTCCGGGAAGCTGCTCGGCGGCATGTACCTGGAAGCTGTCATATGCATTACGCTCATGGTGGTCATCGCGGTGTCTTCGCTGCTTATTCTGCTGTTCGGAGTGTTGAAGAAGCCGATCGCGGCCATCGTATTCTCGGTGCTTGCTGTAGTCGCTTTCTATGCGCTGCGTTGGGATTTTGACGATCGTGGCGTACTGCCTTCCTCGCAGTATGGATACGGAATCGCTGAGTATATCTATCCGATTTCGTTTGTCGTGGTTGTCGCCGGGGCGATTTGGTTCATGGTCAGCCGTCACATCGCGAAGACCGTGCATCAACAACTGGCCAACAACACTGTTAACAGCGCTCCTGTGGCGAACGGTGCGGCGGTCGCAGAACCTGTCGCGCCCTCAAAGGCCGAGTAATCCATACCGCCGCGTATCGCGCGGAGGCCATACTTCATCAATAACAGACTGGGGCGGGAACCCGAGAAGGTTCCCGCCCCAGTCTGCTATCAGTCAGCCATCACCGTCACGCGGCGAAGTACTCGACGCCGGCCTCGAAGATCGGCTGGTACTTGTCGCCGGGCACATTGACGTACAGGCCGTTGCCGGAGCGCTCCGAGTGACCCATCTTGCCGAAGACGCGGCCGTCCGGGCTGGTGATGCCCTCGATGGCGAGCAGCGAGCCGTTCGGGTTCACGGTCAGGTCCATGCCGGGCACGCCGGCCTCGTCCACGTACTGCGTGGCGATCTGTCCGTTGGCCTTGAGCAGGTCAAGCACCGGTTCGGCGGCGACGAAGCGGCCTTCACCATGCGAGATGGCCACGGTGTGCACGTCGCCCACGGCCGTGCGCGACAGCCACGGCGACAGGTTCGACGCGACACGAGTGCGCACCAGACGGCTCTGGTGACGGCCGATCGTGTTGAACGTCAGCGTCGGGCATTCGGCGGTCATCGGCACGATGTCGCCATACGGAACCAGACCCAGCTTGATGAGCGCCTGGAAGCCGTTGCAGATGCCGAGCATCAGGCCATCGCGGTTCTTGAGCAGGTCGCGCACGGCCTCGGTGACCGCGGGCGCGCGGAAGAACGCGGTGATGAACTTCGCGGAGCCGTCCGGCTCGTCGCCGCCCGAGAATCCGCCGGGGATCATCACGATCTGGCTCTTGTTGATCTCGTCCACCAGCGCCTGCGTTGATTCGGCGACGGCGGCCGGCGTCAGGTTGTTGACGATCAGCGTGGTCACGTCCGCGCCCGCACGCTCGAAGGCGGCGGCGGAATCATACTCGCAGTTGTTGCCGGGGAACACCGGAATCACGACGTGCGGCTTGGCGACGCCGGCGCCCGTGTACACGGTCTTCTTCGGCGCGTCGAATGTGATGGTTTCGACGCTCTTGCCGGCTTCGTCGCTCTTGGAACGGTATGGGAACACGGATTCGATGCCGGACTCCCACGCCTCCTGCACGTTCGCCAGATCCAGCGTCTCGCCCGCCGCCTTGAACACGTACTCGGCGGTGGTGGTGCCGATCTCGCCGACCTCGACCAGGTTGGAGGCCGCCGGGATTTTCTCGTTGTCCGCCAGCTCGATGATGAACGAGCCGTATGCAGGCTTGAACAGGTCGTCCGCGGCGATGCTCTCGTTGAGCGTCAGGCCGATGCGGTTACCGAGCGTCATCTTGAACAGCGCCTCGGCAGTCGCGCCGTAGCCCGGCGTGGAGACGGCCAACGCGATGTGATGCGACGGGTCGGTAAGCTCCTCGACCAGCGAGAACGCCTCAAGCAGCGCATTCTTGTCCGGGGTCAGGCCGTCGGCCAGGTAACGCGGCGCGATACGCACGATGCGGTGGCCGGCACCCTTGAACTCGGGGGAGGTGGCGCGCTTCATGCTGCCTACGGCCACGGCGAAGGAGATCAGCGTCGGAGGCACGTCGAGGTTCTCGAACGAACCGGACATGGAATCCTTGCCGCCGATCGCGCCGGCGCCGAGGTCGATCTGCGCCATCAGCGCGCCAAGCACGGCGGCCGTTGGCTTGCCCCAGCGTTCCGGCTCGTCGCGCAGCTTCTCGAAGTACTCCTGGAAGCTCAGGTACGCCTTCTCGTGTTCGAAACCGGCCGCGACCAGCTTCGACAGCGACTCGACGACTGACAGGTATGCGCCGGTGAACTGGTTCTTCGACATGATGTACGGGTTGAAGCCCCACGCCATGGCCGAAGCGGTCGTGGTCTCGCCGAACACAGGGAGCTTGGCGACCATGGCCTCGTTCGGGGTGAGCTGCTTGCGTCCACCGAACGGCATGAGCACGGTTCCGGCTCCGATCGTCGAATCGAAACGTTCGGACAGACCCTTGTTCGATGCCACGTTGAGGTCGGTGACGACCGCGTTCATGCGGTCGGCCAGCGAGCCTTCGCGCCACGAGGCGGGCACCTCGTACGCCTCCTGCTCCTCGACGCGCACGACCTGATGCTTGGAGGCGCCGTTGGACGCCAGGAACTCGCGGCTCAGGTTCACGATCTTGTCGCCGTTCCAGGTCATCACCATGCGCGGGTCCTCGGTCACGGTGGCGATCACCGTGGCTTCGAGGTTCTCCTCGCGGGCGTACCCCAGGAACTCGTCGACATCCTCGGCTGCCACGTCCACGGCCATGCGCTCCTGCGATTCGGAAATCGCCAGCTCGGTGCCGTCAAGTCCCTCGTACTTCTTCGGAACGGTGTTGAGGTCCACGTACAGACCGTCGGCCAGCTCGCCGACCGCCACGGATACGCCGCCGGCACCGAAGTCGTTGCAGCGCTTGATGAGTCGGCAGGCGTCGCCGCGGCGGAACAGGCGCTGCAGCTTGCGCTCGACGGGCGCGTTGCCCTTCTGCACTTCGGCGCCGTCGAGTTCCAGCGACTCCACGTTGTGAGCCTTCGACGAGCCGGTGGCGCCGCCGATGCCGTCACGGCCGGTGCGACCGCCGAGCAGGATGATCCTGTCGCCGGGGGCCGGGGTCTCACGGCGCACATGGTCGGCCGGGGTGGCGGCCACGACCGCGCCCACCTCCATGCGCTTGGCCACATAGCCGGGGTGGTAGATCTCGTCGACCTGGCCGGTGGCGAGCCCGATCTGGTTGCCGTACGAGCTGTAGCCGGAGGCCGCGGTGGTCACGAGCTTGCGCTGGGGCAGCTTGCCTTCAAGCGTTTCGGAGACCGGCACGGTCGGATCGGCGGCACCGGTGACGCGCATCGCCTGATACACGTAGGAGCGGCCCGACAGGGGGTCGCGGATGCATCCGCCGATGCAGGTGGCCGCGCCACCGAACGGCTCGATTTCTGTGGGGTGGTTGTGCGTCTCGTTCTTGAACAGGAACAGCCAGTCCTCGTCCTCGCCGTTGACGTCGACCTTCACCTTGACGGTGCAGGCGTTGATCTCCTCGGACTCGTCGAGACCGGTGAGGATGCCGTTCTTCTTGAGCCACTTCGCGCCGATCGTGCCCATATCCATCAGGCACACGGGCTTGGCGTCGCGGCCGAGCTCGTGACGCATCTCCAGATAGCGTTCGAAAGCGGCCTTGACCGCGGCGTCGTCGATGTCGACCTTGTCCAGTTCGGTGCCGAACGTGGTGTGGCGGCAGTGGTCGGACCAGTAGGTATCGATCACCTTGATCTCGGTGATCGTGGGCTCGCGTCCCTCTTCGGAGAAGTACTTCTGGCAGAACTCAAGATCGGCCAGATCCATGGCGAGCCCGCGCTCGTCGATGAACTTCTGGCCGGCAGCGGCGTCCATCTCGTTGAAGCCGGCGATGGTCTCGACCTTGCCGGGGGTGGGCACCTGGGTCTTCAGCGTGGTCTTGGCTTCCAGCGACGCCTCGCGGGCCTCGACAGGGTTGATCACGTAATGCTTGATGGCAGCGACGTCGGCCTCGCTGAGCGTGCCTTCGAGCGCGTACACCTTGGCGGAGCGCACGGTCGGACGCTCACCCTGCGAGATCAGCTGGATGCACTCTGCGGCGGAGTCGGCGCGCTGGTCGAACTGTCCGGGCAGGAACTCGGTGGCGAACACCGTCGCATCGCCGAAGTCAGGCAGGTCCGCGGAGGCGTCATCCACCTGCGGCTCGCTGAACACGGTAGGCGTGGCCTGTTCGAAGAGCTCCTGGGAGATGCCCTCGACGTCATAGCGGTTGACGATGCGCACCTTGCGCAGGCCATTGATGCCGAGGATGGTCTTCAGTTCGGTGCCGAGCTGCTGGGCTTCCACGTCGAAGCCGGGCTTCTTCTCCACGTACACGCGAAAAACCATGAGAATCCTTTCTTAAGAAGTTATTCAAAAAATGAAGAGGCGTGGTGAAAGAACTTGGCTCCCCTCTGGAGGGGAGCTGTCAGCGAAGCTGAATGAGGGGAGATGTCATGGCAGTGAACGCCTTAACCTCCCCTCAGTCGTCTATCGGCGACAGCTCCCCTCCAGAGGGGAGCCAACATTATGTTCTGCTACTTGCGCTTGGATGAATTACTCGGTGACCTCGATGCCCTCGGACTTGGCGAGCTCGGCAAGCCGCTCCTCGATCTCCTCGTAGGCGGGGATGATGCTGCCCAGGCCGCGGCGGAACAGGTCCTTGTCAAGGTGCTCGACCTTGCCGGAGTGATCCTTCTGATCCCACAGGCGGCAGGAATCCGGGGTGATTTCGTCAGCGAGCAGCAGCGTGCCGTCGGACGCGCGGCCCATCTCGATCTTGAAGTCCACCAGCTTGACGTCGATCTTGGCGAAGATCTCGATCAGGGCCTCGTTGATCTTGCGGGCGAGCGGCGCGATCTCGGCGAGGTCCTGGCGGGTGCACACGCCCAGGGCGACCAGATCGTCGTCGTTGACGAACGGATCATGCAGGTCATCGTTCTTAATGAAGTATTCGAGCACCGGCTCCTTGAGGGGCAGACCTTCCTCCACGCCTAGACGGGAGCAGAAGTGGCCGGCCGCGACGTTGCGCAGCACGATCTCCAGCGGGAACATGTTCACCTTGCGCACCAGCTGGCCGGTCGCGTTCACGCGCTTGATCAGGTGGCTGTCGATGCCGCGCTTCTTGAGCAGGTCGAAGATGATCGTGGTGATGAGGTTGTTCAGTCGGCCCTTGCCGGTGAAGTCCTCCTTCTTCTCGCCGTCGCCGGCCGTGGCGGTGTTCTTGTATTCGACCCACAGGACCTCCGGGTCGTCGGTCGCGTACAGCTGCTTGGCTTTGCCCTCGTAGAGCTTTTCCAATTTCTCCATAATCGCCTTCCAAATCATGCTTGAGGAGCGGAATTTCTGGGTGAACTAACGGTAAAAGAATACCAATGGGCGGCTACATGCGCAGCGCTAACACGCTCGCTGCGGCTGCTATCCGCGCATGATCCCACCTGTACCGTCCGAAACGGGACTTTGGCGGGATGGAGGAGGCCTATGGCTGTGTACTTGGTCGCGTGTTTGGTTGCGCGTTTGACTGTGTGTTCAGCTGCGTGTTATCCGGCGAAAGTCCCATTGGAGTCGACCCGGATGGGACTTTCGCCGGATAGAGATGAAAGATGTGCCGCGGTCTTCGTGTGGCGCTAGCGCACGGTGATGGTCAGCGCATCGGCGACATCGGCTGCCTTGCGCCGCGCGTCACCGGCGTCCGTCCCGATGGCCAGCGACACGGCCATGCGGCGGTGTCCATGCACTCGCGGCTTGGCGAAGATCCGCAGGTCGGTGCCGGGTTCGGCCAGCGCGTTCTCCACTCCGGTGAATTCCGCCTCGCCGTCGCCGGCGACCACGATGGCGTGGCTCGCGGCGGTCTGCCCGTCGCCCATCGACAGCGCCACATGCCCTTCGGTGACGGGCAGGCCGAGGATCGCCCGCGCGTGCAGCGCGAACTCGCTCAGCCTCTGGGAGATCAGCGTCACCATGCCCGTGTCATGCGGACGGGGGGAGACCTCGTTGAACAGGATCGATCCATCGGTCAGTACGAACAGCTCCACGCCGAACACGCCCCATCCGGTTTCGCCCGATGCCGTGGCCTTGTCGACCAGCCCCTGCACCGCGGCACAGGCGATGGCACGCGCCCTTTCCAGCACCTCGCCATCGGCCGCCGCGGGCTGCCAGGATTCCCGGTAGTCACCGCTTTCCTGCCTCTGCCCGATAGGCGCACACGTGACCACGCCGGCCGACGAGCTCACCGTCAGCACCGTCAGCTCATAATCCAGCGGCGCCAACGCCTCGACGATCACGCGCGACACGTCGCCCTCGTCGGCGGCGCGCCGACCCTCCTGCGCCTCGACCCATGCGGCGTCGATCGCGTCCGCCCCGCGCACGACCGACTGCCCATGCCCGGACGAGCTCATCACCGGCTTGACCACGCATGGGTACCCGACCTCCTGCGCCCCGGCGCGCAGCTCCTCCAACGACCCGGCGAAACGGTACGGCGTGGTCGGCAGCCCCAGATCCTCGTGCGCGAGCACGCGCAGCCGCTCGCGGTCCATGCAGATGGCGGCGATTTCGGCGCTTGGCACCACCTGGACGCCGCGCGCCGCGGCATCCGACAGCTTGCCGGTCGCGATCGCCTCGACCTCCGGCACGATGATGTCGGGGCGCACCTCGTCGAACAGCGCGCGCAGCTGGGCCGCGTCGGCCATATCCAGCACGCGTGCCTCGTGCGCCACCTGCTGGGCGGGCGCACCGGCGTACGAGTCGGCCGCGCACACCCATGCGCCGAGACGCATCAGCTCGATGGTGACCTCCTTGCCGAGCTCGCCCGAGCCGAGGAACAGCACGCGGGTGGGATGTGCCCCCAGCGGCGTGCCCAGCGGGCGATGGGAGGGGAGGGAACTTGCAAAAGCGCTGGTTTCAGTCATGGTCTCATTGTGCCACCGGGGGGATACCGTATTTCGACGTTTCGACGCCGTGTCTTAATGTAATGCCAATATAGTTTACATAATCAGGAGCCGTAAAAATCATGGATGATACCTGTGCGGTTCCGTCTGCGGTGTGAGGACGGCATAGAGGTCGCCTTCCTTGCCGCGCCTGTCATAATCGACAACCCCTGAGGGAAGGAAGCGCCATGAGTCGTGCTGGATATAGGAGAGCGTATAGGAGAGCGGCCGGGGGGGGGGTGACGGCGGTCTTAGTGGCGGCTATCATGTGCCTGGCGCCGTTGTTCTCCACGAACACCGCGCAGGCGGCCGGAGGAGACGTCGTCTCGGTCGCCGATTACGGGGCCGCCGCCGACAGCGGCGAAGACAGCGCCCCCGCAATCATCAAGGCGGTCGACAAGGCCAAGGAACTCGCCGCCGAAGGCAAGGACGTCACCATCGCGTTCCCCAAGGGGCGCTACGACATCTATCCCGACAAGGCCGAGCAGCGCACCCTGTACGTATCGAACACCGTCGGCACGAACTCGTCCTACAAGGACAAGAAGATCGGCATCCTGCTTGAGGACACGAAGAACATCACCGTCGACGGCCAGGGTTCGGATTTCGTGTTCCACGGCAAGATGACGACGTTCGCGGCCATCAACAGCCGGAACGTGACGTTCAAGAACTTCAGCGTGGACTTTCAGGTGCCGACGGTCATCGACCTGACCGTCGAAAAGGTGGATGCGGGCGCCAAGACCGCGACCGTGTACGTGCCCGAGGAATACAACTACAGGCTGTCGGGCTCGAACATCGAATGGTATTCCGATTCCAGCCCGTACACCGGCGCCACGTACTGGACGGCAAGCAACGCCCTGCCGTACGTGCAGCTCTATGACACGAAGACCGGCCTGACCGTGCGCGGCGACGTATGGACCAACCCCATATTCCAGAACGTCACCGGCATCACCGACGCCGGCAACCACCGGCTGGTCTTCTCGTACTCGTCGATGAGCGACAAGCTCGCCAACGCCACGGGCATCAGCTATCAGATGCGACAGACCACGCGAGACCACCCGGGCGTGTTCCTGTGGAAGGACAAGGACGTCACGCTCAAGGGCATCGACTTCCGCTTCCTGCACGGCTTCGGCGTGGTCGGCCAGTCGACCGACACCATCACGATGGACGGGCTGAACTTCGGCACCGGCGAAGGCACCGGCCGCAGCACCGCAGGATACGCCGACTTCATGCAGATGTCGGGCTGCAGGGGCGTCATCACCGTCGCGAACTCCAGCTTCTCCAACCCGCATGACGACCCGATCAACGTGCATGGCACCTTCCTGCAGGTGGTGGAGAAGATCTCCGACACCAAGATCAAGGTGCGCTACATGCACAACGAGACCGCCGGATTCCCGTCGTTCTTCGTCGGCGACCAGGTCGAGTTCATGACCAAGGGCGACATGCTCCCGGTCTCCGACTCCGTGCGCACCGTCACCGCCGTCGACGGGCCCGACGGCCAGGGCGGTGACATGGGCGCAGGGTCGGGCAGCCTGACCGACATCATCCTCACGCTCGACAGCGCCATCCCCTCCGCCGTCGCGATCAACAGCCACGTGGTGGAGAACATCACGTACACGCCCCGGGTCAACATCCACGACAATGTCTTCAAGGAGACGCCGACCCGCGGCATCCTGGTCACCACCCGCAAGAAGGTGACCATCGAGAACAACCTGTTCGACGGCATGGGCATGGCCGGCATCTACATCTCCAACGATGCGCAGAGCTGGTACGAATCCGGCCCGACCCGCGACGTGACGATCCGCGGCAACACGTTCCGCCGCAGCGGATCCGACGCGATCCTGGTGGAGCCGACGAACCCGACCGTGTCCACCACCGACACCGTGCACAAGAACATGACGATCGAAGGCAACACCTTCTACGTCAACGGCAACCGGGTGCTCAACGCGAAGAGCGTCAGCGACCTGACCTTCCGCGACAACAAGATCTACCGTGAGAACCCCGACGATACGGTCACGCTGGGCGGCGACGCGGACGTGGCGCTCGCCGTCGGAGACACCCGTCGAATCGATGCGACCGCGTCGGTGAGCCAGGTGTCGGGATCGCGCCTGTTCCGTCTCAACGGATGCAAGCAGGTCGTGTTCGGCGGCAACACGTACGACGTCGGCGTCAAGGCCGGTATCGACCTGGCCAATATGGGTGCCTCCGAGGTGAACGTCAGCGATGATTCGGCCAAGGTCGGCGCGGACGGTCTCGTCCCCGTCACCGGCAGCATCGCGTACGTGTCCGACGACGCGGCGGTCGCCTCGGTCGACCGGGACGGCACGATCACCGCGGTCGGCGAAGGTGAGACAACGGTCCGCACCTACGTCATCGCCGGCGCCCGGCGCATGCCCGGCTCCGTCGTCAACGTACGGGTGAGCTCCTCGACCGCCACGGCGCCGACCCCCGGCACGTCCGCCGACCCGCTGGACGGGCACCCGTCCTCGGTAGCCACGCTGTCGTCCGCCACCATCGACGGCCTGTCCAAGTCGTTCGACTTCAAGCCGGGCACGCTGTACTACTTCGGCGCGGACTCGGCCCTCACCGCACGCGCGGCGTTCAAGGCGACGGATGCCGATGCCAGCGTCAAGGCGACGCTGAACGGCAAGGCCATCGACGCCGCGGGCGCCGATGTGAAGCTGGCGCGTGGCCGTAACGTCATCGAAGCCACGGTCACCGCGGCCGACGGCATCACCGCCAACACCTACCGTTTCGTGATCGACCGCATTGGCGGCGTTGACACGGGTCTGGCCGCGCTGTCGGCCGGTGGCAACGCCATCTCGGTGGAGCACGGACGCCTGCAGTATACGGCGTCGACGATGCGCTCCAAGACGCAGGTCGTCGCCTCGTCCTTCGACCCGACTGCCACATTGCAGCTGATGCGGGTGAACGGCTCGAAGAGGGTCCCAGTCGGCGATGCGCAGCAGGGAAGCCTCACCCGGGACGTCACCGTATACCAGGGCGACAACACGTTCGAGCTGGACGTCACGTCCGGCGGCAGCACCGTCTCCTATAAGGTGGCCGTGACCGGCACGGACAGCGTCTACGCCTCCGATTTGGCGTGGGAGTCGGCCATGTCCGGCGACCCCAACACCAACCCGGTGCGCAAGGACAAGAGCTGCGGCAACAACACGATCACGCTGTGGGACGGCGAGAAGGAGCAGACGTTCGACAAGGGCATCGGCACCCACGCGGCCTCGCGCATCGTGTACGGCGTGTCCGGTCTCGGGGCGAGCCGCTTCGAGGCGTACGTCGGCGTGGACCGCGAGCTGACCGGCGCGGACCGCGACCACGCAAACGTCGACTTCCAGGTGATGATCGATGGTGAGGTCGTCTTCGAGAAGACGGCGATGCAGTACGACACGCCGATGGCGAAGGTCTCCGTCGACATCCCCGAAGGCGCCAGGACCATCACGCTGGTGGTCGGCGCGGGCAGCGAGACGTGGGGCGATCACGCGGATTGGGCGGACGCCCGGTTCGTCGGCGATGAGATGCCGGAGGCGCCTCAGGTCACCGGCCTCGCCGTCACCGGCGAGGGAGTCAAGGACGGCAAGCTGGACATGACCGTCGGCCAGAGCGTTGGTCTCGATGCCACGGTCACCCCCGAGGATGCCGTCGACCAGTCGGTCACGTGGACGGTCGCCGGTGACGCGGTCAGCGTCGGCGAGGACGGCACGGTGAAGGCGCTGAAGGCCGGTACGGCCACGGTCACCGTCGCATCCGTCGCGGTGCCGTCGGTGACGGCCTCGGTGACGGTCACGGTGACGGAGAAAGCCGATCCCGCCCCGGATCCGAAGCCTGATCCCGACCCGGATCCTGCCCCGACGCCGAAGCCCGACCCTGACCCGGATCCCAACCCGAATCCGGATCCGGGCGACGGCCAGAAGCCGAACACCGACAAGGATGCCGACAAGAACGACGGCAAGGACAAGAACCAGTCCATCGTCGCGACCGGCGTCTCGATCGTGCCGGTCGGCGTGCTCGCGGTCTCGATGATGGCCGCCGGCTGCGCGCTGACGTGGCGCAAGAGGCGCGAATCCTGACGGCAAACCGTTCCCCGGGCACGTATCGCACGGCTCGAGGACCGGCGTGTCGGTAAATGATGCCGACGTTCCGGACATCCTCCGGACGTCGGCATCGTTCGTCATGATAGGCGGTCATAGATTTCCCGTATGACCGGACGCTTGCGTCGGCAATCCGCCCGCGTGACAATAGTTCTTACCGGGCGGTTAACCCGCGCCGGGCCAACGTTCAGGGGGAAGGCCAAGTGCATGGCGTCAACGAGGACGCGGCCATGGAGACATGCGGCGAAGGCATGCGTCCGGCCACCGTGCGCGTCTCGGTCGTGATTCGCGAGACTGCGAGATAGTATGAAACAATGCGAGACAACAAGAACGAAGAACCGCGCCCCCAGGACAGGTCGGCCTTGGATCGCCCCCTGACCATCGTGCTGGTCATGGACACCATCGGCAACAAGGGCAACGGCACGTCGAACTCCGCATTGCAGTATGCGCACGAATTGGAGCGGCAGGGTCACCATGTCAGACTCGTCGGCATCGGCGCCCCCGAATATCCGGCACGGGTCAACAAGGTGCCGCTGGTCTCCTGGGTGGCCGCCAAACAACAGATGCAATTCGCCAAGCCAAGCGATACGCTGTTCCGCACGGCGTTCGCCGGAGCGGATGTCGTGCATCTGTATCTGCCGTTCAAGTTCGGGAGGTGCGCGTACAAGGTCGCGCGGAGCATGGGTATTCCCGTGACCGCGGGATTCCACCTCCAGCCGGAGAATGTCATGTATTCGGCCGGTCCGCTGAAATACCTGCCTGGGATGTCGGGTTTCCTGTACGCCCTGTTCCACTTCTGGCTGTACCGGCGCATCGGCCATATCCACGCGCCCACCGAAATGATCGCCGGACAGTTGCGCGCGCACGGATACAAGGCGAAGCTGCACGTGATATCAAACGGCTACGTGCCGCGGTTCACCCCCAAACGGCAGCGTTCGGACGGAGCCCCCGCGCCGGTGCCGTTCCGCATCGTCGCCTCGGGGCGTCTTTCCCATGAGAAGGACCAGATCACGTTGATCAAGGCGATTTCTCGCTGCCGGCACGCGAAGGACATCGAACTGATCATCTGCGGAACCGGGCCGTTGCAGCATTACCTGCGGTTCCGCGCCGACCGGCTTCTGGAGCGCAAGGCGCAAATCGGGTTCCACAAGAACGCCGAGATGCCGACGCTGCTGCGCTCATGTGACCTGTTCGTGCATCCGTCGATCGTGGACATCGAATCGCTGAGCGTCATCGAGGGCATGGCGTCGGGGCTGGTGCCCGTGATCGCATCCGCCGAGTTGAGCGCGGCGAGCCAGTTCGCGTTGTTGGACGAGTCCCTGTTCCCGGCTCGCGACGTGGCGATGCTCGCCCGGCGCATCGATTGGTGGATCGATCATCCGCACGAGCTGGCCGTTTGGGGTGGACGGTACGCCGAACACGCGAAGGCCGATTATTCGGTCGAGGCGTCGGTCGCGAAGTTCGTCGCCATGGAGCGCGAGGCCATCGCCGACGCGAAGGCCTAGGCCCGGCGTCGGCCTCGCGGCTGTTCACAGCAACGCGATGAGCTGGTCAACCTGCTCGTCGGTCGTCGCCCAGCTGGTGCACAGGCGCATCACCGTATGCTCGTTGTCGGCCTTCTCCATGAAGCCCATGCGTACATGGGCCTGCAGCCGTTCGATGGTCGGATGGTCCAAGGTGACGAAGACCTGGTTCGTCGGCGCCTCGAAGGTCAGTGTGTAGCCGCGCTCGCGCAGCGCCTCGCGGATCCGGTCCGCCTGCCGGTTCGCGTTGGCTGCGATGCGCAGGTACAGGTCATCGGTGAACAGCGTGCCGAACTGAAGCCCGAGCAGCCAACCTTTGGCCAGCAATGCGCCGTGCTGCTTGATCTGCGTGAGAAAATGCTTCGGCGTATTGCCCTTGGTGAAGACGACGGCCTCGCCGAACAGCGCGCCGACCTTGGTGCCTCCGATGTAGAACACGTCGGCGATGCGGGCGAGGTCCGGCAGCGTCACGTCGGTGCCGGCGGCGGTCAGTCCGTAGCCGAGTCGTGCGCCGTCCACGAACAGCGGCATGCCATGCCGGTGGGCGGTCTCGGCGATGGCCTCAAGCTCGGCCTTGCCGTAGATCGTGCCGTACTCGGTGGGGTGCGAGATGTAGACCAGTCCGGGGAACACCATGTGCTCGTGGTTGTCGTCGGCATAGAAGGTGGCGCAATAGTCGTCGAGCTCGGCGGCGTCGAGCTTGCCCGCGTGATGGGGGAGCGTGATCACCTTGTGGCCGGTCGACTCGATGGCGCCGGCCTCGTGCACGTTCGGATGGCCGGAATCAACGGTGACGACGCCCTCGTACGGGGCGAGCATGGTGTCGATCACGGTCTGGTTGGTCTGCGTGCCGCCGACGAGGAACCACACGTCGGCGTCGGGCGTCTCGCATGCTTCGCGGATCCTGCGCTTGGCATCTTCGCAGGCCGCGTCGCTGCCGTATCCGGGGAACGCCGTGTCGTTGGTCCGCGCGAGACGGTCGAGGATCTCGGGGCAGGCCCCATAGGAATAATCGTTTCCGAAAGACAGCATGTCGGCTCCTTGTCGCGCTGTGTCGTGGTGCGGATGCATCAGGGTATGTAGCGAGTGTACCGCGCCTGGGTCATGTACGGCCGCGTGACGCAGGCCGCGTTCCGCAGACCGCGCGCCATAAACAAGGGCGCCGGATGTGGATCAGCATCCGGCGCCCTTGCGAAAGGAGTCTCTTCTATTATGAAAGGTGTGGTCACGTTGCAGCAGAGCCGGCATTGTGCCGCTTCCTCGTCAACTGCGGCCGTAGCTGCGTTGCCGGCTCTGCGGATTCTCTGCCTCTTCGCTGTCGTACTCTTCCCGTCTGCGGCTCACAACTACCGCGGATATCTCAGGCTGAGCTGCTCAGCGTAATACGCTCCACACTGTGTCGCCGAACGATGATGTCGTTGCCGTATGGCGATGTCTTCTGATGTCGTACTCATCATCGTGTCGCTTCGCACTGCTTCGCTTGCGTGCTGCATTGTTTCTGTTTGCCTCGGTATTTAATTATCGTGAAGACGTTGCGCTACTGCTTTGTGCGCTTCATTGTAATCAACAGGATTCCCCTGATGGTAACAACCCTGGCCTTCGTGTTCCATTGTACCTATGGAAACGAACATACTCAAGTTTGAAAGCCGTAAAAAACATAATGTTTGCAAGTGTTTTCATGTGCCCGAGAAATCGCACAGAAGTGAACATATCGCCCGTCTGTCGAGGTGGAAACGCACAAGATCGCGCAGCGAATGATACTGGGCGGCTGCGCGACACGCCGCGGTGACGCGGCTTGATATTTCGTGTATAGTATCCCTCTGTTGCGTTAATCCAGTTCGCTGGAACGACTCACATGGTGGATATAGCTCAGTTGGTAGAGCATCTGATTGTGGTTCAGAAGGTCGCGCGTTCAAGCCGCGTTATCCACCCCACTGAAGACCCTCCCATGCGGAGGGTTTTCGTTTATCTGCATGTCTTGTCTGCCGTCACGACAAGCGTGTCGTTGTCCGCGGTGGAAGTAATATAGGTATTTGTGTGTGCCAGTGGTGCGCCTTATGTGATAGGAGCATGCGCTGGGATATCCCGGATCTTGATTGGATCGCGCGCAGCAATGCGGACTGTGAAAGAGATACGGGCCATCGGGCCGGTGGACTGTGGCTGCTTATGACGATTCATGGTCGTGGGCGTGGGCTGCAGTGCGGCGGCTTCACGAAAAGGAAGAAACCACTGAATCGGAGAATTCAAGTTGCCTACTATTGAACAGCTCGTCCGTAAGGGACGTCAGGCAAAGCCGAAGAAGTCGAAGACTTTGGCTCTGAAGGGCAGCCCGCTGCGCCGCGGCGTGTGCACCCGTGTCTACACCACCACCCCGAAGAAGCCGAACTCGGCTCTGCGTAAGGTCGCTCGTGTGCGCCTGTCCTCGGGCATCGAAGTCACCGCCTACATCCCGGGCGAAGGCCACAATCTGCAGGAGCACTCCATCGTGCTCGTGCGCGGCGGCCGTGTCAAGGATCTGCCGGGTGTGCGTTACCACATCGTGCGTGGCGCGCTCGATACCCAGGGTGTCAAGGACCGCAAGCAGGGTCGTTCCCTGTACGGAGCAAAGAAGGCGAAGTAAGAGAAATGTCACGTAAAGGACCTGCTAAGAAGCACCAGCTGCTGCCCGATCCGATCTACGGCTCGACCGTCGTGGCCCAGCTCATCAACAAGATTCTGCTTGACGGCAAGAAGTCGATCGCCGAGGACATCGTGTACTCCGCGCTCGACATGGTCAAGGAGAAGACCGACCAGGAGCCGGTCGCCGTTCTCAAGCGCGCTCTTGACAACATCCGTCCGTCCCTCGAGGTGCGTTCCCGCCGTGTCGGTGGCGCCACCTACCAGGTGCCGGTCGAGGTCAAGCCCGCCCGCGCCAACACGCTGTCGCTGCGCTGGCTGACCGACTTCTCCCGCGCCCGTCGCGAGAAGACGATGGCCGAGCGTCTCGCCAACGAGATCCTCGACGCCTCCAACGGCCTAGGTGCTTCTGTCAAGCGCCGCGAGGATACTCATAAGATGGCAGAGGCCAACAAGGCCTTCGCTCACTACCGCTGGTAATTTCGAGATCGAGAGCAAGGAACAGCAATGGCACTAGACGTGCTTACGGATCTGCACATGATCCGCAACATCGGCATCATGGCACACATCGATGCCGGTAAGACCACCACCACCGAGCGTATCCTCTTCTACACCGGCAAGAACTACAAGATCGGTGAGACCCACGACGGTGCTTCGACGATGGACTTCATGGCTCAGGAGCAGGAGCGCGGCATCACCATCCAGTCCGCCGCCACCACCTGCTTCTGGAACCGCCAGTCCCACGACACCAAGGAAAAGTTCCAGATCAACATCATCGACACCCCCGGCCACGTGGACTTCACGGCCGAGGTTGAGCGCTCCCTGCGCGTGCTCGATGGCGCCGTCGCCGTCTTCGACGGCAAGGAAGGCGTGGAGCCCCAGTCCGAGACCGTGTGGCGTCAGGCCGACAAGTACGGCGTGCCGCGCATCTGCTTCATCAACAAGATGGACAAGCTCGGTGCCGACTTCTACTTCTCGGTGCAGACCATCAAGGACAAGCTCGGCGCCAAGCCGCTCGTCGTGCAGCTGCCGATCGGCGCTGAGAACGACTTCGCCGGCGTCGTCGACTTGATCCGCATGAAGGCGTACGTCTGGAACGACGTCTCCACCGATCAGGGTGCCCACTACGACACCGTCGACATCCCCGCCGACCTGCAGGACAAGGCCGAGGAATACCGCGCTCAGCTGCTGGACGACGTCGCCGAGGCCAGCGACGAGCTGACCGAGAAATACCTTGAGTCCGGCGAACTGACCGAGGACGAGATCCGCGCCGGTATCCGCAAGCTCACCATCGAGCGCAAGGCGTACCCGGTTCTGTGCGGTTCCGCGTTCAAGGACAAGGGTGTGCAGCCGATGCTCGATGCCGTCATCGACTTCCTGCCGTCTCCCGAGGACGTTCCGTCCATCAAGGGCTTCAAGCCGGGCGACGAGTCCGTCGAGATCAGCCGCAAGCCGCTGACCTCCGACCCGTTCGCGGCCCTGGTCTTCAAGATCTCGACCCACCCGTTCTACGGCAAGCTCGTGTTCGTGCGCGTCTACTCCGGTGCCGTCAAGCCCGGCGACAACGTGCTCGACTCCACCAAGGGCAAGAAGGAGCGCATCGGCAAGATCTTCCAGATGCACGCCGACAAGGAGAACCCGGTCGACGCCGCCGAAGCCGGCAACATCTACACGTTCGTCGGTCTGAAGAACGTGTCCACCGGTGACACCCTGTGCGACGAGAAGGCCCCGATCTCCCTTGAATCCATGACCTTCCCGGATCCCGTCATCCAGGTGGCCGTGGAGCCGAAGACCAAGGCCGACCAGGAGAAGATGGGCGTCGCCCTCGCGAAGCTCTCCGACGAGGATCCGACCTTCCAGGTCACCACCGACGAAGAGTCCGGCCAGACCCTGATCGCAGGTATGGGCGAGCTCCAGCTCGACATCATCGTCGACCGTATGCGCCGCGAGTTCAAGGTCGAGTGCAACGTCGGCAAGCCGCAGGTCGCCTACCGCGAGACCATCCGCAAGCCCGTGCTCAACGAGGTCTACACCCACAAGAAGCAGACCGGTGGTTCCGGCCAGTTCGCAAAGGTGTTCATGAACTTCGAGCCCCTCGACACCGAGGCCGGCGAGACCTTCGAGTTCGAGAACAAGGTTACTGGTGGCCACATCAGCGCCGAGTTCATCGGACCCATCGAGGCCGGTGTCAAGGAAGCCATGGAATCCGGCGTGCTCGCCGGCTTCCCGGTGGTCGGCGTCAAGGCCACGGTCTACGACGGCCAGATGCACCCGGTCGACTCCTCGGAAATGGCCTTCAAAATCGCCGGTTCGATGGCGTTCAAGGAAGCCGCTCCCAAGGCGAAGCCCGTCATCCTGGAACCGATCATGGCCGTCGAAGTCCGTACTCCGGAGGAGTACATGGGCGACGTCATCGGCGATCTGAACCAGCGTCGTGGTAACATCCAGTCCATGACCGACGCCACCGGCGTCAAGGTCATCGACGCCAAGGTCCCGCTGTCCGAGATGTTCGGCTACATCGGCGACCTGCGTTCCAAGACCCAGGGCCGCGCCATGTTCACCATGCAGATGGACTCTTACGCCGAGGTGCCGAAGTCGGTCTCGGACGAGATCATCAAGGCCCAGCGCGGGGAGTGACACGCGCAGCTGTTTTGAAGCCGTAAGTGTCTCCAGTCAGCGGTAAAATCATATACCGCTGACTGGGTTCTGGCTCCAAAGTGGCAAGAAACCCAGAAACCCAGTACAATGTAGCGAGTGTCTTGTGCCGCAAGCGCAAGCCAACTACACGAGACGTCCAGGAGGACAATTACATGGCAAAGGAAAAGTACGAGCGTACTAAGCCGCACGTTAACATTGGTACCATCGGCCACGTCGATCACGGTAAGACGACCCTGACCGCGGCCATCTCCAAGGTGCTGCACGAAGAGTACCCGGATCTGAACCCTGAGTACGACTTCAACCAGATCGACGCCGCTCCCGAAGAGCAGCAGCGTGGTATCACCATCAACATCGCCCACATCGAGTACCAGACCGCGAAGCGTCACTACGCTCACGTGGACTGCCCGGGCCACGCCGACTTCGTGAAGAACATGATCACCGGTGCCGCCCAGATGGATGGCGCCATCCTCGTTGTGGCCGCCACCGACGGCCCGATGGCCCAGACCCGCGAGCACGTTCTGCTCGCCCGTCAGGTGGGTGTCCCGCGTATCCTCGTCGCCCTGAACAAGTGCGACATGGTCGAGGACGAGGAGCTCATCGAGCTCGTTGAGGAAGAGGTCCGTGACCTCCTCGACGAGAACGGCTTCGACCGCGACTGCCCGGTCATCCGTACCTCCGCCTACGGCGCTCTGCACGATGACGCTCCGGACCACGACAAGTGGGTCCAGACCGTCAAGGACCTGATGGACGCCGTCGACGAGTACATCCCGCCCCCGGTTCACGACCTGGACAAGCCGTTCCTGATGCCTATCGAGGACGTCTTCACCATCTCTGGCCGTGGTACCGTCGTCACCGGTCGTGTCGAGCGTGGCCAGCTGGCCGTTAACACCCCGGTCGAGATCGTCGGCATCCGCCCGACCCAGACCACCACCGTTACCTCCATCGAGACGTTCCACAAGACCATGGACGCCTGCGAGGCTGGCGACAACACCGGTCTGCTGCTCCGTGGCATCAACCGTACGGACGTCGAGCGTGGCCAGGTTGTGGCCAAGCCGGGCTCCGTCACCCCGCACACCAAGTTCGAGGGCGAAGTCTACGTGCTGACCAAGGACGAAGGCGGCCGTCACTCGCCGTTCTTCTCCAACTACCGTCCGCAGTTCTACTTCCGCACCACCGACGTCACCGGCGTCATCGAGCTGCCGGAAGGCGTCGAGATGGTTCAGCCTGGCGACCACGCGACCTTCACCGTTGAGCTGATTCAGCCCATCGCTATGGAGGAGGGCCTGACCTTCGCTGTGCGTGAAGGCGGCCACACCGTCGGCTCGGGCCGTGTCACCAAGATCCTCGCCTGATTTCCATCAGCGAAGAACTCGACACGCTTGAACTAGCGTTCTGAGTGGGTCCTGGAACCTTGTTTGAGGTTTCAGGGCCCACTTTCGTATTCCAGGGACCCATACAGGCGAATTCCATACAGGTGGATAACGATGTCGCCGTCTTTTCATGTATGGTTCATCTGCAGACGCGTGATTATTCCCCTTCCTGATACCTTGCAGAGCCAGCATGGCCATGTGAACGGTAACGTTCGGAAGGGAAAATCATGAACAAGAGAATAGCCGCGGTGACGGCGACGACATGCATGCTGTTCGCATCCGTCATGATTCCAGCGGTATCAGCCGAGGGTACGACTGATATTGGCGCACAGAATCAGGTCAAGGCCGTTGCCTACAGCGATGCGCTGGACAAGCTCGATTACAAGGGGATTCGAGTCGGGGGACTGTCGGGTCTCACGTGGGACAAAACCGCGGATTCATATGTGGCGCAATCCGACAACCATGGGAGTGACGAATCTCGGGTGTGGTTCCTCGGCAAGGACCTGCACAACCCGTCCATCACGCGTGATCCGGTGACGTTTACCGATGTTAATGGGACGCCCTATAATGGCAACACGACGGACAACGAGGGCATAGCGGTGCTGCCCGACGGCGATTTCGCCATCAGCTCGGAAGGCATTCCCCCTGCGGGCAAGAATCAGGCCGAACACCCGACAATCAGGATCTTCGACACCAATGGGCGGCAGAAGGGGGAGCTTGAGGTTCCGCAGCTGTTCGACATCAACACGCCCAAGGGTCAGGCATCGCATAACCTTACGCTGGAAGGATTGAGCCTGTCTCCGACAGGGCACGAACTCGTATCGGCCATGGAAGGCACGCTCAAGTCTGATGTCTACCAGAACCGGAGCGACGCGCGGCGCTTCCTCGTATACCGTGACGACGTGACGGGCAAGGCCGGCCAGTGGACGCTCGTCAAACAGGTGGGCTTCCACACGGTACCGGGACTGAACATCTCCGATATCGTCCTCGATTCCGAAGACTCCCTGTACGTCCTGCAACGTTCATGGAACAGCGAAACCGGCAACAAGGTGGCACTCTCGTACGTCTCCGGGCTGAATGGCGCGCCGGATGTTTCCGGTGTGGCGAACCTCAACGACCCGAAGAATGCATCCGAGTTCGTGAAATCCCGCCAGATCGGCGAGCTGGACAAGCTGCCGGATCTGGGCACCTCCGCGAAACCCGGCGCTCATCAGGCGAACCCTCTGATGGATAACTACGAAGGGCTCGTCATCACGAACCTCGACCAGCTCGCCACTCCCGATGCCTCGTGGTATCGCGGTGACGGCGAATACAAGGCCGCTATCTCCATCATCAGCGACGACAACTACAGCGCCACCCAGACCACGCGCATCCTCGACGTCGAAGCGGAACCGTTCCAGAAGACGGCGGCAGGATTCGACGACTCGGCAAGCGGTCGCCTGTCACAGTACGTCACGGCACTCGGCAGAAACGATCGCCTTGACTACTGGTCGGCTAACGGCTTCAGCGACGGCACCGGCACGTCGGAGCCGATAGCGTTCGGCGGACTGTCCTCGACGGCGTACAACAGGAAGCTCGGACAATATGTGTCCGCAATGGACAATCATGGTACCGATGTCGCTCGCCTATGGCTGCTGGGCAACGATATCGACAAGGCGGCTCCGACCGGCAGCATCGTCCTGACCGATGAGAACGGTACGCCATACAACGGCGAAACCACTGATGATGAGGGGCTCGGCGTGCTGCCGAACGGCGACTTCCTGCTCACCTCCGAAGGCCATCCGAACGCGGCAGAAGGCGAGCATGAGCAGCCGAAGATCCGTATCTTCGGCATCGACGGCCGTCAGAAGGACGAGTTGCCCGTGCCTGAACTGTTCGACATCAACTGCAGGGGACAGGCCGTGCACAACAAGAGCCTGGAAGCGCTGACGGTATCGCCGTCCGGCCATCAGATCGTGGTCGGCAACGAGTACGCCCTCAAGAACGATTCGCCCAGCGGCAAGGACATCGCCACCACAGCCCGCCGCGCGCTGGTCTACCGTGACGACGTGAAAGGCGCCAAGGGACAGTGGAAGCTCGTCAAGCAGGTGGCGTTCAAGGCCGCCGACGTGAACATGGGCATCACCGAGTTCGCGGCGATTGGCGAGGACGGATTCCTGGTGCTGGAACGCTCCTGGGACCAGACCCAGGGGTACGGCATAAAGCTTGCGTATGCGCACGGCATCGCGGCCGCCCCGGACGTCTCCGATGCCGCGTCGCTGTCGAAGAGCGCCGACTCGTCGTTCCTGCCGGTCACGGAACTCGCCGATTTCGGCGGCAAGCTGACCCTTGGCGCCCAGTTCAAGCCGAATGCGCAATACATGGACGCCAACCCGCTGCTCGACAACTTCGAGGATCTGGTCATCACCCATGCGGACGACAATGGCCGGCTCGATCTGAGCCTGCTCACCGACAACAACTTCGACACCACAGAGACGACGCGAATCGTCAACGTGCAGATCGACCGGTCAGTGTTTGTCGCCGACCCGAGCAACGGCGATGGGCAGCAGCATGGTGCAACTATTCAGAGGCCTTCAGGCGCGGGTCTCGGCGGATCGACCGTCCGGCTGGCTCACACGGGCGCGGCCGTGACGGCGGTCTTCATGCTCGCGGCTGTGACTCTCACGTCGGGGCTCGTCCTCATTGCGGGTAGGCGGCTGCGGATATCGCGAGAGTAGTCAGCGCCACGGTTCAAGGTTCGAGAAAGCCGCCTTGTCAGGTATTTCACGAATACCGTTACTCATGAAGGCCAGTAATACGGTACCTGTCATGATTGCGGCGGTGGTCGCCGCCGCAATCATGTACCCCAGAGAGGAAAGCATGATTCCCGCAATACCGGACGCCAATGAGGCAAGCGTGATGTTAAACAAGGAGAACACTGAGAACACGCGGCCACGCAAATCATTCGGAATGATCAGCGACGCGTAGGCACCAAGGACGGAATTGGCGGGAACGACCATGAGATTCATGATCGCCATGCATCCGGCCAGTAGATATGTATTCTGGGTGAATGGCTGTAAGGCGCATCCTACCATGATGATGATGAAGGAGACTTGTACTGTTCTGCCTCCCGACAGACGGTTGGCAAGGGGAGTGGTCAGAAACGACCCGCTCAGCAGTCCGACACCGCTTCCGGTTGAGATGAGCCCAATCTGCCAGCCGGGAATGTTCAGCATCTGTTGATTCAGAATCACAATGCTGACCATCAGGGTGAGGACACAATTCAACAAGAGCACACTGCTGAATACGGATACTGCTTGTGGCCATCGCGTGTACCATGCAAAGCCTTCGATCAACGATGAATGCGATGAACTGCCGCCAATGTGGTTTCGTGGTGTTTTCTTCGTGGAATCATCGGAATCCGATGGGGAGGCGTCGTTCTTGGGCCGTAGATCCGAACGAATCAGCGGAGTCGCAACGGACATCAGCGCATACAGGACGGCGCTGATCAGGAATGGAATCTCGGGGCCTAATCCGTACAGGAACCCTGACAGCGGTTTGGAGAACAATTGGATGCATGCATCGCGCGATTCATTCGCGGAATAGGCTTGCACCAGCTGATTCCCGGTGACGATTTGAGGCAAGATGATATTGGACACATTGGAAAACACACCGGAAGTGAGTCCCCGTACAATGGCAAACAGGAATAGCAAAGGGGCCGACATCTTTTTCGCAACCAGGGCCGATGTCATCACACACAGTGTTGCAGCCGATATAAGACCGAAAACAATCATGAGTTTCTTGCGATCGATTCTATCCGACAGGTGCCCGCCTGGAAGTGTTCCCAAACCTTCGCACAGTGCGAACACGGTGCCGACCATACCTGCCGTAGTTACATCATGGCTTACCGCATATGCCACCAGCGTGAACGCAAATCCGCCGATTGTGGTTCCCAGTGCTGACGCAGTGTCAGCCACGAACCAGGACCGGTAATCCCTCACCCTCCATGGTGAGATTGTTGATCCTTTTTCCTGGCGTTTTTCAGTCACGATTTTTTCTTCTTTCTGTTGATATGAATAGTTCGATTACATCGAAGAGACTGTTGACGTCATCTCCATATACAGGATGCTCTGCTGTATCGTTCCACCCATAGGGGATGAGGGCTTCCCTTTTGAACGTCAGATATTGTATGCACGATTCCAATTGCTGTTGAATAGTATTTGAGGGAACGTCATATCCGGCATTCTTGCAAGCCAGCAGGGCCAAAGACCATCCGGCCATTCCATTCCATACATGTGAACCCTTGCAGGACAAACCGGATATGCCGGAAACATAGTTTCGGACGATTTCCCTCAGTGAGGAGTCACGAAGAAGACATGCCGCCAGAATAATTCCGGCAATACCGTCATCGATGTATGGCGAGATGACATTGCTGATTCCGTCTCGGAACAGGGCAGGCTGCCCCCGGAAAACTGTATGCCGTATACGCAACTCTCTAAAGACCACGTCTTTCACATTCCGAGCGAGTAGACTGCAGTCATCGCCACAGTATAAAAGGCATCCCGCCAGTCCGCATATGCCAGTACTCGCTTTTTTCCAGTCCTCATCGCTGTTGCGGAGCCACGACCGGTAAATGGTGTCGTCATGTGAAGAAGGATGCAATTCCAGTCGCGTATTCGTCCCAAACAACTTGACATCATGAGTCGTTATGATGCGTTGAAGCAACGAAGAGATCGGCTGACTTATGTCTATTTGGGAAGCATCGATTCTATTTGTCTCGTTTACCCACTTGCCGGGCCGTTTGCTCAACAATAGATGTGCGGCAACAGCCATTCTGCGTGGATTGATCTTTAGGCGAAGCAGGTTGATCATTGCCATGCGAAGGCCCTGTCGAATATCGCCGGTTGATGAGATGTAGTAATTGTAGTCTCCGATCAGGTATAGCATCAGCATTCCCGCGCATCTATAATCCCTGTTCTGAGGAGAATCGTTTCGAAAATCATCAATCCAGTAACAGGGCGTTTTGGGAAACTGATGTGTATCGTCGGTGTGCAATGAGTCAAAGTCGAGAAAGAAAACGTTGTCTCCGTCAAATGAAACATTAGCGTCTGTTATATCGATATCTGCATACCCTGCATCATGCAATTCTTTGATTCTGAGAATCAGCGTATGCATTATTCGTTCAATGGTGTGAAAAGACGGCTCGGAATCAGTGACGGTCAATGGACCGTGGACTGCTGGAAAGTCGTGAAGGCTTTCTGCAGGACGAAATAGGTATATGAAAAAAGTGCTGAAATCCTCATCTATGGTTTCCAAAGGTTGTGGACCATATGAAAATCCTTTGCTGCGAATTCCAGTACTGATGGAGAATTCCCGTTTCCGTGATTCGAGTTTGTTCTCTGGACTGGAAGGAAAGAATTTTCGTCCTTCTTTGATGATTACCTCGCGTCCGACGGCGTCTACTCCACGGTAGATATTGCCCTGATTCGCCCGTTTTATAATCCCGCGAAGGGAATAGCGCTGTTGTAATGAGGTGCCTGTTGCCGGAATGGCAGTATGGAAAGGATCGTGGATCCACTCCGGCAAGTGGAATGCAGGACGACGGTCATCGGCGAATTCCTTACCTGTTTTCTGATCCGTCAGAACCGTATTCTCTCCGAAGAAAGAGCCGAATCTGTAGGAAACGGCTCTGGAATCGTTAAAGTGTCTGTCCGTTTTGATTTCAGGACCTGCACAATCTTGTAGCATCGATGCAAGCATCGTGGCAATGGATCGAGCTTCGTCGATGGATGTGGGATAAATGGTCACCAATTTGCCGATTTGTCCTACTGGGATGGAATTCCCCAACATCAGGAAGAGATCATCTTCCGTATTGACAAATTTGAAATCGACTTTTCTCATCACCAGGAAGTCAACTATTGATTGAATGTGTCTTTCGTAGTCGCGAGGAGGAAGCGAGACATGTAACTTCCAGAAGAAGGCCGGAAACTGGTTGCCTGTAAAATGGACAAAGGCGAAATGCCCTTTGATTTCTACGGATCTGGTGCCATGTGATTCTAAATTGACCAACAAGAGCAACACCTCCTAAATAGTGAATAGCTCCTACTGTAAACGAGAAAGGGAATGAAGATGTTTCTCTCTGATGCTGATGTAACGAATCATATATATATATATCGTTCACAGCGGTGTAATAAATGCGGCAACACTATGTTAGTGAAAGGAGGCGAATGATTATGGATACCGAAGTCGAGACGTTACCAAGTAAGTCGACTAGGCAGGAAGGATATGTTGAGGCGAAGCATTGCCTGTGCATAGAATTACTGCCAGACGTCAATGAGCGCGCGACGCGTATCTTCGCGCCGCAGGTTCGTGTTTCAGACCACATGCTTGATTCCGTTCTTTGCATCAACACTATAAACTGCATCGATTGATTACGTGAGAATGGCGTCATGTCGGTTGTCTCCTATCGGTTCAGCCGACATGTCGTCATTGTCATTATTATGTTCGTTATTCAGCTACTAAGTCATTAGGTGAATTGTCGTTAACCACTATTGCTTGTTCCGTTTCAATTGCATGAGGAACAGCTGATGCAGCCGGAAGATGCCATTGGGGGATTGTTCGGCCGCGACGCGCTGTATAGACGGTATGGCATAATAAGCAAGGCTATTTTTGAGCTTTGCCGAAATTGAAAACATGAAAAGGTGAGTTACTGTGGCACAGACTACCAATGACATCAAGAACGGATCCGTCCTGAACCTGGACGGCCAGCTGTGGACCGTCACGAAGTTCCAGCACGTCAAGCCGGGCAAGGGCCCAGCTTTCGTGCGTACCACCATCAAGAACGTGCTGAGCGGCAAGATCGTCGACAAGACCTTCAACGCGGGCATGAAGATGGAGTTCGAGACCGTTGACAACCGCAACCTGCAGTACTCCTACGAGGACGGCGACAACTTCGTCTTCATGGACATGACCACCTACGATCAGGTCTACATCCCCAAGACCCTCGTCGGCGATCAGGCCAAGTTCCTGCTGGAAGGCACCGACTGCGTCGTGTCGTTCCACGACGGCACCCCGCTGAGCGTCGAACTGCCGGCCTCCGTGATCCTGACCATCACCCACACCGAGCCCGGTCTGCAGGGCAACCGCTCCAACGCCGGCACCAAGCCCGCCACCGTCGAGACCGGCGCCGAGATCCAGGTCCCGCTGTTCGTGGGCGAAGGCGAGAAGGTCAAGGTCGACACCCGCGACGGCTCCTACCTCGGCCGCGAGAACTGAGAGTAAGGACAACAGGCTTCCATGGCACGTTCCACCGCTCGCAAAAGGGCTCTGAACACGTTGTATGAGGCGGACGAGAAGGGACAGGATTTCCTGTCCCTTCTTGCTGAGCGCATCGAAGAGCCTGGTGCGCAGACCCCGCTTCCCGACTACGCCATCGAGATCGTGCGCGGCGTCGCCGATCACCGGCGTGAGATCGACTACATGCTCAACGAGCATTCCACCGGGTGGAAGGTTCGCCGCATGGCCGTCGTGGATCGCAATATCCTGCGCATCGCCGCATGGGAGATCATCTTCAACGACGACGTGCCCGATCGCGTGGCCATCGACGAGGCGCTCGGCCTGGCCAAGACGTTGAGCGACGGCGACTCCCCGGCGTTCATCCACGGCCTGCTCAGCGCGATTTGCGATGACACCGAAGGACGCGAGGCCATTCTCCACCCCGAAAACAACGAGCCCGACGCACAGCCGAGCGACGACGGTCATGAGCCTGGTGAGCCTGCCGGTGAAGCGTCGCATGCGGAAGCCGAAACCGGCGATTCCGAAGCGTCCGAGGACGATGACATCGCCGACGGCGTCGATTTCGACGACATGACGTTCAGCGATGTATCCGATGACGTTGCCGAAGCTGCATCCGAGCAGACGTCCGATCCACAAGCCGGCCAGCAGGACGGCGAGTCCACAAGTAAATGACGAGAAACCAGCCGAATTGCCGGTGGGGCGCGTCCCCGCCGACAGTTAAGGTTGGTACGAATATCCTGAGAAAATAAGGGGGTTTTGGTGAACCAGATTGATTCCGAAACCGTGAGTTTTGCCCCTGATGACGCCGTGCTTGTACTTGAGGACGGGCAAGTGTATGTGGGTGACTCTTACGGCGCGATCGGCAAGACCACTGGCGAGATCGTGTTCGCGACCGGCATGACCGGTTATCAGGAGACTTTGACCGATCCCAGTTACGATCGGCAGATCGTGGTGCAGACGTTCCCGCACATCGGGGACACGGGAATCAACCGGGAGGATCCGGAATCCTCCCGTATCTGGGTGGCCGGATACGTGGTTCGCGATCCCAGCCCCACCGTCAGCAACTGGCGGGCCACGGGCAGCCTTGACGACGATCTCGTCGCCGAGCGCATCGTCGGCATCAGCCACATCGACACCCGCAAGCTGGTGCGCCATCTGCGCTCCGCGGGCGTCATGCGTGCCGGAATCTTCTCCGGTGACGCACTGCTCGACGACGAAGGGCGCCTGAAGACCGTCGCCGCGCTCATCGACGAGGTCAAGGCCACCCCGCAGATGAAGGGTCTGAGCCTGTACGACGAGGTCAGCACCAAGGAGACGTATACGGTCGAGCCGTGTGGCGAGTACGAGGGCAAGGAGCCGCTCTACACCGTCGCCGCCGTGGACCTCGGCGTCAAGGGCATGACCCCGCATCGCATGGCCGAGCGCGGCTGCCGCGTGCACGTCGTGCCGTCCACCATCACTTTCGAGGAACTCACCGCGCTGAACCCGGACGGCGTGTTCTTCTCCAACGGCCCCGGCGACCCGGAGCAGGCCGACCCCGAGGTCGAGCTGCTGCGCAAGGTCCTGGACGCCGGCTACCCGTTCTTCGGCATCTGCTTCGGCAACCAGCTGCTCGGCCGCGCACTCGGCTTCGGCACCTACAAGCTCAAGTTCGGCCATCGCGGCATCAACCAGCCCGTCAAGGACCTGACCACCGGCAAGGTGGAGGTCACCGCTCACAACCACGGCTTCGCGGTTGACGCGCCTATCGGCGAGACCGTCGACGCCCCGTTCGACAACGGGCACTTCGGCAAGGTGTTCGTCAGCCACATCGATCTGAACGACGACGTGGTCGAAGGCCTGCAGTGCGTGGACATCCCCGCGTTCTCCGTGCAGTACCATCCCGAGGCGGCGGCCGGCCCGCACGACGCCGCATATCTGTTTGACCGTTTCGTCGATCTGATGAAGACGTCCAAGGAGGAAAACCGCAATGCCTAAACGCACCGACATCAAGTCAGTGATGGTCATCGGCTCCGGCCCGATCGTGATCGGGCAGGCGGCCGAGTTCGACTACTCCGGCACCCAGGCGTGCCGCGTGCTGCGCGAAGAGGGCATCCGCGTCATCCTCGTGAACTCCAACCCGGCCACGATCATGACCGACCCGGAGATGGCCGACGCCACCTACATCGAGCCGATCGCCACGCCCATCCTTGAGCAGATCATCGCCAAGGAACGCCCCGACGCCCTGCTGCCCACCCTGGGCGGCCAGACCGCGCTGAACGCCGCGATGGCGCTCGGCGAGGCCGGTGTGCTCAAGAAGTACAACGTCGAGCTGATCGGCGCCTCCCTTGACGCCATCGACCGCGGCGAGGACCGCGAGCTGTTCAAGAAGGTCGTCGACGAGGCTGGCGCCGAATCCGCGCGCTCCGAAGTTGCCCACTCCATGAAGGAAGTGGACGCCGTCGCCGCCGAACTCGGATACCCGTTGGTGGTGCGCCCGAGCTTCACCATGGGAGGCCTCGGCTCCGGCATCGCGCACGACGAGGAGGAGCTGCACCGCATCGCCGGCGCCGGCCTGCATTACTCGCCGACCGACGAGGTGCTGCTGGAGGAGGGCATCGAAGGCTGGAAGGAATTCGAGCTCGAACTGATGCGCGACCGCAACGACAACGTCGTGGTCGTCTGCCCGATCGAGAACGTCGACCCGGTCGGCGTGCACACCGGTGACTCCATCACCGTGGCCCCCTGCTTCACCCTGACCGATCGCGAATACCAAAAGCTGCGTGACATCGGCATCGCCATCATCCGCGGCGTGGGCGTCGACACGGGCGGCTGCAACATCCAGTTCGCCGTGCACCCCGACACCGGCCGCATCATCGTCATCGAGATGAACCCGCGCGTGAGCCGTTCCTCCGCCCTGGCATCCAAGGCCACCGGCTTCCCGATCGCCAAGATCGCCACCAAGCTGGCGCTCGGCTACACCCTCGACGAGATCCGCAACGACATCACCCAGTCCACGCCGGCCTCCTTCGAGCCGACCATCGACTACGTGGTCACCAAGGTGCCGCGCTTCGCGTTCGAGAAGTTCCCCGGCGCCGACCCGCGTCTGACCACGTCGATGAAGTCCGTCGGCGAGGCCATGGCACTCGGCGGCAACTTCCAGGAGTCGCTGGGCAAGGCCATGCGCTCCATCGACAAGCGCCACATGGGCTTCAGCTGGGATGGTGACAAGCCGGACGAGGCCGAGGTCGCCGAACTGCTCAAGGCCATCACCGTGCCGACCGAGCACCGCTATCTGCAGATTCAGCGCGCTCTGTGGGGCGGCGCCACCGAACGGCAGATCTTCGACGCCACCAAGATCGACCCGTGGTTCGTCAAGCAGCTGGCCCTCATCAACCAGACCGCGATGGAAGTGCGCGACGCCGAGAAACTCACCGCCAAGCTGCTGAAGAAGGCGAAGCTCGCCGGCCTGTCCGACCTGCAAATCGCCCACCTGCGCAACCTCGGTGACGAGGGCGAGAACACGATTCGCGAGCTGCGCTGGACCTACGGCCTGCGCCCGGTCTACAAGACCGTCGACACCTGCGCCGCCGAGTTCGACGCGGTCACGCCGTACTACTACTCCTGCTACGCCGACGAGACCGAGCTACGCAAGCGCGACCGCGAGGCCGTCATCATCCTCGGCTCCGGCCCGAACCGCATCGGTCAGGGCATCGAGTTCGACTACACCTGCGTGCACGCGGTGCAGGAGCTCGGCAAGGACTATGACACGATCATGGTCAACTGCAACCCCGAGACCGTCTCCACCGACTACGACATGTCGAACCGGCTGTACTTCGAGCCGCTCACCTTCGAGGACGTGCTGGAGATCTATGAGGCCGAGAAGAAGATGGGCCCGGTCAAAGGCGTCATCGTCCAGCTCGGCGGCCAGACGCCGCTGTCGCTGGCCGCGCGACTCAAGGCCGCCGGCGTGCCGATCCTGGGCACCACCCCGGAGTCCATCGACCTGGCCGAGAACCGCGAGCTGTTCGGTGAGGTGCTGCGCCGCGAGCACATGAACGCGCCGCGCTACGGCACCGCGCTGTCGCTCGAAGAGGCCCGCGAGGCCGCCCACAACATCGGCTATCCGGTGCTCGTGCGCCCCAGTTACGTCCTCGGCGGACGCGGCATGGAAATCGTCTACGACGACGCCCAGTTGACCAAGTACGTCAACCGTGCGCTCGACGAGGCCAAGGCCGACACGGTCGTGTCCGGACGTCTGCCCTCCCCGCTGCTCATCGACAAGTTCCTGCAGGACGCCATCGAAATCGACGTGGATGCCCTGTTCGACGGCGAAGAGCTGTACATCGGCGGCATCATGGAGCACATCGAAGAGGCCGGCGTGCACTCCGGCGACGCCGCATGCACGCTGCCGCCGAGCACGCTGTCCGACGACCAGATCCGTCGTCTTCGCGAAGGCACCTACGCCATCTCCAAGGGCTGCGGTGTCAGGGGACTGATCAACGTGCAGTACGCCTTCATGGCCAACACGCTGTACGTCATCGAAGCCAACCCGCGTGCCTCCCGCACCGTGCCGTTCGCATCCAAGGCTACCGGCGTGGCCTTGGCCAAGGCGGCCGCCCGCATCATGGCGGGGGAGACCATCGCCGATCAGCGGGCCAACGGCCTGCTGTTGCCCAAGGGCGACGGCGGTGACATCCACCGTGGCCAGCAGGTCGCCATCAAGGAGTCCGTGCTGCCGTTCAAGCGCTTCCGCACGCCCGTCGGCAAGACCGTCGACATCCTGCTCGGACCCGAGATGCGCTCCACCGGCGAGGTCATGGGCTTCGACCGTGACTTCCCGCACGCCTTCGCCAAGAGCCAGCTCGCCGCATACGACGGCGGACTGCCTACCAGCGGCAACGTCTTCATCTCCGTCAACGACACCGACAAGCGGCAGCTGCCGCTGATGGCCGTCCGTCTGGTCGAGCTCGGATTCTCCATCTGGGCCACGGAGGGCACCGCGTCCGTGCTGCGCCGTTACGGCATCGACTCGAAGATCGTCGACAAGATCAGCACCCGCGTCGACTCTGACCCGGATGCGGCCGTCAAGGTCGAGCACGCCGTCGGTGGCATCGGAAAGAACGTGGTCGAGCTCATCGAAGAAGGCAAGATCGACATGATCCTCAACACGCCGAATTCCCGGGGATCGCGTTCCGACGGATATTCCATCCGCGCTGCGGCCATCGCGGCCGACTTGCCCCAGTTCACCACCATGACCGAGTTCTCCGCCGTGCTGATGGCCATCGAAGCCGTCAAACACAACGATTACCAGATCATGAGCATCCAGGAGCACGCCAAGCAGCTGTTCGAGTTGGAGAGCCAGGAATAAGTTAGGCCAGGAGCAATCATGACACACGCCAGCAGTGAGGAAGAAATCAAGGCCATGCGGTCGGATTTCGGACTGCGCCTCAGCAGTTCGATGGCCCAGTACGGCCCCTTGTGCGTCGGCATCGACCCGCACAGGAAAATCCTCACTGACTGGGGGTATAACGTCGACGCGGAAGGCGCGGAGCTGTTCTCCATGCGCATGCTTCAGGCCATGCGAGACCGCGCCGCCGCTGTCAAATTCCAGGAGCCCATGTTCGAGCGCTACGGGTCCAAGGGATTCGCGGCGCTCGAACGAGTGCTCTACGCCGCTCGTCAAATGGGCATCATCACCATCGTGGACTGCCTCCATGGAGGCCTGTCCACCACCATCTCCGCCATCGCGGACGCATACTTCAAGCCGGGCGCCCCTCTGCTGGCCGACGCCATCACCCTGCTGCCGTATTATGGCGCACGCTCGCTGCGGGGCCTCACCAATGAGGCCCTCAACAACGGTCGCGGCGTCTTCATCGCCTCCCTGACCTCCAATCAGGAAGGCGCCAGCATGCAGACGGCCATCCGCCAGAGCGGCGACTTCAAGGGCAAAACCGTGGCGTTCGGCATCGCCAGCACTGCCCAGAAGTTCAATGACGACATCGACGGTATGGGCTCGGTCGGGCTCATCATCGGCGCCACCATAGGCCAGTGGATCGCCGACAGCGGTGTCGACCCGGCGAAATTCACCGGTCCCATCCTTTCCCCGGGCTACGGCTGGCAGGGCGCCGAGGCCAAGGACCTCAAAACCGTCTTCAAAGGCACCAAGGGCAACGTTCTGGTGACCGTATCCCGTTTCATCGCCGCCCACGGGCCCGATATTTCCGCGCTTGCCCAAGCCACCGAGGCCATCGCCATCGACGTCCGGCAGGCGCTCTACGAAGCCATGAAAGAAGGCGAGGACAAGGAGAAAGACGGCATGGGAACCATTACCGCATCACTGCAACAGACCCCGGGCGAGCCGGCGGCCACTCCCGACGATGATGGCACACCTCGCAAGCGCCTCGTCGTCCTCACCGGCCCCGCCGGTGTGGGCAAGGGAACCGTCGAGAACATCCTGCGCAAGAACCATCCCGGCGTCTGGGTCTCCGTGTCCGCCACCACCCGCAAGCCGCGGCCCGGCGAGGTCAATGGTGTCAACTACTGGTTCCTCGACGACCAGCAGTTCACCGACAAGGAAGAGGCCGGCGATTTTCTCGAAACCGCCACGGTCCACGGTCTGGCCCGCTACGGCACGCCCCTCAAGCCCGTTCAGGAACACCTCGCCGAAGGCGTCCCCACCATTCTTGAGATCGACCTGCAAGGTGCCCGACGCGTCAAGCAGCGTGCCAAGGAGCTCGGTCTCGAAGTCGTCTATGTGTTCATCGCCCCGCCCAGCTTCGACGAGCTCGTTCGCCGGCTCAAGGGACGCGGCACCGAAACTCCCGAGGAAGTCGCCAAGCGTCTGGAAACCGCTCATGTCGAACTCTCCGCCGAAAACGAATTCGACGTCACCATCGTCAATGATGATGTCGATAAGGCGGCGGAGGACCTGTGGCGGGTCATCGCCTCCGAATACGGCATCACGGAGTGACCGCCGGCCGGCACATCTGACTGCCAGACCGTTGCCGTTAGTTGTTGCCGCTGTTTTATGCGCCCCTTATCCAGCCAAAGTCCCATCCGCATGCCCTGCGATGGGACTTTTTCGGTATACGCATCATCTTTCATCCGCCCACAGTCCCATTCATGTCGTCTGATGTGGGATCATGGCCGGGTGAGGGATATGGGAATGGCGGACTTGTCGAAGTGCCGTGGTCGTGGACTGGCAGCCTGCCGTCTAGCGGGTGCGCAGACGGTAGGCTTTCCAGATATCGCTGAGTTTTTCGCCGTTCGACGTACGCTTCCACACATCCAATCCGGCGCTGCGACCGCCTGCCGCGCGTGCCGCGGCCGTGGGCGACGCATATTCCGAGCCGTCCTCAAGACGGAAGCGTCCCTCCTGGGTCACGGTCACCAGCCAACGTTCGCCCTTGCGCGGTCGCTCCCATACCAAGGTCTCGCCGGGAATCAGCAGACCGGCGGCGACGACCTGCTTGATGGTGACACGCTGTGAACCGCGCGTCTGCCGGGAGCCTGCGTCGCCGGAAAGCTGCTCCGGGGGTTTGCTCGTCAGATCGGCATGGCTCTCGTCATAACGGATGTCCCAGTATTCGGCAAGCAGGCGAATCGTCTCCTTCTGCCGGTATTCCAGCATCGCCGGCGTGCATTCGTTGAAGTCGGCAATCTGCTTGGTCAGCGGGAAACGGCAGGAGTCGGCACGCAGCAGCACGCGGTCGCGACGGCGCCCGTACTCCGTGAGCCGGTCGATCTGCCCCGCCTTGCCTTGCATCAGCACCATATTGCCCAGACGATACATCCAATAGTCATGCAGGTCCGCCGTCCAGGAAGAGAACGACGCCGCCGACGCGATATCCAGAGGCATGATCGGTACGACCGCCAGCGCACGCGGGCGCGGAATGCGAGCCCCGGCACGCTGCTCGTTGGCCCGAATCAACAGCAGACGCACCAGATCAGGGTCTCCCTGCAACTCGCCGTGCAGCCTGATCAGGGCACCTGCCCGGTCGGCGGCGCTGACGGACAGTCCGCGTACCAAGCGAACAGGGAATCCCTTATCCAGATCGCGGATCGCAGCTGCGGTGTGCCCACGACGGTCAATGGCACTCCGACGATTCAGCGTATCGACACCGGCCACCTGTTCCAAAGCGCACAGGATCTCGCCCAAGCGCTGTCGGTCATGCGACCCCAACGGGTCGGCCGTCCTGCCGCCGTCCCGTGCCGAATGCGAACCACGTTGGGCGAAGAACGAGACCTCGGGGTCGCCGAGGTTCCTGAACGAATGCGTCAGCGCCCACATCGCCACGGCTTTCCACTCATGATGCCGATAGTCGTTCAGCGCCTCCAGCCTGCCTCGAACATCATCCGGCAGCACGGTATCCGACGGGCGCTCAAGAATGCGCCACGCCATGGCATACGGGGCGAGAACACCGTCGATGAACGCCTCAATGGAATGACCGGCGAGATACTGGTTCAGCACGTCGGAAAGGAAGTCCTCGATCAGTTTGCCCGTCGCGGGCTTGTGCGTGAGGATGAGATGCAGATACCGGAAGAACTCCTCCACGCGGGCGGCGTCATCGCCCAGCGGATCCATGATGTCATCCCAACGGGAGGCGTACGCGTCCACCGCGGCGGCGGGCAGTCCTGACATCGCCCGGGCCTTGAACACATCCGATGGCGTCAGGGGGAGGCCGCGCATGTTCATGACGTCGAAAATACGATGCGCTCCATCAAGGTCATCGGTGGTGACGATGACCAAGGTCACCGAATTGACCAGATAGGATGCGAACCGGTGGCGTTCCTCCTCGTCAAGCTGTGCCAATGCATCGTATGCCTGCTTTGTGTTGGCGATGATGTTGCGCTGCGCGTTCGAGGAGCAGTCCTCATCGTTCATGTCGAACAGCGCCTCCAGATTGCCTTCCTGAACGTATTCGCGGAAAAATGCGGCGTCGCGTTCACGGAGCGTCAGCCGGGGCTGCGAGGTGATGCCGCGCAGCTTGTCTCCGGGCTCGACGATCAGAGCGTCCAGTAGACGCATCCATTCCTCGTCATGTTCGAGGTCGCGCAGCGCGGCGATGATGATTGACAGCGAGACCAGACGCTGCTGGCCGTCGATGACCGAGAAGCTGGTGTCGCCTTCCCGCACGAGAATCAGAGAACCGAGGAAATACGGCGTCTCCGGTGATTTGCACGCCTCCTCAAGGTCGCTGATGAGCTGCAGGATGTTCTCCGGTTTCCAGATATAGGCGCGCTGGAAGGATGGGATGGACAACTGATAGTCCGGAGTGAACACCTTGCCCAGTGGTTTTTCCGTCGCGTTGATTGACATGACGCCCCCTCATCGGTAGCTGCTGAGCATCAGCGTACCAGCGGGTCGGTATGGATGCGCTGGCGGCGACTTGCGTGGCGGCGCCGTTACAGGTCCGCTCGTTCGACAAGCCGTGCCATCTGCACGCGCCCCATGTCGAGTTTGTCCGCGGCACTGGAGAGATGCGCTTTCGCGGTGCGTTCCGATATGAACATGCGTCCTGCGATCTCGGCGTTGGTGCAGCCTTCGGCGGCGAGCAGCACGGCTTCGCGCTCCCGGGAGGGCAGCGTGTCCAGCAGGGCCCGCGCCTCGTCACGCCTGGACTGGGGCCGCTGCATGCTCAGATCATTGATGAGCTGTCTCTGGCTGGCCGGATTGAACTGCGGGGTCCCCTCGCATATGCCGACTATGCGGCGGATGATGTCCTCCGGCGCGTCGGTCTTGGATACGAATCCCTCGGCGCCGGCCTCCACGGAGCGTTCCACCGTGTTGGACGGGTTCAAGGATGTGAGGATCAGCACGTGAGGAGGATTGCGAAGCGCGCGAAGACGACGGGTGGTCTCGATGCCGTCGATGCCGGGCATCGCCACATCCATGAGAACGACGTCCGGGTGCTCGCTGTCGGCGTTTCGCACGGCGGCGGCTCCGTCGGTTGATGTGGAGACGACAGAGACACGCCCCTGCGAGTAATCGCGGAGAATCATACTCATCGCCTGGCACACCAGCGGATCGTCGTCTATGACGCTCACGGTGATGACGTGCTGTTCGGAATCGTTCACGGCTTCATTCTATCGGCTTGACAGGCGATCCACGGCATTGCCACGTCGAGATGGAAGACATGGTGGTCGTCGTGCCCGTATCGGCATGTCCCGCCGGCCGTCTGCACCCGTGCCGTCAGGCCGGCAAGTCCGTTGCCGTCCGTTGCGGATGGGACCTCGCGCTCGTTCGGGGCGGAGAGACCACGCTTCATGGGATTGCTGATGTGGATGCGGATGCCGTTGCCGGGGTTCATCGTGACTTCCACAGACACCGGCTCACCCTCGGCGTGTCTGCGGGCATTGGTCAGCCCCTCTTGGATGGCTCGGTATGCGATTTTCCCTGTGCCCTCATCGAGGTCGGAGAGCTGCTGGATGTCTATCCAGGTGTTGATGCGCATGCCGGCGGAGCGCGCATCGTTGATCAGGGCGTCCAATGACTGGCGTGTCATTGACGTTTGCGGGGCGGGAGCGAGCTGCTGACGTGCCTGTTGGGGGTGACGGAGCATGCCGATGATGGAATGCGCCTCATCCAAGGCTCCTGCGGATTGCCGTCGAATCTCCTTGGATTTCTCCTCGATAAGCGAAGCCTGATTCCGCAATTCGGGGGTCAGCGTCTGCCCCGTCTCATGTGGGTTCGTCGCATCGGCAAGCTGGATGAACGCCCGTGCCTCGCCCTGCAGGGCACTGGCGTTCAAGGCGATGAGGGACAAGGAATGAGCGAGCGTGTCGTGGGCTTCGGCTGCGATGGCGTCGGCCAGCTGCTGATCGGTGAGATTGCGCTGCAGGCTCGCCGCATGGTCACTGATGGCCTGGGTCTTGGCATCGGCCTCGTGCAATTGCACTCGTGAACGGATATACAGTCCCGCCAGAATGGCGATGAGGATGGCTATCAGCTCCACCACAACGGCTGTGGCTATGATGGTCGGCCTCCCCGCAAGCATCACGGCATGGCCCGAGGCGACATCCGAATCCGGCTTGATGAAGATGGCCGATTGCCACATCGAGGAGTTGAACGGGCGCAACGTGTCGCGCATCTGCCCCCAGACCCCGACCAGCGTCGCCGCGACGATGGCGCGGATGATGCGCTGCCTGCCGCGGCGTCTTGCGATCAGCGATGTGAGCGCCATCAGCATCAGCATCGGATCATAGGGAAAGATCAATACGACGGCGCAGCAGATCCAGAACACCGGTTCCGGGTGCTTGTCGCGTGCAAGCAGCAGGAACGGGAACGCGAAGGCCAGTAGGGAACTCGCGATGAACCAGACGTACATGGCGTTGACCGGATTATTGATGTACCGGGTGGCTGCGAATGAAGTCTGCACCAGGCACATGAACGCGGAAACGGTGATCATCACCGCGGTGCACCATACGCGCGTGCGCACGGCGACGGTGTCCTCGTCGGACGTCGTCGCCGGGAGCGGTCCTCCCGCGCGGGGGTGGGGCGAGAAATCATTCATGGCATCCACTCTACGGGGTCAGGTCTTCCCGCGCCATCGAACGCGGGTTCATTCTTATCTGCCCGAAAGGGCAATCGGAAATGAACATTCGTCCACTGATGCAAACGTGCGAACTCCGATAGCGTGGATGGTGCATAACACACCGAGATCAAGAAGGAGAATGCTATGTCGCACGGTATCAAGGGGGAGACGTCCGCACAGGGTGCCCCCAAAGGGACCACGATCTGCGGTATCGTAGGCGTCGTCTTTGGCGCTTTGGGGCTGGTCCTCAGCTTTATCCCGATCGTGAACAATATAGCGGCCATCCTAGGCGCCATCGGCGTGGTACTGGCGATCATCGCCATGGTGGGGACGTTCCGCGGCAAGAAGGCGGGCAAGATACTTTCCATCGTCGCGGCGGTGCTGTCGGTGCTCGCCATCGTCATCACTCTGGCCATGCAGTCCGCGGCCAGCAAGGCCATTGATGAGGCCATTAACGGTTCCGGCACGTCACAGAGCAAGTCATCCGACGCGAAAAAGAGCGGCGACGGTTCCGCGAACAACGATTCGACGAACAATGCCTCCACCGATACGACCAAGGCATCGGGGGAGCAGGACCAGGAGGGTGATCTCAAGAACCTCCATGTCACGATCGTCTCCGCGGCGAAATCGGGCAACGACTATGAAGACAAGCCTACGGTGATGGTCACGTACGAATGGAAGAACAATTCAGGCAAGAACAACTCCTTCGCCGCGCTGGCGCATCCCCAGGTGTTCCAGAACGGACAGGCCCTGGACACCGCCGTCTATCTTGACCAGCCGACCGGATATGACATGAATTCATATACGGCGGAGATCCAGCCCGGAGCGACGGGAAAGGTGACCCTGGGATACGTGTTGAAGGACGAGTCGACCATCACCGTCGACGTGACCGACCTGTTCTCCATCGATGACTCCCAGAAGGTCGTGCACACGTTCGACCTGAAATAGACGAATAGGCAGGCGTTGCGGGTGTGATGCTCAAGGCTGAACATTAATGATTTGTTCAGCCTTCTCCGTTACGATGAAGCGTACGCAAACAAAGGAGCCAGCATGACATTCGGACAACAGCCGGGCAACGGCGATCCCTATTACGGCGGCAATCAGCAGCAGCCCGCATATGGGCAGCAGCAATACGGACAATCACAGTATTCATACGCGCCCAACGGCACTGCGGCGATCAACGCCCAGACCATCTACAGCCGTGAGCAGGTGCAGGCGGCCCAACGGGCATCCGTCACCAGGGCATACGGCGAGATGACGCTCGGCCTTATCATCACGGCCGTCGTCGCGGTCGTCGCGCAGATGACCGGCGCATACGTCTCCTTCATCGAGTCAACCGGCCTGATCGGCTTCTTCGGATTCGCGATCGTACAGGTTGTGCTGGCCGTGGCGCTGGGCGCCCGCATCATGAAGATCAAGGCATCGACCGCCCGTGTCATGTTCTACGTGTACGCGGCGCTGATGGGATTCACCCTCAGCTCCATCTTCCTGGTGTACAGCATCTCCGACATCGGCGTGGCCCTGGGCCTGTGCGCGGCGTTCTTCTTCGTGCTCACCATGTTCTCGTTGACCACGAAATTCGACATGCTCAAGGCCGGCCCCATCCTCATGGTGGGCTTGGTGGTGCTGATCATCTCCCAGATCGTGCTCATGTTCGTTCCGGGCAGCACGACCGGGATGCGTATCATCTGCGCCTTCGGCCTGATACTGTTCGCCGGCATGACCATGTACGACGCTCAGCAGACCCGTGCGCTGTTCAGCGCCTATGAGGCCCAGGGGCCGGAGATGATCAAGAAGATCTCCATCATCTGCGCGCTGAACCTGTATCTCGACTTCGTGAACATGTTCCTGTACATCCTTCAACTGTTCGGCAGCCGAGACTGATATCACTGGAACGGTACCGTCATAGTCGATTCCGCCAATACGGATATTGTCACGACGGCAGATGCGATGGCCCATCCCGCAGCCGCGGGATGGGCCATCATCGTTCAGATGCCCATCGCGCGAATCAGCGAGACCATTCCATCATCGTTCGGGACCGGTCACGGCGATACGCTAGCGTGAATGCTCATGAAGCAGCAGGAGATGGCCGGTATGGCATGTCTTGTATTGACCTCGCTGATTTGGGGATTCGCGTTCGTCTCCCAGGTGCAGGGCATGGCATCGATGTCGCCGTTGTTCTTCAACGCCACGCGGTTCACCTTGGGGGCGATTTCGCTGATCCCGTTGCTGCTGTGGAAGCGTTTGCGACGATGCCGGGAATCGGGGAAGACGGTTGGCGCGGGGAACCGTGAGGCCGGCGATGACGAACATGACATGATCGCCGGCAGCGCACTGTCGAACCCGCTCATCGTCGGAATGATATGCGGTGTGTTCCTGTTTGCGGCGAGCACGCTGCAGCAGTACGGCATCATGTTCGGCCGTTCGGCCGGCCGCGCCGGATTCATCACCGCGCTCTACATCGTCATGGTGCCGTTGCTGGCGTATCTCGTCCTTCGCCGCGCAGTGCGCATGATGACCTGGATGGCGGTGGGCGTGGCCGTGGTCGGATTCTACCTGCTGTGCATCACGGGCGGCTTCGGTTCCCTGACTCTGGCCGACTGCCTGCTGCTGTTCACCGCGGTCCTGTTCGCCGCTCATATCCTGTCGATCGATACGCTGGGAGCGCGCGTCGACGCGCTGACACTGTCATTCATCCAATTCGTGACGACCGCGGCACTCAGCTGGGCCGGCACGCTGATCGAAGGCTCCATGGACTGGAACGGGGCAGGGCAGGCGTGGATCGCCGTGCTGTATGCGGGAATCGGGTCAGTCGGCGTCGCCTACACGTTGCAGGCTGTAGGCCAACAGTGGGTGCCGCCGACCCGCGCATCGCTCATCATGTCGCTGGAATCGGTGTTCTCGGTCATCGGCGGCGCATTGCTGTTGGACGAGACGATGACGGTACGCGGATACCTCGGCTGTGCGCTGATCTTCGCGGGTATCGTGCTCGCGCAGATGCCCGGTGCCGGCCGCAGACGATTGGCGGCGAACAAGACCGGAAAACAGGATCAGTGAACGCGATCGGGGAATGCGACCGGAAAACAAGAAAGACAGAATCCCGCTGATCGGCCGTCAGACGGATCCATTCCCGTCAGCGAGGCTCGCCGGCACGGCCGGTGAGGGTGACTGGGCTCTCGCTGCGCAAGACTTTTGTCCCTTTCAGTCCGCGGGCACGGCCGATCCTCCGTCAGCGAGGGCGGAGGATGCGTGACGGGGGCCGATTCGACCAGTTTAGTCGGCTTTCGGTGTCTCCCCGACCTGCGGCGCGCCGTTGATGTCGCGGTGGATGTTCTGCATCTGGGTCTCGATGTTCTGCAGGCTCCGCGCGCAATCAAGCAGCGTCTGCGAGTGCTCGGCGAGCTTTGCGTCCGGCAGATCGGTCTTGTAGCGCAGGGCGTGCTCCAGACTCGCCCAGTAATCCATCGCGATGGTGCGGAACTGGACCTCCACCGGGGTGTAGTGGGCGCCGGATGAGAGGAACACGGGCACCGCATAGATGACGTGCAGCGACCGATAGCCGTTCTGTTTGGGGTTCTTGATGTAGTCCTTGACACGCAGCACGGAGATGTCGTTCTGCGCCGACAGATAGTTCGACACGGAGTACACGTCGTCGCGGTAGTTGCAGATCACGCGGATGCCTGCCACATCGAACAGGTTGTCCTTGATCGACGACACGGTCACCGGCAGTGTCTTGCGCTTGAGCTTGCCGAGGATCGAGTTCACCGACTTGAGACGGCGTTCCATGTGATGGATGGGATCATGCGAGAACCGCACCTGGAACTCCGAATCAAGGATCTCCAGTTTGGTGCTTATCTCATACATCGCGCCTTCGTAGACTTGCATGAGATTCACGAATTCGGTGAGTTCTTCCGGCGAAAAAGACCCCCGATCCATGCCCACGGCATCGAGTCGGGATTTCAGGTCATTCGTGTTGATGCGGCTTTTTCGGTCAAGTATCACGGTTCACCATCATAGCCGAACTCTTGCGGAGGAACTGAAAAATCGCAGGACGCTGGTGCTGGCTTGGGCAATCGTTACGATGGTTGACTATGAACGAAGACATGATGACCGAGTCGGAGCGCACCTCCACATTGACGGACCCGACCCTTGGCGCCACAACGGGGCGCGGCAAGGGCGTATTCTACGTGCACACGCTGGGATGCCAGATGAACGTGCATGATTCCGAGCGAATCGCCGGTGTGCTCGAAGATGACGGATACATGCCGGCGACCGAGGAACAGGCGGCGGACAAGGACGTCGACCTGATCGTCATGAACACGTGCGCGGTGCGGGAGAACGCCGCGGAACGCATGTACGGCACCATCGGCCTGTGGGCGGACCTCAAGCGCACGCATCCGAACATGCAGATCGCGATCGGCGGATGCATGGCCCAGCTTGACCGCAAGAGGATCGCACAGAAGGCGCCGTGGGTGGATGCGGTGTTCGGCACGAAGAACATCGGCTCGCTGCCGCGCCTGCTGGATCAGGCCCGCATGGCGGGGACCTGCCAGGTCGAAGTGGCCGAAAAGCTGGACTATTTCCCCAGTCAGCTGCCGGTCGCCCGCGCTTCGAAGGTGTCGAGCTGGGTATCCATCTCGATCGGCTGCAACAACACGTGCACGTTCTGCATCGTGCCCACCACGCGTGGCAAGGAGCATGACCGTCGTCCCGGCGACATCCTCGCGGAGATTCGCCGATGCGTGGATGAAGGCGCCAAGGAGATCACGTTGCTCGGCCAGAACGTCAACTCGTTCGGTTACGGCATCGGTGACCGGTATGCGTTCTCCAAGCTGCTGCGGGCCTGCGGAGACATCGAGGGATTGGAGCGTGTGCGTTTCACGTCGCCTCACCCGGCGGCGTTCACCGACGACGTGATCGCGGCGATGGCCGAGACGCCGAACGTCATGCACCAGCTGCACATGCCGTTGCAGTCGGGCTCCGACAAGATCCTGCGTGCGATGCGTCGCTCCTACCGTTCCGCCAAGTTCCTGGATATCCTGCGCAAGGTGCGCGAGGCGATGCCGGACGCGCAGATCAGCACCGATGTCATCGTCGGATTCCCCGGCGAGACGGACGAGGATTTCGAGGCGACGATGGATGTGGTGCGTCAGGCGAGGTTCCAGTCGGCGTTCACATTCGAATACTCGCCGCGTCCCGGAACCCCCGCGGCCGAGATGGAGCAGGTCCCGCATGAGGTCGTGCAGGAACGGTTCGACCGGCTGGTGAAGCTTCAGGAGCAGATCACGGAAGAGGAGCTCGCCAAGTTCGAGGGCCGTGACGTCGAAGTGATGATTACCGGGGCCCAAGGCAAGAAGGATTCCGCGACACATCGCGTCACCGGTCGTGAACGGACCGGCGTGCTGGTGCATATCGGCGTGCCGGACGGTGAGCCGATGCCGCAGATCGGTGATTTCGTGACCGCGACCGTCACCCATGCCGGTCGCCACAACCTCATCGCCGACCCGGATGTCAACGCCGGCCAGACGTATGCGGTCCGCCGGTGAGCGGGACAGACACCGCGATATAAGCGAGACGACATCATGAGTGAGACCATGAACGAGACCATGAACGATGTGACCATGACCGATAGATTGACGAACAATGACATGGCGTCGAACGTGACCGGCCCAGCCTCGTCAGGCTCCGAAGGTCGGTCAGTAAACCCGTCCGTGGCGATGCCGAGGGTCGTCAGCATCGTCGGGCCGACCGCGTCCGGCAAGACCGGCCTCGGCATCGCCGTCGCCCGGGCGCTGGCGGAACGGGGGGAGCGGGCCGAGATAGTGAACGCGGACGCCTACCAGATGTACCGTGGCATGGACATCGGCACGGCCAAACCGACCGCGGACGAGCAGGCGGCGGTTCCTCATCATCTGCTCGACATCATCGATCCGGACGAGGCCATGTCGGTCGCCAGATTCCAGCAGGTAGCGCGAGCCACCATCCATGACATGCAATCACGCGGAATCCGCCCCATTCTTGTCGGCGGGTCCGGCCTGTATGCGCGGGCCGCCATCGACGACATCTCGTTCCCCGGCACCGATCCTGATGTGCGCAGGCGACTGGAGGAACGTGAGCGCAGCGAGGGGGCCGGAGCGCTGTTCGACGAGTTGCGGGCGAAGGACCCTCAGGCCGCGTTGTGCATGGACCCCCACAACCCGCGTCGTACCATCCGCGCGTTGGAGGTCATCGAAGTGACCGGGCGTCCGTATTCCGCCAGCCTGCCCCGCTACCGGTACGTCATCGCCTCAGTGCAGATCGGTCTGGACCTGCCCCGCGAGGAGCTGGACAAGCGCATCGACATCCGCACCAAGCAGATGCTGGAGGGTGGTTTCATCGAAGAGGTGGAGCGGATCCGCCCCCATCTGGGAGCGACCGCCGGGCGGGCGCTGGGCTATCAGCAGGTTATCGATTACCTGGACGGGCTGTGCGATCTGGATGACACGTTCCGAGACATCGCGCAGAAGACCAAACGGCTCGCCCGCAAGCAGATGGGATGGTTCGGGCGTGACCCGCGCATCCATTGGCTCCATGCGCTCAATCCGCGACTGGTGGATAACGCGATGGCCGTTATCGACCATGCCGACGCGGGCGATTACGATCCGATCGATGCGCAGGCGGACGAGTATACGCAACATCATCTGGGCGACCTGCAGTAATGGCAGAGCGGCCCGTGGCGACCGGTATCCCGTGGTGACCGGCAACAGAGTCGCCGCGGCTTCGGTCAGTGGGCGGGCCCCTGCTCCCAGCCGGCGATCAGGAAGACCCGCGTGGGGTTCGCGGGGCGCACGATGTCGGCGAACATCTGGCTGAAGGCGTTGATGCCACCTCGATATGCGGCGTGTTTCGCCTGCTTGTATGACTCGCGCGTCACGCCTCCCCAGTCGAGGTCCCACCCGGCGTCATGCGCGAGACGGGACGCGAAGATGCGAAGCGTCATGGCGTTGCCTCCCTTGAACGGGTGCAGGTAGCCCAGTTCGTCGTAGACGTGGGCGAGCTCCCGGACGAACACGCCCCGGTCGAGGTTGTCCAGGTTGCGCTTGTCGGCAAGCTCGGTCGAGATGTTCAAGGCGCCGGTCTCGATCAATTGCGCGGGAAAGAACGCCTCGGGATTCTTGGCCTGATGCCGCTTGTCGGTGACCTCGCGGGTGACGTTCGAGGTGCGCAGCTGTCCGGCGTCGGAGAACACGCCGTCGAACAGGCCCCGGTGGATGGCGACGAGCTCGGCAAGGTCGCCGCTCGGATTCCAACGGCGTTCAGCCAACAGCACCGTTCGGGCGAACACGCTGCTGGCGTGGTCGGTGGCATGATCGTCAAGGCTCCCGTCGGCGAGTCTGCCGCTGACGATCCCGGAGGTCTCCCGGTCCGCGGCGTCGATCAGGGCGGATACGTCGTTGTCGCCCCGCTCGTATCCCGCCGCGGCGCGCATCGTCGCATCGCCCGGCGTCATCGCTTCCAATGCGCAGTTTTTGAGTGCAAATGCGACTGCGCTCGCACGTTCTGCTGGAGTCATAGTTAGATGGTACATGCGCCGATGCCCCTCGCGCGGGTTTTGACGCGAATTGATCGGGAAAATAACGGGTGATGGGTAGAATCTGAAGACGCTATGGCACGAACAACATCCTCATCAGGCAATGGTCCTTCCAACGACTCGCCGCGTGGCACCCGCACGCAGCGTGCTTCGTCGCGCGGCGGCGGGACCGGGAAGGGAGCTTCCGGCGGGCGTGGCGGCATGGGGGACGATGCCCGCACCCCGGTCGAGGAGCCGCTGTGGAAGCGGATCATTCTCGCGGTTCCGCGCGGCTTCGGCTCACTGGTTCGGTCGGTTGCCGGAGTGGGCGAATTCGACCCCGTGTATCGCCGGGATGGCCTGTGCTTCCTGCTGATCGTGCTCGCCGTATTCTTCTGCGCTTCCGAATGGTTCCGCGTGAACGGGATCATCGGCCGGGTGCTGCATGCGTTCTCGGCCGGCGTGCTGGGCGTGATGAGCGTCGTGTTGCCGGTGCTGCTGGTGATCGTGGCCATCCGTCTGATGCGCAACAGCGGCAAGAATTCCGACAACCCCCGCGTGGTGAGCGGCTGGGCGATACTGTTGTGGTCCGTCTGCTCGATCATCGACGTGGTCGTGGCCGCCGACGCGCGTTCGTTCGACATCGGCCTGCTGCAAAGGGCCGGCGGACTGCTTGGTTTCGTGCTGGGCTCGCCTTTGGCATGGGGATTGTCGAAGGTGTTCGCCGTCATCGTCTTCGTGGTGGTCGGCTTGTTCTCGCTGCTGATGATCACCCGCACCCATGTCACTCAGGTGCCGGATCGCGTCCGCACCATCGCTGCCATGATCTCGCAGCGTTCCCTGCATCCTCGGCAGGAGCCGGATTCGGCCGCGCAACAGGATCAGTTCCCCAACGAGGTGCGTGTGGGCGACGGCGATGAGACCCTGGCGTTCGCCGAGGGCGTCCCCGCCCATGACGGTACGGACGAAACTGAGTCGGACTCCGGGGGCGCGAAGGGCGGATGGTTCTCCCGTCTGTTCCGGCGCAAGTCCGCGGGGAAGACGGATGACGCGTCACTTGACCGGTATGCGGGGGATGACCCGTTCTCCCACGCGGCGAGTCGGCATGGGCAGGCCGCCGAGACATCACTGGACGCACGCGGCAATGTCATGCCCCGCACGGTGTCCTCCACCATGGGCGCGATGGCCGGAGCAGCTGCCGGCGCCATGTCCGGGGGCGTGGCGGCGGCCCGCGCCGCCGATGCCGTCGCGACGATGACATCCGGCATGGCCGCCGCACACCCCGGTGCCGCATCTTCCGGTACCTCAGGCGTACCGGCGTATGCGACGGATCCCGACGGGGGAGCCGGGGCGGCCGGGAGTGCGAGGTTGGTCTCATCGACGGTTGCCGGCACATCCGATCCGTGGGCGGCGATGCCCGCCGCGGGCGCTGCCGGTGCGATTTCCTCCATGTCCCCGGATGCCTCCTCGGGCGCATCGGCCGGTGCGGGCGAGAACATGAATCCCAATGTGGACGACCATGCGTTTGCGGCGCCGGACGCCCCGTACCAACTGCCCGACCTGAACATGCTCTCGCACGGCCAGCCCCATGCCGTGCGCACGCCGGCCAATGACCGCGTGATCCGCGCGTTGACCTCCACGTTCCAGCAGTTCAACGTCGACGCGAAAGTCGTCGGCTTCCTGCGCGGCCCGTCCGTCACCCAGTACGAGGTCGAGCTCGGCGCGGGCGTCAAGGTCGAGAAGGTCACGAACCTGCAGCGCAACATCGCCTACGCGGTGGCCAGCTCCGATGTGCGCATCCTCTCGCCGATCCCCGGAAAATCGGCGATCGGCATCGAAATCCCGAACGATGACCGCGAGATCGTCCACCTTGGCGACGTGCTGCGCTCCGACAAGGCGATGAACGACCCGAACCCCATGCTCGCCGGCGTCGGCAAGGACGTGGAGGGCCATTTCGTCACCGCCGACCTGACCAAGATGCCGCACCTGCTGGTGGCGGGCGCCACCGGCTCCGGAAAGTCGAGCTTCATCAATTCGATGCTCATGTCGATCATCATGCGTTCCACGCCCGAGCAGGTGCGCCTGATCATGGTCGATCCCAAGCGCGTGGAGTTGAGCGCGTATGCGGGCATCCCGCACCTGCTCACACCGATCATCACCGATCCGAAGAAGGCCGCACAGGCGCTCGAATGGGTGGTCAAGGAGATGGACGCGCGCTACGACGACCTGCAGTTCTTCGGATTCCGCCACGTCAAGGACTTCAACGAAGCCGTGCGCGCGGGCAAGGTGCATGCGCCAGCCGGTTCGAACCGCAAGGTCGCCCCGTACCCGTACCTGCTCGTCGTCGTAGACGAGATGGCCGACCTGATGATGGTCGCCAAGAACGACGTCGAAAGCTCGATCCAGCGCATCACACAGCTGGCGCGTGCCGCGGGCGTGCACCTGGTGCTCGCCACGCAGCGCCCGTCGGTCGACGTGGTCACCGGCCTGATCAAGGCGAACATCCCGTCCCGACTGGCATTCGCCACATCCTCCGCCACCGATTCGCGAGTCATCCTCGATTCGGTGGGCGCCGAGACGCTGATCGGCCAGGGCGACGCCCTGTTCCTGCCTATGGGCTCGATGAAACCCATCCGCGTGCAGGGATCGTGGGTGAACGAGTCCGAGATCCGCAAGGCCGTCGAGTTCGTGCGCACACAGCGCAAGCCGCACTACCGCGAGGACATCGAGCAGATGGCGCAGGAGGCCGAGAAGAAGGCCGTCGAGCCGGATGAGGACATCGGCGACGATATGGACGTGTTGCTGCAGGCGGCCGAGCTGGTGGTCACCACGCAGTTCGGTTCCACATCGATGCTGCAGCGCAAGCTGCGCGTCGGCTTCGCCAAGGCCGGCCGACTCATGGATTTGCTGGAGTCGCGTGGTGTTGTCGGCCCGTCCGAAGGTTCGAAGGCCCGTCAGGTGCTCGTCCAGCCCCAGGATCTGCCTGCGGTGCTCGCGTTCATTCGTGGCGAGACCGATGCGATGCAGACCTCTGCGCCCGCCGTGGCCGCGCAGCAGGGCGAATTGGCGTAGTGGGTGCCAAGTCGGCCTGACCGGCAGGCCTGACCCGGCCATGATGCAGCCATATCTGACGGGATTCCCAGAGAACTTGAACCGCATATTCATCCAAGGTAGGAGTGTGGGGGTATCGTGAACACTATGGAAAACGATATGCAAAACGATACAACGGAACGCTCGGCGACCGCCAAGAAGTCGCTGCTGGACGGCTGGAACGCACCGCCGAACCTCGTCACGTATTCGCGCATCGTGCTGGTCGTGATATTCCTCGGCCTGTACATCGCCGCAGGCTCGTGGGGCGAGAACAACATCCCCATGCGATGGGCCGCGGCCGTGCTGTTCATCGTCGCCGCGTCCACCGACAAGGTGGACGGGTGGATGGCCCGCAAGTACAACCAGGTCACCGAACTCGGCAAGCTGATGGATCCCATAGCCGACAAGCTGCTCACCTGCGCCACGCTGATCGTGGCCGCGGTGTTCGGCGAGCTCGGTCCCGTCTGGCTCGGCTGGATCATCGTCGCGCTGTTTCTGCTGCGTGAGGTGGGCATCACCGTCATGCGCTTCTTCGTCATCGACAAGGGCGGCAAGGTGATCGCCGCCGCCTGGCCAGGCAAGCTCAAGACGCTGTTCCAGTGCATCGGCCTGTCGATGCTGCTGCTGCCCGTGTGGGTGTTCAATCCGGCCCAGACCGCGCCGGTGTGGATGACGGGATATTACACGCTGACGTACGCCCTGATATACATCGCGCTGATGCTGTGCCTGTATTCGGGGGCGATATATCTGATCAACACGTTCGGGAGCCGCAAGGACTGAGCGAGTGGACGCCGTCGTGCCTGCGCACGGCGGCGTTTTTGTTTGATGGCGTTTGATGGAGGGGGATTGCGATGAATGATGCCGATTCGTGCCGTTGCGACGACATGGCCGCGCGGATTCTGCGGTTTTGCGAGGCGCATGACGTGAAGATAGTTGCGGCGGAGTCGTTGACCGGCGGGCTGCTGGCCGATGCGTTCGTGCGCGTGCCGGGCGCATCCCGCGTGTTTCTCGGGTCGGCGGTCACCTACGACATTCGTGCCAAGGCGTCGATTCTGGGGGTCGACCGCGGTTTGCTGGAACGCGAAGGGGCCGTGCATCCCGAAGTGGCCCGACAGATGGCGTCGTCGGTCGCCGGGCTGTACGGGCAGCCCGAATACGCTGACCGTGTCATCGGATTGTCGACCACCGGCGTGGCGGGGCCCGGACCGGATGGAGACAAGCCCGCGGGACTGGTGTATGTGGGAGTGCGGATTCCAGCTGCCATAAGCCCTGACGGCGTGCTGTCCGTGACCGCCCACGAGCTTCATCTGACGGGTGGGCGCGAGGAGGTCCGTCGCGGTGCCGTATTCAGCCTTGTGCAAATCGTGAGCCATTTCACAGGAGATATGCAGGAATAAACCGCCGCCGGCGGTGTTGAACACAGTGGAAGCACTTGGACGATATGAAAGGAGGGTCTCATGGAAACGATGACCCGAACGGGAGAGCGGATGGAAACGGCTGGCATCCCCGTCAAGCAGATGCAGCCGGGTACGGCCAGGATGCGTGATCTCACGCCGGCGCAGCGGCGTGCCGTGTTGTTCGCCCAGCAGCAGGTGCTGCGGGCGCGTGCGGCGAAGAAGGCCAAGGATGAACGGCAGGCGGAACTGAATCGTATGCGTATGGAGGAGGATTCCTTCGAACCGCGTCAGCGCGCGGTCTCGCGTGGCGTCGAGGCGCTGCCCGAGGGAAAGGATGTGTCGCTCCGAGAGGCCATCGGCCATGTGCTGCGCGATCTTCGCACCCGCGACAACAAGACGTTGCGTGAAGTGAGTGAGAAGGCCGGCGTGTCGCTGGGCTATCTGTCCGAGGTGGAGCGCGGGCAGAAGGAGGCAAGCTCCGAACTGCTGAGCTCCATCGCGGGATCACTGGGTGTAAGCACCGCGCAGATGCTGCGGCTCGTCGCCGATTATCTGGATTCGACCGGCGAATAGCGATTTGCGGCGCCGGATGCCGCGTGCATATGCATATCGTCGTATCGTGTGCATGAGAGGAACCGTTCGCATGGGCTTGAGGCCCGGCGGGCGGTTTCGTCGTGTTCGGGGGTGTGGCGTCGATTGGTATGCCGGCATTCGCGGCGGCGGGGCCGGGCTAGACTGGGAGACATGCGAGAACGGGAATTCTGGGAACTGGTGGATGAGGTGTTCGGTCATGGGTATGGCCGGAGCCTGGTCCAGGATCAGCATCTTGACGCGCTCTCGGGACTTACCGCGGCGCAGGCGCTGTCTGCGGGGGAGCAGCCGCGCGTGGTATGGAACGTGCTGTGCGACCATATGGACGTTCCCGATCCCCAGCGTTGGGGCTCCGATCACAACGCGCCTCCGATGCCGGTCCGTTGACGAGACACGCGGGACGGGCGATATCGAACAGGTGTTCGCCTATTGGGGTATAGTTATCCACAGTGCACGATGATATGACGTAGTGCGCCGCGCGGTTCGACACGCCGACGAATTCCTTGCGACAGTAAGGGGGAGTCGGTGCGGATCGATGGATGCCGGGGAGCCTTCGACCACATTGGCCGGATTCGCTTGCGCCGGTGTTCGTATGTTCCGTACGGTTGATGCATGTGGCATATGGCGCATACGGATGACAACGTAAGGAGATTGACATGGCACAGCGTACGACCTCGAAGGGTGGGGCGGGCAAGGCCGCGTCGAAGGCCTCTGTTCGTGAGGCCGCAAGCAATGGGCCGGCGGGGGACGGCATCGATCCCCGACGCAAGGCGGCTTTGGACTCCGCTCTGGAGCAAGTGGAGAAAAGCTTCGGCAAGGGATCCGCGATGCGCTTGGGCGACAAGCCCGAGCAGAACGTCGAGGTGATTCCCACCGGATCGCTGGCGTTGGATCTGGCCCTGGGTATCGGCGGTCTGCCGAAGGGGCGCATCGTCGAGATCTATGGCCCTGAATCGTCCGGCAAGACGACGCTGGCGCTGCATGTGGTCGCCAACGCACAGAAGAACGGCGGGGTGGCGGCATTCATCGATGCCGAGCACGCGCTGGATCCGGTCTATGCCCGGCATCTGGGTGTCGACACCGACTCCCTGATCGTCTCGCAGCCGGACAACGGCGAGCAGGCGTTGGAGATCGCGGACATGCTCATCCGGTCGGGTGCCCTTGACGTCATCGTCATCGATTCGGTCGCGGCCCTGGTTCCCAAGGCGGAGATCGAAGGCGATATGGGTGACAGCCATGTCGGTCTGCAGGCCCGTCTGATGAGCCAGGCGCTCAGGAAGATGACCGGCGCTCTGGCACAGGCCGGCACCACGGCCATCTTCATCAACCAGCTGCGAGAGAAGATCGGCGTGTTCTTTGGCAACCCCGAAACCACGACCGGTGGCAAGGCGCTGAAATTCTATGCGTCGGTGCGTCTGGATATCCGCCGCATCCAGACCATCAAGAACGGCGAGGAGGCCGTGGGCAACCGCACCAAGGTCAAGGTCGTCAAGAACAAGATGGCTCCGCCGTTCAAGTCCGCCGAGTTCGATGTGCTGTATGGCGAGGGCATCTCCAAGGAGGGATCCGTCCTGGACATGGCATTGCAGTGCAACGTGGTCAAGAAGTCCGGCTCATGGTTCACGTATGACGGGGACCAGCTCGGCCAGGGCCGTGAGAACGTGCGCAAGTTCCTCAAGGACAATCCGCAGATCACCGAGGAGATCGGCAACAAGGTCAAGGCGGAATTCGGCCTCATCGAAGTGCCCGATCAGCTGGCCGACGGTGAGTCCGCGACGGACGGGGATGCCCCTGAAACGGCGCCGGAGGATGGCGCGCCCGCTGCCGCCGCATCGCCTGCCGCATGATCAGCGCAGAAGCGTTCCTCGCCGCTCATGGAACATGTGAGACGCCGGTTGCCGAACCGGGCGTCGACTCCCCGCGACGCGGAACATGGTCACGTGGGAACCGCCCGGCTCGGCGCCCCGCGCAGAGCATGTCGCGGCCTAGGCGGGAGCCGGAGGATCCCTGCGATGTCGATGCGTGTCGGGAGTCCGCATTGCGCCTGCTGGATGCGGCGGATCGTCCATCGGGCGCCCTGCGAGACCGTCTGATCGACAAAGGGTATGACGATGAGACGGTCGCCGCAGTGGTCGACAGGCTGATCGAGGTTGGTCTGGTCGATGATGAGTCGTACGCGCAATCCGCCGTGCGCTACTGTGCCGGCCGTCTGATGGGATACCGAGGTGCGGTTATGGAACTGGCTCGCAAGGGGGTCGACCGTCCGCTGGCGGAGCGGGTCTGCGACGAGGCCCGCATGAGCGGTGTCTTCGAGGACGCCGCATGGGAGTTGGGGCGGCGCAGCGCCGCCAAGACACAGGGCATGGACCCGAAAGTGCGCAAGCGCCGGTTCTGGTCCTCGGGCGGACGCAAGGGGCACGACGCCGAAACCCTGCGTGCCATAGCCCATGAGCTATTTGATTAGAATGAACTATCTCAATGAACTATCTCTTAGATGAGATACAGCGCGGGGCAAGCGGGGGAGATGCCCCGGTGACTTGGCGGGAGGTATGCGGATTCGGGGGGGGGTAAGAAAAGCGAGACCCCCGATACCCCGGGTTCTGTCGCGTGTCGCCACGCGGATGGCCATCCATCTCGACCTGACGTTGCCGCCAGGCTCTAGCGGCCTACCCGAAGACACGGGCGAGCAGCCCTTGCCGTCTTCTGCTTGGCCTTGCTCCCGATGAGGCTTGCCATGCGACCGACTGTTACCAGCGGACCGGTGGTCTCTTACACCGCCGTTTCACCCTTACCCGCTTGCGCGGGCGGTCTGTTCTCTGCTGCGCTATCTCTCAGGTCACCCTGGGCGGACGTTATCCGCCATCGTGCTCTGCGGAGCCCGGAAGTTCCTCAGCCTTGCCAAATGAATGACGCGGCCGCGGCCATCTGGGGGTCTCGAATCAGCTACTATACGGCAGACCGGGGATTTTACGCAGGAGAATCAGGGTGGGCCGGCGCGCCGGGCGAGACGATGAACGCCGAATGCCGAATTGCTGTCGGTGGGGTCGTGCTCATCCTCCCGCTGGCGGGAGGTGGCGCGTGGCGCCGGCGGGTGGTCATGCGGGTGGTGACCACCCCACAGTCGGCTGCCGACAGCCGTGGGGAGTCGTCAGAGCAGTCCGGAGGCGAGTCTTTTGAGCTCCGCTATATGGCCGGAGAAGGCGTCTCTCCCTGCCGAGGCCAGCGCATACCAGCGCACCATGTGCCGGCTGGAGTCGGATTCCCGTTTCTCCACGGTCGCATAGCCGCAGTCGACCAGCACCTTCAGGTGTTTGGAGCACGCCGCGTCGCTGATGTCCAGCGTGTCGCGCAGCGCGGCGAACTGCATCTCGTCCATTGTCGACAGGATGCCGCAGATCCGCAGCCGCATCGGCTCATGGATCACAGGATCGAATCGTGGCTCGACTGGCACAGGCACCTCCCGAACATTCCATACCGTTATATCGCTGGCCTTGCTTGCATGCCCGATTCTGTCCGAATGGTCTTAGACCGTCAGCATTGCCTTGCGGGCAAGCTTGTCGTGCCAGCGTTCGGTGACGACGAAGTACACGGCCCACACGGGCCTCTATGACGACCATCCAGAGCAAGACCTCCATTGATGTGATGCTGCGGCACAGCGCCAGCAATACCAGCAGCGCAACAATCTGTGTCGCCGGACCAAAAGTATAACAGTTTCCTTCAAGGAAAGTAAAGCCGCACAGTATAAGCACAGCAACGTTACGGGAACCTGTGAAAAAAGAAACGTATTTCTCTGGGCGAGTTCCCCGCCGTTTACCCTCTGTTCGGCTACAATGAAACTTACCCGGGTGGTGATGACGCCATTCGGCACACATATAGCGGGTGACACCGCTTGAGTATAGGGAGGTCCACATGGAAATCGTCGTTACCGGACGTCATACGCAAGTCAAGCAGAAGTTCCGTGATGTCGTCGAAAGCAAGATGAATCGTGTGACCGCTATCGCGCCGGATGCGCAACGAGCTCAGATCGTGCTGACGCATGAGGGGAATCCGCGTCAGGCCGACACCGCGAAGCGTGTGGAGATCACCGTGATCGCAGGCAGCACCGTGGTGCGCGCCGAGGCTTCCAGCACCGATGAGTTCAGTGCTCTGGACATGGCGCTCGACAAGCTGACGCTGCGCCTGCGCCGCACCCGTGACCGCCGCAAGGATCACCGCCGCGGGTACATCAACCCGACGCCCGTCGATCTGGGAGCGGTCGCTCCGCCGGAACCGGAAGAGGAGCCGGAGCCGGAAGAGCCGAACAACAGCCCCGAAGCCGCCGTCGCCTCCGACCTCGGTCCGGGCGAGTCGGTGGAGGTCCAGGTCGGTGACACGCCGATCGTGATTCGCCGCAAGCTGCACATCGCCGAGCCGATGAGCATCGACGAGGCGCTGTACGAGATGGAACTGATCGGTCACGACTTCTTCCTGTTCGTCAACAAGGAGACCGGCCGCCCGTCCGTCGTCTACCACCGCCACGGTTGGAGCTACGGCGTGTTCGAGATCGACACCCCGGAGAACATCAAGAACAAGTAAGTGTTCCGCCACGTGATACATGGCCTGCCCGGCATATCCAGGCAGGCCATATTTGCGTGTCGGCACACGACGAAACAAGTATCGATGGGCGTGTCCAGCGGGTCGGAACGGCAAAAATCCGAGTGTTCGCATATCATGGATGGAGTTTGTGCCTGATGTCGGGCATCAGGCTATGCTCGTTGACGTACGAAAGCTTAAACAGGGAGCGAATGTGGTAGATATCGTTGACAAAGCCCTCCGCATGGGAGAAGGGCACCAGCTCAAGAAACTGGAGAACGTGGCCAAGGCCGTGAATGCCCTTGAGGACGAGATTTCCCCTCTGTCCGACGAGGAACTCAAAGGCCAGACCGCCAAGTTCAAGCAGCGACTGGACAACGGTGAGAACCTTGACAAGTTGATGCCCGAAGCGTTCGCCACCGTCCGTGAGGTGTCGAAGCGCACCCTGGGACAGCGTCACTTCGATGTGCAGCTCATGGGTGGCGCGGCCCTGCACTGGGGCAATATCGCCGAAATGAAGACCGGTGAAGGCAAGACCTTGGTCGCGACGCTCCCGAGCTACCTGAACGCACTCGAAGGCAAGGGCGTGCACGTGGTCACGGTCAACGACTACCTGGCGAGCTACCAGAGCGAGCTGATGGGTCGTATCTACCGCTTCCTCGGCATGAACGTCGGCTGCATCATCACCGACCAGAAGCCGGCGGAGCGCCGCAAGCAGTACAACGCCGACATCACCTACGGCACCAACAACGAGTTCGGCTTCGACTACCTGCGCGACAACATGGCGTGGGAGAAGGCCGATCTGGTGCAGCGCGGCCACCATTACGCCATCGTCGATGAGGTCGACTCCATCCTCATCGATGAGGCCCGTACCCCTCTGATCATCTCCGGTCCGGCCGAGGGCGACGTGACCCGTTGGTACCGCCAGTTCGCGCGTCTCGTGCCGAAGCTGACCCGCGACGAGGACTATGAGGTCGACGAGAAGAAGAAGGTCGTCGGCGTGCTCGACCCGGGCATCACCAAGGTCGAGGACTTCCTCGGCATCGACAACCTGTACGAGCCGAGCAACACCGCACTCATCGGCTACCTCAACAACGCCATCAAGGCCAAGGAACTCTTCCTGCGTGACCGCGACTACGTCGTCACCCACGGCGAGGTTCTGATCGTCGATGAGCACACCGGCCGTATCCTGCCGGGCCGCCGTTACAACGAGGGTCTGCACCAGGCGCTGGAAGCCAAGGAGAACGTGGAGATCAAGGCCGAGAACCAGACCTTCGCCACGATCACCCTGCAGAACTACTTCCGCATGTACGACAAGCTCGCCGGCATGACCGGTACCGCCGAGACCGAGGCCGCCGAGTTCATGGGCACCTACAAGCTGGGCGTGCTGCCGATCCCGACGAACAAGCCGATGATCCGCAAGGACCAGGACGACCTCATCTTCCGCACCAAGAAGGAGAAGCTGGCCGCCATCGTCAAGGACGTCGCCAAGCGCCACGCCAAGGGCCAGCCGGTGCTGCTGGGTACCGCATCCGTCGAGTCCTCCGAGGTCGTCTCCTCGCTGCTCGACGTGGCGGGCATCGACCATCAGGTGCTCAACGCGAAGCAGCACGCCAGCGAGGCCAAGGTCGTCGCGGTCGCCGGCCGCAAGGGCGCCGTCACCGTCGCCACCAATATGGCCGGTCGTGGTACCGATATCATGCTCGGCGGCAACGTCGAGTTCCTGGCCGACCAGAAGCTCAAGTCCGAGGGCTATTCCCCCGAGGACACGCCGGACGAGTACGAGAAGCGCTGGCCGGGCACCTTGGCCGAGGTCAAGGAGCAGGTCAAGGACGAGCATGAGGAGGTCGTCGAGCTTGGCGGTCTGTACGTGCTCGGCACCGAGCGCCACGAATCCCGCCGTATCGACAACCAGCTGCGCGGCCGTTCCGGCCGTCAGGGCGATCCTGGCGAGTCCCGCTTCTACCTGTCGCTGGAAGATGACCTGATGCGTCTGTTCAACACGCAGCTCGTCGCCCGCGTCATGGCCAAGGGCATGCCGGAAGGCGAGCCGATCGAGGCGAAAAGCGTGTCGAAGGGTGTGCGCACCGCACAGAAGACCGTCGAGGCGCGCAACTTCGAAATCCGTAAGAACGTCCTCAAGTACGACGACGTGATGAACAAGCAGCGTACCGTCATCTACTCCGAGCGTCAGGCGGTGCTTAAGGGCGAGGACATTCACGGTGATATCGAGCGCTTCATCGCCGATACCATCGCCAGCTACATCAAGGGTGCCCAGAAGGGTTCCGGCAAGCCCTCCGACTGGGACTGGGGCGGCCTGTTCAAGGCCCTCAAGACCGTGTTCCCGTTCGAGCTTGACCAGGACGCCGCCAAGAACGCCGCCGACAAGCTCAAGGGCGACAAGGCCGTTGCGGCCGTGCGCGACTCCCTCGTCGATCAGGCCAGGGAGGAGTACGCCGAGCTTGAGGAGAAGGTCGGTGAGGAAGGCCTGCGCCAGCTGGAACGCCGCGTGGTCCTCGCCGTGCTTGACCGCAAGTGGCGTGAACACCTGTACGAGATGGACTACCTCAAGGATGGCATCGGCCTGCGCGGCATGGGTCAGCGCGACCCGCTGGTCGAGTACCAGCGCGAAGGTTACCAGATGTACAACTCCATGATCGAGGCGATCAAGGAGGAGTCCGTCCAACTGCTCTTCCACGTCGACGTGCAGCAGGTGTCCAGGAGCGAGGAAGCCGGCATCGAGTCCGATGACGCCGTCGTTGATGAGGCCGAAGAGGCCGTCGGCGCTGCGAGCTCCGAAGTCGACAAGGCAGAGGACGCCGATGAGGCTGAGATTGCGGAGGAATCCGCCGAGAAGGTCGTCATCGCCCAGTCCGCCAAGGAATCCGCTGCAGGCGAGGCCACCGCGCCGATCACCGGCCCGGCTCCGATCAGCCATGCCGAAGGCAAGGTGCCCGCCAACAAGCGCCCGAAGAACGAGGAGCTGAAGACCCTGTGGTCCGACGGCCGTACGTTCCCCGGCACGTCCAAGAACGCGCAGTGCCCGTGCGGTTCCGGTCGCAAGTACAAGATGTGCCACGGCCAGAACGAAGAGTGAGATAGGCTCTCCGGACTAGACGAGTAAGTGGCTCCCCTCGATGTGAGGGGAGCCACTTGCGTTTTCGGGGGAGAGGAAGGGCTTGTCCGCGGGTTGAGCCCGTCGATTATTCGCGGGGCCGCGGAATCGAGGTTCGCCGAGCCTCATTCGCTGTACAACGCACGATTTTGATGGATTCGCGCGTGTTGTACAGCGATACCGCAGGACAACGTGTGCATCAATCGGTTGACGCGTGCATTGTCCCACGACGCAAATCGCGAAATCGTTGGAATTCTACCGTTTGTAAAATGCCGCTATCTGGGGTTCCCGATATCGTCTCAGGACAACGCGTGCATCAATCGATATATGCGTGCGTTGTCCGCCATATTCGGTGCCCATCAGTGCAAAGGCCTGGTACGTACGCGGCGATCTCATTGACCCTGCAGCGATTCCGATCCATTGCCCGGCAAAGCCTTGGGATACTGCATAACGTTTCAGTCGGGACTCCCGTAGCGGCATCGTGGCGTTGCCTGCCGCGTTGCCTGCCCTGATTGTCGGCACGCTGTCCGGGCCGGACAAGTAAGTGGCTCCCGCTGACGGGAGCCGATGATGTTTTGCAATATGGAAGATTACGGGCGACGAAATGACAAGCCATTACAATGAGGCGACGAATACATATCACACGGCGTGACGAACGCCAAGGAGGGCATCATGGCCGAGATCACATGGAAGTCGATTCTCACCAAGCTGGTCGGGGGAGACCACCTGAGCGCTGAGGAATCGGAGTGGTTCGTCGACGACCTGATGCAGGGCAACGCCGATCCGGCCGCCGTGGGTGCCGCGCTCGCCATGCAGGAGCAGCTGGGACTGACCGCCGACGAGGTGCGTGGCGCCGCAAAGGCCATGGTCTCCCACGCCGTGCCGCTCAACGTGTCCGGTGAGACCACCGACATCGTCGGAACCGGCGGTGACGGCTTCGCCACCGTGAACCTATCCACGATGGGTTCCGTGGCCGCAGCTGCGGCGGGCGTGAAGATCGTCAAGCATGGCAACCGCGCCGCCTCCTCGAAGTGCGGAGCCGCCGACGTGCTCGAGGATCTCGGCCTGCCGATGGATCTGAAGCCCGAGGCGGTTGGGGAGATCGGCGACGAGGTAGGCATCACCTTTGCGTTCGCCCGCACCTTCCACCCGGCCATGCGCTTTGTTGGCCCGATTCGCGCCGTGCTCGGCATCCCGTGTGTGTTCAACATCCTGGGACCGTTGACCAACCCGGCCAATCCGGCGCACGTGGCCATCGGCTGCGCCAACCGCAAGGTGAGTCCGATCATGGCCGCCGTGTACGCCAGCCGCAGCCAGTCCGGCCTGGTCTACACCTCGCACGAGGGCCTCGACGAGCTTGCTCCCACCGGCCCGATCTCCGTGTGGGAGATTCGCGACGGCAAGGTCACCGAAACCGATTTCGACCCGACCGTGGATCTGGGTCTTGCCAAGATCTCCGTCGAGCAGCTCAAGGGCGGTGAACCCGATGTGAACGCCGCCGCGTTCACGGACTTCTTGGCCGGCAAGGACATCCCGTCACGCACCACCGCGTTGCTCAACGCTGCGTCCGCCATCGTGGCAGACGGCAACCTGGTCGGCGACGGCACACTCGCCGAGCGGTTCCGTGAGGCGTATGCGCTCGCCGAGAACAACGTCGATTCCGGCAAGGCCGCGGCCCTGTTCGGCAAGTGGATCGAGACCGCCAAGTCCAAGGCCTGATCATTGCGGTGCCCGTCCGATGAGGACGGGCACCGTCGTCACACCCGCGCGCCGTCGTCGAACATGTCGGTGCGCGTCTCGGTGTGCCCCTTGTGTTGGAGGATGAGGCCGGCGCCGCCGACCAGCGCGCACAGACCGAATATGGAGCCCAGGAACGTCGCCAGGGCGGGTACGAACACGGATGCGATGATACCCGCGACGCCTGCGACCAGCAGGATCCAGAACACCAGCTTCGAGGCGTTCACGCGGCCGATTTTCGGGTTCGGCGGCACGAAGTCATCGCCGTACTCGTCCATGACGTCATCGGTATCGAGCCAGCTGCGGCCGCCATGGTCGCGGGGGCCGCGCTGGTGCAGCGGCACCTTGTCATCGGTGAACGTGCCGGCGTCCAGATCGTCGACCGACAGCAGCGCCTCCTTCTCCTTGCGCTGCGCATGCTTCTCGAAGCGCCGCGCGTTGCGCGAGCGCTCGACGTCCTGCAGGTCGTTGGCATGCTCCGCGGCGAAGGCGGCCCAGTCGAGATCGTCGCCGGCATTGGAGCCTGTGTCATGCCCGTCATGTCCGGCGCGCGGCGTGGTGTTTGGATGTTCTTCACCCGCGTTGGTATCGTTGTGGTTGCTATCGTGATGATCGGTCATACCGTCCTACTGTAATCAGGCGGACGGTCAAACTGTGGGAGGTGTCATCGTGCTGTACTGGTTCTTTGTCAAAGGTTTCGGTTGGATTGCCCGTCGTCGTATGGGGCCGACGGCGATCGGACTGGAGAACGTGCCGCGTGAAGGCGGTGCCATCATCGCCGCGAACCATCTGGCGGTCATCGACGATGCGCTGATACCCATCACCTGCCCGCGCATGGTGCATTTCATGGGCAAGGCCGAGTATTTCGAAGGCAAGGGCATCAAGGGCCGGTTCAAGAAATGGTGGTTCACGTCGGTGGGAGTGTTCCCCGTGGACCGTTCCGGCGGCTCGAAGTCGCTGGGCGCGTTGGCCCATGCCCGTGAGATCCTTGAGGAAGGCCACCTGTTCGGCATCCACGTGGAGGGCACGCGCAGTCCTGACGGGCGACTGTACCGGGGCCACACCGGTGCCGCGCGCCTTGCTCTGGAGACCGGCTGCCCGCTGGTGCCGACCGCGTTGGTGGGAACGCGCGAGATACAGCATCCCGGTCAGGTCATCCCGTCGAAGGGCAAGACGAAGGTGATATACGGCAAGCCCATCCCGGTGTATCGCAAGGACGCCGACGAGATCACCCATGAGGAGGTGCGGGCGCTCACCGACCATCTCGTCAGCGAGATCCGAAAGCTCAGCGGACAGGAATACGTGGATGAGTACGCCCAGAAGGTCAAGGCGGAGCTCAAGGCCCGGCAGGAGGCCGAAGCCGCAACCGCCGGCGAAGGCCACTGACCGACGATCCCGAACGCGAACGAAGCGGCTCCCCCTCTCAAACTGATAGAGGGGGAGCCGCTTCGCGTATATGCCGGTATATGCCGGCGCGCCGCCGTCACACGACGGTGAGCGTGATGACGGTCTTGTTGCCGTTCGTGTCGCGCAGCCTCGTCTTGCCGGTGGCGCTCTGCTGCTGCACCAGGCCGAGGATGTTCAAGCCGCCGGTCTTGACTTCGAAACCGAGGGATTCCAGCGTCTTGATGGCGTCGCTCTTGCTCTTGCCGACGAGGTTCGGCACGTCCGCGGTCTCGGGCCCCTTGGATACGGTCAGCTTCACGGAGTCGCCCCAATGCAGTTCGGTACCGGAGTCGGGCGAGGCGGAGATGACACTGCCGGACTTGACGCTGTCGCTGTACTCCTCCGAAACGGTGGTCTTGAGCTTCGCGTTGTCGAGGGCGGTCATGGCCTCGTCCTTGGTCTTGCCGACGATGTCCGGCATGGTGACCGGCATGAGTCCCTTGGACAGTACCACGGTGATCTCGGCGTTGTGGTCCAGGGTTGAGCCGGGCGTCTCGGAAATGCTTTGCAGGGCTCCCTCCGGCAGCGTCATCGAATATTCGGCTGAGGAGTCATCGCGTTTGATGTTGGTGAATCCGGCGTTCTCAAGCGCTTTGATTGGATCCTTGCCATCGGCCGACGTCGTATCCGCGATGTCGCTGGGGATGGTCGCCTGCTTGACGCCAAGCGACACCGTCACCGTGATGCGTCCGTTGTGGCGCTTGCTGATATGTGTGCCGACGTTCTGCGGGTCGGCGGAGATGATGTTCCCCTTGGCGACGGTGTCACTGTACGCCTCGGAGGAGGTGAACGGGATGTTCGCCACGTTCAGCGTGCTCTGGTAATCGCTCCACTTCGCCCCGACGATGGAGCATTCGGTGTTCTCCTTGCAGGAGATGTCGGTGGGCTGCGGCAGCGTCCAGTAGCTGCCCGGACCAAGGAAATACCACCATGAGCCGCCTGCGCCGGCGACGAGCGCCACGACGAGCACCACCACGAGCGTGATGATCAAGGGTTTCTTCGAGCGCTTGCGCTTGGCGGGCTCCGAGCCTTGGTCATCGAGCGGGCGCGCGTCCATCAGCCCGATGGCGAGTGTGGGATCCTGCGGCGTGATTACCTGGGTGGCGGAGACATCCTGGGGTGCGGCGCCTTCAGGCATCACCGAAGTACGGGCCGTGGCAGGGTCGGTGCTGGTCTGCGGGGCGGTGCCGGTGCGCGAATCGAACAGCGGCGGCGCGGGCGGGGCCGGGATGGCGCCCACCAGCGCGGGGGCGGTCGGCTCCTCGGTATCGCCGCCGGTGCCTACGTCGGCGGGCTTGCGGTACTGCCATGCGTCCATCGGCAGGTTCGCGGTCATCTGTTGCAGCTCATGCATGGCGTCGGATGCGTCGGCGGGCCGTGCCTCGACGGCGCGGGCGGTCAAATGCGAGACGAAATCGGCGACCTGCTGGCTGATGCCCGGGCAGGTCGAGGTCAGGGACGGCACGTCCTCATGCACGTGCTTGAACACCATGGTGACGGGATTATCCGACGTGAACGGCACGTCGCCGGCGAGCATCTCCCAAGCCATGATTCCCACGGAATACAGGTCTCCCTGCATGGTCGCCTTGTTGTCCTCGATCATTTCGGGCGCCAGATACGCGGCGGTGCCGAGCAGCATGCCAGTGGTCGACAGTGTCGCCTGCGACGCGGCCTTCGCCAGGCCGAAATCGGTGATCTGCACGTGCCCGCGGTCGTTGATCAGGATGTTCTCGGGCTTGATGTCGCGGTGGACGACGCCCACGCGGTGCGCCGCTGCCAGTCCGTCCAGCGTCTCGGAGATGACGCGCAGCATCTCGCGCACGCTGAACGTGCCCTGCAGGTTCATGTCGTGACGCAGGTTCACGCCATGCACGTATTCCATGACCAGATAGTCCATCCCATTGAATTCGCCGGTGTCATACACCTGCACGATATGTGGGTTCGCGATCGCCGCGGCGGACTTGGCCTCGCGGCGGAACCGTTCCACGAACTGCTCGCGGTGCGCTCCCTGCGCCAGCTGCATGTGCATGATCTTGATGGCGACGCGGCGTTCGAGCCTGGTATCCTCCGCCTCGTACACGGTCGCCATGCCGCCTTCGGCGATTTTGCGTATGACGCGGTACCGCCCCTCTATCATTCGTCCCTGCGGCTCTTGCGACGTGGCTGCGACTTCACTCATGGTTGTATCGTAAGGTTCTTTCTGCTGGAAAACGGCATTTCCAATACATACATTGGCGAAAACTCTACGCTTTGATGATCGGGATGAACCTCATGCATGCCTCGGTGAGCGTGCGCTCGTCCTGCGGTGGGAGCCGCAGGTCCCCTATGGCATGAAGCGTGCCCTGCCACAGTGCGCGGATGCGCCGGCGGGATCGGTCGATGGCGCCGGTGCCTTCGAACAGCTCGATGCACCGGCGTACGTCGTCGTCGCCCCGCGACTGCGACGAGAACATGTCGATCAGTGTGCGGCGCTGCCTCTGGTCGGCGCCGCTGATCGCGTCCGCGAGCAGCACGGTGCGCTTGCCCTCCCTGATGTCGCCTCCCACGGGCTTGCCGGTGGATCTGCTGGATCCGATGACGTCCAGCAGGTCGTCGGCGAGCTGGAACGCTTGGCCGAGCGGCAGTCCGATGGCCATGGCGTCGGCATGTGCCCTCCTGGGGTCTCGTCCGGAGGCGAGAAGCGCGAATTCGATGGGCGCAATGGTCGTGTAGCTGGCGGTCTTCCATCGGAACACGTTCATGGATTCCCGTGCGAGCCGTTCCGGCTCGTCCAATGGAGACAACTCAACTGCGAGGTCGAGCACCTGCCCGATCTCCACCTCGCGGTGCATGCGCAGGAACGTCGAGACGATCATGTCGGGCCGGGGCATCCGCTGCGCCGCGGCATGGGCGATGTCGACGCTGGCGGTGGCGAGCAGGTCTCCCAGCATGATGCCCAGTCCTCGGCCGAGCGACGCGCTGTGCGACGTCGTGCCGAGCGCCTTGTGGGCCGCGGGTTTGCCCCGTCGCAGGTCGGAGTCGTCGATGATGTCGTCATGGACGAGCGCGGCGGTCTGGAAGACCTCTATCGCGCAGGCCAGGTCGAGCACCGCGTCGCGTCCGCGGGCATGGGCGTCATCGTCGTCATGCCCTTGCGGGTCGGTCGCGTCGAAGGCGTGGAGGGCCAGCAACGCCCTGAGCCGCTTGCCGCCTTCGCTGGAGACCAGGGCCTGACGCGCGACCTCGCGGGATATGGTCAGGCACGGGCCTTCGATGGTGTCGTCGGTGTCGAGCGCCATGAAACGGTCCACCGCGTCGGCGATGCGGGACTCGATCAGGGCCAAATCAGATGAAACAGTCATACCTAGAGGTTATCCACAGGGTTTTACGAATACAAGAACCGCGGATCTGCAAGCCTGACAAGCCTTCGACCACATAGGTTGGATTTCGCCCTGAAAACCGGCCCGATACGGCATAGTTGATGGTATCCCGTCGCGGGGGCGGCGGTCGCCGGCATCGTGCGCCGGCGGTGGATGAGACCGGTAAGGGGGACCACGATATGGGACAGGAGACGAACACGCAGGCCGTCCGGTATGCGGAGGCGGTCGCGGACGATGACATGCTGCGCGAGGACGATCTCAGACGCATGCGCGATGAATACTGCGAGCGCCGCAAGCTCAGCGGCACCGTGGCGGCGGACGCGCAATGGGCCGATGAGCCGTTCGACCATTGGCTGGCGGGCCTGTCGGCGCAGCCGCAGGCCATCGATGACGCCTCGATCGCCGCGCTGGTGGTGGGAATGACGGTGACGTTGTCGATCAGGGACGCCCTGATCATGTCATTGGTGGCCGGGGACACCTGCGCCGACAAGCGCACGATGATGGATTTCGCGTCGCGCTCGCATGCGCCGGATGTGCAGAGCCGCATGTGCAGGGAGCTGCAGGGCGCGTTTTTCGACGAGCGACGCCGGCCCGACGAACCGAGATGCCGGGCCGGCACCGACATGCTCGTGGCCATGGCCGATCGCGTTCCGGAGAGCTTCAGCGTGCAGCCGCTGGCCGTGCTGGCGTATGTGATGTGGTGGATGGGCGACAGTCGAGCGGTGGCGTTCGCGTTGCGCTGCCTGATGCTGGATGAGGATTGTTCGCTGGCGGCGATCGTGTGCTCGGCGTACCAGCGCGGCGTGATGCCGGCGTGGATGGGTGCCGGCCCGCATCACGACGCCGCATGACGGCTCGCGGGAGACCATCGGTTCCACGCCGCAACGAGCCGTGGGAATAATCGTCCTTGGAAGATGGTTAACTCACATAGTTGACGATTTGCTCTTGCCAGAAGTGCGCCCGATGTGGTATAAGCACGCTTGGCATGATGATGCAGGAGGATGAGTTTGGCCACGAAGGATACGATGGCGACGACAGTCCCGGACGATACGGACGCCAAGACGAAATCCGAGAAGAAGGGAACCGCCGCGCGTACGGCCTCTACGGCAGACAAGAAGACCGCAGCGGGCAGGAAGTCCGCCGCGGGCAAGAAGACCTCGTCGAGGTCCGCCGCGTCCAAGTCCACGGCACGCAAGTCCTCGGCGAAGGCAGCCGCGCCCGCGAAGCCCACCCGCAAGCGCGCCGCGTCCAAGTCGGCGAAGGCCGTCAAGGACGAGACCGAGGAGATGGCGAAGACCGAGGAACTCGCCAACGAGGATTCCTCGGACGATCTCGACGACGTCCAGGTCGATGAGGATGGTCTGGAGAACCTTGACGACGATCTCGACGATGTCGATGACGGCGGTCTGGATGGCGATGATGATGACATCGATGACGAATCCGGTGAGGATGACGACGTTCCCGAGGACGAAGAGGACGACGAGGGGACCGAACCCGGGCGCAAGGAGCCTGAACAGCCCAAGGAGAAGGGCGCGTTCGTGGTGCGCGACGATGACGACGACGAGAACCTGACCCCGTCGGGCAATCCGAAGCGCCGCGTCATCGCTGCGGGCGCCACAGCGGATCCGGTCAAGGACTATCTCAAGCAGATTGGCCGTGTCAGCCTGCTGAACGCCGAGCAGGAGGTGGACCTCTCCGAGCGCATCGAGGCCGGCCTGTACGCCCAGCATCTGCTCGATACCGAGAGCGACGGCATGGACTTCAAGCGCAAGCGCGAGCTCAAGTGGGCGGCGAACGACGGCAAGAAGGCCAAGGACCACCTGCTGGAGGCGAACCTGCGACTCGTGGTGTCGCTGGCCAAGCGCTACACCGGTCGTGGCATGCTCTTCCTCGACCTGATTCAGGAAGGCAACCTGGGCCTCATCCGAGCCGTCGAGAAGTTCGACTGGAAGAAGGGCTTCAAGTTCTCCACCTATGCCACGTGGTGGATCCGTCAGGCCATCACCCGCGCCATGGCCGATCAGGCACGCACCATCCGCGTGCCCGTGCACATGGTCGAGGTCATCAACAAGCTGTCGCGCGTCCAGCGCCAGATGCTGCAGGACCTGGGCCGCGAGCCCACGCCGGACGAGCTGGCCCGCGAGCTCGACATGCCGGTCGAGAAGGTGCAGGAGGTGCAGAAGTACGGCCGCGAGCCGATCTCGCTGCACACGCCGCTGGGCGAGGACGGCGATTCCGAGTTCGGCGACCTCATCGAGGACACCGACGCGATCGCGCCGTCCGACGCGGTCGCGTTCTCGCTGCTGCAGGAGCAGTTCAAGCAGGTGCTGGAGACTCTGAGCCCCCGCGAGGCCGGCGTCATCAAGATGCGTTACGGTTTGGAGGACGGCCAGCCCAAGACGCTGGACGATATCGGCCGCGTGTACGGCGTGACCCGTGAGCGTATCCGCCAGATAGAGTCCAAGACGATGTCGAAGCTGCGCCACCCGTCGCGCTCCCAGACCCTGCGCGACTTCCTTGATCAGTGATCGCGCCGCTGATAGCTCCCCTCGATGAGGAGAGCCGCGAGTTATACAGAAAATAGGATTTGTATGCCCAAACAGGAATACGGTGCCGACAGCCTTACCGTGCTCGAAGGCTTGGACGCGGTGCGCAAGCGCCCCGGCATGTACATCGGCACCACCGACAGCCAGGGTCTGATGCACTGCCTGTGGGAGATCATCGACAACGCGGTGGACGAGGCGCTTGCGGGCGCCTGCGACCATATCACGGTGACCCTGCACGACGACGGCTCCGTGGAAGTGGCCGACAACGGCCGTGGCATCCCCGTCGACGTCGAGCCGAAGACCAAGCTCACCGGCGTCGAGGTCGTGCTGACCAAGCTGCATGCCGGCGCGAAGTTCGGCAACGCGTCCTATAACGCGGCCGGCGGCCTGCACGGCGTCGGCTCGTCCGTCGTCAACGCGCTGAGCTCGCGTCTGGACGTCGAGGTCGACCGCGACGGCAAAACCCATCACATGGCCTTCCACCAGGGTCATCCCGGCGTATATTCCGACACCGATCCCGAGCATCCGTCCCCGGACGCGCCGTTCAAGCGCACCCGCAAGAACCGCCCGACCGAGCTGGAGATCATCGGCAAGGTCAGCCCGAAGACCACGGGCACGCGCATCCGGTACTGGGCCGATCCCGAAATCTTCAACGACACCGCCGAATTCAGCTACGAGCAGCTCATCGACCGTGTGCGCCAGACCAGTTTCCTGGTGCCGGGACTGCGGATCACCGTCATCGACGAGAACGTGCCGGAAACCGGCGACGACAGCGTCGACGAGATGATGGAAGTCGACGCCGCACAGACGCCCGCCGACGATGGAACCGGCCTGATGGACGCTGCCGACATCGCCTCTGCGGCCGACACGGCCGTGGAAGATACCGTTGAAGCGGGTGAAGCCGAAGCGCGACCTGCCGCAGTCTCCGCCGCGGTCGAGACGGCGAAGGTGGACGCGGCCCGCCACACGCACGCCCGCGTCGAGGAATTCCGCCACACCGGCGGCGTCAAGGACTTCGTCGATTTCCTGTCCGCGGGAGAGGCGGTATCCGACATCTGGCGCATCACCGGCGAGGATACCTACGAGGAGGAGACCCAGGCGGTCGGCGAGGGCGGCGAACTGCACGCCCAGAAAGTCACCCGCAAATGCGGCGTCGACATCGCGATGCGGTGGACCAACGGGTACGACACGACGATGCGCAGCTTCGTCAACGTGGTCGAGACGCCCGGCGGCGGCATGCACGTCGACGGTTTCCTCATGGGGCTCACCAAGCAGATCCGCAAGGCCGTTGAAGACAACGCCCGCAAACTCAAGGTGAACCTCAAGGACTCGAACATGCGTGTCGAGCGCGACGACATCCTGGCCGGACTCGTGGCCGTCGTCACCGTGCGCATCGCCGAGCCGCAGTTCCAAGGGCAGACCAAGGACGTGCTCGGCACCGCTCCCGTCAAGCCCATCGTCACCAGGATGACCGACAAGCAGTTCGGCGAGATGATCACGGGCTCCAAACGCGGCTACAAGGAGCAGTCCGGTCGTGTGCTGGAGAAGATTGTCGGCGAGATGCACGCCCGCATCCAGGCGCGCAAGACCAAGGAGGTCACGCGCCGCAAGAACGCGCTCGAATCCGCCGCCATGCCGCCGAAACTGTCCGACTGCCAGCCGGGCAACGACGATGTGGCCGAGCTGTTCATCGTCGAGGGCGACTCCGCGCTCGGCACGGCCAAGGCTGCGCGCAATTCCGGATTCCAGGCGCTGCTGCCGATCCGAGGCAAGATACTCAACGTGCAGAAGGCATCGTTGAGCCAGATGCTCAACAACAAGGAGTGCGCCGCGATCATCCAGGTGGTCGGTGCGGGATCTGGCGCCGGTTTCGACATCGAGCAGTCCCGCTACCACAAGGTCATCATGATGACCGATGCCGACGTGGACGGCGCCCATATCCGCATCCTACTGCTCACGCTGTTCTACCGGTACATGCGCCCGCTCATCGAGCACGGGTACGTCTACGCCGCCGTGCCGCCGCTGCATCGCATCGCGCTCGCCGGCTCGCACAAGGGCGAGTTCATCTACACGTACTCCGATGACGAGCTCGCCGGCCGTCTGGCGGACCTCGAACGGCGACACATCTCGTACAATCCCGACATCCAGCGCTACAAGGGTCTGGGTGAGATGGACGCCGACCAGCTCGCGGACACGACGATGGATCCGCGCACGCGCATGCTGCGGCGCATCCGCATGGAGGATGCGGCACAGGCATCCGAGATATTCAGCCTGCTCATGGGCGACGACGTGCCGCCGCGCAAGGCGTTCATCGTCGACAACGCCGACGATTTCGACCGCTCCAAGATCGACACCTGATCCGGCTTTCTGCCGGCTGTGCACTGTCCGGGCCGCCGTCGGCTTGTATCAGGCCGGCGGCGGCCCGAGCCGATATCCGTCTACTGATGCTCCCGGCAGGTCTGGCCGAGGCGGCGCGACAGGGCGATCGGGTCGAGCAGCTCGTCGAGCGTCGACGCGGGCAGGTCGGTGCGCTCGCCGGCGACATCGCGCACGGTGCGATTGTCGTTGGCCGCTTCCTGGGCGATGTCGGCCGCGTGTTCGTATCCGATGGCGCCGTTCAGTGCGGCGGCGATCGACGGGGAGCATTCGGCGTAGCGGCGCCCCGTCGAGGCGTTGATGGTGATGCCGGACACGCAGCGCTCGCGGAACATCGCCATCGCGCGGGTCAGCAGCTCGATGCCTTTGAGCAGTTCGTGGATGATCACCGGGTCGAAGGCGTTGAGCTGCAATTGCCCTTCGGATGCGGCCCATGTGACGGTCGTGTCCATGCCGAACACCATGAAGCAGCATTGGTTCACGCATTCGGGGATGACCGGGTTCACCTTGCCGGGCATGATGCTGCTGCCCGCCTGCCGTGCCGGCACGTTGAGGTCGTCGAATCCGGTATGCGGGCCGGAATTGAGCAGTCGCAGGTCGTCGGCGGCCTTTTTCAGGTGTATGGCGAGGTTCTTGATCGTCTGCGACGTGGTGATGTATCCGCTCATATCGGTCATGGCCGCCACGGGATCCGCCGCCGCGGTGATGGGCAGCCCGGTGATGGCGGCCAGATGGCGTGTGGCGGTCGTGCGGAACCGCAGGTCGGCGCAGATGCCGGTGCCGATGGCGGTGGCGCCGAGGTTCAGTGTGGTCAGTTGCGGGACGACGTGTTCGAGGGCCAGGAGGTCGCTTTTCAGGAAGCTTGCGAATGCGTGGAATTCCTGACCGTAGGTCATCGGCACCGCATCCTGCAGCTGGGTGCGTCCGATGGTGACGTCGTTCGTGTGCTTGTCGGCGAGGTCGTGGAACGCCCGCGTGAGTTTCTTCGTCTCTTCCGCGAGCGGCCCGATGGCGTCGATCAGCGCGAGCTTGCAGGCCGCGGGGTAGGTGTCGTTGGTCGATTGCGAATGGTTTACGTCGTCGTTCGGGTGGATGAACCCATAGTCGCCTTTGGGATGCCCGCCGAGCTCCAACGCCCGATTGGCGATGACCTCGTTCATGTTCATGTTCGTCGATGTGCCGGCGCCGCCCTGCAGCACGTCGACCGGGAACTGGTCGGCGAGCTCGCCGTTCTCGACGTCGCGGCATGCGGCGACGATGAGCCGTGCCTTGTCGTGGTCGATCAGTCCGAGCTCGTCGTTGGCTTCGGCGCAGGCGCGTTTGACGGTCGCATAGGCCCGCATCAGCTGGGGATGGGTGGAGTCCGCGATTCGAGAGACGGTGAAGTTACCGAGCGCCCGCTGCGTATGGATGCCCCAGTACACGTCTTTCGGCACATCCATGTAGCCGATGCAGTCGTGCTCCTTACGCGTGACCGTGTGTATCGTGTCATTGCCGACCATGTTGCCGCCTTTTCTCGTTCAGGTTTTCCGGGTCAATCATCTCGTTTTTATTCGAGAAACGCTATGGTTGCGCTGAGCGCGAATGACCATGCGTCCGTGAACGGGTCCGGAGCGCGGCGGACCGGCGCGCTCGTTCGGCCTGCGAGAACGGATATCCTGCGGTTCGCCTAGAATGTGTACGAACGTACATACCACTGGATAATACCGGGAGAATCATGGCCAATTTGCTGCTCGCCGTAATCTATCTCGCTTTCGTCAGCCTCGGCCTGCCCGACGCGCTGCTCGGCTCGGCGTGGCCGACGATGAGCCATGATCTCGGCGCCCCCTTGTCGTGGGCCGGCGGCATATCCATGGTGATCTGCGTCGGCACCATCATCTCGGCGCTGTTGAGCGACCGCATGACGCTGCGGTTCGGCGCGGGCCGGGTCACCGTGGTATCGGTCGGGCTGACCGCCGTGGCGCTGATCGGTTTTTCCGTCGCGCCGAACTACTGGGTGCTGCTGGCGCTCGCCGTCCCCTACGGATTGGGCGCAGGCGGCGTCGATGCGGCGCTGAACAACTATGTGGCGATCCATTACGCGAGTCGTCACATGAGCTGGCTGCACTGCATGTGGGGGATCGGCGCGTCCGCGGGACCGTATGTCATGGGGTTCGCACTGTCCCGAGGCCAGGGATGGTCGTGGGGGTACCGGTACATCGCCATCGCGCAGGTGGCGCTTACCGTCGTCCTGACGCTCAGCCTGCCGCTGTGGAGGGGACGCGCCGCAAGCAGGTGCGACGGCGGCGGGCCGGAGGCCGGTACACCGGCGGAACGGTCGCCGCTCGGGTTCCGCAGCCTGATGGCGATTCGCGGCGCCAAGGAGATACTGGTCATGTTCTTCTGCTACTGCGCGGTGGAGTCGACAGCCGGATTGTGGGCGAGCAGCTATCTGGTGATGCATGACGGCATGGACAGGACGGCCGCGGCGGGCATGGCGAGCCTGTTCTATGCGGGCATCACCATCGGTCGTGCGCTGGGCGGCTTCCTGACGATGCGGTTCGACGACCCCACGATGATTCGCATCGGCCAGTGCGTGCTGCTGGCCGGCGTGCTGCTGGTCGCGATGCCGTTGCCCGGAGGGGTCGGCACGATATGCGGACTGGTGATCATCGGGCTGGGATGCGCGCCGATCTACCCGTGTGTCATCCACTCGACGCCGGCCTATTTCGGCGAGGACAGGTCCCAGGCCATCGTCGGACTGCAGATGGCGAGCGCCTATGTCGGGTCCATGGTCATGCCTCCGCTGTTCGGTCTGGTCGCGCAATATGTGTCCGTCGCGGTGTACCCGTTCTATCTGTTGGCCCTACTGGCGCTGATGGTGGTCATGCATGAGTCTTTGCGAAGAAAGCGTGCATGAATAAGAGGAATAAGACATATCGAAAAACGATATATCATTATCGAATAATAATTATAGAACCTTGTTTTTCGATATGTTGAGTCCTCTGTTTCATGCGAATGGCGGACTTGGCGGAAAGGTGTCGGCATGATGAAAGCCGTCGGTTTGGGACCGATGCCACATGGTCGTTCGGGGCGCCGCGCGGGCGCGGTGGCGGCGTTGGGGGCGCTGATCGTCGTGTTCGCCCTGGTGTGCGTGGCGGGGCAATGCGCCATGGTCGTGGTGTCGGGCGACGTCGTGCAGGCCAACCCGGAATTCGCTCCGTCGCGTTGGGTGTATGCCGTCGCGGGCATACTGGGCGTGGCGTGCGTCGAGGCGGCGATGGTGCCGCTGTGGAATCTGCTGACGTTGGTGGACCGGCTTGACGTGTTCTCCGGCCGCGCGGTTCGCTGGGTCGATGCGATCATCGCATGCGCGGCGGTGGAGGCGGCGCTGGTGTTGTTCGTGACGCTGTACGGAGGTCTCGCCCATGCCGAATACCGCGACCCGGCGTCGGGTGCCTATGTGGATGTCGCGCTGGGGGCTCCGGGCGTGGTCCTGCTGGGCGCGGTCGGCCTGCTGCTGCTCGCGGCGTTCGTGCTGCTGATGTGCTGGTCATGCGCTCGCTGCTGGCGGCCGCCATCGCCCGGCACGACGAGCTGGAGGCGGTGATCTGACATGGCGATCCGAGTGAACCTCGACGTGATGCTCGCCAAACGCAAAATGTCGGTGGGGGAGCTGGCGGAACGTGTCGGCATCACGCCGGCGAATGTCTCGGTGCTGAAGAACGGGCGGGCCAAGGCCATACGCTTCTCCACGCTTGACGGCATCTGCGCGGCGCTGGAGTGCCAGCCGGGCGATGTGCTGGAGTGGGTCGAGGAGTAGGTCGCCCGTCTTCGAGCGGTGTGTCGTGGGTCTAGGCTGCATCGCATAATCGAATATATGTACGAATGTTTGAATCTGTTCTCGGACCCTACCAGGGCATGGTTCAAACATGCGTTTGATGTACCTACTGCGGCGCAGAGCCAGGCATGGCCGGTCATCCATGCCGGGGGCAATGCTCTGGTGGTCGCGCCCACCGGCTCGGGCAAGACATTATGCGCGTTCCTCTCGGCCATCGACCGCCTGATGACGGGGGAGGCGGATCGTCTGAACGGCTCCGGTGCCATGACCGCTCCGAAGGGCGCGGCTGACGTTTCCGGAGAGCGGCGTCGGACTCGACGTGTCAAGGTGCTGTACGTCTCGCCGCTGAAGGCACTGGCCGTCGATGTCGCGAAGAACCTCCGCGCTCCGCTCGACGGCATCGCCGCCGAATGCGAGGCGTCCGGCCTTGCCGCTCCGGATATCGGCATCGCCATACGCAGCGGTGACACGACGACACGGGAGAGGCGCGCCATCGCCTCCCATCCGCCGGATATCCTCGTCACGACGCCGGAATCGCTGTATCTGCTGCTGACGTCCAAGGCGCGCGTCATCCTGCGCGACGTCGAAACGGTGATACTCGATGAGGTCCATGCCGTCGCCGGCACCAAACGGGGCGCGCACCTGGCCGTGAGCCTGGAACGGCTGGATGCGCTCGCCGGGCATGCGACGCAGCGCATAGGGTTGTCCGCCACGGTAAGGCCTGTCGACGAGGTCGCGAGATTCGTCGGCGGGATCCATCCCGTGACCGTCATCAATCCGCAGGAGAGGCCCGCGATGGATCTGCGCGTCGTCGAGCCGCTGGAGAACATGAGGGACCTCCAATCAGCCAATGTGCCCGGCCGTGCGGGAGGCGTCGACGCGTCGGCGGCATCGGCCCCGCATATCAGCGGCGTGACCCCGGCCATGAGACGGCTCGCCGAACGGCGTGGCCTGCCAGTGTCGCCGGATCGACGGTCGGTTCTGGTTTCGCCGGAGGATTCGCAATACGATTCGCAGGCGATCACCGGCGCCGAGGGGGATCGGGCGGGCGGATCCATATGGCCGGTGATCGAGCGGGACGTGCTGGATCAGGTGCTCTCCCACCGCACCACGCTGGTGTTCGTGAATTCGAGGGGCTTGGCGGAGAAACTCACCGCCAGGCTCAACGACCTGTATGCACAGGATCATGGCACCGATGCCGTGCAGACGCAGTCACCGGAGGGGCGCAGCGGGTTTTCCCGGCATTACGATCCCGTGGTCGGCTCCACGACGATGCTGGTTCGGTCTCACGATGACGGGGACGTCATCGCGATGGCCCATCACGGGTCGGTGTCCAAGGAGCGGCGCAAGCGGATCGAGGAACAGCTCAAACATGGCCTGCTGCGTTGCGTGGTGGCCACCAGCAGCCTGGAATTGGGCATCGACATGGGGTCGGTGGATCTGGTGATACAGATATCGCCTCCGTTGTCGGTATCGTCAGGATTGCAGCGCGTCGGACGCGCGGATCATCGTGTCGGAGGGGTGTCCCACGCGCTGATCTACCCTCTGACCCGGGAACAGATCATCGGGGCGGCGGCGAGCGTGGAAAGCATGCGTGCCGGCGACATCGAACCGATATCGGTGATCCGCAACCCGTTGGACGTGCTCGCCCAACAGACCGTCGCGGCCGCATCGATGGAGGGCCTCAGGCCGGACGACTGGTATGCGACGGTATGCAGGTCGGCCCCCTTCCGCGACCTCGACCGCGGCACGTTCGACTCGGTGATGGGCATGATGACGGGGGCCTACGACAGTGAGGACTTCTCCGCCTTCCGCCCCTGCCTGATGTGGAACCATGATGAGGACCTGATCTCCGCCCGCCCCGGGGCGCAGCGGCTCGCCGTGACCAGCGGCGGCACGATTCCAGACCGCGGACTGTACACCGTGGTGCTGCCCGAGACTGATGGGGGCAAAGGGCCTCGAAGAGTGGGGGAACTCGACGAGGAAATGGTGTACGAGTCCCGTGTCGGCGACATCATCACCCTGGGTACATCCACATGGCAGATTCAGGAGATCACCCGCGACCGCGTGATCGTCACCCCGGCACCGGGCAGGACGGCCCGTCTGCCGTTCTGGCACGGGGACGGCAGCGGCAGGGACTGCGGGTTCGGTACGGCCGAAGGCGCTTTCATCCGGCAGGTCTGCACGGGGCTGACGGATGCCGCAGAAGCGGGCCATCCACAGTTCGACACCGCCACGGCAGACCGCCTGCACGATGACGGGCTGGACGACAACGCCGTGGAAAACCTCGCCCGACTGCTGGCGGAGCAGAGGAAGGCCACCGGCATCGTGCCGGATGACCGCCGCATGGTGATCGAACGTTGCCCAGACGACGAGGGGGACTGGCGGGTCATCATCCATTCCCGATATGGCCGTCGCGTGCATGAGCCATGGGCGATGGCAATCACCGCGCGTCTCAAGCAGCGTTATGGATTCGACGGCCAGGCATACGCCGCCGATGACGGCATCGTCCTGAGGCTTCCCGCCCAGGAGCATGGCATCGATGTCCCGGAGCTCATCAGGTTCGACCTTGACGACATGCAGCGCATGATCGAGACGCAGGTGGGGGAGACGGTGCTGTTCGCGGCCCGGTTCAGGGAATGCGCCGCACGCTCGCTGTTCCTCCCCAGAACCGATCCCGGCAGGCGCGTGCCGCTATGGCAGCAGAGACTGCGTGCCGCGCAACTGTTGAACGCCGCGCGGCTGAAACGCAATTTCCCGCTGCTGTTGGAAACCGCCCGCGAATGCCTGCAGGACGATTACGACATGCCCGCGTTGCGTCGCATCATGACGGACATTCAGTCGGGAAACATCGGTCTGGTCGATGTGACGACCGACATTGCGTCCCCATTCGCCGAGAACCTGCTGTTTGGCTATGTGGGCACCGTCATGTACCAGTACGACGTGCCTCAGGCGGAACGATCGGCGCAACTGCTGTCGATCGATCCCGATGTGCTGGAACGGCTGCTGGGGCAGGCCGATTTCTCGGCGATCATGGATCCTCGGGCCGTGCATGAGGTCGAGGAGGAGCTGGGGCGCAGGACGTTCTGGAACGAGCTGACGGACGATGACATCGATGGTCGGGTCGCAAGATACGCCAAGACGCACGGGCCTTTCACCGTCGAACGGATGATGGCGGACCTGTCGATCGACGCGGCCGGCGCTGTGCACGCCTTGGACATGCTCAAAGCACGAGGAGAGGTCCTTGACGACATCGCCGCCGAGGACGGAGGGAAGGCATGGCTGCACAAGGAGGTGTTCCGACGCATCCGGGCCAGGTCGCTGGCCAAGGCCCGAGCCGAGACCAAGCCCGTCGAATTGAGCGAATACCAGACATTCCTTATCGGGCTGCAAGGTGTCGGGCCGGTGGGCGGCGAACGATATGACGGCGAAGACGGGGTGATGCGTGTCATTGAGCAGCTGGAAGGCGTCGCCCTGTCTCCCTCGGTATGGGAGTCGTCCGTATTGCCGGCACGGGTGCGCGACTATCGTCCGGCGATGCTCGACGGCCTGCTCTCCTCCGGCGAGATCGTCTGGGTGGGTTCCAAGACCACCGGCAGCAAGGCGAAGGAACCAGGACTCGTCGCATTGCATCCGGCGGACTCCCTGCTTCTGGCGGTGCAGGATGGGGAGGAGAACGGCGAAGCCCCCGGGGAGCCGGTCACGCTGCCGGATGCGGTGATGGCCGTGCTGGCACCGGGCGGGGCATATCATGCGAATCAGCTCGCAGGGCTGACGCGCGCGGCATGGGACGCGTCGTCGGAATGCGTGGACGAATCCACCGGCGAGATATTGCCCCACCCCTGGTCCGACTCCCAGTTCGAGGAGGCCCTATGGTCGCTGGTCTGGCAGGGGAAGGTCACCAACAGCTCGTTCGATCCGCTGAGATCCCTCGGAGCGTCATCCCATGCGGTGAAGGCCCCAGCCCGTGCATCACGGCGCAGGGTGCGGGTCAGGGTCAGTGTCCCGGCGAACATGACGGGACTATGGTCCGCCGTGCCTCATGCAGATATGCAGGAGGCGTCCGCGGAGCGGGTCGCCATCGCGCGGGTTGAGGCGTTGCTGGACCGTTACGGCGTCATAGCTCCGCCCATGATCGACAAGGAACGTCTGGCCGGCGGATTCTCGGGCCTGTATCCGGTGCTCAGACGCATGGAAGAGCATGGCGCATTGATGCGCGGCATGTTCGTCAGCGGATGCGGTGCCGCACAGTTCGCGTCGCGTCAAACCGTGGATGCGCTGCGGGCATGCGCGGCGGAACCCTCCGCGGTCGTGTTGGACGCCACCGACCCCGCCAACCTGTACGGAAGCGTCATCGCATGGCCACGAACGATAGGCGGGTTTTCGATCAGGCCGGCGCGGCGCTCCGGCGCATCGGTCGTGCTCCGGGGTGGACGATTGCTGGCATACGCGGTGCCCCGAAGCCATCATCTGTTGCTCGCGCAGGACGCGGATCCCGCATTGCAGCAGGCCTGCAACGAGCTCGCCTACGCATTGCAGCGAAACCTGCGTGACGGGGGTATTCGCGGAGGTGTCACCTTCTGTGATGCCAACGACGAGCCATTGACTGCGCGAGGCGAGTGGTCGCGCATGCTGCACGTCGCGGGATTCGTCCCCGTACCCCAAGGCATGAAGCTCTACTGCTGATAGCCGCCGCCGGTCTCCGATAGGCGAGTTCTAGTGAACGTTGCAACACC
>CWGX01000035.1_pt2 | contig 81085 bp, 71 predicted proteins | sample 682481 | NCBI WGS metagenome assembly CWGX01 (sample SAMEA3735743, study PRJEB9488) | human gut metagenome | biome: ENVO:mammalia-associated habitat; material: ENVO:feces | place: Malawi | collected 2009-02-27 | reverse complement strand
CAGGGGTTCGAATCCCCTTAGCTCCACAGAACAGAACGTCCCTCCTTCCGGGAGGGGCGTTTCTTGTTTTTCCGAGCCTATACCCGCCGGCGAGGATCCTCGGCATCGACAGCTCCCCGGACATGATCGCCTCGGCGCGCAAACTCCACCCCGACTGCGATTTCGATGTGCTGGACGCCGGGTCGCTCGACGAGCTCGACACCGATTTCGATGTAGTCTTCTTCAACGCCTGCCTGCAATGGGTGCCGAATCACGAACGGGTGCTGCCCTCCATGCTGCGACGGCTTAACGTCGACGGCGTCGCGGCGGCGCAATTCACCGAGAACATCAACCTGCCGCCGCACATCATCATGCGCGAGACCGCGTGCGAGCCGAAATGACGGCAGTGGATCAGCGAGATACGCCGCTACTACAATCTCGGCGGCGACAATTTCGACGTAAGCGCATACTATGATCTGCTCGCCCCGCTCTCCGCGCACGTCGACGTGTGGGAGACGAACTACTACCATGCGCTGCCTGGGTATGAGGCGATCCTCGACTGGTATCGCGGTACCGGTCTGCGCCCGTATCTGGCCCAGCTGCCCGATGACGGTCTGCGCGGCGAATTCGAGCAGGAGGTTCTGGAGCGCATCCGCGAAGTCTACCCGCTGCAGGCCGACGGTACGGTGCTGATCGGGTTCCCTCGCTTCTTCTTCCTTGCCCGGATGTGACAACGACGCTCTCAAAACTTGCAGATACAGGCCGTCTTTCGTCAAAAACGGCCTGTATCTGCAAGTTTTGAGAGCGTCGGTTGAGCGAGCCATAGATTTTTCATATGCCCGCGGTCTTGTGTCGCGCCCTGCGACGTGCTTCGATGGTGGGTGCCGGCGGCAAGGGGCTTCGCCGGTGCCATATCAATGGTTCGCACGTCAAGAAGGGGGTTGCGATGGTGTCCACCACATTGGACTTCGCCGAGAAGTACCTGCTGAAAACCGAGGTCAGGACCGTCGCGGTCATGCCCGACGACGATGATTCGGTGCATGATGATGATTCGTGCGACGCATAGTGCGGTGAATCGTTCTCGATGATGTTTGTGCGAGGATGACTCATATTCCCGCACAAGTGCGCATGATGCGGATTCCCGGAATCCCGAGACTTGCTTTCGCTTGATGCCCGATTGGCCCGGTATCATACTCGCGCCTGTATCATTGAGGACGATTCGTTGCATATCTTTCCACCGGGAAGGGGCATCATGGGACGCAGTCGGTGATGCATTTCCACGTGCACTTAATCCCGCGCAGATATGGGGACGGATTGGACACCTGGCCCAAGCTGCCGGGCCGCTCGCTCGACCTCGATACGGCATGGCGGCGGTTGCGGCGGGGAAAATCGACTTCGTGAGGATTGTGATATAGGACATCAAAACGGCGGGATTCCGCCGATGCAACCTGTGGTTGCGCACGGTTGCGGGGCATGGTCGGCGATTGCAACCGTAAGATGGTGGCGGATGGCGTGGACGGCGTGCCATAGTGGGGTCATCGGCCGAACATGACATGATGGAATCACTTGAGAAGGGATTTGACGATGAGCTTCCGCACCAACCTGCAATACCTGCGCGCCCAACGCAGCATGACCCAGGAGCGACTGGCCATGCTGCTCGGCGTCTCGCGGCAGGCCATTTCGAAATGGGAATCCGAGAAGGCCTACCCCGAAATGGACAAGCTGCTCATGATCTGCGATCTGTTTGGCTGCACGCTCGACGACCTCGTGCTCGGCGACGTGAGCGTGAGCGCCAGCCGGCCGGACTCGCACGGCGCATCGGCAACCGGCCGCGGCACGACTGTCGGAGGCATGACCGGTGAAGATGCCGGGAGCCCTGCATATGCGGGGAACGCGAAGGGAAGTATAGGCGACGCCGACGAGCCCGCGCATCTCGGTGCGGCCGGTGCCATCGAGCCAAGCCTCACGGGCGTGTCGACCGGCGAGACACCGTACGGAACCGGTTCGCCCCGCCCCGCCGTGCACGCCAATACGGCCACCCTACCGCAGGACCTGACCGGCTACGACGAGCATCGTCGCCGGTTCGCGCTGCTCATCTCCGGCGGCGTTGCGGCGATCATCGCGGCGGTCGGTATCTGCAATCTGTTCGATTCAAGCAACTCCATCCTCGGCGTGACGCGGCTCAATGACTTCCTCACGTTCCTGTGCATCTGCATAGGTGTGATCGCCGGGCTGGCGATGCTGGTCCCGGGCGGCATGTCGCACGCCGAGTTCAAACGCCGCCATCCGTATATCGAGGATTTCTACACCGAGGAGGATCACAGCCGCGAGACGCGCCTGCTGGTGATCGGCATCGTGGGCGGTATAGCGGCAATCCTGATCGGCATAGCGGTGACTGTGTACGCCGATGACGTGTTGGGCAGCAGCGATGGATGGCCGAACGCGATCATGCTGATGCTGTGCTCGGTCGCCGTCTTCGGTTTCGTTTACTGCGGAATACGGCACGGCATGCTCGACATCGACGGCTACAACAAGGAGGCCGATACCGATGGCAAGAAAGAGCATGCAGCCGGGCATGATTTCTACGACAATCTGACCGGTACGGTATGCGGCATCATCATGTCGCTGGCCACGATAACCGCCCTGTGCCTACTGTTTCTGCCGTGGATGCTGCATGACGACTGGAGCCTCGTGGGATCCGGCCCGTTCTGGCTGCCGTGGCCGATCGGTGGCGTGCTGTGCGGCATAGCGAGCCTCATCATCCAGCTAGTCAAGAATTATCGCAGGCGCAACGACGACGGACAAGGTGCCAGGCAGCCCGGGCGGATGAAATAGCAAGGAAAAGACGGCCGATGGACGATCTCGCCGCGTTTCGTGAGCGGTATCCGTTGCAAACCATGCGATTGCCGGATGGCGAACCCTTCGCATACCGGTATCATCGCAATCCCTCCGCCCGCGCAACGATTGTGCTCCTGCCGGGCGGAATCGGGCTGTCTGACTGTTCTACCTGCATTTTGAACGGTTCGCCGAGGATTGCTCAGTCATCACCTTCTATTATCAGGAGCGGTTCGCGACGAACGCCGAACTGGCGCGTGCCAGCCCAAGTGGAAGCGGACGCTTCGCCTGATACCGATGCCGTTGCACCGGTGTCTGATGGCGTGGGCCGTGATGCGCAAGACGCAAGACCTGTCGTCTAGCGAACGGCGGCTGATGCAGGGCCTGTGCGATGTCCTCAAGCAGTTGCTGAGCAAGCCGTATCAGCGGCATATGGCCGATTTGCTGATCGATGCTGCGTCGCACGCCGACATGGTGGCGTCGGATTTCGCGCGGTGGACCGGCCGCGTGCTGCTCATCCTGTCCGAAGACGGCCACACCTTCAATCAGGCGAACAAGGACGCGCTGGTACGCCTGATGCCGGATCCGGCCGTCGTCACCGATCTCACCGGCGGTCATCTCGCGCTGTTGGTGCGCATGGACGAGTACATGGATACCGTACGCGCCTTCATCGGGTCGCATGCGGCCCGCTCTTAGCAGGCGTCTCTAGTCTCGCGTCGGATTCTTTTGCAGAAGCAGGAACACGAGCGCCACGACCAGCAGCACCGCGATGGACAGCACGCCGAGCGAGGCTCGTGGTCTGCGACGCATGAGTGTGACCGTGAGCTCCCCCAGCTGATGAGCGCAAAGGCAGAGATTGGTTTCACGTGGGATTGTCCCGATGTCAAGGTCATGATGCAAAAGTGCTAAGCATCCTACGGATTATATTGAGAAAAGAAGTCATTAGTAATACAATTGGCTTTGGAAAGGATTCATTATGAGCACTACCACTGTTCGCATGGATGATGATCTCAAAGCCGAAGTGAACGCCATTCTTGATTCCATGGGATTGAATTTCAATACGTTCGTGAATATGGCCAGCGTGCAGTTGGTGTCGCAGCGTCGTATTCCGTTCGAGGTGAGGGCGCCTGAACCCGTGCTGCCTCGCGCGGGACATGTTGCCGCCAATGGGGTTACATACCGTGGGGTCGACGAACAGGGGTATCCGGTGGTCGAAGTGCCGAATGCCATGGTGTTGAATCCAAGCCGGGGCGCCGATGGTGTTGCCGTACTGCCCAAGGCGTGGCGCGATGGCGAATAATCATGATATTCCGGAATTGATGCCGGTTCCGGAGCAATTGCATGTCTTCGACGTGTATCGCATGCGGGTACGGTTCGAGGATGATCCGACGAAATCACGCAACCATTACGTGGCCGCCATCGTCATACAAGCCGACGACGACGGTGGAGTGGCTGTGAAACTGACCAGCAATCCAACCTGGCATGGGGCGGGCGATGTGCAACTGCCCGAGTATGAGCATGCCGGGCTTACCCATCTGACGACCGCTCGCTGCGCGCAGCTGGTGCGGTTCCGCCGGTCGGATCTACGGGGATTCACCGGTAGATTGAGTCGGAATGATGCCATACGTGTGGCCAATGCGGTCGGCGAGGTAAAGCCTGAAGAACAGGTGTGGCTGTAATTCTGTTCTGCCGTCTAACTGGTTCGGGGTATTCACTGTGAACCAGTGCACAATTGCGATGGTCAGATGTCTTTCTACAGTCCGCTTATATGTGAAGGTTTTGTGGTCGACGTTGCGTCACATGTTGCTTGTGACGTTGCGTAATGCGGCATATTGCTTGGTGAAAGGAGGTTGGGCCATGTCGATGGACGATGAAACGGACAGCCGATACACCACAGGGGACATCGCCAAACTCACTGGTGTGAGTGTGCGAACCGTGCAGTACTACGACGCCAAAGGTCTGTTGATTCCCAATGAGATCAGCGACGGCGGCCGAAGGCTGTATGGGACTGCAGAGGTCGAGCGGATGCGGGTCATCCTTTTTCTCAAAGGACTCGGCTTCAAGCTGGAGCAGATTCGCTCGATTCTGTCGGACGAGCGGCCGGAACGGGTGCTGGTTGATTTGCTGGATCAGCAGACGGCATCCTTGCAGTCGGGTATCGCCGAGCAGAAGCAACGTCTTGATGACTGCTTGCAGCTGCGCAAAGCACTGACGGTCTCGGCGTCTGACTTCGTATCGCCAACATTAACCGACATGGCAACCGTTATGAACACCACAACCACTTATTCCCTGCGCACCACATATTTGGTCATGCTGGCAATCGCATTGCCCGCGACTTTGTTGCAAATTGCATGCCTCGTCATCGGTGTGATGACAGGCGTATGGTGGCCGCTGCCGGTCGCCGTTCTGCTGGCGATTGCGCTCGCTGTTGCGGCGACGAAGTACTATCGCTCCCGCGTACAGTACCTATGTCCGGCTTGCCATGAGACCTTCCAGCCGGGTATGCGAGAGTTCGTATTCGCCGCACATACGCCCAAGACACGCAAGCTTACCTGCCCGCATTGTGGTCACAGGGGGCACTGCATGGAACTCAGCATCTGAAAGTTTCTGATTATATCGTTCGATTTACCAACGGTAGTTGTCGCAGAATTTGCAACAACTACCGCCCTGTCAAAACATGTGCGTTGTGCAGGGCTAAATTGTTTCAGGTCGCGGCCCGGGTGGTAGGGTCTGCCGTTTTATCGCTGCTTCGGCGTTCCTGTTGCTGATTGATGGGTGACATTACGCTTGCGTTGGGTCCTTCTGCAGGAGGAGGAACACGAACGCCAACACCAGCAGCACCGCGATGGACAGCACGCCGAGGGAGGCGTTGCCGGTGATCGACGTGGTGGTGGCCACGAGGAACGTGCCCAGAATGCTCGCGGTCTTGATTAAACTATCATAAGAATAGCTAGAATCGTTGAAATACAAGGCTTTTGCTGTGTTATGCTGGCTGTGTTACACATTCATGTTACACAGATGGCGGTTGGTATGGCACGGAAAAGCATCAAAATCCTGAACGGCAGAGCGAGCGCGTTGCCGCCTACCGAGAAATTCCCGAGATGGCGCGTGATATGGACCGACCCGGTTACCGGCAAGCGTCGGCAGACCAGCGGCGGAGACAGCCTCGACAGCGCCAAGGCCAAGGCCGCCGAGATACTGGGCGACTACGTTCCGGATTCGGAGTCCGGCGTGCGCCCTCCGACTTTCGATGAGTGCTTCCATTCGTGGATGGACGCCAAGAAGCCCCAGATCGCCGAGCAGACGGCCGCCAACTACGTCTACGTCTACCAGCGCTTCATCAAGCCGGAAATCGGCGAACAGTCCATCACCGCCATCGGGCAAAGATCCATCCGCGCCATCCAAGTCAGCGGCGTCGAGTTCCCAATACTCGTCAAGCGCATCATCAAGGGCGTCTTCGAACAGGCCGAAAACTGGACCCATCGTCCGGCCGACCATTACGCCGACTGCATCGTCATCAGATCCAGCCGCAACGAAAAACGCAGGGACTACGTCGCCAGAGGCGACATTCCCAGTTCCAAGCTCGTCGCCTCGTTCATCATCACCGCCTACGGCACGCTCCAGCAGAATCCGCTGGACGACCCGGCCGTGGCCATCTGGAATCCCGAATCCGCCACCCACAAACGGTCCGCACGCCGCATGTCCTTCGCCCCGGGCCTTGGCCTCACCCAGCCGGACGACACCTGCTTCAGGAACGGAGTCCCGTTCGAGACCATCTACCCGGATTATCAAAAACCGGAGGAAATCAAGGATGACGCCAATCGCCACGCCACCCGATTGACCTTCATGAACCGCAAGGCCATGATCTGCCGCCGCGTGGGACTCATCACCGCATTGGGTGCCGGTGGCGGACTGCGCATCGGCGAGGTCCTCGCCCTACGAGTCAGACACATTCTCACCAGAGAGCAGGTCGCCCTGCGCTACCAGCTCGGCCAGTCACGCGAGGAATCCGCTTGGCGTGGAGAAACCCACGTGTGCGAGCAGATCACACGAGGCGGGGCGGGACAGATGCGCCTGACCACCCCGAAGTACGACCACGATAGAATCGTCCACATACCCGCCTTCCTACCCAACTGGAACGGTTTCGGGCTCGGGACGCACCGCACCCAGATCGCCGAGGTCATACCCCGCTTCGCGGACCCCCAAGTCAGTCTCTGGACCGCCACGGACGAGGAGGCCCGCACCCTCTGGCAAGCGGGTTTCACACCACTCGGCTGGCTCTACTGGCGTCACCTAGACGAACTCTGGACCACCCTGCCCCGTACCGGCAAGCCGAGCATGCAGGAGGAGATCGACGCGTTCATGAACCTATTGCTGTTCCCCTCGGTCAGCAGGGGCATCCCCTCCAAGAGCGAGTTCGCCATAGACTCCAACTGGCCGTATGACGCATCGATTCCCGAAGGCACAGGCGGCTACCAGCATCCATCCAACTACATGAAGCACTCCGCCCTGATCTACGACTACGTGGCGCAGATCCACGGCGAATGGCCCATCAACCGCGTCAACAGCAAGACCCGAAAAGGCTGGACCCATCACTCGCTCAGACACTACGCGGCCTCGAGCAGAATCCAAGCAGGGGTGCCGTTGCCCATCGTCGCGCGGGAACTCGGCCACAAGGACGCCGCCTTCACGCTCCAGCGCTACGGCCACATGATGGCCGACGCCATCCCCGAAACGGGCTTCGACTACTAGCAAGACGAGAGTCGGGGCGCTAAGTCGGGGGGGGGTAGCGTTTTTGAGGAGCAAGAGACCCGCTTCGTCTCTTGCGGTGAAGAATCTCCAGGAGAAGGGAATGTCATGAGACGTTTCGGTAAGGCCGTGGCCGCGTTGGCCGTGGCCGCGGGCACACTGTTCGGCGGGGTCGCCACCGCGAACGCAGCGGATGTCACGTATGAGTACAATCCGATCACGTTGTCCAACGTGAGGGTGTCGGATGTGGGCGCACATACGGCGAACGTGTCGTTCGACTATTCAATCGATCCAGCGCAGATGAGTCAGATCAAGGATGTGTGCTTCAGCATTGAGGTGCAGCGCATCACTGACATCACGCCGGTGGAGAAGGCGTGGACGGATAAAGATCATGTTTGGGGCGCTCCCCTCTATAGCATTGATTGCAGCACGGGCGGCGTTTCCGATGATGAGCTGACCGCCGGCTCATATGACGCGATTTACGGTGTCCACAACGATAAGGAATACAAAGGCGTCTACCGCAGTGATCCCATTCCTGATAAGCCCGGTTGGACTAACAATTGGGAGGACATGAACGCGACGTTCGCCAAGGCGTCCGGTCAATGGTTCCATAGGTACAACAAGGATGCATGGAATGGTCAAGCCTCCGGCAGTCTTGATTTCCCGTTGATCGGTCTGGCCCCCGGCACCGCATACACGAACAACGCGAAGCAATCTATTGAAGGGTTCGAAGTGCCCTTCCAAGATGCCGTTCAAGAAGAGTCGAACAACCTGCTGTATGAGGACGTGCAAGCGAAGACCCCGGTGGATATTCGGCAGGTCGTGTTGTACGCGCAGCCCATCTACAAGGATCCCAACACCAAAGTGCTAGGCAACACGGTGGTTGTAGCACCAGATCTGATGAATATTGTCGGTACGAACTCTGCATTGAAGTTTGTCCCCGATTTCACGACGAAGGCCGAGCCTACGGCCACGCCGGCGGAGGTGCTGCCCTCAAAGACCGACGCGAAGCTGGAGATCGCCGATAGCAAGGTTGAGCCAGGTAAGACCGCCCGCGTGTACGTCGACAATCTGAAGGCCGAGGCGAAGGGCAAGGCGGACGCGAACAGCCTGTTCTGGTACGCGTACATCTATTCCGAGCCGCAGGCGTTGACCAGCCCCGACGGTGCCCCGTTCGTGAGGGTGCAGAAGGAGAAGTCCACCGGCAAGTACTACTTCGACGCGGTGATTCCGGCCGGTCTGCCTGACGGCGAGCACAAGATCAGCGTGCAGGACGAGAACGGTACGGTGCAGGCGTGGACCCCGGTGACCGTTGGCGACGCCCCCGCGCAGACCGTCGACAAGTCCAAGCTGACCGCCGCGGTCGATGCCGCGGGCAAGCTGGCCGAGAAGGACTACACCGCCGACTCGTGGACTCCGTTCGCCAAGGCGCTGGCCGACGCGAAGGCCGTCGCAGCCAAGCAGGACGCCTCGCAGGCCGATGTGGACGCCGCCGTGAAGACGCTGGCGGACGCCCAGGCCGGGTTGAAGAAGGCCGAGACCGTTCCCTCGAAGCCGGTCGAACCGAGCAAGCCGGATAATGGCGGCAACAACAAGCCGTCCAACAACAAGCCGTCCAACAACAAGCCTGCTAATGACAAGCCGGCTGCGGATGACAAGAAATCCGAGTCCAAGAACGACGAGCAGTCCGGTCTGTCCAAGACCGGCGCGTCCGTGATTGGTGTCGCCGGCATGCTGGCTCTGCTGGTCGTGCTGGCCGCCGGTCTCCTCGTGGTGGGCAAGGCCCGCCGCTAAGGTGGGGTGGCTCGGTTTCCGAGAACTGATAGGGGTGGGCATGCTTTGCGGCGTGCCCACCCTTGTCGTATGCGGTCGAGTTTTGCCTATGGTCCCGATGCCTCGAAACCGCGTGCAGGTTCACGGGAACCTGCGATACCTTAGCCGGTCGATGCCGGTAGAAGCCGATCTTGATACGCCCCATCATCTCAAGCGCAGATCGGGCTAAAAATCGGCTACAGGCAATCCTCGCCGTCTGGCTCTTCGTCCCAATCCGGCTGGGCGGAAAGCGTTTCCAAGAAGGCCAGATCCTCGTTCACCTCGGCTTCGGCCCGTGCCACGATGGCGACAAACTCCTCGTTCGACTTGAACTCCTCGTTGGTCGTGATTCGCCGATCAAGGGCGGCCCTGACCTGTGGCTCCACGTCTTGGTACTGCCGTTCGAGCGGCTTGTTGCTGATGATCCACACGGTGGTCCATCCGGCCCAAGTGTCATGAAATCGGCACGGCAACTTGCAAGGGTACCGGTCAAGCACGTTCAACAGCAGCTGGAACGGCAGCTGCCCGGCGAACTCGTCCAAAACCAGCGTGGACTGACCCTCGTAGTCGTCGAACGGATGCTGATAGTCCGTGACCCTGAAAATCTCGCTGCGATCGCCGTCCAGAACGCTCCACGTCTTGCCCAGACCAGGCTTGCCCCAAAGATAATGGACCGTCACGTCCCTGTCTTCCTGCGAGAAACGGGCAGCCTGCCGGGCTCCCACCATCTTTTCAAGCCACGGCATCACACGAGACGCCTTCACGCTCAGTTCGGGGTCGTTCAGTACGTCGTTCACCGAGGCGCCCTTCGCCACGGCATCGCGCAACTCCTCCAGATCGGTTCGCTTGCCCTGCCGTTCGTGCGTGTCGAAATCGCCGTGGATGAACGGCCCGGCCTGACGCGTCTCTTTCTTCGAGACGTAGGTCACGCAGGAGGCCACCGAGTAGCGTCTTGGCTCGATGTAGTTCACGTGGATGCCGTGCTTCTTCTCAAGCCGCGTCCGTACCGTCGAGAGCCTGAGCCGGCTCGTCGCCTGCATAAACAGCTGGTAGTGCCGGTAGCCGGTACGGCCGCCTTCCTCCTGCTGTCCCATCCAGCTCCAGTCTTCGAACGCCTCGACCAGATCGGCCTCCGTGATCTCCCTGCCGTTCTGCTCCGCCGAGACCGTGAGCATCCAGTCCGTCGCGGACGGGTTGCTGTTCCCGTTCCAGCTCTTCATCGTCTTGGCCTGATCGCCTTCGTCCAGCCGCTTCCGATCGGCGGCCGTCATCTCCCCATACGCCATTTGTCCTCCCGGCACTCGAAGTTGCTCTTCCCAGCACGTTAGCACGCAAAGTGACCCATTCACCTTGCGTGCTGCAAGAATCGCGTGATTTCAACGTTTTCCGCACTTTTCGTAAAAATCCCAGCACGCATTTCCAACCGACTTTGCGTGCGGCCTAAATCGCGGGATTCCAACGTTTTGACGTGCTTCTCCCGCTCTGCACGGTAGGTGGGTGTAAGTAAGTGGGCCTGACGGCCCACCGGACCGCTTCGCGGTCCGCACCCACCTACCGTGCCGCATGGCAGCGCCCCGCTCGCCAGCTAGGCCTTCGGCACCGCCTCGCAGGCACCGCCTCGGCTCGCGCCTCGGCTTCGGCAGTCACGTAGGCACACAGCCACCGGCTCGGCTGCCGTGCCGCTGAAGCGTCACGGACCTTGCGGCGTCCAGCACGCCTATCGCGCCCAGTCTCGCCAGTCACAGCCTCGCGCGCCTGCTCCCGCGCCGGGCCACCGGCCGCTACAGCACTTCCACGCTTCAGTGGTAGCTCTCCAGCGGCCACGCCACAAAGCTCATCGTTTCGCCTCCTCATCGACCCACTGGGGGCGCTATGCAGCAGGCGCCCCCAGACCCCCCCCGCTGCCGCCGTTCGGCGGATTCATCATCCCCATCACACCCGGTAGCTCGGCCTGGCATTGAATTCACAAGCTCGGGAGCCAACCCAGTGCAATCCACTTCGAGCTCACTCAGCGAATCGATCAATCGACCGGTCAACATAATGCCCAGCATCCTCGGGCTCACGCCCGCCCAGCGGGCCGCCGCAGCGAGCGTCATCGTCTTTATCACTCGTCATCGCCTCCAGCAAAACAGGCGGGAGACCCCACGCGCCGAAGACCTCCCGCCATCGATCCATCTCGTTATCGCTCATCGTCTAAATCCGGCAGCGGCAGCCCGTCGCTCAAGCTCGGCTCGGAATCCCGCAGCATCTGCCGCCCCTGCTCCTTGTAGGCTTGCACTTTCAGGTGAGCCGCTTTCTCGAGGTTCTTGCAAATCCGCGCCGTCTCCGCCGCATCCGCTTTCCGCTGCGTCACATTGAAGGTGTGGATGAGTCCCGTCAGAACCCGCGAGACCGTCTTGTCGTGCGCCGCGCACCACGTCCTGAGCGCCGTCAGCTCCTCCCTCGGAATCCGTGCGTTCAAGCGACCTATCTTCTTTTCCATTCAGTTTCACCACCGTGTAACGAGGCCCGAAGGGCCACCAGCAGCCGTCTAAGGCCGCCAGCAGCCACAACGCCACCGCCGTTCCAGCCATCTGCAAGACAAAGAACAGCAGCAAAAACAGCCGACCCGACATTATTACTTCTCCGCGAGGCCATCAGCCACAATGCTCCAGCCCAGACGATCAGCGCTGGTCACGTAAGGCGTGACCGTCACCTGACCTGCCAGCTTCAGATCGAAAGTGCGCCCGATCTTGGCCTGCGGCTTGCTCTTGATTTTCAGGCTCACGGCGTCCATCTCACGGCCCGATTCACGGTCGAGGGCCGTCACCCTCACCCTAAAGACCGGTCTGCCGTCCATGAGCTTCAGCTCGTCGGAGTCGCGGGAGACCTTCATCGGCTCCATCGATGTCGGGTCGAGATCCTGCAGCATAGCGAACTCGAACAGACCTGCAACCTGTTCGGCACTCATCTTGATCTTCATCTTTTTTTACCTGCCTTCGCCGCGTGGCGGCCGCCTTCGGTGGCCTGCATTCCGCGCAACTCACGGGTTGGATATCGGCGCAGGGCACAGCAAAACCGGCGAAGATCGGCAAAGAACAAGAAAATGTGACGAAAGTCACACTTTTATAATCCCGGAATGGCGGAAGATGCGGGAAACATTGAGATTCCGCCGTTTGTGAGGCTTCTACAACACCGCATATGGCAAGGTTACACAGACTTACACAAAAACGCCGATTGTTACACAGAACCTTACACAAACTATCATTACACACTCGTTTTGTGTAAGATTCAAGCCTTCATCGGGTCCTTCTGGAGAACAAGGAAGACCAATGCCAAAACCAGCAGAACGCCAATCGAGAGAACGCCTAGCGAGGGGTTGCAGGTGATGCTCGTCACGGTCGCGACCATGAACGAACCAAGGATAGATGCACTTTTGCCGAAAATGTCGTAGAAGCCGTAGTGCTCGTTGGCGTGGTCCTTGGGGATGATCTTGCCGTAATACGAGCGGCTCAGCGCTTGGATGCCGCCCTGGAACATGCCGACGAGGATCGCCAGGATCCAGAACTGCGCGGCCGACACGAGGAAGAACGCGGCGAAGAACACGATGCACATGTAGGCCACGACCGCCGCCACGATCATCGCCTTGCAGCCGAACCGCCCGGCCATCCGCCCGTACAGGATCGCGCATGGGAACGCCACGAACTGCGTGACCAGCAGCGCCACCACCAGCTGAGTCGAGTCGATGCCCAGCTCGGCGCCGTACGAGGTGCTCATCGAGATCACCGTGTTCACCGCATCGATGTAGAAGAAGAACGCGAGCATGAACATCCACAGCGGCTTGTTCCTCACTATCTTGCGGAAGGTGCTGCCAAGCTCGCGGAAGGTGCCGCGCACGGCCGTTCCCAGCTGGTCGCGTGTGGCGCGGTAATGCTCCTGACGGTAGCTGGAGATCAGCGGGATCGTGAACGCGACCCACCAAACGGCGGTGATGATGAACGATGCGCGGGTGCAGCCGGTCGTCGTCCAGCCGAATGGCAGCGCCGGGCCGCCGAAGATCAACGCGATGCACACGATGAACGGCACGGTCGAGCCGATGTAGCCCCAGCCATAGCCGTGCGAGGAGACCTTGTCCATGCGTTCATTCGGCGTGGTGTCGATCAGCATCGAATCGTAGAACGTGAGCGAGCCGTTGAGTCCGATCGTCGCGAGGATATACACGACCAGGAACGGCAGCCACGTCAGTGGAAGCGCCATCGCGCAGCACGTGACGACGCCGGTGCCGAAGAAGCCGAGGAAGAACTTGATTTTCATGCCCTGCACGTCGGCAATCGAGCCGAGCAGCGGCATGAGCAGCGCGATGACCAGCGATGCGATGGTCTGCGCGTAGCCCCAGGCCGACACGATGTTGCCGTCCGCGGGCATCAGCGATTTCGCGTAGATCGGAATCACCGCGGTGGACAGCAGCACGAACGCGGAGTTGCCCACGTCGTAGATGATCCATTTCTTCTCGCGCGGGGTGAGTTTCGCGGTGGCGGTGAGGGCCGGATCTGTGCCGGCCGCTGTACTGTCTGCCGGGCCATCGGCGGGTTTGGCTGCGATGCTGTCGTTCATGGGGACTCCTGACGTCGTGTTCATATATATCGTAAAGTGCCGTTTCCGGCATGCCAAGTTTCCATATGAATTGCGGGTGAATTGTTGCGGGCCGGCGGGGGCGGACGGGTTGGACGGGTCGGGCGCGTGCCTGGCCGCATGTTCCACGTCGTCCGGTCATTCCTCGGCGCCGCTACAATCGAGTCAGGATCATGCAATGGGTGACGGGCCCCGTCTGCGTAGGCCATGATTCCGACGGGAGAAAGGTGCGACGATGGTCCAAGTGGCGTTGACGGCCGCGGCCGTGACGTACGCGGCGATGACGGGCGCGCAATGGGCCGCGTCGATCGTGGCGATCGTCATCGGCTCGGCGTTCATTATCTGGTACACCTATTATGCGCGGCGCAAGCCCGATCCCATCGAAGAGGCGCGGCGGGCGGATATGTTCGCTCGCGGTTGGACGCCGCTGGACGAGGACGTGCACTTCCCTCCGGCGTTGTTCGCCAGGATTTCCAAGCTGAGGACGGTCGGTAGCGAAATACCGCATACGACATGGGGCAAGGACGGCTGGATCACGTTCAACTATGACGTGATGCAGTTCATATCGGACGCGAACCCCAGCTATGCCACCGATATCGTGTTCCTGGTATGCCCGTACACGGTGCCACGAGGCCCACTCATGTGGGCGACCATCTATCAGGGCCGCAAGATGTTTCAGCGCACCAGCGAGCAGGGTGGCGCGCCTGCCGATGTGATTGAACTGTTGAAGATGAGCCCGTACAGGCCGAATCTGATCGTGATGGATGGGCGGATCTACATATGGTTGCGGGTGAATTACATGCCGTTGCCGCAGCGTTTCCTGAATTGTCCGCTGGAAAGCAATCTGATTCCGTTGACGAAGGAACTGCATCGCAGGCTCTCCCGCGATATGGGGATTGTCGGCCAGACGCCGTGGGGTGGCCGCGCCTAAGCGGTCATCGGTACGGTGATTGGTCCAATAGCGTCCATAAGTGCGCGCACATAGGGACGCAAAACACCCGATTTGCGTCCCTATGTGCGCAGAGTCGTCCGTTCGGCGCGCACTTAAGGACGCAAACGGAACGACAGCGTTGCGCGACAATCCATATCGGCCGGGCGACGCTGCGGGGAATGGCTACTTCGCGGCCTCGGCCGTAGTCTCGTCTTCCTCGATTTTGGCGATGACCTCGTCATAGCAGGGGCAGTCCGGAACGCCGTTGATGGAACGCTGAATGCCCAGCGAAGCGGCCGCGTTGGCGATCTTCACCGCATCGACAAGCGACCAGCCGCGGGCGATCAGCGCGCACATGGCACCGGTGTGGCACGAGCCCGCCGAACGGGTGTGCGTCGCCTTCGTCGGATACCCCTCCACATGGATGACTTCGCCGCCCGGCGTGCGCACCCACGCGCCGCGCGACCCCGCACGAACCACCAGCGGCGCGCGCAGCGTGGCGCCGAGGCTGTTGCACAGCGCCTTCATCGAGTCGTCGAACCCGCCGCCGACGGTCATCGACAGGGAATCGTCCACGAACACGCCAAGCCGGTCGGCGAGCGTGCGGGCCTCCTGACGGTTGCAGGACCAGATGGGCCGCACCAGCACCAGATCCTCCAGCAGGTGGTCGCTGACCATGTGCAGCGTGTTGGTCGGATTGAGCACGATGCTGTAGTCGCGCGTCGTCGGGTCCGAAGCGGTGCGATGCAGGAAGGCGTCGATGCCTGACGCGCTGTGATCCATCAGCGTGTTGGCGCTGATGTGCACCACATCGCCCTCGCCGGGCTCCACGCAGTCGAACGTGTTCTCGTTGCCTTGCGATTCGGCACCATACGTGGCGACGAACGTCTTGCGCTCGCCGTCGTTGAGCACCAGACGGAAACCGGAATCGGCGTCGATGCGGTCCTGGCCGATGTGCTCGATGCCGTTGTCGTTGAAAGCCTTGCGGATCAGTGACGCCCACGGCCCGTTGCCGATGACGCCTGCGTGCTTGGTCGCCGCCCCAATCCGGCTGGCCGCCTGCATGACGCGGAAGCTGCCGCCCACCGACGGCATGGTATGGTTCGCGACGGCGAATCCGCCCGGTTGGGGAATCGCGTCGATGTCCATCATGATGTCGACCCACACCTGTCCCAACGAGATCACTGTGGGGGAGGGCACGTCGTTTTTGCGTGAAAGCAGGCCATTAAGTGAATTGAGCATCATTCCTCCTTGACGATTGCCGCGTTGCATGTATCGTATGCCATACAGTAACCGTTTTACCGTGATTTTATGAAGAGTTGCTGGATGCGGCAATAGTCAAGACGGGTGATATTGTGTGGATGTGTAGGTGAAAGCCGCAATGATACACGCTTGATTTGCATTTGTTTGTATTTGGCGCTATTATTGTGAAATTGTGTGTTCAAGCATCCGTGCTGGAACACGGAAGACTTGAACATCAAGGTTATTAAGGGAGTCCATCATGGCAGCTCGTTGTGCAGTGTGCGGCAAGGGTCCGCAGGTCGGATACACCGTTTCTCACTCGCATATCCGCAACAAGCGCACCTTCCGCCCGAACCTGCAGCCGGTTCGTACCACCGTTGACGGCCAGAACGTTCGCGTCCGCGTGTGCGTCAAGTGCCTCAAGGCCGGCAAGGTTCAGCGTGTGGTTGCGTGACATCGCGCGATAACGCTTCACTGAGGTCCCGGAAGTCGCAAGACTCCGGGGCCTCTTTATATCCGCTGGCGGAGGGGACAATGAGATGCCGTCCCGCCGGCACACCACAATAGGGACGTATGAGCATCACGTTGAACACCACCATGTCGTCGATCATGACGAACAAGCGGCGTGTCGGCGCGCTCAAAAGCCTTGGCGTCGTGACGGTGGGCGATGCGTTGACCTACTATCCGTTCCGCGTCGCCGATCCGGTGCCCCTGCGGGCACTGCGTGAGGCCCGTATCGGCGAGAGGATGGCGTTCTCCGCGTCGGTGCGCGGCATGCGGGTCGTGCCGATGAACGTTCGGCGGGGCTACCGGCTCGAGGCCGTGGTGGATGACGGGGATTTCGCGGTTTCCCGGCATGTCGCGGGGGCCGCCGCCCGTTTGGTGTTCTTCTCGTACAAGAAGCAGTATGTCGATTGGCTGAGCATGCGGCTGCGTTCCGGCGCGATTGTGGTGATCGCCGGCGAGCCGAGCGAGTTCAACGGCCAACTGCAGTTCACCCATCCCGAAATAATGACGGTCGCTCCCGGCTCCGGTCCGGCTGATGGCGAATACTCCGGTGTCGTGCAGATGAGCGCTCTGAAATACGACGCTGACACCGTCGAAGCGGGCCTGCGTCGCATCAGCAGACCCCGACCGGTGTATCACGCGTCGTCTCGTATCTCCAGCGAACACATTCATGAGTCGATAGTGCAATGCATCGAGTTGCTGGCCGGAACCGGGCAGGATCTCCCGGGCGATGCGGCAACGGAAGCCTCGCAAACAATGAAACCGATGGAAGACGGCGGCATCAGCGGCGCCGGAACCGCTCCAGCGGGTGCCGAGTCTCGGTCAGGAAACGCCGTGGCCGTCGGCCTGGCCCGCGCGATCCCGGACGTCCTGCCCGAATCGGTGCGCGAATCGAATCATCTGCTGCATCGCGCGGAAGCGTTCCTGGCCATCCATGACCCGCTCAGCACCGCGGATTTCAAACGGGCCATCGGCACGATGCGCTACGAGGAGGCGTTCGTCTCGCAGACGGCGCTGCTCCAGTCGCGTAGCAATGTCCGCAAGGATGTGACCCTGCCTTGTGCGGGCGTGGCGCTGCGTGACCGGTTCATCGAATCACTGCCGTTCCCGCTGACCGGCGGCCAGCGGGAGGTCATCGATGATATCGGCGTGGACATGGCCCGCGAATATCCGATGCAGCGCCTGCTGCAGGGCGAGGTCGGTTCCGGCAAGACCGTGGTCGCGGTCGCGGCCATGCTGCAGGCGGCGGGTTCCGGCCATCAGGCGGTGCTTGTCGTGCCCACTCAGGTGCTCGCCGAGCAGCATCATGCGACCATCAGCGCCATGCTCTCCGCGATTGACGGCGTCGAGACGGGCGATGACCCGGGAATCACACAGAATAATGCGCGCTCTGGCGTCGCTCCGACCGCGGCCGGACCGGCGGCCGTGAAACATCCCGTGAAACACAGTGGGGCACGCAGCGGGAAACAAGACGGCGCGGCGCACGCGCAGTCGGACGCGAACACACGGCACGTGCCGGTCATCCTGCTGACCGGCGGCATGAAACTGGCCGCCCGCCGCCGTGCTCTCGCGCTCGCGGCCAGCGGCGACCCGTGCATCATCGTCGCCACGCACGCCGCGTTCTCCAAGACGTTCCAGGCCCCGAACCTCGCGCTCGTCGTCATCGACGAGCAACACCGGTTCGGCGTGGAGCAGCGCGAATCCCTGCGCACCAAAAACGATGTCGTGCCGCACCTGCTGGTCATGACCGCGACGCCGATCCCGCGTACGGCGGCGATGACCTGGTTCGGCGATCTGGACATCTCGTGGCTCACCGAGCTGCCGGGCGGGCGCAAGCCCATCCGCACGTTCATCGTGCCTGAAGACGACGGCCGCATGATGGGCTCCATGTTCGCCCACATCCGCGGCCGCATCGACGCGGGGGAGCGGGCGTATGTCGTCTGCCCGCGTATCGATGCCGACGATGAATCGGACGGCGATGACGATACAAGTGGGGCATCGCAGATCGGCGTGTACGACGATTCCGACGCCAACAGGCGCGAATCCGCCACCGCGGCCGCCAGCGCGCCATCGCAGGAGGATGGTGACGGTGCTCCGTCACGGCCACCGCTGCATTCCGTGGCCGAGATCGAGCGCAGGCTGTCATCGCTGCCGCAGTTCCGTGGCGTCCGTTTCGCGACGCTGACCGGCCGCGACGATGACGCGACCAAGCAGCAGGTCATGGCCGATTTCGCGGATGGGGCCACGCCGGTTCTGGTGGCGACAACGGTCATCGAAGTGGGCGTGGACGTGCCGCAGGCCAGCTGCATCGTGATCTTCGACGCTGACCGGTACGGGCTTTCGCAGCTGCACCAGCTGCGCGGGCGCGTGGGGCGCGGCGGCACGGATTCATGGGCGTTCCTGATTTCGCGGGCTGAGGACGGCAGTCCCGCGCAGCAGCGGCTGCAGGTCATCCAGGGCACGCTCGACGGCGCCCAGATCGCGCAGGCCGATCTGGAGTTCCGCGGCGCCGGAGACGTGCTCGGCGACGCGCAGTCGGGCGGCAAGTCCGGTCTGAAACTGCTGCGCGTGGTCAAGGACGCCAAGATCATCGCCGACGCGCGCGAACGTGCGGGGCGGTTGCTCGCCGATGACCCCGATCTGTCGGGCGAGGTCGAGCTTGCCGGCGCGGTGCTTGATTTCACCCGCGGCAACGAGACGTTCCTGACCAGCAGCTGACGCGCGACGGGCGATATGCGCCGCAGATAGGGTCGTCGGACACGAGCCCCGGCCCCGCCATCCGCGATCGAACAATGTGGCGCTTGAACGCAGCATAGATTTTTCATATGGGAACGGCGTCCTCATCGCCGGCATGATGTGGTTCAGTTGTCATGAAGGTTTCGGCCGGGGAGGGGCATCATGGCATCATCACGTTCACTGCACACGGTTCATCTGGCCGCTTTCGGCGCGGGCAATGTCGTCGGTCTGGGGGTCATGTCGATGGCCGGCATCGGCATCGGCATCACGGGCACCGGATTGTGGCTCGCCGCGCTGGTCGGTGGCCTGGGAGGCGCGTTCGTGCTGGTGCCGCAGCTGCTGGCCAGCTCGTCCGGCGATTACCCGGGCGGCCAGTACCAGCAGGTCGGCACGCTGCTGCCGCCCGTGTTCGGCGGCATCGTCGCCTATATCCTGTGTTTTCTGGTGTTCGACATCTCCGCGTACGCGCTGTCCGCGGCGCAGCTGCTCGGCCTGCCCACTCTGCCGACACGCCTGACCGCGGCGTTGGTCGTCGCACTGTTCCTCGGCGTGCACATGCTGGGTGCCCGCATCGCCGCCATCGCCCAACTGGTGATGGCCGTGCTGCTCGCGGCGGCGTTGGGCACGTACGTTGCGGTGACAATGCCGCACGTGCGGCTCGCGAATCTCGCGCATTACACGTTTCTCGGCTCGCCTCTGGCGTTTCTGTTCGCATGCGTGTACATGACGTTCATGATGAACGGGGTGGCCGGCGTGGCGAACTATGCCGCGGTCGCGGACCGTCCGCGGGTGACGGTGCCCCGCGCGATGCGCGTCTCGCTGTTGCTGGTCGTCGTGACGTATGCGCTGATCTGTGTGGCCGATGCCGGCGCCTTGCCGATAGCCCAGGTCGCGAACCAGGATCTCGCCGTCAGCCTGTCCGCATTCGTCCCGGCTCCGGTGACGGTCGCGTTCGTGGTGGGCGGCTCCGCGTTCGCCCTGCTCACCACGCTCAATGCCGCGGTCGGCTGCGTGGCGTATCCGGTCGCCTCGGCCTGCGCGGACGGATGGTTGCCGCGCGAACTGGGAGAGCGTTCCGCTCGGACCGGCGCTCCCGTGCGCCTGCTTTCGGTGGGCATGATCGCCGCGGAGTGCCCGCTGATCGCCGGGAATTCCGCGAAAACCGTGTCGTCGAGCGTCACGATTCTGATAATCGTGGTGCAGGCGATGGTCGCCGTCGCCGCATTGCGCCTGATACTGCGCGACGGCTCATCGCTCTGCGCATTCCGCTCGCTGCCGTTGCTCGGCCGCGTGCCGCAATCCGGGCTTGCGGCGTTGTGCATCGTCGCGCTGCTCGTCGACCTGCTGCTGATCGCATGGCTGCTGTACACGATGAACCGTCTGCTGATTATCGGCAATGTCGTGATATTCGCCATAACGGTTGTCGCCGCTGTCATCGTGAACAAATATAGGGTTGATACGAGGTCATAACAACTATGTATAACCGCGGGTTTGCCAATGCGGCGACGCGGAGCCTACGATGATGTCAACGTTCACGGGAACCCGCGAACAGGCCCGGCCCCGGATGATGGGGCGGCACCCCGGTCAGGTGTCTTATCCGAGCAAGGAATACGTTATGCGTGTCAATGAAGGTGTGAAGGCATCGGCTGTCAGCTCACTGTCGGGCGGACTGCCGATCATGCGCGAGCGGTGAGAGACCGCTCGATAGTCCGTTTCGGATGTTTGCCGGCGCGATCGTGATGATTGTGATTCGCCGTCCGGCATGATTCCTCACACTCCCGGCAGATTACGCCGACGGTTGCCGGATCATTCGCGGCGATGCGGATTCTGCCGCATCGCAGGTTTTCGTATATCGCGATTCGCCGCCACCAAACTGTACCGCCGCGCCGTATCCAAAAACGGCGCGGAAGACAAGAAGAAGGGAATATCCATGTCCACATCATCAGCTCGTCATGAAGCGCCACGCAACGGGCGGCCCGTGAAGCGCCGGCTTATCCGCGTGCTCGCCGGCTCGGCCGTGGTAGGCGCTATGGCGGTCGGCGGCCTGCAATTCGCGCTCGGCGCGGCCTACGCGGCCGGCGACGTGTGCGACCTGTGCTCGACCAACTACAATCCGGTCGCCTGCTGTTCCAGTGGCGGTTCGGCCTACGATTCCAACCCCGGAGGCGGCATCGACGTCTCAGCGCAGAAGGCCGCGTTCGACAGCTACTGCGCGAACTACAAGAAGGAGCACGCCCAGAAGGAGGAGCCGGTGACGCCCGCCCCCGCCACGAAGCCGAGCAACCCGAAGCAATCGGCCCCGGCCCCGGCGAAGCAGTCCTCGGGCTCGCCGGCCACCCAGACGACGAAGCCTTCCACGGGCAACACCACCGCGCAACAGTCGCACCCCGCGCAGTCGACCGGCACACAGTCCGGCCAGAGCACGACGGGCAGCACAGCCGGGATCACAGGCGACACGGCCGCGAACACGAACGCCGATGCCACCGCCGCTCAGACCTCGAAGGACGCGGCCTCCCAGAAGAACAGCGATGACAACACCGCCGACACCGCTGGCGGCGAGACCACCACGACCGAATCCGGCATCACCGACAGCGGCACTGACACGGCGGAAACCACCACGCAGGCCTCTCCGGTCACCGATCGGGCCGAAACCACCAGCCCGGTGGTGCGCATCGTCGCCGGCGTGGTCATCGCGCTCGCCGTCATCGGCACGCTGGGCGCCGCGCTGATTGTGCGCAACAAGCGCCGCGCTCCCGCGCTCGCCGGAGCGAACGGCGGCCGGTCCGACGACGGATTCGACATCGCAGACGGCGCGACGCCAGCCCCCGCGACGACGGCGAATGCCATTGCCGCAACCGAAGCCCGTGCCGACGCGAGTGCGCCGACCGAAGTGCTGCAGCCCATCGCATCGCCGGCGAACGGGCCATCCGCCGGGCCATCGGCGAGTCTCAACGTGGCCGACAGCGGCGGCGCTCCTACCGCACGGTACGACTTCAACCTCGTCGACGGACCATCGTCCCGCTGAGCCATCAGCGCAGCAGTACCAACGCAATTCGATACGGAAGAAATACAGAAGGGAACCACAACAATGTCCAACACCAACCACAGCCTCACGAGAGGCTCCATCGCCGCTAAAGCCGCGGCGCTGCTCACCGCGGCGGCGCTCGGTCTCACCGGATTCGCGCTGACGAGCGGGAACGCCGCGTCCGCCGCCGAAACCACGCCCACGGCGGCAACAGCCGCACAATCCCAGGAAGACACGCCATTCGACTACTACGCGGGCATCCCCGACCTGCCTTCGGATCACGTGTTCGAAAACATCACGCTAGAACGTCTCGAAGACATCCTGCGCTACGGCAAAGGCAACTTCGTGATACTCATCGGCGGCACGTGGGACTCCGCGACGACGGCCGCACTGCCCGCCATCAACACCGCCGCCAAGGCGCAGGGCATCGAGAAGATCTACAATTTCGACCCGCACCTCGACAACGCCGGAGCCGACACGCTCGTCAACATCAACGACAAGAACAACGCGGTCGACGCATTCGCCAAGCGGTTCCAGCAGACCATCGACGAATTCGGCCTGACCGACCTGCAAAGCAAGAACACAGCAAACGTCGTCGACCTGCCGACCCTGTTCACCTACAACAAGGACAACGCCGGCGATAAGGTGCTCGCATCCACCGCGAACGTTGCCGACAGCGCCGAGCTGACCCGCGTGCTGGGCACCGCGAAGAACGCCGCGACCCGCACCAACGGCCAGTTCTACACCAACTACTACCTGAACAACGTCTCGGCCGGCGCGGCCAGCGTGTTCAAGCAGGGCGAGGACAAGGACTTCTCGCTCATATCGGTGACGTACGGCGAACTGGAGAAGCTGCTGCAGTCGCCAGGCAACCATTACATCTTCTTCGGCGCGACCTGGTGCGGCAACACATACGCCACGATCCGCTACGTGAACCAGGAAGCCCGCAAATACGGCATCAAGCACGTGTACACGTTCGACACGATCCTCGACAGCACGTCCGGCAAAGGCTCGCCGTTCCACATCCGCGACAACTACAACAACGGCAGCCACCCGCTGTCGGACCTGTACACGCATCTCGTGAACACGTACCTGCCGAACCTCGTGACCGAGGACGGCAGCCACGGCGTCGTCGATTCCAAGGGCGTCGGCGCGACCCGCCTGCAGGTGCCGCTGCTGCTGCACTACAACAAGAACAACGCCGCCCAGCTGCCCGGAACCGACCAGCCGGCCGGCCCCGTGACCGATGAGGTCGTGGACTACCACGGCAAGACCGCGAACGTCGACACCAAGCCGCAGCCCACGGCGAGGGAATACATGCTCAACTGGTACGGCACCACGTACGACGACAAGGCGATCATCCAAGGCGGATTCTCCATCACCGGCGACGACCTGAGCGCGGCGAAGAACTACGGGCGCAAGGTCAACAACGACCGTGACGCATACATCGCCCAGACCGACCACTTCTACTCCCTGCTCAACCTGCGCGGCGAAATCGCACAAGCCAAGACGGTGAGCCTGGACGGTTACTCCGCCGACCGGGTCGCCGCATTCAAGAAGACGCTCGCCGCGGCCGAAAAGACCGTGTCCGACAAGAAGGCGACCATCAGCGTGACCGACACCGCCACGAAGAACATCGCCAATGCGGTCACGGCGCTCGCCGGAGGCAACAACGGCGGCAGCGGTAACGGTAATGGCAGCGGTAGCGGCGACACGGGTAACAATCCGGTCGCAGGCAACACCGACAACGCTGGCGGCAACGATAGCACGGCCGGCAACAAGCCGTCCCGCAAAATCGTCGTCGCCGGCAACGAGCCGCTCTCCCGCACCGGTGCCGAAGCCACGGTCATCGCATCCGTCGCGCTCAGCCTCGCGCTGACCGCCGCCGGGGCGCTGGCGCTGAGCCGCAACCGTGGCGACGCCGCGGCGGCACAGGCTCTCTCCGACTCGACCCGCCCGGCCTCGGCGAGGTGAGCTGACTGATGGGAGCGCTATCCAACATCGATCCCACCGCAGTGGCGGTCTGGGCGTCGGCCGTGGTGCTGTTCGCCCTGATCGCCGTGCTGCGCGCGGTCTTCAAACTCAACTTCAGCCTGCTGACGGTGCTCGCGCTTGGGCTGGGCATCGCCCTGAGCCTCGTGTTCGACGGGCAGGTCGACTCGCTCAACCTGCTGGGCAACATCTATATCAACCTGATCACCGCGCTGGTCGCGCCGCTGATCTTCGTGTCGATCATCTCCAGCATCACCTACGTCGGCAGTCTGAAAAAGCTGCGCAGCATCGGATTGCGGTCGGTCGGCTGGCTGCTGCTCACCAATCTGATCGCCATCGTGATGACGCTGGGTGTGGCCATCCCGCTGCACATCGGCTCGGGCGTCAAACTCGTCGACGACGAGTCGACCGCCGGTTTCCTCACCTCGCAGACAGCGCCGCTCGACCAGGTCATACTCAACTTCTTCCCGAAGAACATTGTCGGAGACCTGTCCGGCAACCGTGTGGTGCCCATCATCATCACGGCCACCGTGCTGGCCATCGCCATCGTGTCGGTCGGTCGGCAGAAGGACGTGAGCATCGTCAAGCGGTTCTTCGAGCAGACCAAGGACGTGATCTACAAGGCCGTCGGCTACGTGGTCGAGCTCACCCCGTACGCGGTGGTGGTGCTGGGAGCGACCTCGACGGCCGCGACCACATCCAAGGCGGACGCGCTGCTCGCGCTGCTGAGCATTCTCGTGCTGGGCTTCGTGCTCAACATCATCCAGGCGTTCGTCGTCAACGGGCTGCTGCTGAAATTCGTGGCGCACGTGCCGCCTTTGACGTTCTTCAAGGCCGTGCTGCCGGCGCAGACCACGGCGTTCGCCACGCAGTCCAGCGTGGCGACGCTGCCGCTGAGCATACGGCAGCTCGGCACGGTCGGTGTCGGCGCGGACGTGGCGAACTTCACCACCCCGATCGGGACGACCATCGGCATGCCGGGATGCGCTGGTGTGTGGCCGATGCTGTCGGCCGTGTTCACCATCAACGCGCTCGGACTGGGGTATTCGCCGGTGAGCTATGTGGCGCTCGCGGTGATCGGACTGCTGTCGTCGATCGGTACCGCGGGCGTGCCGGGCACTGCGATCGTGACCGCGACGACCGTGTTCACCGCGGTTGGTCTTCCGGTGCAGCTTCTGGTGCCGCTGGTGCCGGTCAGCAACATCGTCGGCATGCCGAGCACGATGGCGAACGTGTCCGCTGCGGTCACATGCGCGGCGATCGTATCGCGGCAGACCGGGGAGTTCGACGAGGGCGTGCTGGATTCGGCTCGTGCCGGGCGGCATCGCCATCGCGCGTCCGTCGTCGCCTCGCCCGTCGCGGCTGGAGTCGGTGCGGCCCATAAGCCGGTGCAGCCGGGATTCGCGGTGACGCCTGGATTGTCATTGACGTTGCATCAGTCGACGCTGCGCGTGCAGGCCGACGACGCTCCGGTGCCCGTTGGCGCGTGCGGCATCTCCGCCCACGCCGCCACGGCAAAAGCCGCATAGGCTGGCGAGAGTGGGCTGGCTGCCCCCCCAGTCTCGCTACGCTCGTTTGCCCCCGCTGGCGGGGGCTGTCGCGTAGCGACTGGGGGTGGTCGAAGGTATGTCCAGATGAAAAAAAGCGACCCGCAAACGGTCAAATTACGCGGGTCGCCGTGAGTATCCGAGCAAGGGTACCCGCAAAGCATCATAGCATATGAGGCAGGTGGGCAAGCTGAGTCGCGTATCGGAGCCGTCTGATATATGGCACGTACAACCATGCAGGGCCGGTGGTGCGGTTGCGGTCGTTTCGCCGGTGCGGCCATAATGGTGTCATGCATGTGATTTCAGGACGATTCAAGGGCATCTCGTTGACCACGCCGAAAACCGGAACCCGGCCGACCACCGACCGGACCAAAGAGGCGATATTCTCGCATCTGGATTCATGGCAAGTGTTGGACGACGCCCGCGTATTGGATCTGTTCGCCGGGACCGGGGCGCTGGGCATCGAGGCGTTGAGCCGCGGCGCGAGGGAGCTGGTGGCGGTAGAGTCCTCCGCTCCGGCGGCGGCGCTGATCGCCAAGACGTTGACCGCGCTGCAGCGGAACCGTTCGTGGGAGCGCGGCATGACGGCCCGGGTCATCAGGGCCAGGGCCGAGAAGTACGTCGCTTCGGGTGCCGCGCGCTCGGCCTCGAACGCCGATGCTGCTGGCGGCTCCGCGAAGTCGGCGGCGTTCGATGTGATCTTCATCGACCCGCCGTACGCGTTCGCCACCGAGGACTGCAACCAGTTGCTCTCGGACATGGTCGCCCATGGAATCGCCGACGGGAATACGACGATCGTGTTGGAGCGATCCGCGCGTTCCGACGAGCCCGTGCCGCCCGAGGGATGGATCCTCGCCGAGCATCGCGATTACGGCGAGACCGCGGTGTGGTATATCGAGTCCGCGCTTGAGATGTCGGAGGCCTCGGAGACCTCGGGTGCGACGGATGAGTGAGCGGCCGAGGCGAGTGTAGCCCGTTGCTGCGAGCCCGAAGCGGCCTCGGCCCAATCGCCGCCGTGCCGAATGTGACCTAGCTAATACTCTCTGACAGAGAACATCGGCATGTGGGTCGCATGGCGCGCGTATCGTTAATCATGGAATAGCTCGAATCGAGGTATTGAATCGGGCTATTAGAAGACGGTGAAACAACAAACGCAATGCCATCGCGAAAGGATGCCATCATGTCGAACTTCATCGAGGAACTCAAGGCCCGTCGCTCGCAGTACGCGCTGACCTCCGAATCCCCGGTCAGCGATCAGGAGATCGTCAAGACCGTCGAGGACGTCACCGTGCAGGTGCCGAGCGCGTTCAACTCCCAGCCGCAGCGCGCCGTCGTGCTGTTCGGTGACGCCAACCAGAAGCTGTGGAACATCGTCAAGGAGACGCTGCGCAAGGTCGTGAGCGATGACGAAGCGTTCAAGGCCACCGAGGCCAAGATCAACGCCTTCGCCGCCGGCCACGGCACCGTGCTGTTCTACGACGACACCGACGTGACCAAGCAGCTGCAGAAGAACTTCCCGACCTACGCTGCGAACTTCCCCGGATTCGCCCGTGATGCCGCCGGCATGCTGCAGCTCGCCGTGTGGACCGCGCTCGCCGAGAAGGGGCTTGGCGCATCCCTGCAGCACTACAACCCGCTGATCGACGAGGCGGTCGCCGCCGAATTCGGTCTGCCGTCCAGCTGGGTGCTGCAGGCGCAGATGCCGTTCGGCGCCGTCGCCCAGGCCGCTGCTCCGGTTGACAAGCAGCCGGTTGACTCCCGCGTGAAGGTGTTCGGCCTGTAAGCCGAATGGTCGCTCCCGCTGACGGGGTGGGGACGAAATACCAACGAGCCAATAAAAAACCGTGACCGGTTGCATGTTCCGCATGCCGGTCACAGGATTTTTGGGTATATAAAATCTCTGGTTGAATAACCTCTCCTGGTGAATGCGCTGCTTTGGAAGCTCCGGCAATGCATCTAGGTTGAAAGTCCTTTGGATGGGTCTTTCTTTTCAACCAGAGATTTTACATACCCGGATTTTTGCTTGACTGTTGTTTCCGCCGCCGACCTGTACGGCCGGCCATCAGGCATCAGCCCTCAATGGCGATCTGGTGCTTGCTCTCGACCTGCGGCTGCGCCTCGATCTTCGGAACCTGAATGCACAGCGTGCCGTTCTGGTAGTTGGCGTGGATGTCGTTCTCCTTCACCTGATCGCCGACGTAGAAGCTGCGCGAGCAGGTGCCGACGTAACGTTCACGACGAAGCCACTTGCCGGACTCATCCTTGTCGCCGCTGTCCTCGTCCTTATGGGCGGACACGGTCAGATAGCCGTTGTTCAGCGAGACGCTGATGTCGTCCTTCTTGAAGCCGGGCATGTCGATGTCCACGTCATAGCCCTTGTCGTTCTCGCGCACGTCCGTACTCATCATGTTCGTCGGGGTCATCGCCGCGCTGTTGTCGGCGGAACGCCAACCCTCGAAGAACGGATCGTCAAACAGGTCAGAGAACATCGTGTCATTCATCAAAGCCGGGAACATTGCCATAATCGGTACTCCTCGCATATCGGAGTGGAACGGGTTGGCTTGCCGCGCCGGCCGGGTGACTGGCCTTGCCGGTGTGGTCTATCGTGGCCGTTCCCGGAACCCCTCTCGGAGCTCCTCCTCTTGCCTTGCACCACTACCTACCGGTATTCCGTCCTGACATTCCCGGATTTTACCCACAGTGAAAAAGTTGAGCGTATGAGACTCAACTTTTGCGGGGATAGTGGCTGATGACGTGTGTCAAGCGACTTACTGCAGCTTGCGCGGACGCGCTCCGGAGACCTCCCAGCCAAGGGCTATGAGGGTCTTGCGGTCCTGCTTGTCGAGCTGCCGGCAATCGAGCTGCTCGATGAGATCCGGGCGAATGTCGTTGGTGCGGGTCAACGCTTCGTCGCGGCGGAACCGGTCGACCTTGCCGTGATCGCCGCTGGTAAGGATCGGCGGAACCGCGATGCCTCGCCACGTGGCCGGCTTGGTGTACTGATGGTGTTCCAGCAGTGCGTTGCCGCCCGTGTACGACTCCTCGACGATCGAATCGGGATTGCCCATGAAGCCCGGCAGCAGTCTGGTGATCGCCTCCAGCATCACGGAAACCGCCACCTCGCCGCCGTTCAGCACGTAGTCGCCGATCGAGTATTCGCGTACGTCGACGCCCTGCGCGCGGTAATACTCAGGGATTCGCGCGTCATAGCCCTCATATCGGCCGCAGCCGAACAGCAGATGGTCGGCGTGCGAGAGCTCGGTCGCGTCGCGCTGCGTGAACAGCGGCGCCGAGGGATTCGGGAAGATGAGAACCGGCGCGGCGTTCCCGCCAGCTTCACTGGTGTCGCTCGTGGTATCGGAAACGATGGAAGTGACGGAAGCGGCTGCGTCGGTCGGATTACCTGCATGGCCCGAGTCGGCCGCCTCGGTCGTATCGGCTGCTTCCGCCGAGTTGACTGCGCCGGACGGACTGACGGAGGCCGAATCATCGTCGTGCGCGTCGGAAGATACCGCGTCCGGCGCGATGACTGCGGGTGCCAGACCGAGCAGGTCATCCAGGCATTCCGCCCAAACCTCAGGTTTCATCACCATGCCGGCACCGCCGCCGGCCGGCGTATCGTCAACGGAATGATGCACGTCATGCGTCCAGTCGCGCAGGTTGTGCGCGGTGACGGTGACGAGACCCTTCTCCTGCGCCTTGCCGAACAGGCTCAGGTTCAGCACGTCAAAATACTCCGGAAACACGGACACGATATCGATCTTCATGTTCTCCAGCGTAGCGAATCCCGCAGTCCGACGGCATGAGCGTCGCGACACGCCTGGATGTGTGGCAGGTTCGTCGGCGCCGGCTGACTGGAATCGCATGATTCCGATGTCTTTTATAAATCGTGTCTGTCAGCCTTGCTACGCATCCGGGCGTGCCGCATTGTTGCCGGATTCGGCTCGGCGCCCGGCAACAACGCCGTCATATATGACAGTGTCCGACAGCTGCGGCTGTCGGACACTGAAGGGTGACCGGGGCCGAATCACAGTCCCGGAATCAGCCCGCCGGGCGGGTCGATCGTCAGATACCCCTCTTCGAGGTCGATGTCGGGCACCAACTCGTCGACGAACGGTACCAGTGCGGTCGATTCCGTCACTTCGCCGGTGACGGCGTCCCGAACCGGCGAGGCCAGGCGAATCTTCAACAGCGTCTGCGCGCTGTCGAGTACGTCCACGACCTTGCCTATGACCTGGCCGGCCGGCAGACCGAGCCCGTTGCCCTCGGCGAGCCGCGCTTCAAGCCCGACCAGATCCTTCGGATACCAGGCGTCCTCTTCCAGCATGTCCTCGGGATCGTCAGCCTCGCCGTACAGCTCGATGCCATTCGCCGCCTCGGAGGCGTCGCGGTCATCAATGCCCTCGAACTTAACGATCCAACGGTTCTTGAATGTGCGCGCGTACTTGACGACGTATTCCTGCGAACCGTCGCGCGTATACAGCACGGAGTCGGGAGCGAACCGATATTCCGGCTCGTCCGTGAAGATCTGCACGGTGACCTCGCCTTTGAGCCCCTGCGCGCGTCCGATACGACAGACCCTCAGCAACTCGCGCTGCTGAGGGTCGTCAGAGTGTTGTTGACGCTCCACGCTAGGGTTCACCTGCGCACATCCATGATGTCGACGCGCACTTTGTGGTCGGCAAGTGCCTGCACCACGGTGCGGATCGCATTGGCGGTGCGGCCGCTGCGGCCGATCACGCGGCCAATATCCTCCGGGTTCACGCGCACGCGAATGAGTTCGCCGCGCGCGTTCTCGTGGGACTTGACCGAAACGTCATCGGGAAAATCGACGATGTTCTTGATGAGGTGTTCCACAGCCTGTGCGAGCATGATCACTCAGCCTGCGCTTCCTCGGCGGGAGCTTCAGCTTCAGCGGCAGCTTCGGCTTCGGCCTTGGCCTTGGCGTCAGCGGCGGACTTCGCGGCCTTCAGCTTCTGGGCTTCGGCCTCCACGGCTTCGACGCGGGCTGCGGCGTCCGGGCCGGCTTCCACGGTCTTCAGCGTGCCTTCGGCACCGTCGAGGCCCTTGAACTTCTGCCAGTCGCCGGTGATCTTCAGCAGCTTGAGCACAGGCTCGGACGGCTGAGCACCGACACCGAGCCAGTACTGTGCGCGCTCGGAGTCGATCTGGATGGTCGAAGGCTGGGTGTTCGGGTTGTAGGTGCCGATCTCCTCGATGGACTGACCGTCACGCTTGTTGCGGGAATCGGTGATGACCACGCGGTAGAAGGCGTAGAACTTCTTGCCCATACGCTTCAGACGAATCTTGGTTGCCAAAATGGCTCTCCTTGTAATACTAGGTTTGCGGATTTTCGATTGTGTGTGGGGCACCTCAACCGAGAACCCACGTGTTCCTCATGAAAGGCAGAATGAGAGGGCTCCACCCATCACGAATAACCGGTAAATTATAACGCATAGGGGTGGATACCCGACACGCTGGAGCTGGCGAGCGATCGTCGGGGTCGACGTGGCAAAAACATCGGCGCGCAAGGTGTCTGACGTGATGCTTGAAAACCTAGTCGGCATTCACTGGCGGAGGATTCGGGGCTATCTGCATTTCAAGGGGTTGATTCGTGTTGTTCCGAATGCCTATCTGCGTTTCGAGGGGTTGGCCACAAAGTATAAGCGGCCCAAGAACCGCATGATTCCGGTGGTACTTCGCCGATCATACTTCGGATATCGCGTTTTGGCACCCCCTTGAAACGCAGATAGATGTCCGGCGGAGCCGAAATCAACCCCTTGAAAACGAGATACGGCCACATGGGGTACCTTGGCCGGTCGCAGCGGGCGGTTTCGAGACGGATAACGGCGGGTTTGCTTGGACGCTGTCCATCCCGAAGCCGCCATCGAGGCCTATACCAAAGAGGCCAGGGTTTCGGCGGCGGCCGCGAACTCCTCCGGCGTGGTGTAGGAGTAGCTCAGGCGCAGCGAGTTGTCCCCCTCGAAATCGTAGATGTCGCCGGGGTTGAGCAGTACGCCGTGCTCGATTGCGCGCTGGAACAGGCGCCCTGTGCGCACCGGCTCGTCGAACGTGAGCCAGACGTAAAAACCGCCGCGCGGCACGTTCCAGTGGGCACGGCCGGCGAACAGTCGCTCCAGCGTCTCCAGTGCGGCGTCCCGCCGCCGGCGTAGCTGCATGCGCAGCGAGACCATGTACTCGTCATACAGGCCGCTGGACAGGAACCGCGCGAACACCCACTGGCTCAGCGTGCTCGCTCCGTAGTCCATCTGCATCTTCACGTCGGCCAGCCGTTGCACGATGCGCTCGTCCGCCACGATCCAGCCGATGCGCAGTCCCGGCGCCAGCGCCTTCGACGCACTGCCCAGCGTAATCACCATGCCGGTCTCATCGAACGATTTGAGCGTGCGCGGCGTATCCCCGTCGAAGATGAGGTCCTGGTATGCGCAGTCCTCGATGATCGGCAACCGGTTCGCCACGCATGAGGCGATGAGCGCCCGACGGCGTGGCTCGCTCATCGTGATGCCCGTGGGATTGTGGTTGGTGGGGATTGTGTACAGCACCGCGTCGTTCTCGCGCGTGGCCTTGGCCCGCGGCGGCAGTGAGGTCTGTGGGGCGGACGGTACCGCCGCCGTCATCCCCTCGGACTGCGACCCGCCGCCCATCAGCCTCCCCAGCGCATCCACGTCAAGGCCATGCTCGTCCATCGGTACGCCGGCGAGTTTCATGCCGGCCGATTGGAACACCTGCAGCGACTTGATGTAGCTCGGCGCCTCCGCATAGACCGTGGATCCGGCCGACAGCAGACTCACCGAAATCATCTGCAACGCCTGCAATGCGCCGGATGATACAAGGACCTGCCCGGGCGTGCAGCTGATGCCCCACGCCTCCATGTGCGCCGCTATCGCCTCGCGCAGCATGTCAAGGCCCTCCGGCGGCGGATACCCGAGCGAGCTTATCTCGGCCGCGGCTTCGCCGGCCACGCGCCGCCACATGTCACGGGGGAACAGCCGCGGGTCGAGCTCGCCGGTGCCGAGACGGGTTTTCGACCGGTCGAATTCGAGTCGGTTTATCGTCTGAATGGTGTCGTTGTTCGCCTTGAAGAACCCTGACGACACGTAATCCGCCCAGTCCGGCGCGCCCGGCAGCATCAGCGACCACGTGTTGCTGGCGATGCGCGTGCCGGCGCCGTGCCGGCCTTCGACGATGCCGTAGTCGGAGAGCTCTTCGATCGCGGCGATGATGGTGGACCGGTTCACGCCGAAGCGTTCGGCCAGTACCCGCTGGCTGGGCAGTCTTGATCCGATCGGCCAGTCGCCGCTTGAGATGCGGGCGCACATGAAACCGACGATCTGTTCGGTTATGGGCTCGCCGCTGCTGCGGTCCGGCTCCCAGTTGATGTCCAATGGTGTGCTGCGTGTCATGATGCCTGATTTTTGGTTGGGTGCATTGCTCTGTTCTTGGCTGGTTGCCAAGTGTAATCGAATCTGTAGAATATGGCAAAGGTGTTGGAATAAAGCGGATTTTGTATAACTTGCAATCCGCGTGAGGAAATCCAGCTGATGGCATATTGGCTGGTTTTGGTTGGGTGATGATGACCCAACCAAATGATTGTCGGGAGTGATGATGGGTCTGTATTTTCAGGGCTTGACGATGGGATTGGCGTATGTCGCGCCAATCGGCATGCAGAATCTGTTCGTGATCAATTCCGCGTTGACGCGTACGCGTCGCAACGCGTTGATTACTGCGGTGATCGTGATTTTCTTCGATATCGTGCTGTCGCTGGCGTGCTTTTTCGGCATCGGCGCGTTGATGCAGGCGCATCCGTGGCTGCAGACCGTGGTGCTTGGCCTGGGTGGCGCCGTCGTGGTGCGCATCGGTCTGGGACTGCTGTTGCTGAAGAAGAAGTCGACTTCCGAGAACGGCGCTGGGGCTGGTGCTGTTGCTGCTGCGACTGCTTCGACGGCGAGTCCGGTCGCCGGTGCTGAAGCCCCTGCCAAGCGTCTCGGTCTGCGTGGACTGCTGAAGACCGTTGGCACCGCGTGCGTGGTCACGTGGTTCAACCCGCAGGCCATCATCGACGGCACATTGATGCTCGGTGCGTTTGCGGCTACGCTGAGCGCGCAGCAGGCCACCCCGTTCATCACGGGCGTTGAGACCGCTTCAGTGATGTGGTTCCTCGGCGTCACGCTCGTCGTCAACGCGTTCGCGCACAAGTTCAATCCGAAGATCATCGGCGTGCTCAACCGCGTGTGCGGCGGCATCATCGTCCTGTACGGCATCAAGCTGCTCGTGGATTTCGCGATGGCGGTGCTGTAGTCGGGCAATCCAAGCCTCGCCGCATGGACTTCTACGGGAGCCCATGCGGCACTGTTGTTTTTGACGTGCCGGGGGCGGGCCGTCTCGGTCATTCTGCGTCACTGTGAGCGGGTTGTGTCACGCTGCGCGTGCCCGCACAGCGTGACACAACCCGGAAACCCAGTGATTGCAAGGGTTCTGTGGGTGCGTCACTGTGAGTGTGCCCGCGCTCAGTGACGGTGGGCGCGCTCAGTGACGCATATCCGCCATGCTGCCCGTGCGGCATGCCGCTCAAATAGTCATTGTGGCGGTCAGCGCGAGGTGGTCGGTGCCTTCCACGACGAATGATTCGGCGCCGCTGAACGCGACGGCTCGTGCCGGCTCGGCGGCGGAGCCTGACGCGGATTCTCGCGTCGCGGCCATGATGTGGTCGAGCTCGATGCGCGGCCACGGCACCTGACTGGGGAAGGTATTGACATGTCCGCGAGCCTGTGCCAGTGCGGCGTCGCGGAATCCGGACCGCAGCAGCTCGCGGAAGCTGGCATGGTCGATATCGGCGTTGAGGTCGCCCATGAGCACCGCGATATCGACGTTGGGATATGCGGAACCACCGTCGCGTCCGGCTTTCGAGCCGGTGGCACGTTCCGCGCGGCCAGTACCTGCGCTGACCGACTTGCGCGGCATTGGAACCAGCGCGCTCAGGGACCGGATGCCGTCCGACCATTCCCGACAGCCGCGCATCGGCGATTTGGTGTGCGCGGATGCGAATGCCACGGAGGTGCCGTCATCGGTTTGCAGCATGATGCCCGGCACGTCGGCCGCAGGTATCGAGACAATGCCATGCGTGCCGCGTTTCGGCTTGGTGCGCGACCAGATGCCGTTGAAGCCGCCGTTGTCGGTCTTCTCGCGGGGCGTACCGAGCTGCCGATAGGGGAGGATCCTGCGCAGGCCGCCGCGCTCAAGACGCTTGATGAGATCCGTACTGAGTTCCTGAAGCGCGAGGACATCGATGTGTCGTTCCCGCACGGCCGCGATGATGGCGTCGCCGCTCGCCTTGCCATAGCGGCAGTTCAACGTCATCAGATGGTAGGTGTCGCCGCTCGCCTGCGGCGGGTTCGCGGTCGGCTCGGCGTCGGCGGATCGCGCGGTCTGGCGATGGTCGTCTGACGCTGTTTCATGGGATGTTCCACGCTGGTGGTGCCATCGTTCCCGCGGCATGTTCGTCCAATACGGAACCTGCATGGCAAGTATCGACACGATGCCGGCGACGGCGGCGCCGCACTGCCACCACGAGCCGACCAGACCAGCCCATACCGCGATGACCAGGTACGGTATCCACAGAAAACGAATCAGCGCAATCATGTAAGGCATCGTCGGCATGTGCGCTTCCCGTCCGGCTGGCAGGAACCGCAACGCCGACCATAGCATGCACGCCGCCAGCAGTATCCACAACAACACGCCCACCGCCGAACTCCTTACCTAACATTCCAACGAGTGAATAATGGCTTTCAGTGTACCGGCAGCCGTTGCGAATTCGCGGCGAGTGGAAAGCTGCGAAGATATGGCAAATGATTTGGCGCCGGGCGGGGATGGTCGAAAACGTCCATCCCCGCCCGGCGCCAGAGAAAACGGGCCGAATCAGCCGAGCAGACCGGAAAGGCCGCCGCCGAAGTTGGGCGGAAGCTCGCCACCGTTCGCGTCGAGCGCATCCTGCAGCCCGGCCGGAAGAGCCGGATTCTGCGGCTTCTTCATGAAGGCGGACCCGCCGGACTTGCCGGAACCGGAGCCCTTGCCGGCGAGCTTGTCGCGCAACGCCTTCTCCTCGGCCTCGCGCTTCATCGGATTGCCGGACTTCGAGCCCTTCTTCTTGCTTTTGCCCTTGCCCTTCTTGCCGCCGCCTACCGCGGGGCCTCCGAAACCGGGGATGCCGCCCATGGCCTTGTTGCTCATGCGCTTCATCATCTTCGCGGCCTGCTCGAACCGTTGCAGCAGCCCGTTGACCGCCGAGACGGTTACGCCGGAACCATAGGCGATGCGGGCGCGGCGAGAGCCGTCGATGATCTTCGGGTTGCGCCGCTCTTCGGGGGTCATCGACCGGATGATCGCTTCGGTGCGGTCGATCTCCTTCTCGTCGAACTGCTCCAGTTCCTTGCGGTGCTGCGCCATGCCGGGGATCATGCCGAGCAGCGACTTCATCGAGCCGAGCTTGCGCACCTGCTGCAGCTGGTCCATGAAGTCGTCGAGTCCGAACTCGCCTTCCGCCATCTTCTGGGCGGCTTTGCGGGCCTCCTCCTCGTCGAACTGCTTCTGCGCCTGTTCGATCAGGGTGAGGATATCGCCCATGTCGAGGATGCGCGAGGCCATGCGATCGGGGTGGAAGACCTCGAAGTCCTTGAGCCCTTCGCCGGTCGAGGCGAACAGGATCGGCTTGCCGGTCACGCTCGCCACCGACAGCGCCGCACCGCCGCGGGCGTCGCCGTCGAGCTTGGACAGCACCACGCCGGTGAAATCCACGCCCTCGTCGAACGCCTTGGCCGTCTGGACGGCGTCCTGGCCGATCATTGCGTCGATGACGAACAGGATCTCGTTGGGGTTCACGGCATCGCGGATGTCGCGGGCCTGCTGCATCAGCACTTCGTCGACGCCCAGTCGGCCGGCGGTATCGATGATGACCGTGTCGTACAGCTTCTGCTTGGCCAGCGCGATCGAATCGCGGGCCACCTTCACCGGGTCGCCGGAGGTCTCGCCCGGCGCGGACACCGAGTCGCCCCCGTCGGACTGGACGCCCTTCTCGGGCGCGTACACCGGCACGCCGGCGCGTTCGCCGACCACCTGCAGCTGGGTCACGGCGTTCGGGCGTTGCAAGTCGGCGGCGACCAGCAGCGGCGTGTGGCCGGAATCCTTCAGCCAGTAGCCGAGTTTGCCGGCGAGCGTCGTCTTGCCGGCGCCCTGCAGGCCGGCCAGCATGATGATCGTCGGCGGGTTCTTGGCAAAGTTCAGCGGCCGGTCCACGCCCTGGCCGAGCACATCCGTCAGCTCCTCGTTGACGATCTTGACCACCTGCTGCGCCGGGTTGAGCGCTTCGGACACTTCGGTGCCGAGCGCACGTTCGCGGATGCGCGCGGTGAAGGAACGCACCACGTCGAGCGCCACATCGGCGTCGAGCAGCGCGCGGCGGATCTCACGGATCGTGCCGTCGATATCCGCCTCGGAAAGTTTGCCCTTGCTCTTCAGATGCTTGAACGCATTCGAGAGCCGGTCTGTCAAAGAACTAAAAGCAGCCATAATGCGAACCAGTCTAGCCGTTGCGGCGGAAAACCAGCGGGTTGCTGCCGAGGCGGCTCGCACGGCGACGGAGAGGTGCCGCGGGGCGCCGTTCGGCGGTCGCGGCTGCGCGTGGGATCGACGCGAGAGCGCGGCGGAAATGCGACAGAACCGTTGGCCTTGTGGGCAGTGGGGATTCCCGCACGCTCAGCGCGAACCGACACGCCCGGAATCGTTCGCTTCCGTTATCATGGAAGGGCAATAATTTCCGTGGATTATTGGATCGCTGAGCTGTTTTGATTATCCTTCGGACCCAACCTATACGCAGACTGCCGCGCTGACGCCGACGCAGACATGCCGTGCAATATGGAAGGCCCGCCTATGCCACACCAGAAAACCATCGAACGCAAAGCCCTGATCGTGGGCATCGTCATCAACATCCTGCAGGTGCTCGCAGGCATGGCCGTGTTCTTCATGACCGGTCTGAAGGCCATGTTCCTGGACTTCTCCTTCACCGCCATCTCCGTGCTGTCCGGCCTCGTCGCCGCATACCTGTCGTCGCGCACCGTGCGCACCACCGAGCGCTTCCCCAATGGCATGTTCGCTCTGGAACCGATATACGCCATCTGCAAGGCGATGCTGACGATGTCGCTGCTGCTCTTCTCTCTCGTCGATGTGACGCGCGTCGCCTATGACTATTTCGTGCTTGGGCAGGGCGGGCGCATCGAGACCGGGCCCGTGGTGATTTACGAGATCCTGACCGTGGCCGTCTGCCTGGGACTGTACCTGTATTACCGGCGCGAGAACCGGCGCATCCGCAATTCCAGCACGATGCTGACCGCGGAGTGCAAGAGCACGCTGGTCGACGGTTCGATGTCGTTCGGCATCGGTGTGGTGGCCGTGTTCCTGTGGTTCCTGCCGGCTGGTGGCCCTCTGGATTTCCTGCATTACACCGGTGATTTCTTCATCACCGTCGCACTGGTGCTGCTCACGATCAAGGAGCCGTTCGGCGTGCTCAAGGACGCGTTCGTGGAACTGGTCGGCGGAGTGCATGATGACGATGCGACGAACGCGTTCGTGGAGTCGGCGGCGCAGCGGCATCTGCCGCAGAACACCGATTACGAGCAGGTACTGGTGTTCAAGACCGGCATGAACTATACGGTCGATGTGTATCTGAGCGGTATCGGGCAGAGCATTGACGTGGAGGATCTGGTGGAGTGCAAGCGAGACTTGGAGAAGGAGCTGACCGAGCGGCTGCATATCGTGGATGTCGATTTCGTGTTCGATTAAGGAGCGGAACAGGATAGGATGATCATGACTGTCCCGCGATGATGCCGGGGCGTTCCTTCTCGGTATTTGATTGCATTTGCTGGCATGATGCTAGCAACAATGCTGGGCTGCTATCGTCGCTTTCACCGTCAAAATATGCTCCGATTGCATAACCGTAACCAGTTGAGCCCCGCTTTGGGGGCGGGGCTCAACATAACGGATCACACAGTGTCGGGGAGGATTATTTCAAACTCCACGTGCTGCCTTGCGGGCCGTCCTCGATGGCGATGCCGGCGGCACCCAGCGCGTCGCGAATCGCGTCCGCCTTGGCGAAGTCGCGGGACTTGCGCGCTTCGGCGCGGGCGTTCAGCTGCTCCGTGATCAGGGCGTCAAGCACATCATGCTCGCGGCTCTCGCCGTTGCCGTCCGCGCCTGCGGCACCGGCCCACGGCTCGGCCAGCGGATCCAGTCCCAGCGTATCCAGCATCGCCCGCACCGCGACCAGGGCGCTGCGCACCTCGGCGCGGGCCGCATCGCCGTCGGCACGGTCATCCAGCTTGCTCAGCAGCGTGTTGCCGTTGCGAATCGCGGTGAAGATCGCCGCCGTGGCGCCGGAGACGTTCACGTCGTCATTCATCGCGGAGACGAAATCGGCGGGAAGATCATCGGCGCTGACCCCGGCGATCTCGGCGCGCTCGGGCTGCTCGCCCAAAGCCACGCCGGCGCGCTCGATGAAGTTCATGATACGTTCGTATGCGGCCTGGGCCTCGACCAGCGCCTGGTCGGACCATTCGAGCATCGAACGGTACTGCACGGAGCCGAGCGCATAGCGCACCACCCATGCGGAGTGCTCGGCCAGCACACTCGGCACGGACAGGCCGGTGCCCAGCGACTTCGACATCTTCTCGCCCTTGGCGGTCACCCACGCCGAATGCATCCAGCGTGCGGCCGACTCGTATCCGGCGGCACGCGTCTGCGCCATCTCGTTCTCGTGATGGGGGAAGCGCAGGTCCAGCCCGCCGCCGTGGATGTCGAACATGCCGTCCAGATACCGGTGGCTCATGGCCGAGCATTCGATGTGCCAGCCGGGGCGGCCCACGCCGAACGGCGTCGACCAGCGCGCGTCCTGCGGGTCGGTGGGCTTCGGCGCCTTCCACAGCGCGAAATCGCGCGGATCGTGCTTGTCGGGGGATGCGTCGGCGGGGTCGATCGGATTGTACTTGTCGTCGCCGGCCGCATCCACGGACGGGCCCATGCGGTCAGCCACGGCGGCGGCCTCGTCGGCCTCGGCGGCACCCTGCTTCTGATGGGTCAGCTCGCCGTAATGCGGCCAGCTCGCCACGTCGAAATACACGTTGCCGGTCGGCTTGCCTTCCGCGTCATAAACTACGTAGCCGTGACCGTTGTCGATGATGCGGCGGATCAGGCCGATCATGTCGATCATGTGTCCGGTCGCGCGGGGCTCATACGTCGGCGGCAGCACGCCAAGCGTGTCATACGCCTGCGTGAACTCCCGCTCGTAGAAGTACGCGCGCGCCCACCACTGCTGGCCTGCCGTGGCCGCCTTGTCGAGGATTTTGTCGTCGATATCGGTCACGTTGCGCACGAACGTGACCTGATATCCCAGCCGCAGCATCCATCGCCGCACCACATCGAACGCGACGGCCGCTCGGATATGGCCGATGTGCGGGGAGCTCTGCACGGTGGCGCCGCACACGTAGATCCCCACCTGGCCGGGCTTGATCGGGGTGAAACGCGAGACCGTGTGCGAAGCCGTGTCATACAGCTTCAGGCCGGCCGCGGCGCGCGCCACGCCGGCGTTCTCGGAAGTGTTGGAATTCTGCGGTTCTGAGGCTTGTGTCATAATGTCGAGCGTATTCGCGTTATGCGACAAACCGCCAGACAAACCACCCGGCAAATGTGATTGCGCGGCCGCCCGGGCGCGGCTGGAAATACGAAAGATGAAGAAACGGTGTACAAAGTTTACGTAGGTGATGCAACAATGGAGTTATGACGCAATCGCAAGTGCTTATCGTGCAGCACGTCCCGTGGGAGAAGCCGGGGCGCATCCTGGACAACCTGGACGACCTGAACATGTCGTCCACGGTGGTGAACATCGCCAAGGAAAAGAAGCCCGATCTGCCTGACTTCGCGCAGGTCGCCGGACTGGTGATTATGGGCGGTCCGATGGGCGCGCTGGATTATGACAAGTATCCCGGTCTCAAGGTCGAGGCGAAACTGGTCAAGGCGGCCATCAGCGTCGGCAAGCCGGTGCTGGGCGTGTGCCTCGGCCATCAGATCATCGCCACCGCGCTGGGCGGCAAACTCAGCCGTGGCGAGTCGCCGGAAATCGGGTTCGCGCCGATCAAGCGCGTTGACAAGCACAATTACTTCTCGATGTGGAACAAGCAGATCGACGTGCTGCACTGGCACAACGACGTGGTGGGGCTTCCCGCCGGCGCCCAGCTGCTGGCGCGGTCCGAGCACACCAAGGTGCAGGCGTTCCGCATCGGCTCGGCGCTGGGCATGCAGTTCCATCTCGAAGTGACGCCGACGTTACTGGAGGAATGGCTGGATGAGTCCTCGATGGTCAAGGACCTCAAGGCGGTGGGCGGATCGAAGTCGCAGCTGCGCGAAGCGTTCGCCGAGTATAACCCGCGCCTGCAGCCGTTGGCCGAGCAGGTGTTCGGCGGATTCGCCGCCCGCTGCAACACCTACGCCCAATCCCTGCGCTAGCGAACTGCGAGTTCGCCCCCCCCCCCGCCAGCGGAGACGAACATGACGAGCCGGCGGGGGCGGATGGTGGTTCGGACGTTGATGCCCACCGCTGACGCTACATTGGTGAGTCATGCCGACTTATGACCTTGGACTGGAACACGTTTCACTCGCCTTCGCCACCAAAACCATCTTCACCGATGTGACGCAAGGCGTATTCGAAGGCGACCGCATCGGCATCGTCGGCCGCAACGGCGACGGCAAATCTACGCTGCTGCACCTGTTCAAAGGCACTCAGGAGCCGGATTCCGGGCGAGTCACCAAGCGCGGCGGACTGACGTTCGGCATGCTCGACCAGCGCGACCCGCTGGACGACGACGCCACCGTGCGCGCGGCCGCGCTGGAAAGCCGCGAGGATTACGAGTGGGCCGCCGACAACAAGTCGCGCGAGATCGTCGAGGTGCTGCTGGGCGGCATCAACCTCAACGCCCGCGTCGGCTCGCTGTCCGGAGGCCAGCGACGCCGCGCCGACCTGGCCCGGCTGCTGCTCAAGGATTGGGACATCCTCGCGCTCGACGAGCCCACCAACCATCTGGACGTCGTGACGATCCACTGGCTTGCCGAACATCTCAAGAACCGCTGGTCGAAAGGGCAGGGGGCGCTGCTGCTCGTCACCCACGACCGCTGGTTCCTCGACGAGGTGTGCGAGTCGATGTGGGAGGTCCACGACGGCGTGATCGACCCGTTCGAAGGCGGCTACTCCGCATACATGCTGCAGCGCGTGGAGCGCGACCGACAGGCCGATGTGCGAGAGACGAAGCGCCGCAACCTCGCGCGCAAGGAGCTCGCCTGGCTGTCACGCGGCGCCCGCGCCCGCTCCACTAAGCAGAAGTTCCATGTCAAGGCCGCGCGGGAGCTCATCGCCGACGTGCCGCCCATGCGCAACGCCGTCGAACTCAAGCAGATGGCCACGTCGCGCCTGGGCAAGCAGGTCGTCGACCTGATCGACGTCACGCAGATCTTCGCGAAAAGCCAAGGCGAGCAGCCGGTCACGCCGACCGACGACACGGCGGCGGATCAGGCCCCCGCCTCCTCCTCTCAGATCGATATCGTCCCCTCCCTATACTCGGAGCCGCGCGTGACCGGTTCCGTCGAAGTCGCCGTCGACACGCTCGCCGACCCGCGTCTCGTGGACGCCGGCGTGCCGGAAGCCATCCAGGCCGCAGCGGAAGCCAAGGCGAAGGCGGAGGCGCTCGCGGAACGTAAGGGTGTCACGGAGGAGTCGGTCGCGCCGCAGGTCACCTCCGCGGCGCAGAAGATCACCGTCGCCGGTCGCAAGATTCTCGACGACGTGACCTGGCTGATCGGCCCCGGTGACCGTTTCGGCATCGTCGGCGCGAACGGCGCCGGCAAATCCACGTTGCTCAAGCTCATCGACGGCACGCTCACGCCGACAGCCGGGCATGTCAACATCGGCAAGACCGTGAAGTTCGCGGTGCTTTCGCAGCGGCTCGACGAGCTGGAGAAACTCGGCAAATACAAGATCAAGGAAGTACTGTCCCGCTACAAGCCCAGCTATATCGTCGACGGCAAGGAAGTCACGCCCGGTCAGCTGATGGAACGGCTCGGCTTTGAATCCGCGCAGCTGATGACGCCGATCCGCGACCTGTCGGGCGGACAGAAGCGCCGCATGCAGCTGCTGCTGATCCTGCTGGATGAGCCGAACGTGCTCATCATGGACGAGCCCGGCAACGACCTCGACACCGATATGCTCGCCGTCATGGAGGATCTGCTCGACACGTGGCCGGGCACGCTGATCGTCGTCAGCCACGACCGGTACCTGCTGGAGCGCGTCACCGACCAGCAGTTCGCACTGATCGGCGGTAAGGTGCGGCATCTGCCCGGTGGCGTCGACGATTATCTCGACATGATCGAAAAAGCGAAGACCGCAGCGCCGGCAGGTGTATCGGCTTCGCAGAAGGAGCCGGCCGACTCCGGCATCACTGCCACGGCGGACGACGCCCCCAAGCTCAGCGGCAAGGAATTCCGCGAGACCAGCAAGCGCATCTCCGCCATCGAGCGCAAGCTCGCAAAGCTGGAGGAGCAGAAGACCGCGCTCGAAGCGGATATGGCCGCCCATGATCCGAGCGACTATGAGGGGCTGAACAAGCTCAACGGGCAGCTTCAGGCCGTCTCCGACGAGTCCGGCGCCTTGGAGACCGAATGGATGGAATTGTCCGAAAAACTGGGGTAATCGCCGCGCGGTGCGCGACCTTACTTCGTCATTTCTTCATAGATGCGCTTGCAGTCCGGGCAGACGGGGTATTGCGACGGGTCGTGCTTCGGCACCCAGATCTTGCCGCACAGCGCGACCACGGGCCGGCCGGTGAGCTTCGATTCGGCGATGCGATCGCGCGACACATAGTGCGCGAACCGGTCGGCGTCGCCATTGTCGGAACGGTCGGTCTGCTCTTCGGTTTCCGGACGCTCCAGCACCGCCGTCCCCGTGCCCTGGTCCGGGGTGGACAGCGGCGACACCGGATCCGCGAGATCCGCGGCGATCCCTCCTGCGACGGCGGATGTCGGCTTTAGCTGTGTTGACGGTTCAGATGACATTTCGACTCCATTCCTTCATCCATGACGACATCATAGCGGCGAATGGCCGGCCTGTCTTCCGCCGGCATAGATTCATGATAATGCCCGCATGCTACCGCTGCATGTCCGGCGTCTGAGCCCCGGCTCGCTCGTATGCGGACTGTCCGGCGATTCGCGGTAGGCTATGCATATGACTATCGCAGTATGCCCAGGATCGTATGACCCCGTGACCGCGGGACATTTGGATGTCATTGAGCGGTGCGCCCGTTTTTTTGACGAAGTGCACGTGGTCGTGGCCGTGAACGCCGCGAAGACCCCGATGTTCCCGGCGCATACGCGAGTGGATATCATTCGTCAGGCGCTCGACCACGACGGATTCCCCGATGTCAAGGTCGCGTCCACGACCGGCCTGATCACCGACTACTGCAAGGAGATCGGTGCCACCGTCATCGTCAAGGGCCTGCGGCAGAACGGCGATTACGAGGCGGAGCTGGGCATGGCCCTGGTCAATCGCAAGCTCGCAGAGGTGGAGACGCTGTTCCTGCCGGCCGACCCGGTGCTTGAGCATATTTCCAGCTCCATCGTCAAGGACGTCGCCCGGCATGGCGGTGACGTGACCGGCATGGTGCCTGATGGCGTGGTGCCGATGCTGGACGAGGCGTTGAGCCATGAGCGTGGCGAGTGACGTCGCGACGCGAATCCCATATGATATTGTCTGGGTTTTCCGGTCGCTGATACGTGACCGGAATAAAAGTAAAGAGATGCAGCATGGATGAATCAACGAACGATGGCATCGTCAACGTCGGTGACGGCAACGACGGCGGCGCCGCCATGAATCCCGCGACCGGCGCCGAGTCGGCCGCGCAGTCGACCGATGCCTACAGCGTCACGTATGCGGCCGCGGCGCGGCTGAACGATGCGCCGGAAAGCGCGGCACCTGCCAGCGTGTGGGACGAAATGTCGCACAAGCCGCAGCCGGCCGCCGCTGCGACGCACGAGAACAAGCCGGACATATCCGATTACGCGAAGCAGTCCAAGCCGACGTTCCCGATCAGCCAGCTCCCCGATTTGCGCGAGACGCTGGATCCGAAGGCCGACATGAACCCCGAGGAGGTGAAGTCCCGCGAGGAGTTCACCACCGTCTATGACATCATCGACTCGATGGAGGCGACGCTGGAGGCCGCGAAGACCAGCCTGTTCGCGCCCGGCATGGTGCGTGTGGACCGCGAGGAGTTCGCCGGTCAGCTGGACGAGCTCAAGCGGATGCTCCCGGTGCAGCTGGAGCGCGCGTCCGCGCTGATGCGCGAGGCCGAGCGGCGCTTGGAATCCGCGCAGACGCAGGCGAACGCCATCATCGCGTCGGCGCAGAGCCGTGCCGCCGACACGTTGGACGAAGCCAACAAGCAGGCGCAGATCCTCGTCGGCCAGGAGAACATCACCGACAAGGCGCGGCAGCGTGCGCGTGCGATTCTCGACAAGGCGCAGGCGCGTGCCGACCATCTGACCAATGGCGCCGACGAGTACTGCACGACGGTGATGACCGGCCTGCAGGAGCAGCTCGGCAAGCTCAGTCACGACGTGCAGGCAGGACTCAACGTGCTTGAGGAACGGCAGCGCGCGGCGGGCGAGCAGATGCCGCACCTGAACATCAACGATTATCCGGAAGCGCAGTAGGGGCGCGCCGGAGTGTAACGGAACGCGCAACAGCATGCGCGGCAGCAGCAGGGAGGAGATTTGTATGGCACGACCGGAGGACTCCGCATGGGCGGTCAGCGTGGCGCAGGTGGCGTCGCGGCCGGGGCAGTCCAAGACGGTGGACGCGGTGTTTCCCGCGCCGAGCGGCATCGGCGATGAGGTCATCGGCGTGAAGGAGGGCGCGGACGTCAGCGTGCACGGCTCGTTCGACTCGATAGTCGACGGCCTGGTGCTGACCGCTCGCATCGAAGCGCCCGTCGCGGCCGAGTGCACACGCTGCCTCAAGCCCATCAAGCGCGATTGGGGTGTGGACGTCGTCGCGTTCTTCCCCTACGAGGAGAGCGCGAAGGCCCGCTCGCACGGCAAGCCCAAGAACGAGGACGTGGAGATCGTCGCGGAGGAGGACGAGTCCGAGGACGTGTATCCGCTGAGCCGAGACGGGGCGTTCGCCGACCTGGAGGCGCTGCTGCGTGACACGCTGGTGGAGGCGCTGCCATTGCAGCCCCTGTGCCGCGAGGACTGCCGGGGACTGTGCTCGCAGTGCGGCGTCGACCTCAACGAGCACCCGGATCATCATCATGACGTGACCGATCTGCGGTTCGCGGCTCTGGCCGGGTTGAAGGCCCAGCTGGAGGCCGAGGAGCATGGCGACAAGTAACGGTGGGCGAGCGACGTGCGGGTCTGGAAACCTGCTTGCGCGACGCCGCGACATGCCGTTGTACGGGCGATGCGTTAAGATACCGTACGCTTAAGCTCAATTGTTCGAACGAAACAGAGGAATAACAAATGGCACTGCCTAAGTACAAGACCTCGCGCGCCAACACGCACTCGCGTCGCGCGAACTGGAAGGCTACCGCCGCCCAGACCATCGCATGCCCGAACTGCGGCGCTCCGGCGCTGCCGCACATGGCTTGCCCGAGCTGCGGATCCTACCGCGGCCGCGTGTACCGCGCAGCCATTCGCTCCGCTCACACCAAGTGATCGCAGCCGAATGCCGATAGCGAAATGAAGACCCTGCCATCGACGGGTGGCAGGGTCTTCGTATATTGTCGCATATTGCCATCCGGACACTGCGCGTATGCGTTCAGGGCGTGCGCGTGCGGCCGGATACGGTGGACAAGGAGAAAAACATGACTGAACCTGAACCGCGCGAAGAGCTGTTCTCCGCGCTGGGCGTCACCATCAGCCCGGATCTGCTGATACAGGCGCTCACCCATCGTTCGTTCTCGCACGAACACCCCGGCACATCGAACTATGAGCGGCTGGAATTCCTCGGCGACGCCGTGCTGGAACTGGTATCGACCGAGACGCTGTTCACGCTGCATCCCGACATGACCGAAGGCCAGCTGGCAAAGATGCGCGCCAAGGCCGTTTCGGAGGAGGCCCTGTCGGCGATCGCCCGGGACAAGTTGCACGTCGGCCCGTTCATCCTGCTCGGGCACGGCGAGGCGGAGTCCGGCGGTGCCGAGAAAAGCTCCATTCTGTGCGACATCGTCGAATCGCTGATCGGCGCCACGTTCCTGGAGCACGGCATCGAAGGCGCGCGCAAGGTCGTGCACCGGCTCATCGACGACACGTTGGCGGAAGTGGCCACCGAAGGACCAGCCCTGGACTGGAAGACCTCGCTGACCGTGAAGGCGCACGAGCTCGGCCTGGAGGAGCCGCGGTACCGCATGAGCGTGTCCGGCCCCGAATACGCGCAGGAATTCATTGCCAAGGCCACCATCGGCCCGAAAGACGACATCATCGGCAAAGGTACCGGCACCAGCAAGCGCAAGGCGCAGCTCGCAGCGGCGGAAATGGCCTGGCATGAGCTCGACCGGTACGCGCCCGCGCTCAAGGCGGCCCGCAAGAACGGCTCGTCCAAGCACCGGCGCAGCGGCTCGGCCGGCAACTGACCAACTGGTGAACGGCGATTGCGCGATGCTGTCACCTGTATGCTTAAACTGAGAAAATACGAATCACAGACGCCATAGCCACAAGCGAACGCGCATCGTGACCGTCGGCGCACGCAAGTCATGAACGCTCGCGAGACGCGACGGGTCCAGGCATATGACCGAACGATTTGAGTTGAGAGGACATGATGGCTCTACCCACACCATTGCAGGCGTTCAGCGGCGTTCCGAAAAACACCGCATCCGCAGACAAGCAGACGATCATCGACGGTGAGAAAATGACCGGCGCGCAGGCGTTGATTCGCGCGCTGGAGGATTTGGGCGTGCAGGACGTGTTCGGCCTGCCCGGCGGCGCCATCCTGCCGGTGTTCCACGCGATCAACGACGATACGAAGTTCCGGTTCACGCTCGTACGCCACGAGCAGGCCGCCGGCCATGCCGCCGAAGGCTATGCGGTGGCGACAGGCCGCGTGGGCGTGTGCATCGTCACGTCCGGCCCGGGCGCGACGAACATGATCACCCCAATCGCCGACGCAAACATGGATTCCGTGCCGCTCGTCGTGATCACCGGTCAGGTGGGCGTGAACGCCATCGGCACCGACGCCTTCCAGGAGGCCGACATCGTTGGGGCGACCTATCCGGTCGTCAAGCACTCGTATCTGGTGACCCGCGCACAGGATATCCCCCGCGTGCTCGCCGAGGCGCACTATATCGCCCGTTCGGGCCGCCCCGGCCCGGTGGTCGTGGACCTGACCAAGACCGCGCAGACCGGCGAGATGTATTATTCGTGGCCGCAGCGCATGATTCTGCCCGGTTACAACCCCACCACGAAGGCGCACGGCCGCGTGATCTCGGATGCGGCGAAGCTGTTCGCGCAGTCGTACCGTCCCGTGCTGTACGTGGGCGGTGGCGCGGTGCGTTCCAACGCGTCCGCCGAAGTGGCCGAACTGGCCGAAGTGACCGGCGCGCCGATCGTCACCACGCTCCCGGCCCGCGGCATCGTGCCGAACTCGAACCCCAAGGCGCTCGGCATGCTTGGCATGCACGGCACCGTCGCCGCCACCGCGGCCGCGCAGCGCTGCGACCTGCTGGTCGCCATCGGCGCGCGCTTTGACGACCGTGTGACCGGCAAGCTCGACGCGTTCGCACCCGGCGCACGTGTGATCCACATCGACATCGATCCGGCCGAAATCGGCAAGAACCGCGCTCCCGACGTGCCGATCGTCGGCGACGTGTCCACCGTGCTCAACGACTTGATTCCCGAAATCAAGCGTTCTCAGGCCATCGGCGGCAAGCCGAACCTCAAGCCGTGGTGGGACGAGCTCAACCGACTGCGCGAGGAATATGCCATCGATTACGATCAGCCGTGCGATAAGCCGACCGATGGTTCGCTCGCGCCGCAGTGGGTCATCAAGCAGCTGTCCGACCATGCCGACCCCTCCACGATCTGGGTGTCCGACGTCGGTCAGCACCAGATGTGGTCGGCCCAGCTGATTGATTTCGAGAAGCCGCATTCGTGGATCTCCTCCGGCGGCCTCGGCACGATGGGCTTCGGCCTTCCGGCCGCCATCGGCGCTTCGGTCGGCTCCCAGCGCGACTTCAAGGGTCGCAAGCCGGTGTGGCTGATCGCGGGCGACGGCTCGTTCCAGATGACTTCCGAAGAGCTGACGACCGCGTTCCTGGATCATGCGCCGGTGAAGATCGCCATCATCAACAACTCCGTGTACGGCATGGTGCGCCAGTGGCAGACTCTGTTCTTCGGGCAGCACTACTCCCAGACCAACCTGGCTGACGGCGATTCGAAGGAAGGCGGAGAGTTCTTCGACGTGCCTGATTTCGTCAAGCTCGCCGAGGCGTACGGCTGCGTCGGCCTTCGCGCGTTCACCGAGGACGAGGCGATTGACGCGATCAACAAGGCGAACGAGATCAACGACCGTCCGGTGCTGATCGACTTCCGTGTATGGAAGGACGCCATGGTGTGGCCGATGGTGGCAGCCGGCGCGTCCAACAACGAGGTCGCGTATCGTCCGGGCACGCAGCCGCTGCTGCACAAGGGCGTCGACGATGGTGACCAGGCGTGACGGCACGGTTGCCAAGGAATAAGGAGTAAGTGATTATGGCTATGTATCCCGCTTCCCGCCTCGGTTCCGAGCGTCACACGCTGTCGGTGCTCGTCGAGAACCGTCCCGGCGTGCTGGCCCGCATCGCCGGCCTGTTCGCCCGTCGTGCGTTCAACATCAACTCGCTGTCCGTCTCGCCGACCGAGCGTCCGGACATTTCCCGCGTCACCGTGACCGCCGACGTGGAGGCCGTTCCGCTGGAGCAGATCATCAAGCAGCTCAACAAGCTGCTGCACGTGCTCAAGATCGTCGAACTCGATCCGAACACCACCGTGGAGCGTGAACTGGTGCTCATCAAGGTGGCGGCGAACGAGTCGAACCGTTCTGACGTGCTGGAGATCGTGCGCCTGTTCCGTGTGCGTGTTGTCGATGTGAACCCGGAGTCGCTGACCATCGAGGCCACCGGCGCCGAAGGCAAGATCGACGCGCTGCTGGGTCTGTTGGAGCACTACGGCGTGATCGAGCTGGTGCGTTCCGGCGCGGTCGCCGTGACGCGCGGTCCGAAGGCGCTGAGCGAAAAGGTCATCGGCTCCGAGATTAAGGGCCGCTGATGCGGTATCGGCGTGGCCGAGCATGACATTGCCGGGCGGGTTCTTTCCCGCCCGGTTTTTGTTTTTGCGGTGATGCTCATCGGTGTAGCACATCGCGCGGATTCCCGGGAACCTTGAAGAAACGGCGTCTATCGTAAAAGCGGACATTGTGGAACATGCCGTGCGAAATATGAAATAATGGTGGGGAACCGTTGCAGGGGATCGATGCCATCACACAGTCTGGTTCCGCACAATCAGGTTCGATACAGACCGGCACATCACCGTTCGTCATGACAGCGCAATCCAATTCATCGCAATATGAGCCACTGGAACCTTACGATACGATGACGGGCACTGCGGTTGCCATCAGCGATGCCGACGAGGCCGAAGCCCTATCCGAATACCTGACGTCCCCCGACCGCCAGCATCCCGCGGTAGTGGTGACCCGTCGCTTCGGCAAGCCCTTGTTCGACGCGAAGAGCCTCGCCTCGAATCTGCATGATGTCGCCGCCGTATTCGACCTCGTCACCCCGAAAGCGACGTGGGGGCTGTCGGCAGCCCTGCCGGAAAGCGCCGCCATGACGCGCACGCAATTCGACTCGATGCAGGAGCTCGTCGAATTTATCACCGACGACGACGGCCATATCGACGAGTCCGCCGCCGACGAGGTGTTCCAGTACCTCACCCAGCTGCAGGGCGAGGCGCGGCATCTTCGCGAGGGCCTGAAGGTCTCCAACGGCAGGTTGGAGAGCATGAAGCAGAAGATGATGCAGAAGCAGCGCGAGAACTCGCACAGCGACGGACGCCAGTACTACAAGTCGCCGCTGCCGCTGTTCGCCGACAAGGCGGAGGGCAAGCGGTTCGAGCGCGAGCAGATGGACATGCTGGTCCGCCGCGAATGGGCCACGCGGTTCGGTCCGAAAGAGAAGAAAAGCCATGCGCTGCTGAGGACATGGGCGTATTCCGACTGGTTCTTCGACACGCTGGCATCCACACACATCAGCGCCAGCAAGGTGGTGGCCGTGATGGTCGAGGTGCTGACCGGGCTCGACATCGAGCTCGCGGGGCGAGAAGGATCACAGTACGGTGATTTCGGTGGGGATTACCGGCTCGCCTTTCATCAGGCTTTGCGCGGTGATCGGCAGTTCGCGCAGGGCCTTGGCCCGGTATTCGTGCGCGTCGGCGATGGCGGCGTGACCCTGATAACGCGAATCGATGTCACCGTGGTCGACGTAGTCGACCAGCAGGTCCTTCCATCCCTCAGCCGGACGATACTCGGCCAGCTGGGTTTCCGATCCGCAGATCACATGTTCCGTCTCGGCCAGACCATACTCGTATGAACGGTAGGCGAGCTTGCGGCCGGGAACACTGGCCTTGTCCTTCGACTTCTTCGCCACGGGTTGCATCACGCCAGCCGAATTCTCGCGCTCGGTGAGCTTGTACACCATTGCGCAGGTTGGGGCGCCGGAGCCGGTGACCAGCATCGTGCCCACGCCGTACGAGTCCACCGGCGCGCTCTGCAGGGCGGCCAGCGCGTACTCGTCCAGATCGTTGGTGACGGTGATCTTCGTGTTCGTCGCGCCCAGGGCGTCCAGCTGGTTGCGTACGCGCTGCGCCATGGCGGCCAGATCACCCGAATCGATGCGCACGCCGCCCAGCTGATGACCTGCGACCTCCACGGCGGTCTTCACCGCCTCTTCGACGTTGTACGTGTCCACCAGAAGCGTGGTGTTGCGGCCAAGCGCCTCGACCTGCGAGGCGAAGGCGCTGCGCTCGTCATCATGTACGAGCGTGAAGCAGTGCGCGGCGGTGCCGATGGCCTTCAGTCCATACAGCTGCGCCGCAAGCAGGTTCGCTGTGCCCTGGAAACCGCCGATGACCGCGGCTCGTGCGGCTGCCACCGCGGCCCACTCGTTGGTGCGGCGCCCGCCCATGTCCATGCAGGGGCGGTCCTTCGCGGCGCTCACCATGCGCGAGGCGGCGGATGCGACCGCCGAATCATAGTTCAGCACGCTCAGCACCAGCGTCTCCAGCAGCGTGCACTCGCCGAACGTGCCCTCGATCTGCAGAATCGGCGAATTCGGGAAGAACATCTCGCCCTCGCGGTAACCCTTGATCGAACCGGAGAAATGCAGGTTCTCCAGCCACGAAATCGTCTCCTTGCTAACCACCTTGCGGTCGGACAGGAAACGCAGGTCCTCGTCGCTGAGGAGGAACCGACCCAGCTCATCCAGAATGCGGCCGATGCCCGCCACGACGCCGTAACGGCGGCCTTCGGGCAGGTGGCGCGTATACACCTCGAACACGCATTTGCGGTTCGCCGTGCCATCCTTCAGGCTGGCGTCCAGCATCGTGTACTCATACATATCCGTCATCAGTGCCGGTGAATAATCGACCATGACCGTCCTCCCGCAAGACAAGAATCGTGTGTTATCCAAAACCCTAGTGTCGCGCGGCGACTCGCGCAAGAGCCATTCGGCGTGACGGCGGTCACGATGGCTGCCGCAGCGGCGGCGGGAGACGTGCCGCGCTGCGGGCACGTTCGCCGCATGGTGCTACGTTGAAGGCATGGCTGAAATTAAAGACATGTTGGACAAGGCAATGGTGATTCGCGCGGACGGCCGCGTAGTGGACGAACTGCGCCCGGTGCGCATCACGCGGCACTTCACGGACGTGCCCGAAGGATCGGTACTCATCGAATGCGGCAACACGCGCGTGATGTGCACGGCGACGTTCACGCCGTCGGTGCCGCGCTGGCGCAAGGATTCCGGACTCGGCTGGGTGACCGCCGAATATTCGATGCTGCCGCGAGCCACCGCCGAGCGCACCGACCGCGAGTCCGTGCGCGGCAAGGTCGGCGGCCGCACCCATGAGATCAGCCGTCTGATCGGCCGCTGCCTGCGCGGCGTCGTCGACATGAAGGCGCTTGGCGAGAACCAGATCCAGATCGACTGCGATGTGCTGCAGGCCGATGGCGGCACCCGCACCGCCTCGATCACCGGCGCGTATGTGGCGCTGGTCGACGCGATGCGCTGGGCTGAGCAGAAGCGCCACATTCGTTCGGCCGACCGCGTGCTCAAAGACGCCGTTTCCGCGGTGTCGGTCGGCGTTATCAACGGCACGCCGATGCTTGACCTGCCCTACATCGAGGACAGTCAGGCGATGACCGACATGAACGTGGCGATGACCGGATCCGGTGACTTCATCGAGATCCAGGGCACCGCCGAACACCGCCCGTTCAACCGCACCGAACTCAACACATTGCTCGACCTAGCCGAAAAGGGCAACAAGGAGCTTCAGGCCGCCCAGCGTGCCGCCCTCTCGCTCGATTGAAACGAGTCGGGCACGCCGCCGGCGGGCGATCGGCTTCACCCCGTCATGCACAACCATAGGTAAGGAATAAAGGACCCCCATGAAACTCGTCGTCGCTACGCACAACGAAGGCAAACTCGTTGAAATCCGCCGCATTCTCGAAGAGGATCTGGGCGCGGACGCCGCTCAGGTGGAGCTTGTCTCCGCCGGCAGCCTCGGCCTGCCCGACCCGGTCGAGACGGGCGTCACCTTCCAGGAGAACGCACTGCTCAAAGCGCGGTTTGTGGCCGGTCTCACCGGCCTGCCGGCCATCGCCGACGACTCCGGACTGATTGTGGACGTGATGGGCAACGCGCCTGGCATCCTGTCCGCGCGTTGGGCGGGGGAGCATGGCAATGATCCGGCGAACAACGCGTTGCTACTCGCCCAGCTCGCCGACATCCCGGACGCGGCGCGCACGGGCCGTTTCCGCTGCGCCGCCGCACTGGCCGTGCCGGATTCCGCGGCCCCTGTGGCGGGCGGGAGGCACGCCATCGTCTCCGAAACCGTCGAAATCGGCGAAATGCCGGGGCGCATCCTGCGCGCGGCGCGCGGCGAGCATGGTTTCGGCTACGACCCGCTGTTCGTGCCGGACGACCAGCCGGAGCGGGCCGCTGCGGACCATCCGTTGACCAGCGCGGAGATGGACGCGGCGGAAAAGAACGCGATTTCGCACCGCGGCAAAGCCATCAAGGCTCTCGTACCGGCGGTCGAGGCGCTGTTGCGGTAGAATCACGCTCTCAAAACTCGCAGATACAAAAACGGGTTTCTTCGGTTCTCCGCTATTTCCCGCCGTTTCCGCGAAATCGGTGAAATCGTATCTGCGAGTTTTGAGAGCGCATGTTCGGCACTCACGCGGGAATCACGACATTCACAATGGTCATCAGCACGATTGAGATGACCGCGGTGACGGACAACGTGAACCCGGCGAGCTTCGCGTTGCCGAGTACGCGGTCGGTGAACAGTGTCGAGAACACGGCCGTGGGCGCGAGCGACAGCATCACCGCCGTCTTTCGCACGGACGCGTCGAACGGCAGAAGGAACCAGCAGGCGGCCGCGAACAGCACGCCGAGCGGCAAGCGCCAACCGAGCACCCGCAGCACGCTGCCGACATCCTTGCCGGTGCGCGGCAAATCCATCAGCATGCCCACCATGAACACCGAGCAGAACGAGTTCGCGTCCGCCACCGGCTGCAGCAGCGTCGGCACGAACGCCGGGATGTGAATGCTGAAGATCATGACCACGATCATCAGCAGATACACGTTGAACGGCACCGAAGTAAGGAATCCCTTGAGGATCTGCTTGGCCTTCGCGCGACGGGCGAGCCTGCGGGCGTCTTTGTCCCGTGGTTTCGAATAGGGAAGTGTCGGCGCGGCTCCCGCATGCTGTTCGGTGAGCGGCCGGTCCATGTTGATGTGCAGCAGCGACGTCGTCATCACGTTTGAGCCGGCGGTCACGATCACGGAATTGCCGATGTCGAACATCGAGGCAGTGACCAGCGCCGAAGGCCCCATGAACGCCTGGATCACGGGAAAGCAGAAATTGCCGATGTTGAACCCGGAGCAGTTGAGCATCAGGAACGCGCGGTCCGCGACGGGCTTGCGCCGGGTCGCCGCATACACCAGCAGCAGCGGCAGCAGGCCGAAGACGATGGCGAACACCGAGATCAGCAGCATGCTCAGATGATGCGGGTTCGTGGCGAACGAGACGATGATGGAGGCGGGAAGCGTGAAATCGAACACCACCACCTGCATGACGCGATAGTCGCGTGGTTTGAACAGTCCCGCCCGCTTGACCAGATACGCGGCGACGATGATGAGCAGAAACGCTATGGGTTTCAGTATCGCGGACATGCTTCTCTATTCCCTGTGGCGATTGCGGTGGTATGGTTCCGCGTGCGCGAGAAGGGACTTGAACCCTCACGTCAAAGACACAGGAACCTAAATCCTGCGCGTCTACCGATTTCGCCACTCGCGCGTGCCACCCGTCGAAACGGCTGGATATACAAAACCCTAGGCGCGGAGCCTAGGGGTATGGAGCCACTTGACAGAATCGAACTGTCGACCTGCTCATTACGAGTGAGCCGCTCTACCGACTGAGCTAAAGTGGCATACTGCCGATTCGTTGATGAACCTGCGCACAAGAATGAGACTTTACTGTATGCCGTGGATTTATGCAAGTTCGGCTGGCATGTCGTGCGCGGGTGTGTCGTGTCGGTCACGGTTGTTCATCTTGGGTATTTTTTGTTTGTTTCTGTCCGCTTTTGTGAGTATCTTGGTAAGTGAAGTAACCGGTGTGGCCCGCCAGCATTGGAGAGCCGACGCCGGCGTACAGTGATGATGAAAGGACCAATACCATGGCCATCAATCCGCCAGTTGACGCCACCAAGACCCCCGAGTGGGCCGCGCTGCAGAAGCACTATGACGAGCTTCAGGCCGAGGGCGTCAGCCTCAAGCAGTGGTTCGCCGATGACGCCGAGCGCGTCGACAAGCTGTCGTTCGACGCCGGCGACCTGCACTTCGACCTGTCCAAGAACCTGATCAAGCCGGAGACCCTCCAGCTGTTCGCCGACCTCGCCAAGGCCGTCAAGCTCGACGAGCGCACCAAGGCGATGTACACCGGCGTGCACATCAACAACACCGAGGACCGCGCCGTGCTGCACACCGCGCTGCGCCGCCCGGTCGAGGACGAGGGCAAGTACATCGTCGACGGTCAGGACACCGTCAAGGACGTGCGCGAGGTGCTTGACCGCATCTACGCCTTCGCCGACGAAGTGCGCTCCGGCAAGTGGACCGGCGTGACCGGCCGCAAGATCGAGACCGTCGTCAACATCGGCATCGGCGGCTCCGACCTGGGCCCCGTCATGGTGTACGAGGCGCTCAAGCCCTACGCGGACGCCGGCATCTCCGCCCGCTACATCTCCAACATCGACCCGAACGACCTGGCCGAGAAGACCAAGGGCCTCGACCCGGAGACCACCCTGTTCATCATCGTCTCCAAGACCTTCACCACGCTGGAGACCCTGACCAACGCCCGTGAGGCCCGCACCTGGCTGCTCGATGAGCTCAAGGCCAAGGGTGCCATCGACGGTTCCGACGAGAAGAACGCCGAAGCCATCAAGAAGCACTTCGTCGCCGTCTCCACCAACCTGGAGAAGGTCGCCGAGTTCGGCATCGACCCGAACAACGCGTTCGGCTTCTGGAACTGGGTCGGCGGCCGTTACTCCGTCGACTCCGCCGTCGGCACCTCCCTGGCCGTGGTCTTCGGCCCGGCCCGCTTCGAGGAGTTCCTGCACGGCTTCCACGAGATCGACGAATACTTCGCCAACACCCCGTTCGAGAAGAACGCCGTCGTGCTGCTCGGCATGCTGAACGTGTGGTACCGCAACTTCTTCAAGGTCGCCTCCCACGCCGTGCTGCCGTACGACCAGTACCTGCACCGCTTCCCGGCCTACCTGCAGCAGCTGACCATGGAATCCAACGGCAAGTCCGTGCGCTGGGACGGCACCCCCGTCACCTCCGAGACCGGCGAAATCTTCTGGGGCGAGCCCGGCACCAACGGCCAGCACGCCTTCTACCAGCTGATCCACCAGGGCACCCAGCTCATCCCGGCCGACTTCATCGCGTTCGTCAACACCCCGAACCCGACCAAGGACGGCGATCAGGACGTGCACGAACTGTTCCTCGGCAACTACCTCGCGCAGACCAAGGCGCTCGCGTTCGGCAAGACCGCTGACGAGGTCCGTGCCGAAGGCACCCCGGAAGAGATCGTTCCGGCCCGCGTGTTCTCCGGCAACCGCCCGACCACCTCGATCTTCGGTGTGGCTCTGACCCCGTTCGCGCTTGGCGAGCTCATCGCCCTGTACGAGCACATCACCTTCGTTGAGGGTACCGTGTGGGGCCTCGACTCCTACGACCAGTGGGGCGTCGAGCTTGGCAAGCAGCTCGCCAAGCAGATCACCCCGGCCATCTCCCAGGACGACGACGCCCTCGCCGCCCAGGACGCCTCCACCCAGTCCCTGATCAAGTTCTACCGCGCCAACCGCGAGTTCTGATCTCCGCTCCTGCGTCGCTTCAATCAGAACTCGCGGTTGGCGCGCCGCGCTGTGTTGTTTGATGGTCGGTCTGGCGACCGTCCATGGCGCGAGTTCTGATTCGTTGGTTCGGCTCTAGCAGCTGACCACATGAATACATGTGCCCCGGCCTCTTCGGATGCCGGGGCACATTGCTATATATTCCGTGCGACGTTATATCTATGACCTGTGAACTGGGGTGGTGTTCCGGGTCAATGAGATCAGCCGTGGGAAACCGCTTCATTGCAGTGTTCCTTGCATTTTCATGCGCACTCTTTGGGGTAATCGATACATTTTCATGAGGACCTTGTATTTGGGGTGTCGGGATATCTGTGATTGCCCCCCCAGTCTCGCTTCGCTCGACAGTCCCCGGGCTTAACATCGTGGGATTGGCCTTGCGGGGTTGTGTTGTGGCTGATAAGATGGCGTCGATTATGTCGGATTGGGATTCGGGCAATGGGGGATGGTGGTGATGAAGGCGCAGAAGAGTTGGGATACGCCGGTCGCCGATGAGACCCGCGATGTGAGCGATGCCTCCGAGGACATTCACGGCATCACCGATGACATCACCGACGACGCCGAATCCGCCGAGGTCGATGCCGAGGCCGTCACACTGCTGCGCAAACGGCACCGCCGGATGACGCTGCTGGTCGTCGTGGTCATCGTCGCATCGCTGGTGAGTGGATTCTGCTGGCGGCGCAGCCTCCAGACCGGCTCCCCTGTCAACTGTTCGCACCAGACCGGAGTCGCGGACGAGAAGGACTACTGTTATGGCGGGTTCAAGCCGTTGCAGCCGTCCGGCCCTCAGCTGGGCCGATCCCAGGCCGGCCCGTATTTCGCAAAGGCGGTGAAAGGCACGGCCGCGGCATACGACGCCGTGCGCCTCGCCGCGGTCGGCGGCGACAAGGATGCGGTGAACAAGTCCGCCGCCAAGGCCCGTGACCTCTCGCAACAGGCGGCGGAGACCCTCGCCGCCCGCACCTGGCCGAAATCACTGACCAAGCAGATCCGCATGGTCATCATCGAATATCAGGAGCGCGCGGCGATCTATACCAACCTCGCCGGCAACCGCAACGGCGAGGCGATCGACTGGATGGTGTTCGGCGAATTCAGGCCATCCGGAGCGCAGCAGGTAATCCGCAGCGCGCTGAAACTGCCCGACGAGCCGGAGACGGCCGTCCCGTTCGACATACGGGACATTGCCGACGGCGGAGCCTGCAAGGGACTGGAGACCACCAAGGACGGCGGTCAGCAGGAAGTCGACCGGCACTGTTTCACCGTCACCGTGACCGACCAGATCCCGGCCGAGATAACGGGGCTGTCCATCAAATTCAATCTTCTGAGCGAAGACGGCACCATCCGCGAGACCGGCGTGAGGGCCAGCTCCGACATCCAGTTCGATGACGATGGCGACATCATCGAGCACGGCGGCATCCATAAGGGGGACACGGTGAAGCTCACCATGGAAATCGACCCGAAACTGCTGCGCGGCGGCGACCGTTTCGTGCCGTCGGCATGGTATGTGGAGGACAAGGCGGGGGAGCAGCACCTCGCATCGTTCACTGCGGTCCAATCAGGCGGCTATGACGTGCTGAACGCGTTCAAGGTCAGGTGACGGCAATGTCAGAACATGATTTCGACGGCGACGATGACATCTTCAGCAAGTCCGGCCGGTTCGGCGGGAACGCCGAGAAACGCAAGGACCCCGCCAAACCAGGCGGCTTCGGGAAATCCGGCAATGCGGGGAAGCCCAAGGACTCCACCGCATCTTCGGCCGGCGAAGGCGACGCGGAGGCGATGCGCCATCTGGAGCACGAGTTCGCCGCGATCGACCGCGAATCGCATCGCACGGTGGCCGTCGTGTTCGCGGCCATCGCGGCCGTGGTGGCGTTGATCTTCTTCGGGCTCCAGATCCGCGACAAAACCACGCTGCTGATATTCCATGACAACCCGCCGATCGGCTACCTGCCGGTCAGTGAATATTCGCTGCGACAGCCGTCCACAGGCAAGCCGATCAGCTCGGCGCGCACATGGCATTACCCCAGCCAGTACACGATTCTCAGCGACGACGCCACCAGCAGCGGCGTCAAGCGCGGCGCACGGTGCCGTATCGACAAGAGGGATTGCGATCATGCGCTGGTCACGTCCCGCGGCGTCCAGCCGGGCGACAGCTGGGGCGACTTCGTGAAGCGATACGGCGACGTGACCGCGTACGAGATAACGGTCGACGACAACGAGAGTGGCCGGGACGATTCGTACATGTCCGATGAGGACCAGGCCGCGGCGTCCGACCTGCGCGAGCAACACGGGATTACCATAGACGATTTCGACCGTGACTATATACAGACCGGCAAGGTCGACCTGTCCCGGAACCGGCTGACCGTCAGGTTCCGGGCGGTGCTCTACGACACGACCGTGCTGTACACCGAGGCCGACCAGTGGGGAGGCTATCTCGACTCCACCCAGGAACGGCATTGGCGTATCGGTGACCGGTACGGCACGATGTTGGCGCCGAACCGGCAGAGCTTCAACCTGGAATTCGAGTTCGCCAACAGCGCGACATGGGAAGGGCTGGGCGATGGTGACCTGATCAGCATCTCCAGTTCACTGTACAACTAGCGAGGTTATGCATGGCAAGGTTACACGACAGTCGGCACGGTTCCGATGCGGACGGCATCGATGACGACGATATGCCGCTCACCCATGAGCAGGCCGTCGTCGAAGCCGACGCCGAACTCCGGCGTATGACTTACCACCCGGTGCGCAAGGCGGTGGGCATCGTCGTGGCGATGGGCGTCGCCATAGGCGCGTCGCTGGGTGTCGGGTATATGTTCGGCGGCGATCCGGGCGGCATCGTGACCGCGATCACGGGCGTGGTGTGCCCGCAGGACGCCAAATACGCCCTGGACGGCGACGCGCCGTTTGTCAACACGTCCGACACCTCGGAGCATCCCGCCAAGGGGGACAGGCTCAGCGAGAAGGACGCGGGGCAGTACTATCTGGAAGCCGTCAAGCCGTCGATCCAGCCGTTGCGCGACGCGATGAACACCTTGTACGGCGGTGATCTGAAGGCCACGAGGGCCGCCGCGGGAAAGGCCGCCACCGTGCTGCGCGCCACCGCCAAGGCGCTGCGGTCACGCACCTGGCCCGATGAGGTCGCCAATGCGGCGGCCGTCGTCGCCAACGAATACGACGCCAAGGCCCGGCAGGCCTCGTATGTCGCCGACTCGGTCACGCCGTCCGCCAGCGACGAGCTGATCTCGCTCGATGCCTACGGCGTCAGCGAAGTGGATGTCTACCTGCGCGGCAAGCTCGGGCTGCCCGCCGCCGAGGCGCCGTCCGCGCCGCTGGAGATCACGGGCATCGAGGACCGGGGCATCCAGCAGGGGGCGGATGCCGGCGGGTCGACCGTGGACACCGGAAAGCGCATCATCGCCGTGACCGTGCGCAGCCACGTGCCCGGCACGCTCAGCGGGCTGAACCTGACGTTCGATCTCAAGAAGGGCAAGACGACGCTCGGACGCATCAGCGGAATCATGGACGACATCGCGCTCGCCGAAGGGCAATCCATCGTGGTTCCGGTCCCCGTCGATATCGGCGGGGACGACGGCGGGATTGCCGGCGCCACCATGAGCTGGGACAGCTGGTCGTTGACCGATTGGCGCGGAGAAAGCCATATTGCGGCGGCCAGCGACGACTTCGCCGAATACGCCCCGGACAAGGTGATGGGTACGTTCACATTGCGGTAGACGCCGGGGCCAGAAGCCCGCGAGCGAATTTGTGGTGAAGGATACAGGCTCCACAACATGGCGGACTCGTCCGCTATGACAGGAACACAGGAATCGCCGGTCCATGACTCATTCTCGTCATGCCGGGGATTCAAATAGCCGATGAAGGAGCAGGAAGGTTCCTATGCAATTCAAGAAACTCATCGCCGGCGTCGCGGCGGTTGCGGCTGCCTTGGGCGGCATGGCCTTGGGGACCATGACGGTCAATGCCGATACCGATACGCTCACAGTGCCCGAAACGGCCACGCCGTCAACCATTACCCTGAACAAGGCCGATGATGCCGATACATCGAAAAGCACGTATACGGCATATCGTATCGCCGCGTACATCGACCCGGTCGCGAATGCCGACGGGCAAGCTGACTTCCTTTGGCCTGAAGGCCGTGGACAGCGACAAGTGGGACGGCAACATTCGCGAGGCCATCGCCGTGGCCGGCAAGGATGGGCAGAAGCTCGTCCTGCTGTACAACGCCGTCGTCGCCAAAGCCGCCGTCGACGATCAGGTGACGAACTCCGCGACCGCCAATTACAATGGCGGCGCCGATTCCGAGGCCGTCACCACGGTCGTCAAGCTGGGATTCTTCACCATGAAGAAGATCGACAAGCAGCACAACGGCATCGGCGGCGCCCTGTTCTCTGTCAGCGACAGCGGCGGCAACGCCGTCGTCTTCGAGAAGGGCTCCGCTAACGGCAGCTGGGTCCGTGCCGCCGACCAGAGCGTCAAGGTGGACAACGTGACCTACTTCACGAGTATTCCGACCAACGCAGGCGGGCTTTCCCACTGGCGAGCCACGCGGCTGATCATTCGCGGCGGGCAGATTCATGACGCGGATTCATGACGGTCACGTTTAATCCACGGCGGTGATTTGCTCGGCATCCCATTTGACGCCGAGGACCTCGGGCGTGGTGATGACTGTTTCGATGCTGCTTTCGATGTCGATGTTGCTGCTCATGTGGGTGGCGACGACGGTGGTGATGACCACCAGATCATCGGGAAGATCCGAAGCCGCGATGGACTGGACGATGAAACCGGGCTGATGCAGGGCGTTGAACACCAGCGCGCGGATGGCCTGCTCGTCCTTACGCAGGCATTTGACCTCAAGGGTGTAACGGATGCCCTCGGCCTCATGCGATTGCGCGGTGCGCCGGGCGTCGATGGCCGCGCCGATCGGCCGGAGCATCATGTTGGCGAGCATGATGGCGGTGGCCCCGATTGCGGCGGCCGCTTCCATGCCGGAGCCGCACAACGTGCCGACCGCCGCCGACGCCCATAGCGTGGCCGCGGTGTTGAGCCCGGACACGGACACACCCTGCTTGAGGATTACGCCCGCGCCGAGGAAGCCGATGCCGGACGCCACCTGCGCGGCCACGCGCGTGGGGTCTCCGGTGCCGGCCGCGAGCGTATAGACGCCAACAGTGGTGAACAGGCAGGAACCCAACGACACCAGCGCGTTCGTGCGGATGCCCGCGCTGCGTGCGCGCAGCTGCCGTTCCAATCCGATGAGCGCGCCGAGCCCGATGCTGAGCAGGATGCGCAGGGTTATGGCGAACACCTGTGATGTGACGATTGCGGTCCAGACTGTCATGATCAGTTCCTTCGTTTGAATGGATGCGGGAGACGGTGGTGGTACGGGGAGAGGATGATAACGCGGGGGTGCCCGCCCGGCGCTCCTGCGGATTCCATCGGTTCCGCAGGAGCGCCGGGCGGTCAGAAGTCACAGCAGCGGCTGCTGACGGTGCAGATACAGGGTTCTGACGGCAAGTACCGTCACGGCATAACCGGCGATGACGATGGCGAGCAGCGCGAACAGCGACACCGGAGGTACGTGGAAACCCATCCATGCGCCGACCGGCGTGAACGGCAGCGCCGTGGCGATAGTCAGCGCCGCGAGCGACGTGCAGACCAGCGGCACCGACGCGCGGCTCCCGATGAACGGGACGCGTTCGGTGCGCAGCATGTGCAGTGCCGTGATCTGGGTCCACATCGACACGACGAACCATCCCGTCTGGAACGCGGCGACGAACAGCAGACGCGACCCATCCCCGTGCAGCTCCGGGAACCTCCCGCCTGCGACGGCCGGGCAGAGCAGGGTGAGCAACACGGTGAAGGTGACCATATCGAACAGCGAGCTCACCGGCCCGAAGCGACTCATGAACCGGGCGATAGACGCCGTGTCCCACCGGGCGGGGGAGCGCAGGACATCGCCGTCGACGCGGTCCCATGGGATCGCGAGACAGGCCAGGTCGTATATGAGGTTCAGCAGCACCATCTGCACGGGTGCCATGGGCACGAACGGCAGGAACGCGCCGGCGATCATCACCGAGATGATATTGCCGAAATTCGAGCTCAGCGCCAGCTTGATGTACTTCATCATGTTGACGCAGGTGCGCCTGCTTTGCGTGATGCCGCGCAGCAGCACGTCGAGGTTCTTGTGCGTGAGCATGACATCCGCCGACTGTCGGACGGCCTCGGAGCCGGTGCTGGCGCTGATGGCGATTTCGCTGGCGTGCATGGCCGGCAGGTCGTTGACGCCGTCGCCCATGTATCCCACGCAATGCCCCTCGCGGCGCAGCAGTGAGACGATACGCGCCTTATGCTCGGGAGTGAGCTTGGCGAACACGTTCACGCGGCGCAGTTCGGCGCCGAGCGCGGTGTCCGTCATGTCGTCCAGCGTTCGGCCGGTGACCACCCGTCGAGCATTGATGCCGACTTTCCGGGCGACGGTACGGGCCACTTGCGGCTCGTCGCCGGTGAGCATGGTCACGGTGATGCCGGCATTGTGCATGTGGGCGATCGTGTCGGCGGCATCGGGCTTGGGCAGGTCCAGGAAAGTGAGGTAGCCCAGCAGGGTGAGTGCGCGGTCGTCCTGCATTGTGGTCTGGTCTGTCACAGAGCGCTGCGCCACGAGCAGGACACGGTATCCGTGCGCCGCCTTGTCGGCCATCAGCCGCTCATATGTTCCGCGCAGTCGATCGGTCAGCGGCTCTGCGGTTCCATTGCGCATGACGGTGTCGCAGCGGGGCAGCATCTCGCAGACGGCGCCCTTGACGACCATGATGCGGCTGACGTTCCCGGACGTTCCGGCGCCGGCGCCGCTGGTCTCACTGATATCGCTGCCACCTGTGTGCTCGCGGTCCGCGCGGTGATGGCTCTTCGTGACGATGACTGTCGCCCGGCGTCGTATCGGATCGAAAGGCGTGCCTCCCTCGACCTGTACGTCGCCGGTATCGTTTGCCGAGTCGCTTTCGGCTGCGACGATGGCGTCATCCCACGGATTGCTCGTCGTGTGGGGAATCAGTGTGGTCAGCCATGCCGCATGCAGCACGTAGGACGAGTTCAACCCGCTCATGCTCTGCGCCCGGTCGAGCTTGATGACGCCGCTGGTAAGTGTGCCGGTCTTGTCGACGCACAGCACGTCCATGCCGCCCAGCGTCTCGATGGCGTCGAGCCGCCTGACGATGGCCTTGCCGGAGGCCATCGCCCGCGCGCCCCGGGACAGGCAGACGGTGACGATCAGTGGCAGCATCTCCGGCGTGAGCCCCACCGCCACGGATACGCCGAACAGCAGGGCCTGCAGCCAGTCGCCGCCCGCGATGCCGGTGACCAGCATGGACACGGGCACGGTGACCGCCGTGAACGCCATCAGCATCCAGGACGTGGAGTTCATGCCGCGCTCGAAGCGCGTGCGCGGCCGCTGCCATTGGAATGCGCGTGACAGTCCGCCGAACAGTGCGCTGCGGCCTGTGGCGATGACGACCGCCAACGCGGAACCCGAAATCACCGTCGTGCCCATGAACGCCAGGCACGCCGCGTCCGTCAACGCGGTGTCCCTGTCGCCGGCGGCGAGCAGGGCGGCAGCATCCTTGCGCACGGGCATGCTTTCGCCAGTGAGCGCCCCCTGTGCGATGCGCAGGTCTCGGCTCTCCAGCAGCTTGCAGTCGGCCGGGACGATGTCTCCGGCGGACAACGTCACGATGTCGCCCACGACAAGCTCTTCGGACGGAATCTGCCGCTCGCCGGCACCGCCCCGCCGCACCGTCGCCGTGGTACTCACCATGGTGGCCAGCGCCGTCGCGGCATGCGAGCTTCGGGAGTCGTGCACGTATCGGATCAGACCGGACACCACCACCATGAGCAGGATGATGCCCACGGTCACCGGCGTGCCGCCTCCGTTCGCCGCAGTGGTGCCCGAAGTCACGATCCCGCGCTGGGCCAGTGAACACACGAACGAGGTGAACGCCAGCAACATCAGAACGCCGATGAACGGGTTCATGAACGCCCTGACCAGCCGCCGCGCCGGCGATTCATGGAGGTCGGGCGCCGGTATGGTGTTGCCGCCGTAAGCCCGACGCGCCCGGCGAACCTCGTCGGGTTCCAAGCCGGATTCGTGCGCATACACCAAGGAGAGCGTGGCCTCTGGCGTGGCATGGGCGGCGAAATTCAGTCGCTGGGTGATGCTGGCGTGGCGCTCGCCGCGCCAGCGTATCAGTCGTAGCGTGTTCATGATTCCTCCTTGGCGATTCGGGGCGGTCCGTTCCGCTGTCGGGTTGATCGTTGTTTCCATTCAGTTGGCTGAGGCGGGTCAACTCAGTTCGTTTCGGTGGCTTCCTCGGCCGGTCGGGTGGCGTTTGCCGGGTTGGCGGCGTCGACGGTGATGATGTCATCATCGGCGTCGTAGTCGAACAGTTCTCCGTATCGACCCCACGTCATGGCGATGTTGAACTGGCGCTCCGCCTCCGCGTCCGTATGACGGGCCCTCAGCAGGTCGACGATGAGCTCGCCGCGCAGGCGGCCGTGTTCGCTGTGACGGACCGCTCGGTCGATGATGCGCACCAGCGGTGCCTTGTCTTGCAGCATGGCGGCGAACATCGTCTTGCTTGTCAGAATGTCCGCCTGCCTCCACTGGCGTCCGAGCTCGGTCAATGTCACGTGTCCGTTCTCGGCGGTCAGCAATCCCAGCATGGTTCCGGCGTCGATCAGCGGGAACAGGTCGTCCACCTCGAATGACAGCTCGGCGGCCAGATCGGCCAGGTCGATGCCCTGCGCGTGATCGTATACGATCTCCACCAGTCCGGCCAGGCCTCCCGGCGTAGCGTTGGGCAGCATGTCGGAGGATGCCTGATGGTCGGCGTCGCTCGCCCGGGCCGGGGCCTGATCCGCTGCCGCGGTCTGGTTCGCCGCGCCATCTGACGTGCCATGCGCGACGCCGTCCCCGGCGGCCGTGCGCTCGTCGGCGGTATCCGCCGGCCCGCCATCACGACTCTGCCCGGTCAGGATCGCATACAGGGTGTCGACCATAGCCTCGAACTGGGCGGAATGACGGTCGCGGGGCCTCGGCAGGGTGACGGGCACGTCGGCGATGAGATGACCGGGATGCGAGCCGAGCACCACGACACGATCCGCCATCTGCACGGCCTCCTCGATGTTGTGCGTCACGATGAGCACCGACTTGATGGAACGCTGATCGCCGCTCCACATCTTGAGCACCTCGTTGCGCAGGTTCTCGGCCGTCAGCACATCCAATGCGGAGAACGGCTCGTCCATGAACAGCGCATCGGGCTGCACCACCAGGGCCCGTGCGATGCCCACGCGCTGGCGCATGCCGCCGGAGAGCTCCTTCGGGTACGCGTTCTCGAATCCGTCCAGTCCGATGGCGTCGATGGCCTGCAGTGCAGCGCGACGGCGCTCCTCGCGCGGCACGCCGCGGGCCTCCAGCCCCAGTTCCACATTCGCTTGCACCGTGAGCCACGGCATCAGCGCGAAGGTCTGGAACACGAGTCCCACTCCGGGATTAGGGCCGGTGATGTCGGTGCCGCGGTAGGTGACGGTACCGCTCGACGCGGGTACCAGGCCCGCCAGGATGCGCAGGAACGTGGATTTTCCGGCGCCGGACCGGCCCAGGATCGCCACGATCTCGCCCTCATGCAGGGTGAAGGAGATGTCGCGCAGCACGGTCAGCTCCTTACCGCGCTCGGCACGGTAAGTCTTGCCCACGTGCTGCGCCTCGATGATCGCGGTGCCGGCGGCGTTCGTCGCGGCGGTCTGCGGGAAGGTTGCGGTGCGGTCGGAAAAAGTTGCGATGGTCATGATAAATGGTCCTTGCTGTTACGTTTTTTGCGGATGATCGCGGCGGATTCGAATGACATGCGCTCGCCGCCGATGCTGTTGGATTGTTGCGGGTCGATGGGCCGGGACGGCCGGTGCGGCCTCCGTCAGGCGACGGAGAAACGGCGCTCGGCGTACGTCTGCAATGGACGCCAGAACAGCCGGTTGACGCCCACGACGAACACGCTCATCACGGCAACCCCGATGATGGTCTTGCCGGTGTCTCCCACCGCGGTCGCATTGGCGATATATGTTCCCAATCCATTTGCCGTAAGCGTGGTGTGCCCGTAGGTCACGATCTCGGAGACGATGGAGGCGTTCCACGCGCCGCCCGCCGCGGTGATGCCGCCAGTGCACCACGAGCCGAACACCGCCGGCAGGATCAGCTTGGTCCACCGCTGCCGCGTGTCCAGATGGAACGCCCGCGTGGCCTCGCGCAGGTCATCGGGAATGGCCGAAGCGCCCGCAATCACGTTGAACAGGATGTACCACTGCGTTCCCAGCGACATGAGCAGAATGCTGCCCCAGCTGATGTCGATATGCCAGGCGATGAACCACAGTGTGACGAACGGGAACGTGAAGTTCGAGGGGAAGCTCGCCAACACCTGCACCAGCGGCTGTACGAACCGGGAAATCCGCGGATTCATGCCGATCTTCACGCCGATCGGCACCCAGATGATGGAGCACACCACGGTCAGCAGCGTCACGCGCATGAACGTGATCAGTCCCAGGGCCATCGCGTGGCCGACCTCGGCGAACCCCTCGCCGTCCGAGATGAAACGCACCAGCATCCACAGACCGGCCAGGCAGGCCACAGCCATGAGCGCCATGAACGCGATGTCGAGCGCGCGACGCCGGGTGCCGGCGGCCGGCCAGCGTGCGCCGGTACGGCCCAGCGGGCGGGTCAGCCAGAACATCAGATCGGCGATGGGCCGGCCCACGAGAGCCAGCGCATCCGAAATGCCGGAACGCCGCAGAATCGACAGCACCAGACTCGTCTTGGCCTGCACGGACTCGTTCTGCGTGATGCGGAACTTCTCGGCCCACGCCGTCAGCGGCTTCCACAGCAGCACGTCGATGAGCAGCACCACGATGACCATGGTCACGATGGCCCACAGCACCTTGCCCAGCTGTTCGTGCTCGGACGCCACCGCCACGAAGCTGCCGAGGCCGGGCAGCGCGTACGTCCTGTTGTTCACGGAGATCATCTCCGAGGCCGTCAGGAAGAACCAGCCGCCGCCGACGCTCATCATGCAGTTCCATAGCAGCGGAATCATCGAATTCGGCACGTCGAGCTTCCAGAAACGCTGCCAGCGCGTGAGCTGCATGGAGCGAGCCGCCTCATCCAACTCCTGCGGTTCGCTGAGCAGCGAATGGTAGAAGGAGAAGGTCATGTTCCATGCCTGGCTGGTGAAGATCGCGAAGATCGACGCCGCCTCCACACCGAGAATGGAGCCGGGGAACAACACCATCCAAATGGTGACCGTGGCGGACAGGAAGCCGAGGATCGGCACCGACTGCAGGATGTCGAGCAGCGGTATCAGCACCATGCGCAGTCGCCGGCATCGGGCCGCCGCCAAACCATAGATGAAGCTGAACACCAGTGACAAAAACAGCGCGATGAACATGCGGAACACCGAACGCAGCGCGTAATACGGCAGCAGATGCAGATCGTCGCTCACCGTGCTCGGCACGCCTGACGGGCCGATCGGTTCGTTGATTTGCGGCAGCAGCCAGGCGACGACGCCGAACAGGGCGAGCACGCCCGCGGCCACCACCACGTCTGCGGCGATGCGGCGCGCGGCGCTGCTGCGGGACATGCCGGCGGCGTCGACGTCGGAACGCGGACGAATGCCGGGGAACGAGGAGTAATTGAAGAAGTTGGACATAACGGAACCTGTGCGCTCTCATGTCGTTATCTCGAAGGAGATAAACGGTTCCCGTTCGGTGGGCGTTCGACTCGGTATCCGTGCGGCAAGTGCGCGCCATGGGCGTCAGCGGTCGCGTGCAGGCGCGCCGATATGCGGGTATGTCTGCATGCAGATAGCCGATCGGCGTCGTCATATGATGATGCCGATATGCCGGGGTCCGGAGAACGGGATGTGGATTCGCGATTCAGGCGTTTGGCGCGTACGTCATGCGGGATGTCGCAGCCGCCGTGAGGCGGTGAAGTCGATGCGAGCCGAATCAGTCAGTGATCGGATCGCCCTCGCCGGATGCGGCGGTGTCGTGACGGACGGCCAATGCCATGGTCGCGGTACAAACGTGTGAAGAGAATGGGCCGTATGCTGCGCCCGATGGCATGTGGTGTTGGCCGCCATCGCGCAGCCGGCTACTATGACCTAAATCGCCGTCCATGACATTCACCTCCTCAATGGAACCAATACGCCGTCGGACATTGACGACATGAGGAAGTGCGACTTCTCGAAGAGTTGCCCCTGGTCGTGTCATCGTTCAAGCTTCAGCATCGCAAGGCGGTGGAGTTGCGTTAGTTCATGCCTTAATCCGACAAGAACTGCTGACCTGCGTGCAGTGTCTCCACTGTTAGCGGCAGCAACCCATATCCCTGCGGTAGCCTCGCCTACCGACGCTCTCAGGGTAAAACCGCCGGCAGACCATGTCAACTCCGTAGTGTCGCGCCCAAACTACGCCGGGCCATATCCTGCCCCGCCGGCGGGGCAGGATCGGATGGATGTCAGGCGAGCAGGCTTTCGGCTGTGGCTTGGTCGGTGGCGAGGGCGGAAATATAGCTGCCGATCAGGCAGGCCTTGATGGCCTTGACTTTTTCCTGCCCCCATGCCACGCCGATGACCAGCGCGATGCGCTTCAGGCGATCGAGCTCCACCGAGATGATGCGGTCGGACAGCTCCGAACATACGGGCCTTCCCTGCGCGTCGATGAAGTGCCCGCATACGGTGGCGACCGCGCCCTGCGCCCGGATTTCCTTGACCATGCGTGGCGTGACATAGGCGTCGAACACCGGGCTGAGGCGGTCGCCTTCGGTCGCACCGACCCCTTCTAGGGCCACGTCGGCGCCGCCGCCGAGCGCCAGCGCGGTGGCGATTTGCGGCTCCTGGCGCATGGCCGCAGCGATATGGGCGGAGGAGAGGATCATCGGTACGTGGAGTGTGGTGACGGTGCCGCCGAGGCGTTCGGCGAGCATGCGGCAGATGTCGGGCGAATCCGTCATCGGATTGCTGGGGGAGAGGGCACCCACCATCTGCGCCACATTGGATTTCGGCCAGTCCTGGATGGCGACTTCGCGGACCGTGGCGGCGACGGCCCGTCCGTTGGAGACGGTGATGAGCGAGTCGGGCGACGACTTTTCGGTAAGCAGGGCCGCGGCATATCGGGGGACGATGGTGCTGGGATCCTGCCCGGGATTGACCTGCGCCACTCGTGCGCATTTCAACCCGTACCGTCTTACCAGCGCGTCCTCCAGCTGCATCAGACGTTCGAGTGGATGCCCGATCTCGATGCGTACCATGCCCCGGTCGCGCGATTCGCTGAGCAGCCGCGAGATGGTGGGGCGGGAGTATCCAATCTGCGCGGCAATCTGCGCCTGCGTCAGATTGTCCGTGTAATACATGCGAGCGACTTTCAGTACGAGCTCGATGTGGTTTCGCGACTCAGTTGTCGTCATTGTCAGCTTGTTTGCAACCATGACATTATTCTATTCCATCCGGTGTGGTCGGTGAACATATGTTAGTTCTTCTAGTGCAGCAACGATGTTGAACAGTTGTTCAGAGTGCGAAAGAACTCAATGAATCCTTGATATGTGAGCGCTCTCAATTGATTGCAAAGAAGAAGGTCGATTACATGTGCTCACTCAGTTCTCATGTGTTCGGTGAACATGTGTTCATCGCGCGGGTGGTGTGCAAGAACTTTCCGCCGTTAGCTAGAGGCTGTCGACGCGCAGGGCTCATCGAAGACCGACGCCGACGGAAAGTGCGAGGCGACAACGCAGAGCAGCGGGCGAAGCAGCCTGCCTCGTGCACGGGAAAGGAACATTATGGAAATCATCAACACCATCATCGGCCTGGGCGCCTCGGTGATGATGCCGATCATCTTCTTCGCGGTCGGACTCATCTTCCGCATGGGAATCGGCAAATCCTTTAAGGCCGGCATGACCGTCGGCGTCGGCTTCGTCGGCGTCAATATGGTCATCAACCTGCTGCTTGACAACCTCGGCCCCGCCTCGAAGGCGATGGTCAACCGCCTCGGCCTGCACCTGACCACGGTTGACGTGGGCTGGCCCACCGCCTCGACGGTCGGCTGGGGCACACCGATCATGGTCGCCACGGTCGTCGGCTTCCTCGTCATCAACGCCATCATGGTGTTCTGCAAGCTCACCAAGACCATCGACGTCGACATCTTCAACTACTGGATCTTCCTGCAAGTCGGAGCGCTGGTCTATGCCGTCACCGGCAACTTCTGGTTCGCCGTCATCTTCACCTGGGTCATCTTCGCCATCGTGCTGAAGGTCGCTGACCTCACCGCGCCTTACATCCAGAAGGAATACAACCTCGAAGGCATCTCGTTCCCGCACCTTGCCGGTCTGGCCTGGTCGCCGCTCGCCATCGCCGTCAACTGGATCATCGACAAGATCCCCGGCCTTAAGAACGTCGACTTCAACGCCGACAAGATCCGCAAGCGCTTCGGCGCCATCGGTGAGCCCGTGGTCATCGGTTTCATCCTCGGTCTGCTCATCGGCGTGCTCGCCGGCTACAGCCCTGACAAGTCCGTGACGCTCGCCATCAACATCGCCGCGGCCATGGTGCTGCTGCCCAAGATGATCGACGTGCTGATCGAAGGCCTGATTTCCGTGCGTGACGCCGCCGAGAAGCAGCTCAAGATCTGGTTCCCCAACCGCGAGTTCTACATCGGCATGGATACCGCGCTGCTCATCGGCGACTCCTCGGTGCTCGCCACCGGTCTGCTGCTCATCCCGATCACCATCCTGCTCGCCTTCATCCTGCCCGGCAACGAAATGCTCCCGTTCGCCGACCTCGCGTCGCTCGTGTTCATCCTCGCGCTGGTCACCCCGTTCGTGCGCCGCAACATGTTCAAGATGCTGATCGTCGGCACGCTGAGCGTCATCATCATCCTCTACGTCGGCACCGATATCGCGCCCTGGGTCACCCAATCGTTCACGCAGAGCAACATCGACCTGCCCAAGGACTTCACCGCCGTCACCAACATGACCGGCGCAGTGAGCACATGGATTGGCTGGGTCGCCGTCAAGATCGGCGAACTGTTCAACATGATCGCCTGAGCGGCTGCGATATCATCGGCGCATATTCAATAAGGAATCATCATGACAAACGCAACGAAGCATTTCCTCACCATTGACAATGGCGGAACCAACACCAAGGTCATCATCGTCGACCAGGATGGCCGGCAACTGTCCGTCTCGTCGTTCCCGACCGACGCCATCGAGCGGCGTCCCGGCTTCCGCGAAGTCAACCCCGGCCAGATGTGGCGTGACATCGGTAAGGCGGTCAAGGCCGCGCTGGAATCCGCCGGACTGGATGGAAGCCAGATCGACGGCGTCGTACCGGTCGGCCACGGCAAGGGGCTGTACGTGCTCGGCAAGGACGGCAAGCCATTCATGGACGGCATCCTCTCCTCCGACAGCCGCGCCGCGGGCCTGGCCAACGAATTCGAGAGCCGCGTCGCCGAAATCTACCCGATCAGTCACCAGCACGTCATGGTCATGCAGTTCCCGGTACTGCTGCGCTGGCTGAAGGACAACGAGCCGGAACAGTACGCGCGGATCGGGCATGTGCTGTCCAACAAGGACTTCATCCGGTACTTCCTGACCGGCGAGATCCTCGAGGAGCGTGGCGACGCCTCCGGCAACAATCTGGTCAACCTCGAAACCGGTGAATATGACGGCCGGCTGTTTGACTTCTTCGGCATCCCGGAAATGCTGGAATGCATGCCGAAGCTCGTCAGCGCGACCGACCGCTGCGGATCCATCACCGCCGAAGCGGCGGCGAACACCGGCCTCGCCGAAGGCACTCCCGTGTATGCCGGACTGTTCGACATCGACGCCTGCGCGCTCGCCACCGGCGTGCTGAGCGACGATATCTTCAGCATCACCGCCGGAACGTGGAACATCAACGTGTTCCCCAGCAAGACCATGGCGCCGCTCGACGGCGGCTGCATGAACTCCGTGTTCCCCACCGGTGACACCTTGGTCGAGGCGTCCAGCCCGACCTCCGCCGGCAACCTCGACCACGTGCTGCGCATGATGACGGCAGACGGCTCCAAGGCCGCCAGCTACGACGAACTCGGAGCGATGCTGGAACGTACCGATGCCAAGTACACCGACGTGCTGTTCTTCCCGTTCCTCTACGGCAGCAACGTGAACCTGGGTGCGGAAGGCGCGTTCATCGGACTGCGCAGCTCCAGCGAGCGCGACCAGCTGTTGCGGGCCGTGTACGAGGGCGTGGTATTCGCCCACCGCCACCATGTCGAGCAGCTGCTGCGCGTGCTCGGGCATAAGCCGAAGGCCATCCGCATCTCCGGTGGCGTATGCAATTCTGATCCTTGGGTGCAGATGTTCGCCGACGTGCTCAACCTGCCGGTCGAGACCGTGGCCGTAACCGAACTGGGCGGTCTTGGCGGTGCTATGTGCGCGGCGGTCGGATCAGGCCTGTACGGGTCGTTCCAGGAGGCGTTCGACAACATGTCGAAGCTCGCCAAGCGGTTCGAGCCGCACGCGGACCAGACCGCGGTGTATGACCGCAAGTTCGAGGCGTATGAGGCGCTGCTGACCGCACTCGACGGCGGATGGGCCGCGCTGCGTGACATGCAGAACTCGCTGGAGCGCTGACATGGTCACCAACGCGCTGGGAATATATGAAAAGGCACTGCCGCGCGGCCTGAGCTGGGAGCAGACGTTCGATCTGGTGCATGAGCTGGGATACAACTTCCTTGAATTCTCGGTCGACGAAAGCGACGAGCGACTGGCCCGTCTCGACTGGACCGAACACGACCGGGCGCTGTTCCGTGACGCCATGTGGCGCACCCACAGCCGCATCAACACCATGATGCTCTCCGGTCACAGGCGGTTTCCGCTCGGGTCAAAAGACCCCGAGGTGCGCGAGAAGGCGCTCGACATGATGCGCAAGGCGATCGACCTCGCCGTCGATCTGGGCATCCGCAACATCCAACTCGCCGGATACGACGTGTATTACGAGCCGAAAACCCTGCTGTCTCGCGAATACTTCGTCGAGAACCTGCGCAAATGCGTCGACATGGCCGCGAAGAAACTGGTGATGCTCTCCATCGAGACGATGGACGACCCGTTCATCAACTCGCTGGACAAGGTCACCTATTACAAGTCGCAAGTGCGCAGTCCATGGCTGCAGGCGTACCCGGATGTGGGCAACCTCACGGCTTGGCCCACCAACGATGTGGGGCGCGAGATCGAATCCAACATCGACAACATCGTCGCCGTGCACCTCAAGGACACCAAGCCGGTGGGCGAGACCTCGAAAGGCGTGTTCAAACGGGTGCCCTTCGGTGAGGGGACGGTCGACTTTGAGGCGTGCCTGCGTATCTTCAAACGACTGGGGTACCAGGGCAGCTACACGGTCGAGATGTGGACCGATGAGTCGCCGGATCCGGTGGCCGAGGTGACTCGGGCCAAAAAGATGTTCGACGGGCTGTTCGACGTGGTGGGCATCGAACAGGAGCCGATCGCCGGCATCGGAGAATACTGAGCCCGCTCGTGGGTGCCGGCGCGGCCGATGCAGCGCGCCGGCACCGCCTTCGATGAATGTCCCGATATAAGTGCGAATAAGAAAAGTGAGTGGTGATTATGGTTTCGTTGGCTGATTTTGGTCCTGAGGTTCGTGCTGAGGTCAAGCAGGTGCGTGAGGTCGTGGCGGCCTTGCACCAGCAGCTGATCAAGTGGAACCTGGTGGTGTGGACGGCGGGTAATGTGTCGCAGCGTCTGCATTCGGCGGATCTGATGGTGATCAAGCCGTCGGGTCTGCGTTACGAGTACCTGACGCCGTCGAGCATGGTGGTGTGCGATCTGGACGGAAACGTGGTGGATGGGGCGGAGGCGCCTTCGTCGGATACGGCGTCGCACGCGTACATCTACCGCAACATGCCGGACGTGTACGGCGTGGTGCACACGCATTCGACGTACGCGACGGCGTGGGCGGCGACGGGTCAGAACATCCCGTGCGGCCTGACGATGATGGGTGACGAGTTCGGCGGCCCGGTGCCGGTGGGCCCGTTCCGTCTGATCGGCTCGGAGGCGATCGGCAAGGGCGTGGTGGAGACCCTGAAGAAGTATCCGAAGTCGCAGGCGGTGCTGATGCAGAACCACGGTCCGTTCACGATCGGCAAGGATGCGGAGGCCGCGGTGAAGGCCGCGGCGATGACGGAGGAGGTGGCTCATACGATGTGGGCCGCCCGTCAGCTGGGTGGGATCATCGAGATCGGCCAGGCGGACATCGACAAGCTGAACGACCGTTACCAGAACGTGTACGGCCAGCACTGAGACGGGGCACATGAGGGGATTGTGATTTGGTCTCGACTGCGAGCGAGGTATGGGGGTCTGTGCTTGTGACACGCCCGGAATGCGTAGCACAATCGTCGCGGTTCAATATCACGATTGGCTTTATCGCACCATTCGCATGGCGATGCCCAACAATTGTGCTGCACACTCCGGGCGTGTCGGCTCGTTCCGTCGGCTGAACGGGAGGCTTCCGTTACGGAGCCCGTCCGAAGTTGAGGTCAATTCCGTCTCGTCCATATGAATCAATAAAATGTTGCTTTGCTGTGTCAAGGGTCGGCCGCCGCATAAGCCGACTCTTCATGAGTCCAGACCGAACGGGCGCAAAGCCGCTGTTTCGGCGGATTGACAGGCTTCCTGAGGGCAGACCCGAGGGAGTTACAGACGTGTTCGTGATGCCAGTCATCACCGAACCCCAAACCAGTGCGCTGATATGCGGCAGCGACTAAGGAATAGCAATGGTTAACGCTGTTGAGGCATTTGACGCCAAGCACATGAAGCCCGCCGAGGAGATCCCGGCGTTCCGTCCCGGCGACACCGTCGACGTCAACGTCAAGATCAAGGAAGGCAACAACTCCCGTATCCAGACCTTCACCGGTGTGGTGATCGCTCGTCAGGGCTCCGGCCTGCGCGAGACCTTCCTGGTCCGCAAGATCAGCTTCGGCACCGGCGTGGAGCGTCGCTTCCCGCTGCACTCCCCGTCCATCGACTCCATCAAGCTGGTGCGCAAGGGCCGCGTGCGTCGCGCGAAGCTGTACTACCTGCGCAAGCTGCGCGGCAAGGCGGCTCGCATCGTCGAGCGTCGCGACAACTCCGCCAAGGCGACTCAGGCCTGAGTTTTGCCAGAGGCGACAGTACCGTGAAATTCAGCCCGGAGCCGACTGGTTCCGGGCTGAATTTATAGGAACGCCGCTAGTATAGTTGGGGTTTCATGTATGCGTGATGGAGGAACTATGCGGCCAGACGACCATCGGACGGACCGGACCATGCCCGGTTCCGGCACCGAATTCAGCCGGGACGAATGGATCGTCGCCATAGCCGATCATGGCGTGGACCCCACCGATATGCCGGGGCGGGTAGTGGGCGCCGACGGCCGAGACTCGTCGACCCGCCGCAGGAAAGGCGCCCATCGCAAGACCTCGCCTAAGCGCAACAATGATTCGTTCTCGTTCCGCGACCTGCTGATCTGGTGCGTCGTCCCCTTCGTGGCGGTACTGCTGGTACGCATCTTCCTGATCGGCTTTTACGTGATTCCGTCCGGATCGATGCGTGATACCATCGAGATCGGCGACCGGGTCATCACGTCGAAGCTCACGCCGAAATATTTCGATCTCAAACGCGGCGATATCGTCGTGTTCCACGACCCCGCGAACTGGCTGAACCAGGAGACCACCAGAGACAAAGGCGATTATCTCATCAAACGCCTGATCGGCTTGCCGGGCGACGTGGTCGAGTGCGGCGGTGCCGGGCAGCCGGTCAAGATCAACGGCGTCGCGATTGACGAGACGTCATACATCAAATCCGGCGTCGACCCGAGCAGTTTCCCGTTCCGCGTCGAGGTGACCGCCGGGCATATTTTCGTCATGGGGGATAACCGCGCCAGCTCAGCCGACTCCCGATACCATCAGGATGACGGCGATCATGGCCTGGTGCCCATCGACAATGTGGTCGGAGTGGGACTGATGCGGTATTGGCCGCTGAACCGGATGAGTTTCCTGAGCTCCCATCATGATGTGTTCAAGGACGTGCCCGCCGGCAAGGCGCAGTGACATCAGACGGATGGTGATATGGCGATGATCGAACATCCGACGCTTGATATGGAGCGGCGGCTTGCCGCCCAAGGCTGCGATGTGGTGATCGGCTGCGATGAGGTCGGGCGCGGGGCGCTGGCCGGTCCGGTCATGGTCGGGGCGGCCGCCATGTGGTCACGTGACCTCGCCGCCGCGCAAGTGCCGGCCGGTGTCGCCGATTCCAAATTGCTGACCGAGCACAGGCGCGAAGGAATCGTCGACGAGTTGCGTTCGTGGTGCGCCGCTTACGCGGTAGGTCAGGCGAGTAACGCCGAAATCGACGAATGGGGCATATCGCATGCGTTGGGCATCGCCGCCTTGCGGGCGCTCAACGATGTGGAGCGGCAGCTCGGCATGGACGGGCCGGCCGGTTCGGGTCGTCGCGTGGACGTCATCTTGGACGGTCCGAACGATTACATCACCAAGACGATGAACACGTTTGATGCGCCGGCGTTGCCGATTCCGGTACAGGTGTCGTGCAAGGTCAAGGGCGACCGTCATTGTGCGACCGTCTCCTGCGCGGCGGTCATCGCGAAGGTGACGAGGGACCACCTGATGGTTGACATCGCGCAGGGCAATCCGCGGTACGCGCCGTACGGCTGGGCGCACAACAAAGGCTACGGCTCGGCGGCTCACCGCGATGCCATCGCCCGTCTGGGAGTCACGCCTCTGCATCGGGTCACGTGGCATCTGACCTGATTGCGGCGTTGCGGCTGATTCCGGGCCTGCGCCGCGCAGCTCGGCATGGCGCGGCTTAATTTGGCCCGGCCCGGTTACCTGACTCGGTGCTTTGTCTCAGGTGCGGGCGCTGTAGTGCCACAGTTCTTTGTGAGAAGAAGTCCGGGGCGTGAATCCGAACAGCGCAGTGGTGAATCTGTTGCCTGCGCATGATTTGTGAGCGCTCACGTGTGTTATTTAAGCGTTACCGGGTAGACTTGCCCATATTGTGTTGTTATGCAGCGGGAGGTTTGACAGCGTGACGGCCAAGCGAAGCGGGCGGAAACGCCCATCCATGTTCGAAGTCGCGAAGCTCGCCGGAGTCAGTCATCAGACGGTGTCCCGGGTCATCAACGATTCTCCCGATGTCTCCGACGCCACCCGCACCAAAGTGCAGGATGCCATCAAGGCGCTCGATTATCGTCCCAGTAACTCGGCGCGAGCGCTCGCATCGCACCGTTCCCGCACGATCGGCCTGATCGCAGGCGGCATGAAGTTCTACGGCCCTATTTCGGCGATTTCCGCGATCGAGATGATGGCGCGCAAGCACGGCCTGTTCATGTCGGTGATGATGGTGCATGAGGCGCTGTGCATGCAGGCGGAGTTCGAGGACCTGTGCGGCACGTTCAACGAGCAGAACGTCGACGCGTTCATCATGCTCACGCCCACCGATGTCATGTTCGAAGCGGCCTGTTGCACGCAGCTGACGCAGCCTCGCGTGATGATCACCTCCACGCACGGCGAACTCAGCGTGAGCGAAGGGCTGCGCCTGATTCACCCGCGCGAGCGCGACCGCGTGTCGATCGTCGGTATCGACCAGTGGCGTGCGATGGACGATGTGGTGCGCATGCTGACCGAATACGGTCACAAGCGGGCGTTGTACTTCGCCGGTCCGTTGGGATGGCGCGGTGCGATGACGCGACTGGATGCCTGGGTGAAACTGACCCGCGCCCGCTCCATCAGTTCCGTCACGGTGCGTTGCAAGACCTGGGAGTCGACCGAGGCGTACGCCAGGATGAACCATATTCTCGATTCCATCGGCAATCAGGGCGGCAAGTTGCCGACGGTCGTGGTCACGGCGAACGACAATCAGGCGGTGGGCGTCGCGCGTGCCCTGTATGAGCACGGTGTCCGCATTCCACGTGACGTCAGTCTGGTCGGGTTCGATGACATGCCGGCGATGGACAACATGATTCCGCCTCTGACCACGGTTCGGCCTGATTTTGAGGCGTTGGGCGTCGCTGCGATGCGGCAGGTGCTGCATCTGCTGGGGGAAGGTGACGAAGTGGCGTTGCCCGCGTCCGCACATGGTGTCGGTCTGCTCCCCGCAGAAGTCGTGAAGCGTTCGTCGCTCGGCCCCGCCGCCAACCGCTGACCGAGGATCGCGCGTTTTTCTTGGGTCTGTTAGACCAACGTGTTGGTTTTGATTTGCAAAGTAGCTACATAGTACGCACAATGAAGCTATAGGTAAGCATAGCAAGGCAGTGAGACTGGTCGGCGGAGTCCGGGGCGGACTCGCGCTGCTGGATGATGACGAGTGCCGCCGGGCGATTGAGGCGGGCGAACGAGATATTGACGACGGCGGCGGCTTTTTTGCGGCACGGCTCGGCCCGGCACGGCGTTGATGGTCGCGTACGTCGACGAGTTCAGGGACCGTTTCAGGGCCGGGATCGGCCGCGGCCGGGTGATGGACGTCATGCGGGAACCGGGAATCCGCGGCGTGCACCGCGGCGGGACGTCCGTCACCGCCAGACCGGCGAGGGGCGCGGGGCGGCGGGCCCGGCCTCGTGGGACGCGGGTTCGAGGCGGGGGCGCCGAACCCGCCGCACCGGTCCTCGGGCTGCAGGACACCGGAACGGACCGAAACCGGGTATTACGCGAACCAAGCGGCGCAAGCCGCCCCACTATAAGAGCGGAACAAAAAACAGGCCATATCAATGTGCCAGACGGCACGTTCGCACCACCCCTCGTTCGGTTATGCGGCCCGGCGGTCAGCGCTTGCCGGCGTACAGCTCTTGGTCGATCGCGTCGGAGAACACGCGGTTCACAGCCGGACGCACGACCTTCAGCGACGGCGTCAGGCAGGAGTTCTTCTGGGTGAACTGCGCATCCAGCACCACGAACTTGCGCACTGATTCGGCCCGCGAGACCGTCGCGTTCGCGCGGTCGACGAACGGCTGGATCTCCTCGCGCACCTGCGGGAGCGCGGCCGCGTCGGCCAGCGACAAGTCGGCCGGCTGACCGATGGTCGGCAGCCACGACGCCAGACCTTCCGGGTCAAGCGTCACCAAGGCGCCGATGAACGGACGCCCGTCACCCACGACCACGGCGTGCTCGACGATCGGGCACTTGGCGATCTCCTCCTCCATCGGGAT
>CWGX01000001.1_pt1 | contig 82591 bp, 52 predicted proteins | sample 682481 | NCBI WGS metagenome assembly CWGX01 (sample SAMEA3735743, study PRJEB9488) | human gut metagenome | biome: ENVO:mammalia-associated habitat; material: ENVO:feces | place: Malawi | collected 2009-02-27 | reverse complement strand
AACCCCCTCTATCTGCGAGTTTTGAGAGCGTGCCTGAGGTAGACTGGACGGCATGCCCACTCAGCCCACCCGTCAGCCGCGACCCGGTTCGCGGCAAAAGCCGCGCAAACGCGTCGTCAGCCCGCAACGACGGGCGATGTACCGTCGCCGCCGTGCGGTCGCGCTGGTCGTTGTGCTGGCCGCGGTCTCGCTGGTGGTGTTCTGCGTGTACAGTCTCGGCCGCGGCGTGGTGGATGGCGTGAGTCTGCTGCGTCCTACACCGATCGTGCGTGAATCGGTGCCGGCGCCGAAGAAGACCAGCGGCGTCAATGATTGTGGCGCGTCCGATGTGAAGCTGTCGCTGACGGCGGCTTCCCAAGGCGTTCCGGTGGGAGGTTCCCTGGACTTCACGGCGAGCATCAGCTATGAAGGTACGTCGAGCTGCCTGCTGGATCTGTCGGATGTGGTGCTGACGGTGTCGTCCGGCGACCAGACGATATACAGTTCGGACTCCTGCCCCGCTGACCCGAACCGTCAGCTGCTGGCGAAGACCAGCGACATGAACAGGACGTCGCAGAAGATGACATGGGGCGCCTCCCGCACGGGGGACCAGTGCGTGAAGGAGCAGAGCAAACTGCCGAAGGTGGACCGTGGCGCATATACCGCGCAGTTGAGTCTGAAGAACGCACCCAAGGCGGTCAGCGATCCGGTCACCATCCAGGTGCAGTGACGGTCAGGTGCGGCGACAGCCTTGAGCGGGCCGCTCGCCGCGGGCTCGGCGGTTGCCGCGTCCGGCCGCAGCGTGCGGCGTGTCGCGCATGTGATGTATGTTGCGCCGACGGCTGATTTGTGCTAGTATTTAGAATTTGCGTAAGTGCATGTCATATAGCGGGCATGTCGACAAAGATGAAACGCCCGCGATTCGGCATATGGTGGCCATCTGCGGCGTTTCCGGGAACATATCGATAACGACATTAGCGAGCGATAAGGAACGTCCATTGGCTGACACTCAAGCTACGACGAATACCACCACCATCATCGCACGCGCCGACCAGCATGACATTGATCTGCACAAGGCGTCGGACCGTGTGAATTTCGGCTCCATCCGCGAGCCCATCCCCGTGCCCTACCTGCTGGGCGTGCAGACCGACAGCTTCGACTGGCTGATCGGCAACGAGCGTTGGAAGAAGCGCGTCGAGGAGGACGAGGCGAACGGCACCGACACCGTTCCCCACATGTCCGGCCTTGACGAGGTCTTCAACGAGATCTCCCCGATCGAGAACTTCGCGCAGACCATGAGCCTGACGTTCTCCGAGCCGTACTTCGAGGAGCCCCGCCACACCGTGCAGGAGTGCAAGGAGAAGGATTACACCTACTCGGCGCCGCTGTACGTCAACGCCGAATTCGAGAACGGCGACACCGGCGAGATCAAGTCCCAGACCGTGTTCATGGGCGACTTCCCGCTGCAGACCCCGCACGGCACCTTCATCATCGGCGGCACCGAGCGAGTGATCGTCTCCCAGCTCGTGCGCTCCCCGGGCGTCTACTTCGACCGCAGCCAGGACCGCGCCACCGGCAAGGAGATCTTCGGCGCGAAGATCATCCCGAGCCGCGGCGCATGGCTGGAGTTCGAGATCGACAAGCGCGACGTGCTCGGCGTGCGTGTCGACCGCAAGCGCAAGCAGTCCGCGATCGTCTTCCTGATGGCCATCGGCATGACCAAGCCCGAGATCCGCGATGCGTTCGAAGGCTACTCGCTCGTGCTCGACGCGCTGGAGAAGGAGACCATCGAGACGCAGGACGAGGCCCTGACCGACCTGTACCGCAAGATCCGCCCATCCGACACCGCCACCCCGGAGGCCGGACGCAACCTGCTCGACTCCTTCTACTTCAACACCAAGCGCTACGACCTGGCCCGCGTCGGCCGCTACAAGATCGACCGCAAGCTTGGCCTGGAGCACGAGATCAACGACCGCTCCCTGAGCCGCGACGACATCATCGCCACCCTGAAGTACCTGGTCACCCTGCACGACGGCGGCAAGACCTTCCCGGGCAAGCGCAACGGCGAGGACATCGACCTGCACGTGGACGTGGATGATATCGATCACTTCGGAAACCGTCGTATCCGCCAGGTCGGCGAGCTGATCCAGAACCAGCTGCGCACCGGCCTGAGCCGTATGGAGCGCGTCGTGCGCGAGCGCATGACCACGCAGGACGCCGAGGCCATCACCCCGCAGTCCCTGATCAACATCCGCCCCGTGAACGCGACCATCAAGGAGTTCTTCGGAACCTCCCAGCTGTCCCAGTTCATGGACCAGAACAACCCGCTGGCCGGCGTGACCAACAAGCGCCGTCTGTCCGCCCTGGGCCCCGGCGGCCTGTCGCGCGACCGCGCATCGATGGAAGTGCGAGACGTGCACGCCTCCCACTTCGGCCGTATGTGCCCGATCGAGTCTCCTGAAGGCCCGAACATCGGTCTGATCGGCTCGCTGGCGACGTTCGGCCGCGTGAACCCGTTCGGTTTCATCGAAACGCCGTACCGCAAGGTCGTCGACGGCCAGATCACCGATGAAGTGGTGCACATGACCGCTGATCAGGAAGTCGGCCACGTCATCGCCCAGGTGAACCAGGAGATCGACGAGAACGGTCGGTTCGTCAGCAGCCAGGCCCTTGCCCGTAAGGACGAGGAAGAGGCGGTCGATGTCCCGGTCAGCGAAGTCGACCTGATGGACGTGTCGCCGCGTCAGATGGTCTCGATCGGCTCCTCCCTGATCCCGTTCCTGGAGCACGACGAGGGCCACCGAGCGCTGATGGGTACCAACATGCAGCGTCAGGCCGTGCCGCTGATCGAGTCCGAGCGCCCGCTGGTGGGCACCGGCTCCGAATGGCGCGTTGCCTACGATTCCGGTGACGTCATCATCGCCGACAAGCCGGGCGTGGTCACCTACGTGTCCGCCGACATCATCCGCGTGATGAACGACGACGGCACCACCAGCTCCTACAAGCTGTCCAAGTTCCAGCGTTCCAACCAGACCACCTGCTACAACCAGCGCCCGATCATCAAGGACGGCGAGCGCGTCGAGGCCGGCACCGTGCTGGCTGACGGCCCCGCCATCCAGAAGGGCGACCTGGCCCTCGGCAAGAACCTGCTCATCGCGTTCATGCCGTGGAACGGCTACAACTACGAGGACGCCGTGATCATCTCGCAGCGCCTCGTGCAGGACGACACCCTGAGCTCCATCCACATCGAGGAGTACGAGATCGATGCCCGCGAGACCAAGCTGGGCGCCGAGGAGATCACCCGCGATCTGCCGAACGTCGGCGAGGACGCGGTGGCCAACCTCGACGAGCGAGGCATCATCCGCATCGGCGCCGAGGTCGAGGCCGGCGACATCCTCGTCGGCAAGGTCACTCCGAAGGGCGAGACCGAGCTGACCCCGGAGGAGCGCCTGCTGCGCGCCATCTTCGGAGAGAAGTCCCGCGAGGTGCGCGACACGTCGCTGCGCGTGCCCCACGGCGAGACCGGTACCGTCATCGCGGTCAAGGAGATCACCCGCGAGGACGCCGAGGAGGACGGCGACGAGCTGCCCAACGGCGTCAACCAGATGATCCGCGTGTACATCGCGCAACACCGCAAGATCACCGTGGGCGACAAGCTGTCCGGCCGCCACGGCAACAAGGGCTGCATCTCGCGCATCCTGCCCGAGGAGGACATGCCGTTCCTGGCGGACGGCACCCCGGTCGACATCATGCTCAACCCGCTGGGCGTGCCTTCGCGAATGAACCTCGGCCAGGTGCTGGAACTGCACCTCGGCTGGATCGCGCACTCCGGCTGGGACATCAGCCTCGACCCCGATCTGGAGGCCGAGTGGAAGAAGTACGTGCCCAAGGGCGCCGAAAAGGGCGCTCCGAACACGCCGGTCGCCACGCCCGTCTTCGACGGCGTGCGCCCCGACGTCATCAAGGGCCTGCTCAAGTCCACCCTGCCGAACCGCGACGGCGACCAGATGGTCGGCGAGGACGGCAAGGCGCGCCTGTTCGACGGCCGCACCGGCGAACCGTTCCCGAAGCCGATCTCCGTGGGCTACATGTACATGCTGAAGCTGCACCACTTGGTCGATGACAAGATCCACGCCCGTTCCACCGGCCCGTACTCGATGATCACCCAGCAGCCGCTGGGCGGTAAGGCTCAGTTCGGTGGCCAGCGCTTCGGCGAGATGGAGGTGTGGGCCCTTGAGGCCTACGGCGCCGCCTACACGCTGCACGAGATGATGACCACCAAGTCCGACGACGTGGACGGCCGCGTGCGCGTCTACGGTGCCATCGTCAAGGGCGAGAACCTCCCGCCGGCAGGCATCCCCGAATCGTTCAAGGTGCTCCTGAAGGAAATGCAGTCCCTGTCCCTGAACGTCGAAGTGCTCAACGCCGAAGGCGTCGCCATCGACATGAAGGACGAGGACGACGATCCCTCCTCCAGCGCTGATCTGGGCTTCAACATCGGCGCACGCCCCGACGCTGCCGCCAAGGAGGACCAGAAGGCCCCGGAACCCGAATACCAGTGATTCCCCACGGGTCGTCCGGCCCGCGGCCGCGCAGCGAACGCGCGGCGCGGCGGGCCGGACGACCCGGACGAAACGTGATTGAACATCAATTTCAAAGACAGGACAATACAGAGTGCTGGACGTCAACGCATTTGACAAACTGAGGATCGGCCTGGCCACCGCCGACGACATCCGCAATTGGAGCCACGGCGAGGTCAAGAAGCCGGAAACCATTAACTACCGTACCCTGAAGCCCGAGAAGGACGGTCTGTTCGGCGAGCAGATCTTCGGACCCACCCGCGACTGGGAGTGCGCCTGCGGCAAGTACAAGCGCGTGCGCTTCAAGGGCATCATCTGCGAACGGTGCGGCGTGGAGGTCACCAAGTCCCGCGTGCGCCGCGAGCGCATGGGCCACATCGAGCTGGCCGCCCCCGTCACCCACATCTGGTTCTTCAAGGGCGTGCCGAGCCGTCTCGGCTACCTGCTGGACATCGCTCCGAAGGACCTGGAGAAGGTCATCTACTTCGCGGCCTACATGGTCACGAGCGTGGATGAGGAGCAGCGCCACAACGACCTGCCCGACCTGCAGGACGAGTTCGATACCGAGATCGGCAACATGGCCAAGCGCCGTGACAACGAGATCGAGAACCGCGCCCGCAAGGTCGAGGAGGATCTCGCCCAGCTTGAGGCCGAAGGCGAGGGCAGGGGCCCCGCACGCACCAAGCTGCGCAACGGCGCCGAGCGCGACATGGCAGCCATCCGCCAGCGTTACGACGATCAGATCCAGCGTCTGAACGCCGTGTTCGACCGCTTCAAGAGCCTGAAGCCGGGCGACTTGGAAGGCGACGTGGACCTGTGGCGCGAGATGCAGGACCGCTACGGCGACTACTTCGAGGGTTGTATGGGTGCAGAAGCCATCCAGAAGCGCCTTCAGGACTTCGACCTGGAGGCCGCCTCCAAGCAGCTGCGCGAGGAGATCGACTCCGGCTCCGGCCAGCGCAAGGCCCGCGCCCTCAAGCGCCTGAAGGTCGTCAACGCCTTCCTGACCACCGGCAACAAGCCGGAGGCCATGGTGCTGACCGTCATCCCGGTCATCCCGCCGGACCTGCGCCCGATGGTGCAGCTCGACGGTGGCCGCTTCGCGACCTCCGATCTCAACGACCTCTACCGTCGCGTGATCAACCGCAACAACCGTCTGAAGCGCCTGATCGAGCTCAACGCGCCCGAGATCATGCTGAACAACGAGAAGCGCATGCTGCAGGAAGCCGTTGACTCCCTGTTCGACAACGGCCGCCGCGGCCGTCCCGTCACCGGCGCCTCGAACCGCCCACTCAAGTCCCTTTCGGACATGCTCAAGGGCAAGCAGGGCCGCTTCCGTCAGAACCTGCTGGGTAAGCGAGTCGACTACTCCGGCCGTTCCGTGATCGTCGTCGGCCCGTCGCTGCGCATGCACCAGTGCGGTCTGCCGAAGCCGATGGCGCTGGAGCTGTTCAAGCCGTTCGTCATCAAGCGTCTGGTCGACATGAACTTCGCGCAGAACATGAAGAGCGCCAAGCGTCTCGTCGACCGCGGCGACTCCGAGGTGTGGGGCGTACTCGAAGAGGTCATATCCGAGCATCCCGTGCTGCTCAACCGTGCGCCTACGCTGCACCGTCTGGGCATCCAGGCGTTCGAGCCGATCCTGGTCGAAGGCAAGGCCATCCACCTGCCGCCGCTCGCTTGCGCCGCGTTCAACGCCGACTTCGACGGCGACCAGATGGCTGTCCACCTCCCGCTGAGCGCCGAGGCACAGGCCGAGGCCCGCTCGCTGATGCTCGCTTCCGACAACATCCTCAAGCCCGCCGACGGCCACGTCGTTTCCATGCCTAGCCAGGACATGATCCTCGGCCTGTACTACCTGACGACCGTCATGGACGGTGCCAAGGGTCAGGGCCGCGTGTTCTCCTCATACGCTGAGGCGCAGATGGCGCTCGACCTGCACGAGATCGACATGCAGGCCGAAGTGCTGATCCGCCTGCCGAAGGACTTCGTGCTGCCGACCGGCTGGGAGCCCCGCGAGATCACCGTCGTGGATCCGGAACCGGGCAGCCCCGACGCCGTCAAGGAAGAGCGCTTCCACGACGGCAGCGTGCTGTTCGCTACCTCCATGGGCCGCATCCTCTTCAACGAGACGCTGCCCGTCGACTACCCGTTCGTCAACGAGCAGGCCAAGAAGAAGAAGCTGGCCAAGATCGTCGACGACATCTCCACCCGGTACTCCACCGCCCAGGTGGCCGCCTCGCTGGATGCGCTCAAGGATCTCGGCTTCACCCGCGCACCTTGGTCCGGCGTGACCTTCGCGTTCTCCGACGTCGTCGAGCCGCCGGAGCGTAACGAGCTGGTCGCCCAGTCCGAGGAGGAAGTCGCCAAGATCAACGAGCAGTACGACCTCGGTTTCTACACCGAAGAGGACCGCCGCCAGGCGATCATCGACGTGTGGACCAAGTGCGGTGAGGAAGTCTCCAAGGCCATCGAGAAGAACTTCGACCCGAAGAACAACCTCTCGATCATCGTCGAGTCCGGTGCACGAGGCAACATGACCCAGATCAACCAGATCTCCGGCGTGCGTGGCCTGGTGAACAACCCGAAGGGCGAGATCATTCCGCGACCGGTCGAGTCGAACTACCGCCGCGGCCTGTCCGTGCTGGAGTACTTCATCTCCGAGCACGGCGCTCGTAAGGGTCTGGCCGATACCGCACTGCGTACCGCAGAGTCTGGCTACCTGACCCGTCGTCTGGTGGACGTCTCGCAGGACGTGATTGTGCGCGAGGAGGACTGCGGCACCAAGCGCGGTCTGACCATGCGCGTCGCCGACCGCGACGAGAACGGCAACCTGACGCTCGTCAAGGCCGCCGACGGTGGCCCCTACTCCCGTCTGCTTGCGGCCGACGTCATCGACCCGGCCGACGGCACGACCGTGCTGTACAAGCGCGACGACGCCCTGTCGATGGACGTGCTCAACGACCTGGTCGCGCACGGCGTCGAAGAGGTGCAGGCGCGTTCCGTCCTGACCTGCGAGTCCAAGCGCGGTGTGTGCGCCAAGTGCTACGGCTGGTCGCTGGCCACCAACACGCTGGTGGACGTCGGCGAGGCCGTTGGCATCGTCGCTGCCCAGTCCATCGGCGAGCCTGGTACTCAGCTGACGCTGCGTTCCTTCCACTCCGGTGGTGTGGCCGCCGCGTCCGATATCACCCAGGGTCTTCCCCGTGTCACCGAGCTTTTCGAAGCCCGTACCCCGAAGGGTGAGGCGCCGATCGCCGAGTTCGCCGGCGTGGTCAAGGTGGAGAACACCGATCACGGCCGTCAGATCACGCTGACGCCGGACGACACAAGCGTCGAACCGATCGTCTACACCGACACCCGTCGTGCGCCGATGCTGGTCAAGAACGGCGATCACGTGGCCGCCGGCGACCAGCTGGTCGAAGGTTCCGTCGATCCGAAGAAGATCCTGCGCATCCTCGGCCCGCGTGCCGCCCAGGTCAACATCGTGAACGAAGTGCACACCGTGTACCGTTCCCAGGGTGTGGATATCCACGACAAGCACATCGAGGTCATCGTGCACCAGATGCTGCGCCGCGTCACCGTGATCGATTCCGGTGACACCCCGCTGCTGCCTGGCGAGCTCGTCGACCAGGCGCGCTTCAAGGCCGCCAACAAGGAGACCATCAAGAACGGTGGCAAGCCGGCCGCCGCTCGTCCGGAGCTCATGGGCATCACCAAGGCCTCGCTGGCAACTGACTCGTGGCTGTCCGCCGCCTCCTTCCAGGAGACGACGCGCGTGCTCACCGAAGCCGCCCTGAGCCAGAAGGTCGATGACCTCAAGGGCCTCAAGGAGAACGTCATCATCGGTAAGCTCATCCCGGCCGGTACTGGCCTCGCCCGCTACCAAAACGCCGTGGTGGAGCCCGACAAGGCCATCCGCGACACGATCTACCCGAACTTCGGACTGGGCGCGGACATGGACGGCTCGCAGACCGACTTCTCCGATGCCGACCTGTCCGATGTGGACTTCTCCAACATCGACTTCGGTGACCTGAAGCTTGGCGACGACTTCAATCCTGACGATTTCATCGATGATCAGGGCGGGAACGACTTCGGCGCCGACTCCGGCAACGATCTCGTCTGAGTCCTAGCTCTGTCCTAGCTCTGTCCTAGCTCTGTGAAAGCGGGGCCCGGAACCATTGCGGTGGTTCCGGGCCCCGCTTTGTCATATGCGAAGCGCGGGAATGTCTACGGGAGAATGCATAGACACGAAATACTCCGTGAAACATTCTGGGCGCGCATCGTCGAATCGATTGCATCCGGTCAGAGTCCCGTTTTCCGTCGTTGGATGGGACTCTCGCCGGATGATATTTCACATGATGGACAGTGCAATGCCGCTACTGGCGCTCGGTGAGTTGGAAGAACTGGTCTCCGATACGCAGCGTGGCGGGGGCGTCGAGTTCGCGCGGCTTGCCCTTGAGCACCTGCGCTTCCTGCCCGTCGCGGATGATGTAGGTGCCGTTGAGGGAACCGTAGTCCTCGACCCACAGCGTGCCGTTCTGATCGACGCTGATCGCGGCATGATTGCGCGATGTGGTACGCGTCGGATCCTCGACCTTCTCGGCCTTGGCGCCTTCGGGCACGTCCATGGACGGCTTGCGTCCGAGCAGCGTGCTCTTGTCGATGACGATGGTCTGGCCGGTGGCGTCGTTGTGCAGGATGTATATCTTCCGCGGCGCCTTGGCGGTGAAGGACGACGACAGCACCGTGCTGTCCCAGTCCTCGATATCGCCGTCGGACGAGCCCTTGGCCGCATGGCTGGCGGTGGAGGATGAGACGGGGGATGGTTCCGCCGCTGCGGAAGAGACTGCGGCAGGCTTGTCTACCGGATCGTCTGCGTACCAGCCCAGCTCGGGTGCCGGGGGATAGGGAATCGTTGCCATGTCAGCGGCTCCTTTCACTGACGTGTGGCGAGGGCGGCGTTGACCGCGGGGTCGTTCAGCTGGGCGAGCCAGTCGACCAGTGCCGGGTAGGTGCTGGGGTTACGCGCGATGCAGGGGCGCAATTCCGGCGCGTACTGCGCGATCTTGGCGATGAGCTCCTGATCTGTGGTCTCCAGCGCCATCTGAGCCGTGTACCCGTATGGATTGGTGGCTTGGGGCTCCTGCTGCGCCGCGTACTGCGCCGCCGTGTACTGGTCCTGTGCCGGCTGCTGCTGCGCGGCCGATGCCGCATACGAATCTGCGGAATACTGATCCGCGCTGTACGAATCTGCGGAATACTGGTCCGCAGCGGCGGAAGCAGTGGCGGAGTCGGCGGCGGCATCCTGCTCCTGCTGCGCGTCGGCCACGGGGCCGTCCTCGGCGGTGACGCCCATCTGCGCAAGCGTCTGCCGCGCGCGCTCATCGCCGAACGTTGCCAGCCAACGCTTCAATCCCGGATAGCAGCGCGGGTTCACTGCCACATTGGCGCCGAATTCCGGGTTTTCATAGGCGATTTTCGCCAGCAAGACCGGATCGGCATTGGGATCCTGCACTGTTGCGACGGCCTTGTCATAATCAACCATCGTGACCTCTTTCCCTGATGTTCAGATTTGGTTGGCCGGTTTCTGGATGCGTATGGTGTCAAGCGTCTCGTCACTGACCGTTTCGAGATCCTCCTGCTGCGCGAGCCTACTGGCATGCCACACCTTCTGCCCAGCATACTCGCCCGTTATGTCCAGAACAATTACGGTGACATTATCCGTACCGCCCGCTTCCAGAGCGATGCGGATCAGTTCGTCGACGGCGGTCTGCGGGTCCGCGCATGCCGCAGCAGTGGCGGCGATGGCGGCGTCATCGACTTCGCCGTGCAGGCCGTCCGAGCAGATGATGAACCTGCCGGTCGGTCGGACCGCGAAGAAGTCCGGGTTGATGCCGTCCGGGTCGCCGATGCACTGGGTGATGATGTTGCGCGGGATGATGACGGCATCTTCCGGCAGCATCTCACCGGAGTCGATGGCCTCCTGACGGCGGGAGTGGTCGCGCGTGATGCGACACAGCGTGGAGGCGTCCCACTGGCCGTCGCTGTCGGCATCCATGTGATATGTGCGCGAGTCGCCGATATTGATGACGTACCAGTCCATGTCGGGGTTGATTTCGAGCGCCACATCGCCGGGCGCGTCCCGTTCGATTCGCCCTGGCGCGATCAGTCCGGTCACCGTGGTGCCGGACACGCCGCCGAGCTCCTGGCCGATGGCGAGCACGTCGGCCTGGGCGAGGTCGATCGTATGCCCGATGGCCGTGCGGCTCCGGCTGAACCGTGACGCCAGTGTCTCGAAACGATCCACCGCGGCGCTGCTGGCCTGTTGCCCGCCGACGCCGCCGCCCATGCCGTCACAGACGAGGAACACGCCGTCGTCGATGATGAACGAATCCTGATTGGCGCGTCGCCTCAGGCCGATGTTGCTGTCCGCTGCCACGTGAATTTGCATGTCGTTCATGACTGTCGGCCTTTCTGCGAGGAGGGTTGCCGTGCGGATGGTTGTTGCGTGGCGGGCTTCTGGCCAGCGGGCTGTTCCGTGGAGGATTTCCGCTTGACGGGCCGCTGTTTGGCGGGTTGCCGCCCGTCTGGCTTCCTCTTGTCTCCGTGCCGCCATGTACGAATACTTGACAGTATACGAACGTTATGGAAAACTCCGCGCAATGACAGGCGGGTTCGCAGCCTGCGCATGAAGGACTGCGAGGCGAGCATGAGCTTGCGGGTCGTCAGTACGGAACGCCAGTAGGCGCCTGCCTGTTCGGGCGTGACCGGCTGGCCGGAGAACGCCGCGTAATCGGCTTGTCGTCCCAGCGCAATCAGTGGGGCACCGTCGATGTTGAGCTGCCGTGCGATGGCCTGCGCCTGGTCGCGGCGCGTGCCGGTGACGGGTATGCCGCTCTGCCCGGCGAGCGCGTGCACGGCCTGCCAGCCGGAGGTGATGCGCTGCCGCGCGTCGCCGTGCCGGCGCAGGCGGGCCAGGGCGACGGTCTTGAGTGCGAGGATCAGCAGACAGATCAGCAGCGGTATCCATACCGGGCTGCCGTAGATGGCGACTTTCGCCGCGATGCGTCCGATGGTGCTCCAGATGGATGCCGCCGGCTCATCGGTGGCATCCTCGCCGGCCAGCGCCGATTTGCCGTGTGCCTGCTCCTCGTCGCGCAGCGGGTCGGTGAGCGGCACGGGAGGCTGTCGGACCAGCGTCTGCGGGTTGGGTGGGGTGAGGTTCTGGTTGTCGTCGGGTATCTTTGTCTCTTTAGGTGTCGGATAGAACGCGACCCAGCCGTAGCCTTCGAGATTGATCTCCACCCATGCTTCGATGTCGTTGCCGGTGAATTTGACGGTCGAGGTGCCGTTGATCGTTTCGGTGCGGTCGTTGCTGATGTCGCCGTCGTCGTTCTTGGGCAGGAAGCCCATGACCACGCGGGATGGCAGGCCGAGTTCGCGGGCCATCAGCGCCATGGCGGAGGCATACTGCTCGCTGTCGCCGACCATCGCGGATCCAGCGAGCAGCGCGTTGATGCGATAGCTGCCATGTCCGGGCAGCGACGGGTAGTCGCCGGTCAGGCCGTGCGAGAACCAACCAGAATCCTTGAGCTGCGCGACCAGCGCCTGCGCCTGCGCGCCGGCCGTGTCCTCGCCGCCCGCCACCGACGAGGCGAACTTGCCCACCGAGTCAGGCACGTCCTTGGTGCCCGGCTGGTTGGCGACCGCCGCGTTGGCCTTGGCGATCTCCTTGTCGGTGGGTGTGGGGGCGATGATGCCGCTTTCCGTATAGGTCATGCCGGTGGACAGCCCGGCCGGGATGATGGCCGACTGCGTGCTCTCGTTGTAGTAGAAGAGCGTGTGGCCGGTGGAGGATCGGGATTCGCCGCCGCCGTTTCCGTTGGCGCCTCCGATCTTTCCCGCTGGCGTGACGTCGACGCTGCTCGCCGCTCCTGCCAGCGGCAGCCATTTGCCGCTCAGACCCTTGTCGATGGTGAACGTGGCGGTGAACTTCTTGCCGTCCACCGTATTGGGGATGCGGGTGCCGACGCGTCGGTAGTCGGATGAGTCCGAGGCTTCGGTGGAGTCGGACAGGTTCCACACGTTGCCGTCGAACTGGTCCATCACCGCGAGCCTGACCGGCGTGCCCTCGGGCAGATTCGTGACCGTGAGCAGCGTGTCATCCTTGTGGTCCTTGACGTAGGAGCGCAGGCCGCTGAGCGGGCTTGCGTAATCGTACGGGCTGAGCGGCGGATCGTAGTAGTCGCGCAGGATCAGACGTGACTGCCCGATGCCCATGCATGCGCCCACGCCCAGGCCGGCTGCCAGCAGCAGGATGATCGTGGCGCTGATCCAGCGTCCCAGTTCCAGAAGTTGCCATCGCCATGACAGCCAGACGATCATGATGAGGCCGATGAGAACGCCGGAGGCTATGGGCTGGAAACCGGTCTGCGTGCCCAACAGGGCGCAGACCACCAGTTCGATGGCGATCGGCAGCAGGCTCAGCACGCTGAGCTGCCGTTTGTCGCCGATGGCGAACACGCCGGCGAGGAATGACAGCCATAGGCATATCGTCCATGCCGCCATCAGGCTGCCATCGCCGGAACCGGTCGGCGGCGGTACGGCGATAAGGTATTTGAACGCGCCGAAGGTGCTGACGAACCCCTGTGACAGCGTTTCCACAGAGGGAATCACATGGCTGATGGCGGTGTCGTTCAGCGCGATGACCGGGCCGATGATGCCCTGCGCAACGATCAGGAACACGATCTGCCACCACAGGCGCAGCGCGGGTGCGGTCCCTGCATAGGCGATGAGGGCACCGAGCAGGGTGGCCGGTACAGCGGCGACGGCCCACATGGCGGCTGATCCGTACACGTCGAGAAGATTGGATGCGGCAATCAGCGACGTCAGCGCGATGACGGCCACGCTGATGAGGTTCGTGCCCCAGGATCGGCGTCCGACGCGGGCGAGCGGCAGACGGTTGCCGCCGCGTGTCAGCCAGATCACTGAATGGGTGGATTCCGCCCATGAGCCGGTGGTGGTGCCCGTGCCGGTCACAGTCGAGCCGAGACCGGAGAACGGACGCTTGGTCTGCCCGACCTGGCCGGGCAGGGCGTCCACGGCCGACGTGGAGGAGAACGAGCCGAGTGAGCTGTCGATCACATCGTTCATGCGAGCACCTCCATGATGAGCGGCAGGTCGTCAAGCGAGCCGACGGTGGCCAGCGTGAAGTCCGTGAAATGCTTGATTGCGCGCACGTCGCCCGGCGAGGTCTGCAGCACGAGGCACGCGGCGGATTTCGGCAGCGCGAGCACCATGCGCTTGATATGGTCGAGTTGCTTGAGCGAGCCGACGGTGAAGAAGTAGAACGAGCTGTCGGGCGAGTGTCGCAGCGTGCTCTCCACCAGATTCGGGTTGTCGTCGGTCCGCGGGGTGATGGCGCTGCAATCGTCCAGGAACCCCATCGGGAATTTCGGCGTGTCATGCGCGCGGCCGGCATGCGTCTGCAGCGGACGGTCCTGTTTGAGGCACTGCACGCCCAGCGAGGCGTGCACGCTCACGGCCATCTCGAACTCCTCTTGACTGACGTAATCCTGCGGGTTCACGTCGAGCGTCATACTCGTGTCGGTCCGCCGTGTCGCCTCGTACTGGCGGATCATCAGCGTGCCGGTCTTCGCCGAGCTGAGCCAGTGCACGTTGCGCACGTCGTCGCCCGGCTCGTATTCGCGCAGCCCGTAGAAGTCGAGGTCGTCGTCGACGATCTGACCACTGGGCTGGCCTTCCAGATCCCGTGCGACGCCGGCGTTGAGCGTGTTGAGCCGCGCGATGTTCGGATGGATATAGACGGTGATGCGTTCGGCCAGCGCCTTCTCGTGGCGCACCAGCCCGAACGGGTCTCCCTTGCGGATGTTCAACGGTCCGACGGTGAGGATGGCGCGGGAGACGGCGGTGAACTCGATATCGGTCTGCTTGGACTGGCCCGGTGCCAGCATGGGGATGCCGAACCGCTCGTGAGCCTCGCCCAACGGCAGGGCGCCGCGTGCGGTCGTGGTGGGGGTGCGACCGGGATTGTCGATGTCCACGGGCACATGGACGTCGTCGCCGACGGTGACGCGGCGGCGCGACACGGCGATGGACGCCTTGAACCCGGTATTGCCAAGCGAGAGCACGATGGCGCACAGGATCATCATCAGCGCCACCGCGGCGATGGCGAGCAGCTCATGCCAGCGAACCAACGGGAATCCGGCCGCGCATACGATGCCGATGACGACCACGGTCCAGCCCAGTGGGGATATGAACGAGGTGAAGAATCGCCTGACCGCGCGCTTGCAGCGGCGCCACAGGCGTGCCGAGCTAAGCCGCCGCCTGTGGTGCGCCGACTTGCCCGATGCCTGTTGGCCTCGCTCGTTCCGTGGTTTCGGCTTGCGTGGTTTCCGCGGCTTCTGCGGCCCTGCTTCGGATGATGAACTGTCGTTGTGCCTGCGCATGGAACGCCTTTCACGCGCCGAGCGACGGCACCGGCACGGTCTCCAGCATCCGGCTGATGGCCTCGTCCGTCGTCAGACCGGCGAAGGTGGCTTCGGCGGTGAGCTTGATGCGGTGCGACAGCACGGCGACCGCCAGATCCTTGACATCGTCCGGCACCACGTATCCGCGCCCGTCGGAGGCCGCCCAGATGCGCGCGCAGCGGGTCAGCGCCAACGCGCCTCGCATGGACGAGCCGATGGCGATGTTCTCGTCATGACGGGTCGCCTCGACGATGCGCACGATGTATTCGAGGATGTTGTCGTCGATGTGAATGCGCTCTCCGATGCCGCGCAGCGCGAGGATGTCATCGCCGGCGAGCACGGGGGAGACGGTCTGCGCGCGGTCGCGGATGTTGACCTGCCGCAGGAGGTCGACGCTTACCTGATGGCCGGGGTACCCGACCGACGTCTTGATGAGGAAACGGTCCATCTGGGCTTCGGGCAGCTTGTATGTGCCGAGCTGTTCGATCGGGTTCTGCGTGGCGATCACGATGAACGGCTGCGGCACGTCGTGCGTGACGCCGTCCACGGTGACTTTCTGTTCCTCCATGACCTCCAGCAGTGCGGACTGGGTCTTCGGCGAGGCTCGGTTGATCTCGTCGGCGAGCACGATGGACGCGAATACCGGGCCCTCGCGGAACTCGAACTCGCCGTGCTTCTGGTCGTAGAAGGTGATGCCGACCACGTCGGACGGCAGCAGGTCGGGCGTGAACTGGATGCGCTTGAACGACGCGCTGATCGAGCTCGCGATGCCTCGTGCCAGCTGAGTCTTGCCGGTGCCTGGGTTGTCTTCGAGCAGGACATGGCCACCGACGAGCAGGGCGGTCAGGCATAGACGGATCGGATGTGCCTTGCCGACCACGACGGTGGAGACGTTCGCGAGCAGCGCGTCGAACGCCTGCTTGAAGTAGGCGATGTCGTCGGCGCTGGCCGGGGTCTGCGGGTTGGTGTTCGCGACGGCCGGGTTCGCGGTCACTGGGCGCGCGGCTGCCGCCACGGGAGTATTCGCGGTTCTGGCTTTGGGAAAGGCGACGTTCGGAATCTTGGCCGCGGGTGCGGTGGTCGGGTGCTGTATGGAGCTCAGCTGCGTCGCATCGAGATCGACGTCGGTCTTGGTCGGGCCGTTGTTCGTGGTGTTGTCGCCGGTGTCACTGACGGGCGAGACGGCCTCGCCGTTCGTCTTGTTCTGCACCGGGGACTGCGCCGACTTGTTCTGTACGCTCTTGGCTTGTGACGGCTTGGCTTGTGCCGACTTTTTGCCTCGGATTGCCTTGCCGGCAGCAGCACCTCCGCGGCGCTTCGGCAACGTAGGAATGGCCACGGTCGGTGCCCCCTTCGACTTGTCGGCCTCACCAACCGCGGCACCGCCCCGGGCATGCGGTGTCTCGGAAATCACGGTGCCGTCGGACAACACCGTTTCATCGGACAACACCGTCTCATCGGAGACCTCAGTCCCATCGCCGCTCGCTGATGAGACAGACTGCGCTACTGTGCTCTTTTCCGCGTTGCCTTCCGCGGTGTCGTTTTTCTCGGCTGCGTTTTCCCCGGCACTGTTTTTCACTGTGCTCGGCGCGGCTGCATTCGTCGTGGCCTCGGCGGACTGAGCCGTGTTGCCTGACGACAGGACGCTCTTGTCCGACAACACCGTCCTGTCGGACAGTTGCGTGGCGTCGTCGAGTTCGTTGCTCTCGCTCATCGTGATACTCCTTGATGTGTGTGGTGGACGGTGTTGTCGTATCGGTTGATGGATGGTTGATAAATCATGGTCGGTTTGAGGCCAGTGTGCTGATGGATGGCATGGAACCGAACGACCGGCGTCGGATGCGGCTCGGGTCTACGCCTTCCGTGACCGTTCCGGATCCCTCGGCCGGTTTGCGCATTCCTTGGACTTCCCTGATGTCGTCGGCGGTGTTCAGCGCGGAGTCGGCACCGGTCACGCTGATGTACCAATACAGCTTCTCCGTGTCGATCTTGAACGATGAGATATCGATGTACCTCTGCTTCGAAGCTGTGCTCCATGTGACGTCCCAATCACTTTCGCCGGTCGGCTTGCCGCTGGTAGTGGAGAATGCGACAAGGACCGTTGCCGGCTGACCGTAAAGGTTCACGCTGCCGCCGGACACCGTGATGCGGTTACGGTCTGTCGTGCTCCACGCCAGCGTAGGCGGTTCGATCTTCGCTGGGGTCTTGTATACAAGACCCTTACCGTCAAATATGATGGCTTCGCTGGAGTGCCCCTTGAACGACTGCGTAGCCGATACAGTGCCGCAGTTCTCCCACGGGTTGATGCGGTAAGTTGCGGCGGCTGAATCGCCGTTGCCTCTGTACTCCTGACCGTTGGCGAAAATGGAGAGTCTGTCATGCTCGCCATTACCGCCAACTGACACGGAGCACTCGTCACCTTTGAGCGTCACCTTCAGGTTTTTCAGAGGCTGTACCTTGTACTGCGGCGTCACCTTGTTCGAGTCAGCCGAAGCTGGTTTGGCGCCGCTTTGCTGCGGGTTCACGGTCGCCTTGACACTGAGCTCCTCATACCACTGATCGCGGCTGATCGTATCGGTGAAGGTGTGGGTGCCGCAGGGGGCCGACATGGAGATTGCGCCGCTCAGTTCCACGCTGGAACATCCCGCGTTGTGCATGTTGCCGAGCGTCAACGTGGCCTTCAATGTATCGCCCTTTATTACCGATAGGCTGACCGTCGGCGCGTCCGGGTCGCCCCAGGGCGTCGCCGCGTTGCTGGCGGCACTGGGCTGGCCTTCGCCGGCACGGTTCTTTCCTTTGACGGTGGCGGTGTATGAGGTGCCATCGCCGGTGGCGCTGTTGTCGATTGGGAACACTAGGGAATTGCCGGAGGTCTCCCTGGTGACGGAACCGCCGCCCGAACCGGTCAGCGTCACCGTGTAGCTGTCCGGCTTCGTACCGACATAATTCGGAACATCCCACTTGACCGTCACACGCTGGTAGCCGGCCTCGGTGGTGACCTTCTTCGGTGGATCGGGCACCTTGTCGGGCATGGCTTTGACCGAGGTAGACGGCTTCGACCAGCCGACCTCGTTCTTCGCCTTGACGGTGAACGAGTATTCCTTGCCGTTGGTCAGCCCGGTGATCTGGCAGGTGGTGACCGCGCCGCACGACTTGCTGCCGCCGTCCCAATCGACCTCGTAGTCGGTGATCGGGCTGCCGTTGGCCGTGCCTGCGGTCCACGAGAGGTTCACCGAACCGTCAGCCGGCTGCCCGGAGACGGGGGAGAGCAGCGGCGCGCCGGGCTTGTCCACCACGGAGACGGTGATGGTGACGGTCACCTGTCGGTCGCGCGAACGGGTGCCGTCCTGCACGGTGACGAGCACGGTGTTCGAGGATGCGCCGATATCGGTTCCGGCGGTGATGCTGATGTTGCCGTTCGAAGAGCAGTTCACGGTCAGCTTCGCCGAATCGTCGGACTTGCAGCTGACGGCGGTCAGCGACGAATCCGGGAACGGATTGTAGGCGTCGGAGAACAGGTCCACCCGTTCGGTCGAACCGGCCTTGAGCTTCACCGTCTTCGCGCCGATACGGGCAAGCGGGCGGTTCGACTGCACCACGCGGGCGGTCATGCCGGCCTTGACCGTGCCGCCCGAATAGATGATGGTCACGGGGATGCTGGCCAGCGATCCCACGGTAGCGTCCTTGGGGGCGCTGACGGTCAACTGGCCGGAGGCGCTGACGCGCGCGGTGATGCCGCCCGATTCGCTGCCGCCGGAATATGTGTACTGCTTCTCATCGTCGTATGCGCCGGCGGGGGAGTGGGTCAGCGCGGTCAGGTCGATGATCTTCGCATCCTCACCTGCCACCACGTCGATCGTGGACGACGAGAAGGTCGGCGGTGGCACTTCGCGGCCGATGACCGTGATCGGCAGGGTCAGCACTGCGGAGTTGATGATCTGCGTCTTGTCGTTGCCCTTGCCGTCCACTGCGGTGAACGTGATCGAGGCGGGACCGCCGTAATCCTTCGGCGCGGTGAATTTCAGCGTCGTGTCGTTCACGTAGAGGTCGCCGCCATCCGATTTGGTGGCGCTGACCGATTCGGGGGACTGCACGTAAGCGGTCTTGCCGGCGCCCACACGCACATAGTCGGCGATGTTGATGGTGATGGTCTCGCGCGAGTTCACCTTCAGCGGCGGCGCCTTCGGACGCAGCGTCGGCGGGAACACGCCGTATGCGGGCACTTGGATGAACGCGGTGGAGGTGATGCCGTACGTCGTGTTCGTTACCGTGTACGGCACCGAACGGGCCTCGTCGGTCAGGTCCACGGAGATGACGGTCGACTTCTCGCCGCTCTTGACCTTCGCATGGTCGGTGGCGGACGGGTCGACGCCGACCTTCAGTTCGTTCGCGGTGCCGGACGGGTTGGCGATCCACTGCGAGACATCGACCTCGACGGTCCGCTTGTCGATGGTCGCGGCGGACGGTACGCGGTAGTCATAGGCGGTGGGCGGCTCGATGGTCGCATTCGGGTCGACGTTGACCGTCAACGTCGCGGTGTCGCTCAGGCCGGCCTTATCGGCGACTGTGTGCATGATGTAGAACGTTCCCGCCTGGTCGGGCGTGGTGAACGAGATCATGTTGTCCTTCACGCTCGCCCCGGAGATACCCTGTGACTCCAGTTTCTTCGAAACGGTCAGATCGGTGTTGTCCCCGGAAATGTCGTTGAGCGCCACCGGCACCGTGGCCGCCGTGTGCGGGCGCAGCGTGATCTCGTCGTCCCGCGCGTACACGCCGGAGTCGGACGCGCCCTGGAACACGCCCACCCTGACCTGTGCCTGTGCGCGCTGGCCGGTCCAATCCTCCACCGCGTAGGAGAACGTGTCGGTGCCCGACGAGTCCTCGTACGCCTCGTAGATCATGTAGTTCGCGCCGACCTCGGTGATGCGTCCCAGTTGCGGGGCCTTGTTGCCCAGACCGAGCAGCTGGTCGTCGTCGCCGTCCACGTCGATGCCGGTCAGTGTGATCGGTATGCGCACTTTCTGACCCGCGGCCACCTGCGCCTCGACGTCCTGCGGAGTGGGGGCGGCCTTGTTCTTGGCGTCCTTCTGATGCACGGTGATGGTGATTGTGCCGGAGGCCGAGTTGCCGAGATTGTCCTTGACGGTGTAGGTCACCGGGAACACGCCCGTCTGTTTGGAAGCCTGATAACGCACGGTGTCGCCGGAAACGAACACCAGTCCCTTGAACGTGTCCTTGTCGTACTGCAGCTTCTGCTGCAGCGTCACCGTGGTGCCGTCGGAATGCGAGACATGGTCGAGCACGTTCACCGACACGATGCCGTCGGTGCGCACCTGCGTGTTGACGTTCGACGCCTTGGGCGCGGAGTTGCCGGCGGTCAGTGCCGGCGGCTGCAGCACTATCGTGCCGGTGGATGAGCCGGCCGCGTTGGCGACGGTGTACGTGATCTCCACGGGCTTGGTCGGCACCTGCCGTGCGGTCAGATACACGCGCTTGTGGCTCACCAGGCCGGTCTTGATGCCCAGCGACGGGTCGGCATCGACCGACGTGACCGACAGCACGCCACCCATCGGATCCACGTCGTTGGCGAGCGGTTCGACGATGGCGGTGTTGTTCGAACCGAGCAGCGCCACATCGTTGGCTGCGACTGGCTTGGCGGATTTGCCCGCGGCCGGCTGCACCTCAAGACGTGCGAGGCCGGTGGACGGGATGGAGCCTTGGGTGACGGTGTAAGGCACGTAATACGTGCCCGTGGCGGTGGCCTTGAATGCGAAGGACAGGTCCGCCGCGTTCATGGTCGCGCTGGTTTTCGCGGGCGGTTCCACGGTGGACAGCTGCGCGGGCTGCGCCGATGTGCCATGCACGTACGGCTTGAGGTTGACCGTGGTCTCGGTGTTCGGTGTGGTCTGCTTGACCACGGCGTCGATGGTCGCCGGCAGCGTGTTTGCCGGGCGGATGGAGAAGTACACGAGTCCGGTGCCGGTGTTCTGCCCGTCGGAGACGGTGACCTGCACGCCCACTCGCCCCGAGGTGGCGGAACCGGTGTTGAACACGAGCTGCCCGTCTGCGCGGGTGGAGACGACGACCTGGTCGCTGTTCTGCGGGACCGCCGACACCAATGTCATCGGATCGCCGTCGGGATCCTGGAAACTGCCGAGTGCGTTCGTCGTGTACGTGGCACCCTGCTCCACGTCGTATTCGGGCGGCGTGTCGGCCTGCTTGGGAGCGTGATTGGCGGACGAGCCGGTCAGCGTGACCGTCACCTTGGCCGTCGAGGTCTGGCCGCGCCCGTCGCTGATGTCATAGGTGAACGTCACCGTGCCGGCCGAGGCCGCCGAGGCGTCCAGCTGCAGGTACCGGCCGTCGTACACCGGCGATACGGTCATATCGCCGCCCGCCGGGGCCCCGACTTTGGTGATCTGCAGCACGGAGCAGTCTGTCTGCTCGTCGTTGCGCAGCACGTCGAGGATCTGTTGTCCGCCCGCGCGGGCGCCGATCTCGTCGTCCTGCGCCTTGATCTGCCCGGATTGCGCGGAACAGGTCTTGTTGAAGTTGCGCTGGTTGTTGGCGGACTGGTCGTTCTGCTTCTGCTGGGCGGTCTGCTCGGTCTGGATGGTGTTCCACTGTATCTTGATGACCTTGGTGGAGTCCGAAGGGTTCCACACGTTGCCGTCGACCACGTCGTTGAGTACGGTCAGGCGGTGGTTGGTGCGGAACACCAAATCCGACGTGGCGCTGACCGATTGCAGCGAGCCGAATTCCGGGTTGCTGACGTTCGGCGAGCATACACGCACGTAATTGTTCGCGCTTTGCGCCCACGCTGCCGACACGCAGCCGTCGGTGGAGACCGGTTTGGCTGCGTCTCCGGCACCGCCGGAGACGAGCGTGTTGACTTTCTTCTCTCCCTTGCCCAGTTCGACCAGGTACAGGCCGTTCTTGCCGGCGGCCGCGACCCAGGACTCTTGACGGCCGTCCGTGTCGGGGTACTGCAACGTCAACGGGCTGTTGGCGCCGGTGTCGGCGCTGCCCTTGTGCCAGTACAGTCTGCCCTCGGATGTGACGACCGCGGTGCCGTCCACCACGGTGAAATCGTCGGCGGATACGGTCTTTCCTTCGGTGAGGGAGCTACCCTGCACGGCCTTGCCTGTCGGATCCTGCATCGTGAGCACGGTGCCGTCGGAGGGCCGGTATCCGTACACGGTGCCGTCATGGGTGACCGCGATCTTGCCTCCGGTGCCCAGCCGCATGGATGGGTCGCTGGTGGCGGGGCTGACGGAGTCGAGGTCGGAGCTGAGGCCGACCCACACGTTGCCGTTTTTCGTGTTCAGGAAGGCGATGGTGCCGCCGCCGGTCACCGCGGTCGTGTCTCCCTTGGTCTCCGTCCTGCCGGTGGTACCCAGCGTGGCGGAGGAGATGCCGGTGGCCTTCGCGCCTTCGGTGAGCACCGTGTCACTGTCGTGCTGGACGATGTCGAAACGGGCTGCAGACGAGGCCACCGCCGAATCCGGTTCCTTGAGCTTGACGTTGAAGCGGGCCGCCTTGCGGTTCTTGAGCGAGGTGACCCAAACGGTGCCGTCGTCGAGATGCACGTGTTGGCGGGTGACGGAGCTCACCCAGATGGCGCCGGCGATGATGCCGATCAGCATGACGAGCGCGATGACGGGCATCGCCCAACGGTGCGCGTCAGGCGAGACCAGGCGGCGCATGGAGGAGCGGAACGCCCGCTCGCGTTGGCGCTGGTTAGGCTGCTTGCTCATGGCATCCTCTTCTCTCTCGTTCGCTCGCTTCTCGTGCAATGCCGTGCCGCATGGTGCAGTCCTTCATATAGTGCGTTCCTATTGCCTCACCGCGCATGCGATGGCCGGATCCTGGGACATCTGCTTGTCGCTGCGCACGATCTTCACTTCGATGCAGGTCTGTTTGTCGGTCACGTCATGCAGCTCGACTTTGCGGTCGGCCACGATGTTGGTGCTGGTACTGGGTCCGGAAGTGGCAGAATTGCCCTGTACCGGCGACCATGCGTACATGTCGCCGTCCTTGGGCTGCGGGTTCGTCCAGGTGAACGTGACGGTGGTGCCGTCGTAGGTTCCGTTCAGGTTTTCGGGCGTCGGCACCACTTCGGCTCCCATGATGTCGTCGGGATTGCCGTCCGTTCCGTTGGAGTCGCCGGTGGCGCCCGGCGTGGAGACCGATGTGCGGTTGCGCGTCGCGGCGTCATCCATGTGCGGCATTACGACGAAGACGAGCGTCAGGATGACCGCCGTCAGCGCAGCCACGACCACGGCCGTGATGGCCAGCGGCTTCTTCCACGCACCGGTGGGAGCGTCCATTCGCGTCACGTTCGCGGGGCCGGGCGCGACGCGGCGCTTGCCGGTCATGCTGCTGGGATATTCGGGGACGCCTTCCACGGTGACGGGCGTGGCATGGCCGTAGTAGGCCTGTTGCACCTGCTGCATCGCGCGGGCGAATTCCAGCGCCGTGCCGTAACGGTTGTCCGGGTTCTTGTCGAGCCCCTTGGCGAGTACACGTTCGACGTCCGCGGGCACATCAGGGCGGCCGATTGGCGGCAGGCGGCGACTGACGATGACCTGCGCGAGTTCCTGCTGCGTATGCGCCTGATAACCGTGCTCATACGGCGAGCGGCCGGTCAGTGTGGCGTACAGGGTCGCCGCCAAGGAGTAGATGTCGGCGGCTTCGGTGCCGCCGCTGCGTCCGGTCAGCACTTCCGGCGCGGCCCATGGCACGGAGAAACCGGTCTGGGTTCCCGCCTGATACACGTTCGTGGAGATGCCGAAATCGGCGAGCACCGGCAGTCCCTGCGGGGTGATGAGGATGTTCGCGGGCTTGATGTCGCGGTGCAGGATGCCTTTGCAGTGCGCGGTGAACAGGGCGCTGCAAAGCTTGATGCCCAGGTCGAGCATCTGGTCGGCGGTGAGTGGTCGCTTGCGGATCAGCTCCTTATAGGAGCCGCCGGGCGCGTATTCCAGCACGATGTAGCCAAGTCCGGTGCTGGTCACGCCGGCGTCGTGGATGGAAAGGATGTAGGGGTGCGCGGAAAGCTCCGCCATGTAGTTCGCCTCATTGCGGAATCGGGCTGCTGCGCGGGGGTCGAGGGTGGCGCTGCTGACCTTGATGGCGACGTCGCGGCTGGGGACGCGCTGATGGTACCGGTATACGCTGGCTGTGGCGCCGGTGCCGAGTGGCTGGATGAAATCATAGCCGGATATCCGCGGCGGTGTTGGCTGTGCCGGCATTTGGCTATCCCCCTTACGACATCTCTTCTTTTTACTCTATTCCGAGGTGTTCCCACGCACAACCCTTGATGGGGAGCGCTGAGGAGTGCTCGCCGCAGGCAGGAGCTGCCGTGCGATGACGCAGTTAGTCCAGAATAAAACTGATATAAAAAAACGGAACATATGGTTCGGTTTTCGATTGTTGACATATGATGGAGGAACTGTCTGCCGGACGACGGGGCCGGCGACGGGAATGGAGGTGCCATGAAGGCGGTTGAAGCACTGCTTGAGGGGGAATCCGGCAAGGCGCTGCTGGTGGTTGGTGCTCCTTGCGTGGGCAAGAGCACGCTGGCCCGTGATGCCTTGATGGCCGGGCTGCGACGGTTCGGCGAATCCGGAGCGATGATGACGGTATCCGGGCGTCAGATCGCCGATATGATAGGCGATCAGGTGATTCGCGAGCTGGGGGCGACCTCCCAGGCGCGACCGGTCACGACGCTGTCGGCCATCGCGTTCCGGCTGATCACCGTCATGCGTTCGAGGTCGGGCGAGCCGCTGCCGAGGTTGCTGAACGGCGCCGAGCAGGATGCGCTGCTGCGTTCGGTGTGCTCCGCCCATGTGGCTCATGTGCGGGCGGGGGATCCATGCGGCACGTGCTCGTTGCTGCGCGAATACTTCGCCAGGGATGATTGGGACGGCGTGCTGGCTGATGCCGTGGCCGGGAACGACGGCGAGGGTGGTGATGCGGATTCCGGCGTAGGCGTCAATGCCGCCTTCGTCATGCAGCTGCGCGACATGTTGGCCCGCATGGATGAGCTGGGCGTCTCCGAGGATCGTGAAGGAACGGCCCTGTCGGCGTTGAGGCATTGGTCGCCGCGCGTCGAGCGTTTGCATGTGCAGTGGCGTCTCGCGTTCGCGTTGCGCCGCGAATACGAGACCGCGGTGAGTCGTATGTACCCGGGCGAGTACCGGCTGGACTCGTCGCGTCTGCTGGTCGAGGGGGCCAAGGCGGTCGGGATGGTCGGCGATGACGATCTGCCGCGTTTGCTGGTCGTCGATGACTGTCAGGACCTCACCTTCGCCGGGTTCACGTTCCTGAAGGCGCTGCGCGGTGCGGGGACGCGGCTGCTGCTGGTCGGCAATCCGGACGAGGCCGTGCAGACCTTCCGTGGGTCATATCCGGAATACCTGTTCGACCAGATTCGTCGTCAGCTTGGCGCCGACATGGTTCGTCTGCCGGCTGGCGGTGCCGGAAATGGCCGAGTTGAGGAGCGTGCGGTGGACCACGTCGACGGTTATACGTATCGCGATCTGGTCGCATCCCGTATCTCCCTGTCCATCCGATCCACGCAGGACGAGACGGTTCCTCTGCCGCAGAGGCCGGGCAAATTGCCGCAGCTGCCGGCGAGCCTGCCGATTGTCGCATTGCCCCAGACCGATCCGCTGCCGGGCGATGGCAGTCTGAAAACCGCGCTGTACCGCTCGGCCGACGAAGAGACGGAAGACGTCGTATGGCGCATCAAGCAAGCCCACATCCTTGAAGAACGCAACTGGAACGACATGGCTGTCATCGCGCACGACAACGCCACCGTGCGCACGATCGGCGAACGGCTGCGTCATGACGGCGTGCCTGTACGGTATTCATCGGTTACACGACCGTTGAAGGATGAGCCGTTCGTGCAGGGATTGTTCGCGCTGCTCGAATTGGCGATGCTCAGGAACCAGACGGTGCCCGCGCTGGGCATGAATCTGCAGCAGACCGCACTGTATGTGCGCTCTCGGGTTGCCACGGTGATGGGATGCCCGCTGGTCAGCGTCGGCGGCGGACGGGATCATGAGGGATACCCGGCCAGGCTGGAGCCGGTGGACGCCGCCATGAACGCGTTGGCATCACTCGGCAAGATTGTCACGTGCGAGGACATATGCGAGGGGGATGCGTCCGACGATGTGCCTGGCGGTGCCGCCGACGATGCGGGGAAGACCGGTGACGCTGGAATTGCTGGTGACGCCGCTCGAATGCATGCCTTGGGCAGGCTCATGCACGGATGGGAGCAATGGCGCGAATGGGCCGTCTCCGGGCGCGATCGGAAGACCATCACCGACGACACGATCATCGATGTCAAAGCACCGCAAGGCGACGAACTCCAGTTCGGCGTCGATGCCATGTACCTGTTGCTGGAATTCGCGGATGACGCGCATGCGATGCATGGCGGTGTCGCCGGTCTAGGCGGTACAGGTGACGTTGTCGACGATGCCGGTTCCGCTGTCGGGGCAGGCACGAAGGGCGCGTCCGGTATAACCGCCGATGACGTGCTCGCCGCCGTTCAGGAGGTGTGCGGGCGGGCAGACCCGCATTCCCGCGTGTTTGCCCACCTGTGGAATCTGGTGGGGACGGTGGCCCAAGGCCTGAAACAACTGCCGGCGAAGGAACCACAGTATGCGTTGTCCGTGGCTTGGAACGCGTGCGACGTTGCCTCCCGTTGGCAGCGCGAGGCCCTGAACAACACGGATGCCGGACGTGTCGCCAACGACCGTCTGGATACGGCCATGCGGCTGTTCGACTATGCATCCGGCTCGGCCGCAAGCCGGGATCTGCCCGAATTCTTCGCGCAGGTGAGGGCGATGCGCATCGAAGCGGATTCCCTAGCCAAAGTGGCCCCCATCGACGAGGCCGTGACACTGACCACGCCGGCGGGCTCCGCGGGGAGACACTGGCCGTTGGTGTGGATTTCGGCCATCCAGCAAGGCATATGGCCGAACCTGGCAGCCCGAAACACGATGTTCGGTGGTGAGGATCTGGCTGATGTCATGCTGTATGGAGGGCTGTCCGATGATTCCGGAGAGCATGGCGACAACAAACTGGAATCCGTGCTGTATGCGGAGCAGAAAAGCCTGCTGGTCGCGCTGACCCGCGCATCGGAGCAGGTCACGGCAAGTGCGGTGTACAACGACGATCTGACCCCGTCTGACTTCCTGTACGGATACATGCCGGAACGATTCAACCGCGAACGGCATGCGTCGGCCGAAGGGCGGGAATATACCCAGGTCGGTGAAGCCGGACGGCTCCAGGGTCTGGACGCCGATCCTCGCGGCCTGGTCGCCGCCGCCCGCGTGGCGCTCGCCGTACACCCACGAGGTTCCAAGGAATCTCAAGATGCCGTGGATGCGCTGCGATTGCTGGCAAGCAATGGTGTCGAAGCCGCTGACATCACACGTTGGCCGTTCCTCGACGAGGTCGAGGATGCGTCTTTCGGCTCCCGCACGGTGGGATCGCGGGCGGCGGCTCCGGAACCGGACAAGGCCGCGGAGGGAACCGGCCAATCATCGGCGCCGCGGATCGCAACATTGTCGCCATCCGCCGTGGACAGCATCTGGGGATGTCCCGTCTGTTGGATGATGGAAAACCGGTTCACTGGTCCGCGCGCCGGCAGTGTGGCGACCTCGTTCGGCTCGCTGATCCACGCCGTCGCCGAAACCGCCAGCAACGAGGGCCTGGACGCGGTGGACTGGCGCGATGACCTGCCGATTCCGGAACGCGTCAGCACGGTGCGGGACCGTATGATCGCCATCTATGAGGAGCTGCGCGACGATCCGACGGCCAACACCAACCCGGCCGATCAATACAACGCGACGCGCAAGGACAATACCGCGCATGACGTACTGGGCCACATCGCCAGCTACTTCGTCATGTCCAACACCGACGAATACCCGGTAAACAACGTCAAGAACTTCCGGATCGGTACATTGGAAAGCGCACAATGCGAGCGTTCGTTCATCGCGGTATTCGGCTTGGACGACATTCTTGCCGCCTATAACGCGATGGACGGCGTCGACCCGATCGGCCGCGATGAACTCGCCGCCATCATGGGATCACTGGTTGGCGGGTGGCCCGAAGCCATGAACGACCGGCTGACCGTGCGTCTGTCCGGTCGCATCGACCGTATGGAGACCAGAATCATGCCCGACGGGAAGCGTCACGTTCGCCTGATCGACTACAAGACCGGGAAGGTGCCTTCGACCAAGGCCATATTCAACGATCTTCAGCTGGTCTGCTACCAACTGGGACTCGCATTCCCGGAAAACGGGCCGCGCGGAGCCGAAGCGCTGCAAGTCATGCCGGACATCGCGCAAAGTGGCCTGTTCCATGTCGCACAGAAGGATGCACCCGCGACGTCCGGAACCAGCAACGCACAGGAGGGAATGTACCAGCCGGCGCTGTTCGCCGATGGCAGTCTGAACACGTCATCGTTCATGCCGCGGAACCGCTACAAGACCCTCGATAAGCTTTCGGATGCTCCCGATTTGATTGAAGAGCCTCCGACCGGTGTAAGCGCAGCGGCATGGCGACAGTTCCTCGGCATGCGCGGCACGCAGGCCGTATGGTCGCTCTCCATGATCGCGAGAGTGTTCTACGCCGCCGCGGCGAGTCGGTCGACTCATATACAGGCAAGGCCGAAACCGGATCATCTCCAGTATTGCCGCATGAAAGCGGCATGCCCGGCATGCGCCGGCGAAATCAACACCGTCTTCGAAACGAGGCAGTCATGAACGCACCACGATTTACCGACAGCCCCGAGCAGGCAAAAGTCGTCAACGCGCCCACCGGCGATGACGTGCTCGTCGTGGCCGGAGCGGGCAGCGGCAAGACCTATACGATGACCCGCCGCATCATCAACCTCATCGCACAGGGCGTGCCGGCCGAGCGTATCCTCGGCCTCACATTCACACGCAAGGCCGCGTCGGAACTGCTGTCGCGCGTGTCCGCCGCCGTGCTGGCGGACGGGGGAGACGAGCGCTTTGCGAACCGGGCGTTCCTCAAGCCGGAGGTGTCGACGTACGATGCGTTCTTCCAGACCATCGTACGGCAATACGGCCTGCTTGTCGGCTTCGACCAGAACACGCAGCCGCTCAGCCAGGCCGGTGCCATACAGCTGGCGACCACCGTGGTCGGCCGTCACATGGACATCCTCTTCGAGCAGGATCTCGGGGCGTTCAAGACCGTGGTGAATGGTGTACTGGGGTTGTCGCATGCCATAGGCAACGCCATGATCGGTGGCAGCACAACAACGATGGACGAGGCCATCGGCCGTGTGCGGGCTTGGGACCAGGCATTCCTCGCGCAACTCGAAATCGCCATTGGCGATACGCCGGTTCCTGACGAAGAGCCGAAGGCCAAGGCTCCGACAAAAAACAAGAAGGACACGGAGGAGACCTTCGCGGCCAAACAGGAGGAATACCGGGCGCAACTTCGTGACATATGCGTGTACAAGTGTGCACAGCTGCGCGACGTGACCCGGCGTCGGGAGACGCTGCTGACGCTCGTCGAGGAATACGAGCGGGAAAAGCGGGTTCAGAACATGGCGGAATTCAGCGATTTCACCATTGCCGCCTACCAGCTCGTCGCGCGATTCCCCTCCATCGGGGAGCGGTACCGTCACCGTTACACGCATGTGCTGCTTGACGAATACCAGGACACCTCCACCACGCAGGCGATGCTCCTCGCCACCCTGTTCCACCCCCAGTCGGCTGATGCCGATGCAGATAGGTCTTCCTCCCGCTGGCGGGAGGCGGCGCGCAGCGCCGGAGGATGGTCCAAGGATGGCGTCGGGCTGTCGCGATCCGCGGTGAACGCGGTGGGCGACCCGTTCCAGTCGATTTATGCGTGGCGTGGTGCCAGTCCCGGAGCGTTCCGCATGTTCCAAAAGGACTTCGGCATGCCCGCCGACGCGAAACCATACCCGCTCAGCGTCACGCGACGCAACACCTGCATCGTGCTCAGAGCCGCCAACAACCTCACCGAGCCGCTGCGCATACCGCCACGGCGGGCCGGCAGCTCCCTGATGCGCGAAGTGGACGTCGCGAACCTGTCCGCGATGGACAACGCCGCGGAAGGTACGATCGGCGTGCTGGGATTTGCCACCTTCGGCCAGGAAGCCGATGCCGTGGCACGCTTCGCCAAACAGGCCATCGCACGGTACCGGAAGGACGACGCCGCCACGGCCGCCTCCGATACCCCGCATGTGGCGGTGCTGTTCCGAGGCAAGACGCACATGGCGCAATTCGCCCAAGAACTCGAACGGGCGGGCCTGACGACGTTGGTCGTCGGCTACTCCGCGCTGCTGGAGAGGCCGGAGGTCCAGGATCTGATCGCATTGCTGCATGCGGCCGCCGACCACACCGATTCAGCGTCGTTAATGAGGCTGCTGGCTACGCCGCGATTCGGTTTGGGATCCGAATCGCTCACCCGCCTCGCCGGCATGGCCGAAGATCTCGACAGCCAATGCCGCTACCGTGCACTGGTCGAATCCGGCATCATAGGTTCAGGTTCCGATGGCGCTCGTGCCGATGATGGTCATGATGAGGCAATAGTCTCCACGTCCATTGATTCCGGTCTCGTTTCGGAAGCGGGTGGTGGCTCCGACATCGCGACGTTCGCCGACCCGCAGGTGAAGGCCATCGTCAAGCAATACCGGGATCGAGTGCCGCATGCGGTGTTCCTCATCGACATGATGATGCGGGATGACCTGCCGTCGCTGCTGTCGCGTCGCGGCGGATTCGACGAGACGACATCACGCCGTATCATACAGGCGGGCGAAGTACTGCATCGTGTGCATGCCGTGACTAATCACCCGCTGAAGGAAGTGATTGACGCCGCGGTGCGGGCCTTGAACCTCGACATCGACACAATCGTCGCCCAGGCGGTCAAAAACCCCTCCCAGCCGGTGAACCCCACGCAGGCGCGTTCGCCTCTGCAGTCGGTCGCCGCACTGGTCGACACCTATACGCAGGAAATCGTCGAAGGCGTGAATCCGACTTTGCGTGGATTCATGTCATGGGTTGACTCGCTTGGCCAGATAGAGGAGGATACCGCGGCGGTGCCCGACACTCCTGCGGACGTGGTGCTGATGACCATCCATCAGGCCAAGGGATTGGAATGGGACGCCGTCGCCGTGGTGTCCATGCAATCAGGAGTGTTCCCCAGCAATCAGGGCGGTTTGCATGTCGAGCTGGACGCGGAGCATCCCGGCGGCGGTGCCGGCGAATCGTGGACTCCCCCGGAATACAAGGCGACGGTTCGTTCATGGGCGGACGACCCGGCCGCGGTACCTGCGCCCGTGCGCGTCGACGCCGGTATCCTGCCACGTTTCCCGCACGACGCGAATCCGGATGACGCCCCGGTCGAAACGCTGCGTGCCCTGGACGATGTCGAAGTCATCGACGACGAGTTTTACGGAGACCTGCGCAGCAAGGACATCGGAGACGATATGGATGTCGCCGACCCGTCCAGCTGGTATCTCACCCAGGAAGAGGAATATGGCCGACGTCTGCTGGCTGACGAACGGCGACTCGCATATGTGGCGCTGACCCGGGCCAAGAAAGACGCGCTGCTCACCTACAGCCAGTATTCGATTCTGGATCGGGACCCGAGCCAGTACCTGAACCGTCCCGGCAAAAGACCGAGCGCCTCGAAGCCGTCGGTATTCTGGACGGAGATGCAGGACTCGCTATGCCATGAGAGCGGTCTGGTATCCGCGTGCAAGAGCGGGAGCGCGGGATACTCCGAGAATGTGGATGCCATTGCCGACAGTAGCCCTGACTTGGCGGTGGCCGGTGCGGCATCAGGTGCGTCTGCACACCCGTCGCTGGACCAGCTGGGTGTGGACAGGCCGCAGGGGTTCTTCGTCGGCGACCACGCCACCGAATATGAGCGGGATGTCGTCGAAGAGGCATGGAATGCCCCATTGGAGGAACGCGAACAGGCCGGCGACCCGACATGGCCGGCCAAGCTGTCCGAGGAAACCCTGTCGAAGCTCACCGGCGGGCTGTCCGGCGATTCCGGGCTTGTGACCGACGATGCGGTGGACAACCCCCAGTCGGCGGTCGCCGACATCCCTCATCTGCGGGGGCAGGAGAGTTGGCCAGAGCAGGCGAGCCAGTCAGGGCAGGGGAGCAGGCTGGGACAGGCTGTGCCTTCCTTCCGCTGGCGGGAGATGGCACACAGCGCCGGAGGGCGGTCCGACGACGATCCGGACTCCCTGCTGGCACGCGCCCGAATGCTCGTTGAAGACCCCGATCTGATGACATGGTCCTTCGGCCGAGGCGAGCGCGAGATCGACCGCTATGTCCGCCGTCAGGCGGAGCACCTGCTGGAGCACGGACGGCAGAACGTCACCGCGTTGCAGGCGAGGGCGGGACATATGACCCAGCGCGAGGAACGCGGCTATTGGCGTGGCCTGATCCGTCCCATCCCACGCGTCGCATCCCCCGCCGCTGAGGCGGGCACCCTGTTCCACGCATGGGCGGAACAATTCATCAACGCCTACGGCGACGGCCAATCAATAGATGCAGACGGCATCGGCGCATACGATTCCAGCAGCATCGAAACCGGTACGGCCGGCACCTGCCGCGAGCCGGTGACCCGCGAATCCCTGCTGCACGATCTGTCCGAACTGGAGATGAAATCCGACACACTGACGGCGAAGGAACGACAGCTCACCGTATGGCAGCGTCGACTCGCCGAATCGACGTGGTCGGAGCGTCGCCCGGCGTGGGCGGAACGCCAGATCGTCGTGTCGATTCCCCAGCTCGGTGACGTCATCGTCAACGGCAAACTCGATGCGGTGTTCCACGGCGGACTGGATGCGAACGATCCGACGAAGCAATACACCATCGTCGACTGGAAGACCGGGCGCAAGCCACGCAAGCCGCAGGACATCGAACACAAGCTCGTGCAGCTCGACTGGTATCGGCTGCTGCTGTCGTACATCGAGCACGTGCCGCTGGACAGAATCGACGCCACCCTCTACTATCTGAGTGAGCCTGATGAAGGCGCGCGCGAGCTGCACGCCCGCGCGAAAACCGAACAAGAGATCCTAGCCGAGTTGAGCTCCGGCATTCCCGAAGGATCCGACAATGACTAGGTGACCGCCAAGGGGGCGGCACACGCTGCGGATGGAACGCGCCGCAGCCGTCATGCCGGGAGGGATGCCGCGACCCTTGGCGCACCGTGTGGGCGGGCACACGTGCCGGACGCAACAACCACAAAGGAGCAGAACCATGGTTGCGCACGACAACACCGTCATGAATGCCACCATCACCAATGTCACGCCATCCGCCGATGACGAGAGCACCCCCCCGGAGGGCACGCCGATCGAGACAGGCCCACAGCGTGGCGTCATGTCTGACGTCGTGCCTGACGTCACGCCGGAGGAGGTGCCGGGCACCACAATCGCATCTACGCCGGCAACGGCAACAGTGCCCGCCGAGGAGATGAAACCATCGCAATCGGTGACCTACCGGCCCATGCGTTGGAATGATCTGGACGACATCGTCCGGGAGTTCGACCGCACATGGGGTCAGTGCAGCGCGGCCGCCGGCACGCCGGTGTCCATGCAGATATCCCGGCACTTCGTGCTGCACTACCTCGAACCGACCACCCGCGCCATCATCGCCGAACTCGACGGCCGATTCATGGGCGTCACACTGTCGCGCGTCGCCGGCGAGCCATTGGCCTTCCCGCAAGCCAAGCAGGAACTCGCCGCGATCAACGGCGAACTGAGCCGGTCGACGCTCGGCGCGAAAACCCTGTCCGAGACCGAGCAATGGCATGAGATGGAACTGCGCATGGAACGCGAAATCGACATCAACGACGTCGCGCGCGGCGAGATCGAGCTGTTCCTCGTCGCGAAAAGCGCTCGCGGACACGGCGTCGGCGGTTCGCTCTGGCGGCAGGCGATGGACTATTTCGCGAATTGCCAGGTCGCCCGGTTCTACCTGCACACCGATTCCAGTTGCGACGTGAGCTTCTACGACCACAAGGGGCTGAGCTGCATCGTCGCCCGATACGCGGCGGACCATCCCGAGGACGGCGCAGACATGGATGACATCTTCATCTATGCCGGAACCCCGGAGAACACTCGATGAGCGGGGCTCAACAGCAGAGCCGATCCGTCGCATCGCAGTCGCCGTACGCGCAACTGTTCCGCATTCCCGGCGCCAAGGCGTTCTGCATCTCCGGAGCGGTGGCCCGATTGCCGATCTCGATGATGTCGCTGGGCATCGTGCTCGCGCTCAACCACATGTACGACAACTGGACGGTCGCCGGGTCGATGAGCGCCATGTACATCCTCGCCGTCGCCGCGGTCACGCCGTTCTACGCGCGCCTGTTCGACCGGTTCGGGCAGCGGCGCGTCGGACCGGTGGCGCTTGGCGTGCAGATAGTGGCGATGCTTGCGTTCGCACTGGCGGCGCTCGCCCGAGTGCCCATCCCGGTGCTGTTCGCGCTGGCCATATGCATGGGGCTGACCCAGTTCTCGTTCGGCGCCCTCGTGCGCACCCGCTGGGCGTATGCGCTGCGCGGTTCGCAACACGAGTCGCTGCTCAACACCGCGTACGCGCTGGAAGCGGCCATCGATGAGATCGTATTCATCTTCGGCCCGATTCTGGCGGCGTTCCTCGCCACCTCGGTGCACCCGGTGTCGCAGTTGTTCGTGCCCACACTGGCCTGCGGCATCGGGGGAGCGGTGTTCTTCTCGCTGAAGAACACCGTCCCTCCCGTGTTGGAGCCGATTGACGTCGTCGCCGCCGAAATACCGGACGAGCAGTCGAACGCCGTCACCGGTCAGCCGGCTCCCGCACTCCAGACGGCCGGAGACCATGCCGCACCGACGCCCTCCCCCGAAGGCAACGGTTTCCGGCTGCGTCGTCTGCACCGGCCCTATTCCGCCAAGCCGCGCAATGTACTGACGTACCGGGGCATTCTGCCGCTGCTGGTCGTGTTCGTGGTGTTCAACATGAGCTTCACCGCATTCGACGTGTCCATGACGGCCACGATGAAGGCCGCCGGCGCGGAGCGGTTCCTCGGCCTGCAGCTCGCCATGTTCGCGGTCGGCTCCTGCATCGGGGCGGTCATCTTCGGTTCCCGGGAGATGAAAGGCTCGCACTGGCGGCATATGGTCATGTTCCTGACGCTGCTCACCGTCGGCTATGTGGCGTTCCGCATGGTGATGGGCAATTTCCTGATCCTCGGCGTCATGGAGATCCTGACCGGCCTGTGCGTCTCCCCGCTGTTCGCTACCGGCAACCTGATCGTCAAGGACATCGTGCCCGCGCGCTCGCTCACCGAAGGACTGTCGTGGGTGACCACCGCAGGCTCGGTCGGCACCTCGTTCGGGTCGACCATCGCCGGTGCCGTGCTGGACGCATCCAGCCCGCACATGAGCATGATGATTCCGTGGATCGTCACCCTGTGCGCGGTGCCGCTCGCCCTGCTCGGCTGGTTCCTCGCCCGAAAACGGCGCTGACATCCGTCAGCCATGTACCCGCCGTGGAACGCGACGACGCAGAAGCGCGTCGCCGTGCCGCCAACGCCAATAATCGCGTGACTCCACACGCCGATGCGTGCCACGCCCGTTCGGATGCACGGCACCTTCGCCCCAATACATGACACGCCCGGATGTGCGGCAAGGTTACTTGAGCGCGCTTTCTGAGAACGGCGAAATGCCGCCAATCCTCGAAATTGTCTCAGGCAGCCTTGCCACGCATCCGGGCGTGTCGCTGATATGCGGCAATTATCACTGCGGCCAGGCGACCCAATGATCGGCGTTCACCTCGCGCAGCGGCGGCATCGTGCCGTCAACAATCGCCTTGGCATACGGCCTGCGCTCGTACAGGCTCGCGCCGGTCTGAGCACCTGAGCCGACGCCGTCACACTCGCCCGCGCTCCTGCGCAGATGCGGGTCGGCGACGGGCACCGCGGCCAGCAGCTCCTTGGTGTACGGGTGGATGGGATGGCTGAATATCTCGTCACGAGAACCGGTCTCCACCACCGCGCCGAGATACATGATGACGATGCGCTCGCACAGGTGCTCCACCACGCTCAGATCATGCGAGATGAACAGGAACGCGGTCCGCTCGATCTCCTGCAAATCCGAGAACAGGTTGATGATCTGCGCCTGAATCGAAACGTCCAGTGACGCGACCGGTTCGTCGGCCACCACCAGATCGGGCTTGAGCGCCATCGCTCGCGCGATGACGATGCGCTGACGCTGCCCGCCGGAGAATTCATGCGGGTAGCGGTCCATCGCGCCCGCGTCCATGCCGCAGATCTCCAGTATCTGCGCGACCCTGTCGTTCACGTCCGTCTTCGTGGCGAGCCGGTGTTCGAGCAATGGCTCGCCGATGGCCCGCCCGATGGTCATTCGCGGGTTCAGCGCACTGTACGGGTCTTGGAAGATGTACTGCATCTGCGGACGTATCGTGCGCAGTTCGCGCTGGGGGAGCTTGAACAGGTCATGTCCCTTGAACAGTACCTCGCCGCCGGTCTTGCCCTGCAATCGCAGCACGGTCTGCCCGAACGTGGTCTTGCCTGAGCCGGACTCGCCGACCAATCCGACCGCCTCTCCGGCGTGGATCGTCAGGCTCACGTCGTTCACGCCCTTGACGACATCGGTTTTCGAAGAGAACACGCCGCGTTTCGTGGTGAAGTACTTCTTGAGATGGCGCACTTCCAGCAGGGGCGTCTCATCGCCCGGGGCCTGTGCTCCGGACGAGGGCGACGTCCGATTGGGCGCCGCGTCCGCTCGCACCGTCTCCGGCGCTGCCTGCCGCGTCTGCTCCTGCGCCTCTTCGGCTTCGCGCGTCTCGTGCTCCCATTCGCTTTTCACCTCGTCGCGCTGCTCGATGGCCTGTTCGTGGCGCGACTGGTAGTCGGCCATGATACGGTCCCAGTTGTCCTCCGACCACGAGCCGTCGGTCAGCTCATCCGGGTCGGGGAACTGGTCGTGCAACGAATACAGCCGCTTGACACGCCGTCCGATGACCGGTCGGGTCTTGAGCAGCCCGGCCGTGTACGGGTGCGCGGGATGGTCGAACACGTCATACACGTCACCGGTTTCCAGCAGACGCCCGGCATACATGACCGCCACCTTGTCGGCGATCTGCGCGACCACGCCGAAATCATGGGTGATGAACAGCACGGAAAGCCCGTATTCGTCCTTCAGCGACATCAGCAGGTCGAGGATCTGCGCCTGTATCGTCACGTCGAGCGCGGTGGTCGGCTCGTCGGCGATGAGCAGTTTCGGATGGCAGCACAACGCGATCGCGATCATCACGCGCTGCAGCATGCCGCCGGACAGCTCATGCGGATACGAGTCGAGGATCTTGTCGGGATCTGCCAGCTCGACGCGTTCGATCCAAGCGCGGGCCTGCTTCCACGCCTCGCGCTTGTCGACCGGATGGTCGGCCGGCGAGTGCACGAGGATCGTCTCGACGATCTGGTCACCGATTCGGCGCACCGGATCCATGGCGTGCATCGGCTCCTGGAAGATGATTGAGATGTCGCTGCCGCGCAGCCGTTCGAGGTCCTTGCGCTTCATGGAGAGCACGTCATGCCCCTCGAACAGCACCTCGCCGCCGGTGATCGTGCCGGGGCGGGGCACCAGATCGATGATCGAGAGCGCGGTCACCGACTTTCCCGAGCCGGATTCGCCGACCAAGCAGGTGACCGAGCCGCGTTCGACGGCGAAACTGACGTCGTTGACCGCTTTGCGGATGCGCCCGCCGTCCAGCGGGAACTGCACCTTGAGATTCCTGACTTCAAGCAGATTGCCGCTCACGCCGCGCTCCTTTCGGATTTGGGGTCGAGAATGTCCTGAAGACGGTTGCCGAGCACGTTGATCGCGATCACGGTGACCAGAATCGCGGTTCCCGGCGGAATCCACAGCCACCAGCGCTTCTGGAAGTCGATCATGTTGTTGGCGGCGGAGATCATGTTGCCCCATGAGGCGTTCGGCGGCATGACGCCCATGCCGAGGAAACTCAGCGTGGACTCGGAGAGGATGCTCGACGCGGTGCTCAGCGTCGCCACCACGATCAGCAGCGGGTACACGTTCGGCAGCAGGTGATGGAACATCTTCGAGTGGGTGCCGAGCCCCAACGCGTCCGCGGCCTTCATATACAGCTGTTCCCGGAGCGACAGCACCTCGCTGCGCACCATGCGCGCCAGCCCCGGCCAGCCGATGAGGCTGAGCATGAGCATGACGATGTACAGGCGCGACTCGGGCGGCACCTTGAACGAGGAGAGCATGGCCGCGATGATGATGAGCAGCGGCAGGCCGGGAATCGACATCAGCAGGTCGGCGAGTCGCATGATGGTGGCGTCCACCCAACCGCCGTAATACCCGCAGACCAGTCCGATGACCGTGCCGATGATCAGTGACAATGCCATCGACGCCAAGCCGACCGTCAGCGAGATGCGTCCGGCGTACATGAGCCTGGTGAGGATGTCGCGTCCGTATTCGTCGGTGCCGAGAAGGTGCGCCACGGTGGGTGCCTGCTTGGCGTTGATGATGTCCAGACCATTCTGCTGGTATGGCGAGAAGAACGGCCCGACGAAACTGAACAGCAGCATGATGACGATGACCGCGATGGAGATCACGCACGAAGGGCTGTGCAGCACCTCCTTGAGATGCCGCCGCCACATAGGGATGACATTGCCGTCGGCGGCGGTGTCCGCGTCCGCTTTGCGCTGCAGCCGTTGCACTCTTTTTGCTTGTTGCGCCGTCATGTCAGTTCACCGCCTTCGAGGACAGTCGGATGCGCGGGTCGGCGAGTTTGTAGCCGATGTCCGCGAGGAAGTTGCCGAGTATCGTCAGCGCAGCCAGGAACAGCGTGATGGTCATCATCAGCTGGTAGTCGCGGGCGGTGACGCTGTCGAGCTGCACATGGCCGATGCCGGGCCAGTTGAACACCTGCTCGGTGATGATCGCGCCGGAGAACAGGCCGGGCAGCTCGAATGCGAGCATGGTGATCATCGGCAGCAGCGCGTTGCGCAGCGCGTGCCGGAACACGATGGCGTGCTCCTTGATGCCGCGGGCGCGCGCGGTGCGGATGAAGTCGGCGCGCAGCACGTCGATCATGCCGGAACGGAAGTATCGGGTCAGCGAACCGGTGCTCAGGAACGTGAGGATGCCCACGGGCATGATCAGATGATGGGCGACCTCAAGTATGCGGGCGAATCCGGTCGATTCGCTGCCGGTGTTGAACATGCCGCCGGTCGGCAGGATCTTGAGGTCCACGGCGAATATCTTGATCATCATCAGTCCGATGAAGAACGATGGGAACGAGAGTGACACGAACACCAGCACCGTGACGATGCGGTCGAACAGCGAATACTGGTGGGTTGCAGAGTACACGCCGATGATCACGGCGAGCGTCCAGGAGAGCACGAGCGTGATGACCGCCACCAGGAACGAATTCCACATGTACGTGTTCATCACGTGGGTCACCGGCTCGTTGTACTGCATGGAATAGCCGAGATTGCCATGCAGCGTGTTGCCGAGCCAGATCAGATAGCGCTGCCAGATCGGCTTGTCCAGGCCGGCGGCGGCCCGCAGCTGTGCGAGTCTTTCGGGGCTGAGGCGCATGTTCGACGAATAGAAGTCGCCCGGCATGATGGCGAACAGCACGAAGATGATGATGGAGATGGCCAGCAGCAGCGCTATCATCTGCGCGAGTCGTTTGAGAGTGTATCGAAGCATGGTTTCCTTCGGGAGGGATGGGGAGCGGGAGCCCGCCGGCGTCGGTGCGCCATGACGCAGCTGGTGCCCGCCCGGTCAGATGGCGTTCGCGCACTCGCGCGACATTCATCCGACCGGGCGGACACTGATAGGGCATGCGTTCGCGGCAGGCCGGCAGAGCGGTGGCGCCGGCTACTTCGCGATCGGCGCGATCTTCACCTTGGCGAGCTTCATCAGCATGTCGTTGTCGCCGATGGAGATGTTCTCGCCGCCGGTGACTCGCGCGTTCCAGCCGCTGAGTACCTTGCTGTAGTCGAGCAGGATGACCGGCGGGTCGTCGTTGAGCACCTTGTAGAGCTTCGCGTAGATGGCCTTGCGCTCATTGCGGTCGGACGTGGAGACGCCTTCCTTGATGAGCTTGGTCGCCTCGCTGTTCTGGTATCCGGAGTAGTTGACCGTCGGATCGGTGGAAGCGTAGCCACGCACGGCGTCATCGGGGTCAGTGAGCACCGGCGTGCTGAAGTTCGTCAGATCGAAGTCGCTCTTGTCCATGCGCGAGAAGATGGTGTTGACATCCAGGGTCTCGGAGGAGAAGTCGATGTTCAGCGCTTTGAAGTCGGCGTCCAGGATCGGGATCTCCTTGCTGTCGGAGCTGGACGTCAGGTACGTGATCTTGAACTTCTGTCCGTCCTTCTCGCGCACGCCGTCCTTGCCGACCTTCCAGCCGGCCTCGTCGAGCAGCTTGGCGGCCTTCGCCTTGTCGTACTTGTACGGGTTGATGCCCTTGGTCGTGTACGACCACATGGTCGGGGGAGCATAGACGTTGGCGACCTGACCGTATCCGTTATCGGTCACGTCCACGATCTGCTGGCGGTTGATGCCGTACAGCAGCGCCTGACGGACCTTCTTGTCCTTGAAGTAGGGCTTGCGGTTGTTGACGATGATGCGGCTGAAGTCGGCACCGGTTTCCGTCTTGTAGCTCGCGAAGCCGAGGGACTGCAGCGTGTCGATGGTGTCCTGGTCGGGCACGGCACCATAGAAGTCCATCTCGCCGTTCTGGAAGTTCTGCAGCGAGGTGCCGGAGGACGTGACGACCTTGAAGATCAGGTTCTTCACGTTCGGAGCACCGTCGTAGTAGTACTTGTTCGCGACGTAGTCGATCTCCTGACCTTCGACGTACTTCTTCAGCTTGTACGGGCCGGTGCCGAGTGGCTTGCCGTACAACGCTTTCAGGTAATCGAGGTTGCCGCGCTTGTAGTCCTTGCCGTAGTAGGCCTTCGAGAGCACCGGGCCGCCGAGCGTGTACAGCGCGGTCGGGTTCGGGGTCTCGGTCTGGATGGTGATGGTCTGCGGGTCGACGACCTTGATGCCGGAGATCGAGTCGGCCTTGCCTTCCTGATACTCCTTGGCGCCCTTGATGTTGATGGTGGTGAAGTCCACATCGCCCACCGTGTAGGCCGGGTCGTTGAACAGCGTCAGCGTGAACGCCACGTCATCGGCGGTCAGTGGGGAGCCGTCCTCGAACTTGAGGTTGTCGCGCAGATGGAACGTATAGGTGAGATTGTCCTTCGAAATGTCCCACGACTTCGCCAGGTCGGCGATGGGGTTACCGCCCGCGTCGCTGGTGACCAGCGTCGAGAAGATCGGTTGCACGGCGTTGCCGTCCCAGCCGTTGGTCATGAAGTTCGGAAGCAGCACGCCGCCCGGTTTGCCCATCTGCATGACGATGGTGTCGGTGCGCTTCTTGGCGATCTCCGGGTTCTTGCTCAGATCCTTCGCCGTGTATGAGATATCCTTCAGTCCCTTGATCTCGGTGCTTTTCTGGCTTTTGGTGCCGTTGCCCGCGCTTGAGCATGCCGACAGCGCCAGCAGCGCGGCGAGACCCGCCGCGATGGCGACGGTGATGCGTTGGTGTCGCATGATGATACGTGTCCCCTCTTGGATGTTTGACGATGCAGGGGCCGTGCCACGACACGCATGATGTATTACCGCTTATGAACAGTCATGCATGCACCGAACCCCCATGTGCACTATGTCATGATAGTTCGTCTGTCTGCGGCGACATGACGCTTGGCTATATGAAAAATCTAGGTTCCGCTATAGACCAAGGTTGACCTAAGAGGATATATGACAGAACCCGCTTGTTTAACTGTGCTGAAAAGTCAAACAAGCGGGTAGATGTCAGTCTACTTCAGGGACAGATCGACGATGGCGCTCAAATGTGCGAGTAGCTGCTCTTCCAGCATGGACGCCTTGGGGTCGGGCCGGCCAGCCTGACGCACCTTGCGGGCGATGTTGCTCAATTCCGCTTCGATTTCCTCTTTTGGCTTGCCTTCTGAGAATAGCTTGAAGAACGGCATCCAATACTTCGCTTCGATACCTGCCATGAGCGTATCCGTGGATTCAGCCACCCAATCCGCCATAAGACCGTCCACTCCGGCGATACGACCGAAGTTTCCGCCTCCGTCCTGATTGGGAACATCGACGTATTGCGTTCCCGGTTTGGGATAGGGGGTGGTCTCCGGATGGTGGATTCCGCAGTCGCGTTTGGAGTTGTCGCCTCTGCGATGATTCCAGTAATAGGTACGCATATCCGAAGCGAATTTCGCCTGTTCGACATAGGGCTCGTAGACCACGGGCTTGCCGCTGAGCACATTGGAAAGCCCCCAAGGGACGCAGCAGATCAGATCCCATTCGGTCGCCGCGTCGGCCGATGCCTTGTACCGCAGCGAGGGCTCCGATTCCTTGGCAGATACCAGCCCTTCAGCTCGATGCCGATGAGCGGCGCGTCGTCCTTGTTGGAGCCCACGAGCCCATCTGCACTCACGGTGTCACCTCGGAATCCTCGCGCGCCATAGGCCCCATCGCTGACTATCAGGTCGGGGGCCTCCCAATCCGGATACGCATCGAGTACGTTTCCGCGATGCAGCGTATATCGGTCGCCGCGCACGTCTTAAGGACGGAGGTCTTTGATGCGGATGACCTTATCTGCCGTTCGACGTTTCCTTCTTGACCTCGAACGGGAGTCCCTGTTCCCTGACGACGGCCTTCAGGAAGATCGTGACCGCGCCGGAGAGGGTGAGCCCGAGGTCTTCGAGCACGCGGCTGGATTCCTCCTTGAGCTGCGGGTCTATCCTCATGGTCGTGGTGGGTATGCTCGCCATATGCGCCTCCTATGCTTGTCGGTTGTTCCGACTGTACATCGTATGCACGATGTCATGCGGCTTTCCGCCAATAATCCATGTACGGTGGTGTCATGCGCTGGTAGTTACGGCGGCGGATGCGATACAGGCCTTTGCCGAGCTGGCGGGCAAGCAGCCCATCATCGTCGGTTTCGCCGAATCCGTCGGTGAACGCGACGAGCCATTGGAACCAGTCCAGGTAGGCTTGCAGGTATTTCGTTGACACGCCGTGGAAGCCGAACATGAAAGCCGCCAATCGCGCGTGCAGCGTGTTCACGTGGTTGATGACGAGACCGCGCTCCTGTGGCGTCAGTTCGCCAGGTTCCTTCCTGACCCTATCGGCTATACGCGCCACCTTGCCCGTTCTCATACCACCACTGTAGCTACCCAGTAACCACACTGCAAGGCAAAGAGTCAACCTTGGTCTAACAGAGCCAAAATATATGAAGCCGTATCAGTGCGTTGTGGAACGGTGCGCCGAACCGGTCGGAGCCGGGATGTGACCCAGCTTACGGACAGGTGGCCGGATCATGGGCCGGCATGCCTATATATTGGTAGGGAATTTTGGAAAAGTTACGGACGGTTTCGCTCGGAAAGGTCGTGTGATGGTCAGGGTTTCAGTGGTCGGCGCCAAAGGGCGCATGGGATCTCATGTGGTGGATGCGGTGAACGGCGCGCAGGACATGCAGCTCGCCTTCGCGCTCGACGCGGGTGATGACCTGATGCGGATCACGCCGGAGAACACCGATGTCGTGGTGGAGTTCACCGTGCCGTCCGTTTCGCTCGACAATGTGCTCGCGCTTGTGAAGCGGGGGGTCGACGTGGTGGTCGGCACCACCGGTTGGACCGATGAGAGACTCGCCAAGGTCACGGCGGCGCTCGCCGAGGCTCCCCGTGGCGATCAGGCCGTGTTCATCGCGCCCAACTTCGCGATTTCCGCCGTGCTGGCCGATTATTTCGCCAAGGTCGCCGCGCCGTACTTCGAGTCCGCGGAGGTCATCGAGCTGCATCATCCCACCAAGGTGGATGCGCCCTCCGGAACCGCTATCCACACCGCCCGCGCCATCGCGGATGCGCGCAAGGCGGCCGGCCTCGGCGCCATGCCGGACGCCACTGAGACGGATGGCGGCTCTCGCGGGCAGGTCGTCGACGGCGTGCACGTGCATGCCGTGCGTCTGCGCGGGCTCAACGCGCATGAGGAGGTATTGCTCGGCAATGCGGGCGAGCAGCTGACCATCCGCGCCGACAGCTTCGACCGCATCAGCTTCATGCCTGGCGTGCTGCTCGCCGTGCGCAAGGTCGCCGACGGCGGTCATGCCGGCCTGACCGTCGGCCTCGACAAGTTCCTCGACCTGTAAAGCGTTGGCCTGGCATCCCCCCCCCCCATCCGGCGATAGTCTCGTTTGGTGGGGTCTGGATGGGACTTTGGTGGGGCGAAGGAGGTCCGGGACGCGTTCATATTATGTACGGGTGACGGCGATGCGTCCTTACTGCCAAGTACGGTAAAGAGATATGAGTGACGGTACTATGCATCTTCTCAACCCGGCTCCGTTCGGACGCATCCTCCCCGCAATGGTAACCCCCATGAAAGCAGATGGGACGGTTGATTTCGAGGCCGCGCAGTCTCTGGCGAAGCAATTGGTCGCCGACGGCGCCGACGGGTTGGTGGTGAACGGCACGACCGGCGAATCCCCCGTGACCCACATGGAGGAGAAGGTCGAGCTGGTTAGGGCCGTCAAGGAAGTCGTGGACGTCCCGGTGATCTCCGGTGCCGGCTCGAACGATACCGCGCACACCGTGCGCATGGTCGAGCAGACGCAGGAGGCGGGAGCCGACGCGGTGCTCGTGGTTATGCCGTACTACTCGCGCCCCAGCCAGGACGGCGTGGTCGGCCATTACAAGGCCGTCGATTCCGTGGCCGAGAAGCCGATCATCGTATATGACGTGCCCGGCCGTACCGGACTGAAAGTCCGCGTCGAAACATATGACCGTCTTGCCGAGCTTGAGCATGTCAAAGCCGTCAAGGACGCGACCGGCGACCTCGCCGCCGCCGTCGAAAAGCAGCAGCGCACCGGCCTCGCCTGGTATTCGGGTGATGATGGCCTGTTCCTGCCGTTCCTGTCGATCGGCGCCGTGGGCATCATCTCGGTGATCGCGCACGTCGCCTCCTCGCCGATGCGCCAGCTGGTCGAGGCGTTCGACCGCGGCGACATCCATCAGGCGCAGCGCCTCGCCAACCAGCTCGCCCCGCTCGTCCACGCGCTCAACGGCGACGGCTACCAAGCCGTCATGGCCAAGGCCTCGCTGAGAATCAAGGGCTATCTTTCCTCCACGGCCATGCGCCTGCCGAACATCGGCCCGGACGCCGATCAACTGGCCAAGGCCGAAGAGGGCATGAAAGCAGCGGGACTGCTCTGACCGGGCGACACCTGCCTCGCTCGGGATGCACCCGGATTACGGCATCGTCCGACTCCGGGAACGGCCGTCCCGGTCGCGGATGAGACCGGCCTCGGCGGACACGGGCGAGCGGTTGCAGATAACGTCGTTTCCGTGACACAGACGGAAACAAAGAAACAGAAAACCAATAGAGAATGGCACAAGAACAACAAAAGAAGAACAATTCTCGCAGGTCCCGTTCCGGTGGCGCGTCGCGCCGCCGCGGATCCGCGAATCGCAACACCAGCAACGCCGGCTCGTTCAAGGGCCAGGCCACCGCTCCCCAGCAGGACGACGTCCTGATCGCTCCGCCGAAGTACCGCAAGGGTTCGATGCGCATCACGCCGCTCGGCGGTCTGGGCGAAATCGGCCGCAACATGAACGTAATCGAATACAACGGTCACCTGCTGCTCATCGATTGCGGCGTGCTCTTCCCCGAAGAGGAGCAGCCTGGCGTCGACCTGATTCTTCCCGATTTCAGCTACATCAAGGACCGTCTCGACAAGGTCGACGCGCTCGTGCTCACTCATGGCCATGAGGACCATATCGGCGGCGTGCCCTACCTGCTCAAGCTGCGCCCGGACATCCCGCTGATCGGCTCCAAGCTGACCCTCGCCTTCGTTGAGGCGAAATGCCAGGAGCACAACCAGCATCCCACCATGGTGGAGGTCAAGGGACGCGACAAGCTCAAGGTCGGCCCGTTCAACCTCGAATTCGTCACCGTCACCCACTCGATCCCCGACGCGCTCGCCGTGTACGTCAAGACGCCCGCCGGCTCCCTGATTGACACCGGCGACATCAAGCTCGACCAGCTGCCGCTCGACCACAAGATCACCGATCTGGTGGAATTCGGCAAGATCGGCGAGCAGGGCGTGGATCTGCTGATGATGGACTCCACCAACGCCGAGGTGCCAGGCTTCGTCAAGCCGGAGACCTCCATCGGCCCCGCGCTCGACCAGGCGTTCGCGCAGGCGAGCCGCAAGATCATCGTCGCCAGCTTCTCCTCGCACGTGCACCGCGTCCAGCAGGTCGTCGACGTCGCCCACAAGTACGGGCGCAAGGTCGTCTTCGTCGGCCGCTCGATGGTGCGCAACATGTCCATCGCCGCCGACCTCGGCTACCTGCACATCCCCGAAGGCACCGTCATCGACCTCAAGAAGGCGCACGACGTGCAGGACGACAAGCTCGTCTTCATGTGCACCGGTTCGCAGGGTGAGCCGATGGCCGCCCTCGGACGCATCGCCGACGGCAACCACCGCGACATCACCATCAACGAGTTCGACACGGTGATACTCGCCAGCTCCCTGATTCCGGGCAACGAGCACGGCGTGTACAAGGTCATCAACAAGCTCGTGCAGCTCGGCGCGCGTGTCGTCAACCGCGACAACGCGGCCGTGCACGTGTCCGGTCACTGCAACGAGGGCGAGCTGCTGTACATGTACAACATCGTCAAGCCCAAGTGCGCGATGCCCATCCACGGCGAGAACCGCCACTTGGTCGCCAACGGCCTGATCGCCGTCAAGACCGGCGTCGATCCGAAGAACGTGGTGCTGGCGGAGGATGGCGACGTCGTCGACCTGTACCACGGTCAGGCCGCGGTCGTCGGTTCCGTGCCGTGCGGCTACGTGTACGTGGACGGCGATTCGGTCGGCGAGATCACCGACGAGGAGCTTGAGAAGCGCCGCATCCTCGGCACCGAAGGCTTCGTGTCCAGCTTCGTCGTGGTCGATACCGAGGCCTCCGAAGTCGTCACCGGCCCGAAGATCTTCCTCAACGCGGTCGCCGAAGACGAAAGCGAGTTCGACAAGATCCGCCATCAGATCGTCGAGCAGCTGCAGGACGCGATGATGCAGGGGACGAAGGACACGCACAAACTGCAGCAGATCATGCGCCGCACGCTCGGCGGATGGATCGCCCGACAGCTGCACCGCAAGCCGATGATCGTTCCGGTCGTCGCCGACATCGCCCAGGACATCATCGAAGAACCCAGCAAGTAAACCGCTTCGGCTCACGCAAGTGACGCCGGCATACGTCCAGAAGCAAGCCTGAACGTCAACGTCTCAGCGAGGAGTAGGGAACTGCGTGAACGGTTCCTTGTTCCTTTTTCTGTCGTGACGGCCCCGGCTTCTTTCGGGAAGACATATCAGAAGGAGTTAGAAAATATGCCAGGTGCAAACCTTACCCGTGTGGAAGCCGAGGAACGCAAGTCCATCGTCTCCGCCCCCATCAGCTACCATGTCCAGCTTGATCTGACCCGGGACGCGCGCACGTTCGGCTCGACCACGACGATCTGCTTCGGCGCCGAGCCGGGCAGCGAGACGTTCCTCGACCTGATCGCCGACAACGTGACCGAGATCATCCTGAACGACGAGGCGCTCGACCCCGCGCAGGTGTTCGAGGACAACCGCATCGCGCTCACCGGCCTGCGCCGCCGCAACGAGGTCACCGTCAAGGCCGACTGCGTGTACTCCAACACCGGCGAGGGCCTGCACCGCAGCGTGGACCCGTCCGACGGCAACATCTACCTGTACTCCCAGTTCGAGGTGCCGGACGCGCGCCGCGTGTACGCGGTGTTCGACCAGCCCGACCTGAAGGCCACGTTCGACTTCACCGTGCTCGCGCCGAAGTCGTGGATCGTCACGTCGAACATGCCGGTCAAGTCCAAGGAGGACGTCGACGACGTCATCACCGCAGACGGGGTGCTCGGCGACCACGAGCCCGAATCCGCCCGCAGCTGGACGTTCGAGACCACGCCTATCATGAGCTCGTACCTGACCGCCATCTGCGCCGGTCCGTACGCCGAATGGCACACCACCTACCTCAACGAGGACGGCCGCACCGTGCCTATGGCCCAGTACTGTCGCCAGGCGCTCGCCCCCGCGTTCGCCAAGGATGTCGACTACCTGTTCGACATCACTAAGAAGGGCTTCGCGTTCTACGCCAAGACGTGGGGCGTGCCCTACCCGTACGCCAAGTTCGACCAGATCTACGTGCCCGAGTACAACGCGGGCGCGATGGAGAACATCGGCATGGTCACGATCCGCGACCAGTACGTGTTCGAGTCGAAGGTCACCGACGCGCTCGCCGAGCGCCGCGTGGTGACCGTGCTGCACGAGCTCGCCCACATGTGGTTCGGCGACTACGTGACGATGAAATGGTGGAACGACCTGTGGCTCAACGAGTCCTTCGCCGAGTTCACCTCCACGCTCGCCACCGCCGAGGCCACCGAATGGCATGACGCCTGGGCCACGTTCTGCTCCGGCGAGAAGAGCTGGGCGCTGAACCAGGACCAGCTGAGCACCACGCACCCGATCGTCGCCCCGATCAACGACCTCAACGACACATACGTCAACTTCGACGGCATCACCTACGCGAAGGGCGCCTCCGTGCTCAAGCAGCTCGTGTACTACGTCGGCCGCGAGAAGTTCTTCCAAGGCATCAACCAGTACCTCAACAAGTACGCATACTCCAACGCCACGCTCGCCGACCTGCTGCACGAGCTGGAGAAGGCGTCCGGCCGCGATCTCAAGGCGTGGAGCGCCAAGTGGCTGGAGGAGTCCGGCATCAACACGATCGCCACCGAGGTCGAGGAGAACGCGGACGGCACCATCGCCTCGCTCACGCTCAACCAGACCGCCCCCGCCGAGCACCCGGTGTTGCGACCGCATCGCCTCGCGGTCGGCTTCTACGACGAGGATCCGGCCACCGGCAAGATCGTGCGCACCGACCGCTTCGAGCTTGACGTGGACGGCGAATCCACCGTGGTCGCCGCCGCGGCCGGCAAGAAGCGCCCCGCGTTCATCCTGGTGAACGACGATGATCTGACATACACGAAGCTGCGTTTCGACGCCGATTCGCTCTCGTTCGCCCTGGCGAACCTGCAGCGTTTCGATGATGCGCTCGCCCGCGCGGTCGTGTGGCTGTCGCTGTGGGACATGACCCGTGACGGCGATCTCGCCGCCGAGACGTTCATCGACACGACGCTGGCGCTGCTCGCCACCGAGACCGAGTCCACCACGTTCCGTTACGCGCTGAGCTGCATGAGCACCACCGCGTGGCACTACACCGCGCCGGATCGCCGCGCGGACGTGGTCAAGCACGTCGCCAAGGAGCTGTGGAAGCTCGTCATCGCCGCTCCCGGCGGCTCCGACCAGCAGTTCCAGCTCGTCACGGCGTACCTCGGCTACGGCGAGGAGGGCGACGCCGAGTTCGCCGAGCATGCGCAGGGCCTCTTCGACGGCTCGCTGATCGTGGCCGGACTGGAGATCGACAACAACTTCACGTGGACGATCATCAACGCGCTCTCCTCGGTGAAGCTGATCGACCAGGCCGGCATCGACGCGCAGCTCGCCAAGCGCGACACCACCGAGAACCGCGAGTTCGCGCTCGGCGCCCACGCGGTGCGTGGCGACGCCGCCGCGAAGGAGTGGGCCTGGAACGAGGCGCTCAACAACGCCGACCTGACCAACATGCAGCTGGAGGCCGTGGCCCGCGGGTTCGGCGCCACGCCGCGCCCCGACCTGGCCGAGCCGTACGCCGCCAAGTACTACGACGTGGTCGACTGGGTGTGGAAGAACAAGAGCTTCCATATGGCCGAGGCGCTGCTTGAGGGCCTGTACCCGTACTACGCCGACCCGGCCACGCTGGTCGAACTCGGCCAGCGGTGGCTCGCCGACCATGAGGATGCCGACAACGCCCTGAAGCGCATCGTGCGCGGCAATGTGGAATCCTCTCAGCGCACGCTCAAGGTGCGCGACTTCAACGCCGCGCTGTAAGGCGGCGCGACCGACCCATACGAAACGCCCTTCTCGTAACGTGCGCCTGTAAGGCCGCCGTTCGCGTGAAGGGCGTTTCGCGTGCATGAGCATGTACCGGCGGTGCGGCAGAGTCGTCGTGCTACCGTATCGCCGTGTTGCCGTATCGCCGTGATTCGTTGTACAACTCCCGCATATCAGCGAAACGCAGATGTTGTGCACCTACGGCGCTGTACAACTCCCGCAAACAGGCAAAATATACGTGTTGTACAGTGACTTGAGCCGCGAAATCGTTGATTTCAAGCCATTCTCTTATCGCGCCTAAATATCTGCCGTCGTACAACTCCTGCATAATGCGTAATCGCGGACGTTGTCCAGCGTGATGTACCGTGCCGTCACACGCCGCGCCCCTGCGACTGCGCCGTTCACTGCCCGTATACCGAAATGTTACGGGAAAGGGGTATTGCTGAAAGCTTCATGAGAGTACACTTTCGGATTGTAGGGGGTTCATCATGAAACTCCTCGGCGATATCATCCAAAGACGGCGTGAGCCGGGAAGAGAATAAGGAGAGTGAGCCATGGCAAATCAGATTTCCGCGAAGGAGGGTGCGCTTCGCCAGGGACAGCAGGCTGTCGAAGAGGCCCGGCGGGGCATCGAGGGCGAGATCAAGCGGGTCCGCGCCGAGATCGAGTCCATGCGTGCCTACTGGTCCGGTGATGCGGCGAACGCATACACGCAGATGGTGAACGCTTGGGACGAGAAGACCACGAGCATCAACAACCAGCTGAACAACCTTCATGACCAGCTCCAGCAGACCGAGCGCGAGCAGGAAGCCAACGAGCAGGAGCACCAGCAGAACGTCTCCAAGATCGCCGGCATGCTGAGCTGATCTGACCGCAAGCAGATTCACGTACGGAACAAGCAGGAGAGTAAGGTTTTTTATCATGGCTATTGGTTCTTTCTCCGTCAACCCGGCGCAGGTCGAGGCTTTGGCGAACGACATCCGTCACGGCGCGGACGGCATCCAGGCGCAGCTGGACGAGCTCGACGCCAAGGTCAACCAGCTTCGTCAGAACTGGGACGGCGCGGCGCAGCAGGCATACACGCAGGCTCAGGCCAAGTGGAACGCCGATCTGAACGACGTGCGCAACATTCTCAACCAGATCGCTTCGGCCACGTCGCAGATCTCTTCGAGCTACACCGCCAGCGATCACAGGGCCGCTGGCTTCTTCGGCTGACATTCAGCTCGGCTTCTTGGGTTCCCGTTGCCGGGAATCCACAAGGAGCACATTGAAGCGCTCGCCGTTCGATAAGGGGATGGCGAGCGTCTCATGGAATTCTTTGCATCGCCTTGGTTCGGCATTCGATGGCGGTGAAAGGCGGGGAGTGAGGAAGACTGGGTATGGGACAGTACAATTTCGATTCGGAGCAGGCTCGTCAGCTTGCCAGCAGGCTCATCGCGGGCGCGCGGCAGATCGCCGCGGCACCGCAGATCGGCGTTACCGGCGGTGTGCGTATGTCGTTTACGGAGAATATCAATCGTACTCTGCAAGCGTACAAGACCGCGGCGAACGGCAACAAGGACGCGTACTCGCAGTGGATGCAGGATTACGCCAATCGTATGCTGGATGCCACCGAATATCAGGAGACGTTCGAGGATGGCGTCCGGATGCAGGCCCGTGTGGAGCAGCAGAAGGTCGAAGATACGCCTCAGTCATCGAGCAAACCGCAGCAATCCGACAAGACCATCGATCGGCCGACCATCGACATCTGATGTGTTGATTGGCGTCATTGTCCGTTACCGGTGGAGAGGTGAGTGATTACATGGTTTCTCGTTGGTCGAGAGTGAAGGCCGGGTGCGCGTTCGCGCTGGCGTGTGTGTTGCCTTGCGCGTGGACGCCCGGCGCGTTCGCGGCGGATGACGGGCGTTGGCCGGTGGCGAACGATGTGGTGGCTGCCGCGTGGAAGCAGGGCATTGATGGTTCCGGTGTGAAGGTGGCGGTGCTGGATTCGCAGGCGGTGGAGGATTATCCCGCGTTGAAGCATGCCTCGATCACATACAAGCTGGGACGATTCCATAACGTGGATGACAAGACGGTCGAGTGCAAGGTGGACGGCAAGCCGTTGACCGCGACGATCAAGTCCGGTGAAGGCGGCTACTACTCCTCGCACGGCACCGACATGCTGGCATGGATCGTGGGCGATGGAAGCAACTACACTTCGAAGTGGCCCGGAATCATGGGGGCGGCGCCCAAAGCGGACGTGTTGCATATTACGGATGGGGCGGTTAATGCGGGGCCTGCTGTGACACTTTGCGATCAGAAACTCGCGGGTGATGCGACAAGCGACAGTGGTGCAGATGTCAAGACGGCGGTGGACTGGGACGCTCGCATCCTCAACCGTTCCCAGGGAGGTGATCTCGTCAGCGCGGATTATGCCGGGTATGTGGATGCCCTGCGTCATGGGGTCGTCATGGTCGGAGGACGTGCGAATGACATGAATCCCGGCTTGGATGATCTGACCGGCGACCCGCGCAGCATGGAGACCTTCCCCGGTGTGGTGATGGTGAACAGCGTGGACGAGTCCGGGAACCTGGCTTCCACCTCGGATGTCATGGACGGCAATGTGGCGGTGCTGTCCTATGGCATGAACGTATTAGGCCCGGTCAATCCTCTTTCGAATGTTTACAATATCGCGGACAATGGCGGCACGTCGACCGCGGCCGCGGTGTTGTCGTCGTACCTGGCGCTGGCCATGCAGAAGTGGCCCGACGCGACGGGCAACCAGATCATCCAGTCTTTGATACGCAACACGAAGAGCGGCAAGGGCAAGCCGGTCATTGACCCGGAACGCAAGCGGGGGTTCGGCGAGGTGGACCTGAATGCGCTGCTGACGGTCGACCCGACCCAGTACAAGGATGTGAACCCGATTCTGGAGTACCAGATGAAGGCGGCCGCCCAATACCCGGATCTGAAGGACTGGTATACGCAGGATTGCAAGACGAACCCGGACGGCGTTGGCACCGCGGCGGATAATGTCCCGTGTGAGGCCGGGCTCATCGGGCGGGAGTATGAGCGTCAGCAGGCGGCGTGGAAGAAGGTGGAGCAGTGCCGTTCCGATGGCGGCTCCGACTGCATGCAATACTCCGCGACGAACACCGCCGATGGTGAGACCGCGTCAACCAAGACGCCGGGCAAGTCGGGAAGTACCCAGACAAGAGAGGGCGCGTCCCATGCCTCGACGTGGCTGCCTTACGTGATTGCCGGTGGCGTGGCCGTCCTGGCCGCCGGAGTGACGATTGCGTTGATCGTCGCGCATCGTCGGCGCCGTGCGCGTATACGTATGCGGATTCTGACATACGGCACGACATACGGTGGCGTGAGACGATACCCGGTCGTGCCGGCACCGATGCCTCCTGCCGGGCAGGAGGCCATGCGACAACAACAGCCATGCCGGCAGGGGGTGCCTCGGCCGGGAGTTGTTCCCCCGAAGCCGTATCCGGCTTCACAGGCGTACCCTACGCCGGTCCCGGATGGGAACGGTCCTGAAACCGGCAGTGGTAGTCCTGGGCGGCATTCACGCTAGTCGTTGCCGCCGCGTTGACCAATACGACAGAGAGAATATCACGAGGAAAAGGAGTCACCGATGACCGGTCATGTGACATGGGACGATAATATCGGCAACGTGTTCGACAATGTTACCGATGCCGTTGACGATGCGGCCAAAAACGTCGGTGCCGCGTTCGGCAAGGCAAAGGGCGCATTGGAGACGTTTTTCGCGGTGTGCGGCACCAAGAGCTCCCTAGGCACCACGAACGAAGCTGTGCTTGACGAGATCGCGAGAAGCCCGTTGTGGTCGGTGAGCGGAACCGAACGGCAGAAGAGCGAGGCCAATCAGGCGGCGGAATCCGTCGATTCCATCAAGGGTGAGATCGAGTCCTCCGGCCGATTGGTTGGAACGACCGCTGACAGTGCCACGGAGTATGGCAACAATATCTCCAATTTTCGGTATGGTGACGTGTCATCGGAACAGGCCAAGTATATTGAGAATCTTGCCGAGAGCGCCAACAGTGTTATCAAATATGTGCGCGACCAGCGGGACAGCCTTCCCGGTGGCCGACTGGATGACGAGTCCGCGGTGCAGATCAACGGCATCAAGAACGCCATAGTGTCCATTCCCGGATTGGGGTGGGTGCTGGACACCACCGGCTGGTCCGATCCCGTCGGGAAGATCAACATGTACCTCGGCAATCAGCGTGAGAAGGCGGCCAAGAAACTCGTGGATGAAGTGTCGCGTCGTTTCTCCGGGGCGATTGTCAGCAATGATGCTGCGACACTCCCCGTCCCCGACTCCGACTCAAAGCACAGGAGTGTGCCGGATCCTCCAACCCCCGACCTCTTCAACGATACGACAGGTGCCAATTCCCGTGTACCCGGCCCCGGCGCGTACCTTGGCGACGGTGCATACGACCTGAACGGCGACGGGATGCCGGATTACTACGACTACAATCTGGACGGCGTGCCGGACGTGTGGGTCGATTCGGACGGGGACGGCATCCCCGACATCTATGATTCGTACGACGACAGCGACCCCGCGCAGCGTCGGAACATCGAGAACGCGACCGAGCAGGTGAGACAGAACATCCGGAACGGGGGAGCCGGCTCCGGCAGCGCCGGTTCAGGAAACTCCGGTTCCGGCAATGCCGGCTCGATCGACGGCGGCACAGGTTCGACGTACGATCCCGTCCCCTTGCCAAACCAGCCCGGTGGACAGATCACATATCCGGGCGTGCAGTACCCGCAGATTCCCTCTCCCGGTTCCGGAAGCATTCCGGGAATCCCGGTTCCCCCGGCTCCGGGGAGCGGACCGACCATCACCGTTCCGACGCAGCCCGTCGTGGATGTCGACTCCGGCATGTCGGGGTCGATCGGTCCCGTTCCCGGCACTGGTTTCCCGGCAGGCTCTGGTTCCTTCGGTGTCGGCTCCGGCTCGGGTGCCGGCATGAACGGCATGACGGTCGGTGGGGCCGTCGGCGGTGTGGCGCTCGCCGCGGGGGTCTCAGGCGGTGCGGGCTCATACTTCTCGAACGTTCCGGTGCATGCCCAGGTGACGCCGAGTGGCGTGCCCGGCATATCGGGCATGGCCGCGGGCCTGGGGCGGACCTCAAGTGTGGAGTCCGCCGCGGGATCGGGCATGTCTGCCGGACGTCCTGGCATGATGGGTGCTCCCGGCGCAGGCGCGGCCGACAAGTCGAAAAACCGTCGTCAGGGATTGGGATACGTGGCACCTCATCTTGAAGACGACGACATCGAAATCAGATCGGTCGGCGCGATGGCCGGCCACCGTATCAAGAAAACCGATGATTAGAACAGAGGGGCAGTGAACTGATATGACTGCTGCGATTACGGTCAAACCGTCCAACATGGACGAGCTGGTGAAACTGCTCAGTGACAGCGTGTCCAATATCGACGATGCATTGGATACGCTACGCAACGATGTCAACGGGTTGCTGAACAGCTGGAGCGGCGAGGCGCAGCTGGCCTATTACGACGTCCAGTCGCAATGGATGGTCAGCATGGCCGAGCTCAAGGAGATCCTGAGCCAGGTCAGCTCCACGACCGAAGAAATCAAAAACGACTACGTGCAGACCGACGCCAGCATCGCGGGCATGTTCAACTTCTAGAAAGGGGTGATGAATCATGGCAAAGGATTTGTATTACGATTCGGACTCGCTCGGTGACCTTTCGGATACGCTGCGCGACGCGGGCGCGTCGTTCTCGGGAATAGCCAATATGTTCTGTGACAATCCGAATCCGAGTTTTGGATGGGTGTTCAACTGGCTGGTTGCGGATGGCTACAACAGCGCCAAACAAAGCACGGTGAATTATGTAGATAATGTATCGGCGATTTTTTCCGCGCTGGCTTCAAAAGTCGATGAGGCGAAGTCCATGATGAATCAGCTGGAGCAGACGAATATCGACAAAATCAATAAGTTGTCTTCACGGGTTGAGGATGTTAATGACCGTTTCAGCACCCATCATACCGGTAGTGGCGATGGCGGTGGCGGCGGTGTCGCAAATGTAACCGCCACCGGAGGTTCCGCCTCGATTGGCGATGTTACTGCTCAGGGTGGTTCTTCATCATCGACGACCGGTGATGTCAATGGTAATGTTCGGATTCCGCCTTACGATGACGAGCCAATGCCGGGAGACATCGGGTATCAGGACAATACCGATGTAAAGACTGACATTGATGCCGATATCAACACCGGCGCCGGGACGAATGCCAGCACCGGGGACGACACTTTACTCGATATCGACAGCGATGGTGACAATCAGGCGGACTATGGCATCCAGATGAAGGATGGCGCCGATCTCAATGCTCAGGTGAGCGCTGACGGCGGGCAGACGCAGCTTGGCTTGACCGCGAACCGTCGTGACCAGTGGGGGAACGTCAGCAACGGCGACAAGGTCGGCGACTTCAATATCGATACGGATGGGGACGGCAAGGCGGATGCCAGTATGCACGTCGATAAGGGGCAGAAGTCCCAGTTGTCGTTCGGTGAGGATACCGACGGCCGTTATGTGTCGGTGGACTTCGACCATGATGGTGACGCGGATTTCACCTATCGCGTTGATGATGACGAGACAGATGGCGGTGCCGGAGCCGGCAGTGATAATGGAGCGGACAGCGATGGCGAGAACGGCGGCGACTCTGCTGATTCCGCTGGCAATGCCGAGGGACACGAGTCTGAATACGGGCAATCCGAAACCGACGATCAGGCTGTGGACAATGCATGGCAGGAAATCGCCAAGAATGATCCGCTGGGGCGTTCGGCCGAGGAATTGCGCCGGCAATTCGAGGATCGTGACGTCATTTCATGGGGTGACGATGACGATAACGGTGACCTTGTATTCAAGCCGAGCATCCAGCCGCGGCTGTACACCACTCAACCCGTGACCCCGAAAGGCGGTGAATCATGGATTCGCTGAGACGAGGATACCCTACCAATGACGCGGTGCTGCGCCAGCATGCAATGATGATGGCTGCTGGTGATGAGAACGAATGGCGCCTGACGGGATCCGATGATGACGGTCCGACCGTTACATTCCATGGACCCGGCGATATCAAAGACACGTCTGGCGCAAAAGCCGGTCTGACGGGTAATCCATACTCGGCCATTCAGGATATGTCCCCTGATTACAAGGCCAATGATCGTTCCGCGAAGATTAATCTTGGAGTCATCGATCGAGCATCCAGAAAAAGAATCAGCGATGCGGTAAAAGACAAAGCCGGCGAATACATCGATCGACATGATATCCAGCCATGGAAATTCATAAAGGACGATATCAAAAATTCGGAGGATTTTTTTAAATCCCATTTCACTCGCCTGAACAGGGGAGTTGAACTCAACAAAACGCTCCGACAAGTCACGGCCGGATTGGACATCGCTATTGCCGCGGTCGATTCCGCGTGCGAGTTCTTGGGCTGGCCCAATCCCATAGACAATTGGATCAGAAAACCGTTGTTTGGTGATTGGGATCAGATTAGTGAATCCGTGCAACAGTGGAGAGCTCTTTCCCAAGGACTGACCGTCATGTCCAATACCCTGACGCATTGTGCGCAGACCGCCAAAGATGACGCTTGGCAAGGAGAAGCTGGAGATGCGTTTGCGACTTGTTGCGATACGATATCCCAGTTGTTCGACGATGGCGTAGCTCCCTGTAATGAGTTGGCGGTCGCTCTCGATGGCATGATCGATTTGGCGAAGAATGCTTTGCAACTCGCGATCGACACTATCGATACCATTATCGCTTTGGCGACGGGAATAATGAAATTGGTGGCTGACGGAGCGATGGTTTTTACCGGATTCGGTGCTGTTAAGCTCCTCGTCGATGGCCTTGATTTGACCAGGACTGTACGAAAGGCCTGCGATCTTAAAGATAGATTGACAAAGGCATACCAAGAGGTACAAAACGCACGACACACTTTCCCTGCATGCGCTGCTTCTATGACAGCATTGTCTAATAAGGCGCAGGGAATTCGTTCGATAGCTGCTGCATAGAGTACAAGAGAAAGGACGAGAAATGGCTTCTCAAGGATTTGAGGATTTTATGGAGCAGCTTCGTCGGGCCAATGAAAACATAGCCAAGGCTCGTGCTGAAGTAGCGGAAATAAAAAAGGAGACGGATAAAGAGAACGCTCGCATTTCATCACAATTGGAGGAACGCCGTCGCAAAGGCGAATCTGGCAGGGCTTGGCAGATTCTGCAGCAGCGGATTGACATGCGCCAAACCACCGAAAACGATATCATCTCAGGGATAGACAAATCGCCTGAGGCTCGTGAGGTTCGCGCCGGAATGGTGAAGACCATGAGAAAGCTGAAACAGGCCATGGAAGAAGCCCGACATGACGACAACAGCGAGTTGGGGGCGGAGCTTCGCAAGATGGATGAACTCAACGAGCGGATTAACGAAGAGCGGTGACGCGATGGCAGGAGGTATTCCGCGGTGTTCGAGGGTTTGCGTGAGGCTCGTCGGATGAACGATCCCGCGTCCAATCCTTTGCATTGGGCGAATCGAGGTTGGTCGGACAGCAGGTTCAGCATGGTTCCGGGGATGGTTCGCAAGGGTTCCGGTACGCATCCCCGCGCGGAGTTCGATCTGCCGTTGGCTTTGTTCTGGACTGCGGTATCGGGTCTGGATGCTCCTGCGCGGCGTGATCTCGGTGGTACGCTACTTAAGCCGAGAATCCCGTGGGCGGCAAGTTATTGGCCCGTCTCCTTTTGCTGGCGTGACGGATGGATCATTCTTGACGACATGAGCTCCATCAATAACGACAGCTCCTCCCGATATATGACGTACTACCGTCCCGTGCGCAAGCTTCCCAATAGGCGTGATGCCGTGTTGCATGTGCTGCGTGCCCCGTTCCCGCTGACCGCGGACAAGGTTTTCACGGCGTTTTCGACGTGCTCGTTGGGCCATGTGGACGACCCGGCGTTCATGCCGCCGTACAATGGGCACCCGTCCGAGACGATGGTGAGTCTGATGAATTCGTTCCGCATGAAACCGGGCTACATCGTGTGGAGCGGGTATCTGCACGTGTGGGTGAACATCCTGTACTGGATGCGGGAGAGCCGTGACTCGGATTTCCGTCATACGGTCGGCGCTGTCTCCGCCGTCGAGGAGCTGGAGCTGTTCCGCGCGTACAAGGCTTACTATGACCAGCTGCGCCGCGAGGTTCCGGCACCGTATGCGGGGCCGGCGCAGTGGCCGGACCAGTGCGACCCGCGTTTCCCGCTGCCGGGCGACCCGCGCCGCGCGAACTACATCCCCACGTGAGGTGCGCGCGGTTCCTGCACGGCATCCGGCCAATAAGACCATGTGGCACATGGTTCGCGTCACCGAGTATCGTGAGTGACAAGAGACTGACAGGGAAGGATGAATGATGGTGCCAGCGGACTCCCACAAGCGCGGCTGCATCAGCGAGTCCGTGGCATGGGGTTGCGCGGCCGCAAGCTGCGTGGCGCTCGCGGCGCTGGGATTCGTCTCCCTCGCATGGCCTTCGGAATCGCCATTGTCGTCCGCCCGTTCTCAATCCACGGGCTTCTCCTTTCCCGGCAACCCAGTACCCGCTGATTTGGCGCTCGTCCTCGTCGTTATCGTGGCGTTGATGGCCGTGCTATGCCGTTCCGCCGTGGTATTGGCACGTCTGACCTGGCATCACAGGGTGGATTATGCCGGATCGATGGCCTGCGTCATGGCGGCATCGCTGGCATTGGGACCCATGCTCGTCCGTCTGATCCGGCAGCCGTCGATGACCCGCGCGATTCCACTGGCGGTGTTCCTGTCCGCGGTGATCTGCGCGGTCAGTGCGGCATACGTGCAATATGCGTCGTCATATCGCATGACCGTTACGCTGGCGCGGTTCTGCATCGCGGTCGGTATACTCGTTGCGGCGGTGTGCTCATGCGTGATCATGGGTGGGGCGCCGGTGAGCGTGGCTGCGGCGTTGTGCTCCGTTGGCGGAGTGTGGTACGTGCACGCCCAAGCCAATGTGATTCTGCGCGTTCCCGATCGGTATCTGCTTGAATGGCAGCGGTACATGACCCATCGCTGGACGGTCCGTGGGCCGATCCCCGAACAGTCACGTCCCCTGTATACGCATGACATCGCCGAGGACATGGACGTGTTCGGCGCCGAATACACCCTAGGATTGGTTATCTCGCACCTGTTCATCGTATCCGGGTTCGCGGTGCTGTGCCTGTCGCTGCCGGAGCGGCCGAACCTGTTCGTCACCATCGGTTTCGGCGCGTATGCGGTGCTGTTGCCCTGTTATCTGCTTCTTCGTCCAAGAACGGCCAGCAGCGTATTGGAACGTATGATGATGCGTTCCTGCGCGATGCTGGTGGCGGTCATGTCGCTGCTGACATTGGCCGGGCACGATGATTGGCGATGGCTGACGGTGTATGTCGCGTTCGGCCTGCTGGCGCTTGGCCTTGTCGTCGCCGCGTCGACACTGGTTCTTCCCACGGGATTCAAGTCATTGATGATGTCTCGTATGGCCGACTGGATGACTTCGCTCAGCCTCGCGTTGATGGGCGTGGCGGCTTTCCTCGCCTCGGACGCCATGAATATGATCAGGGGGTTCATGTCATGACCGCTTCCCTCTACACGGCCCCGCCCATGCGCGGCGCCGCATCGGGCATTCCGCCGGCCGCGGCCTCGATCACCGGCACCGGATACCGGTATGCGTCGGTCGGCCGCAGACTGCTGGCATTGCTTATCGATGTGTTGTTCGTGGCCGTGGTGGGCGTGGTTGTGTTCCTGCTGTCGGGGCGCAGTCTCGCGTTCGCTGCATTGTGCGCCGTCCAAGTCATCGCGGTGCAATGGGGGTGGGAGGCCGGCCGTGGCCGTACCTTGGGAAAAACGATCATGGGCCTGCGCGTCGTTCGCGCGACGCATGACATCGCCGAATCCGGGGCCGGGCTACTGCCTCCGGGAGCGTTCCGGGCTCTGCTGCGCACGATGACGACCGTGGTGACCGGCGCCGTCGCGGTGGTCGGGGCGTTCGCGGCCGAATGCTCGTCGGCCATGGACGGCGTACGGCATCGCGGCTTGCAGGACGTGATCAGTGGCACGTCCGTCATCGACGAGCGCATACGGTACGTGTCCGTCGATTCACGGGACGACAGTGTCACTGACCGTACCGGTACCGACCTGACCGGGGATGACGATCTTGACGAGATGGTGACGGGAGGCTTTGTGCTTCCCCCGTCGGCCGAGGCGGCTGATAACTCGGCCCCCGCCCCGTCCATCATGGCTTCCCGCATGGCTGCGGGTCCTTCACCGGCATCTTCCGCCATGGCGTTCGCAGCGCAGTCGGCCACGGCGAAGCCCAAACCCGTTACGCGGGTCCCGGCGGCGCCGGCCGGTCCCGCCGAGGCCGGAACGCCATTGCCGCCTTCGGCGCATGCTCCGATTCGCCCTGCCGCGCCAGCGCAGTCCGTCGCGGCGGCTCCGGCCACTCCGTCACCGGCTGCCACGCCGCTGCCATCCGCCGTTCGACCGCGGCAGAGCGCATCGTTGCGGTCGAACGTATCTCCAAGGCCCCCATCCGGAGTCCCCGTTCCGGAGCCGTCCCATGCCGCCGTGCCGCCGTCGACGGTACCGTCGCCCATGGCACAGGCGTTGCCGCCTGCTCCCGCGCTGCCGACGTCCCAACCCGCATCAGCCAGACAGGTCGCCGTCGTGTATTTCGAGAACGGCCGCGGCGTGCATCTCGCCATCCCCAGCAGAGCGGTGCTGGGGCGCAAGCCATCCAGCGACGACCCCGGTGACGTGCTCGTACGGGTTCCGGACACCACCGGCACCATGTCGCGCAGCCACGCGCTGCTGGAAATCGATTCGGGTCGCATGTGGATCACCGATCTCAACAGCACGAACGGCATCGAAACGTTCGGCGAAGACGGTGTGACACGCCTGACGCCCAGCGTACGCACGGAGATTCCGCTGGGCACGCGCGTGTTCCTCGGCAATACGGCAGTGAGCGTCAGCTTGCTCAAGAACAGGGAGAAGAAGTGATGAGTGGGGCAGAGCCGCAAGTATCCTCCCGCATAGACCAGCCCAAGGCGCCGCACGGAAAGATCATCCTGCAGGCGCCTCCCGAGCTGGAGGCCAGCGATGGCATGAATACGCTGGTGACCATGCTGGTGCCGTTGCTGGGCAGCGTGTCGGCCATCGTGATGATGGTCATGTCGAATTCAGGCATCACCGGGTTCCTCACCGGAGGCATGTTCATGCTGTCCTCCGTGGGATTCGTGCTGGTCAACGGAGTCCGGCAGCGCTCCCAGCGCAAGGCCAATCTGACGTCCTCCAGGCGCGAGTATCTTGCATACCTCGCCGATTTGCGCAAGACCGTGCGCACGGCCGCCAGGAAACAGCGCCGTTCGGAACTGTGGAACGATCCGTCCCCCGACGCCCTGGTCGCTATCGCGCAGGAGAGCGTGCGCCGCTGGGAGCGCATCCCCTCGGACGAGGACTTCCTCACCGTCCGCATCGGCTCCAAGGAGGAGCCTCTGTGCCTCACGCTGCAGGCCCCGGAATTGCCGCCTCTGGCCGAGCTCGACCCTGTCTGCGCATCGGCGGCGCACCGGTTCATGATGGCGCACCAGAACATCACGGGCATGCCGTGCACCATCAATCTGAGCCAATACAAGCGGATTGAGATACTCGGCGACGCCGATCAGGCGCAAAGCCTGGCCCGTACGCTGCTGTGTCAGGCCGCCGTCTGGCATGGGCCGGAATATGTGCGCGTGCTCGTCATCGCATCTCCCGAGCAGCAGTATGCGTGGCAGTGGGTCAGACACTTGCCCCAGGCGTGGAATGACGACGATCACGACGCCGGGCTCGGGCATGGCTCGGTGATGCTGGTTGGCAACATCGAGGAGGCCAACCGCATGATCGGGGAGGACACCCTGCATCGCAGCCGGTTCACCGGCCATGGGCAGTCCACGTTGCCGCACTGGATCGTGGTGAGGGACGGTGCGGTGCCGTTGGGCGACCTGTCATACGGTGAGGATGACGGCATTCTGCGACAGGGCGGATTTGACGGGGTGACGCTCATCGACCTGCCCGAGGAGTGGGGCGAGCTGGAAGAGGATGACGTGCTGCGCGTCATTTTCTCGCAATCCTCCATCGAAATGGGTCTGAACGTAGCGCGGACCTCCGCGGTCAACCAGATCGAGCTCATCACCTCTTCCGGGCGTGTGTCGGTATGCGAGCCCGATTCCATCAGCGTGCAGGAGGCCCAGGCCGTCGCCAGCCGTCTCGAAGCCATGCCCGCACAGGGACAGGACGAGGACCAGGACGAGCAGACGTCCCACAAGAAGTCGTCCGAACTGGCCGACCTGCTGGGCATCGCGGACATCCACCACATCGATCTGCGTCGCCTGTGGGCATACAAGACAGGCAAGGACAGGCTCCGCGTGCCCATCGGACTCAATGCCGACACCAGCACCACGTTCCTCGACATCAAGGAATCCGCGCAATACGGCATGGGACCGCACGGCGTGCTCGTCGGCGCCACGGGCTCAGGCAAGTCCGAGGTGCTACGCACGCTGGTTCTCTCGCTCGCGCTCACCCACAGTCCCGACCAGCTGAATTTCGTGCTCATCGACTTCAAGGGCGGTGCGACGTTCGCAGGCATGGAAGGCATGCCGCACATATCGTCCATCATCACCAACCTCGGCGAGGAGGCCTCACTCGTCAATCGTATGCAGGATGCGTTGACCGGCGAGATGACACGTCGCCAGGAACTACTGCGCAAAGCCGGCAACTTCGCCAACGTCTCGGATTACGAGAAGGCGCGACTTAACGGCCGGACCGATCTGAAACCGCTGCCCGCACTGTTCGTCGTGTGTGACGAGTTCTCGGAACTGCTGGCCGCGAAACCCGACATCGTAGACTCCTTCGTGAACATCGGACGCTTGGGACGCTCCCTTGAGGTTCACCTGCTCATCGCCTCGCAGCGTCTTGAGGAAGGCAAATTGCGCGGCCTTGACTCGCATCTGTCCTACCGTATCGGCCTGCGTACGTTCTCCGCCTCCGAGTCGCGCGCGGTGCTGGGCGTCCCCGATGCATACACCCTGCCCAGCATCCCCGGCGTCGGGTATCTCAAGCCCGATCCCAGCACGATGATCCGGTTCCGGGCCTCATACGTCTCCGGTCCGCCGAAGGGCGAGCCGGACACCAACCCCTCGAACTTCGACGTCGCGGTCGATCAGATGCGGCACGCCGGCGGCACCCCGGCGCATCAGGTATGGCTGCCGCCGCTGAACGTGCCGAACACGCTCGACGAGTTCTTCCCGGACCTTGAAGTCACCGGCCGATACGGGCTGATATCCCGGTCCGGCCGCGAAGCCGGGTACCTTTCGGTACCGGTCGCGCTGGAAGACAAGCCGAAGGAGCAGAAGCGCGACGTGCTCAGGCTCGACCTGTCCGGCGCCGGCGGCCATGTGGCCATCGCCGGCGGCCCTCTGACCGGCAAGAGCACGTTCATGCGCACGATGGTCGCGTCCCTGGCCCTCACCCACAGCCCGCTGGAGGTGCAATGCTACGCCATGGACCTCGGCGGCGGCACGTTCGCGGGAATGGAGGACCTTGCGCACATGGCCGGCGTGGCATTGCGCGGCGACGACGAACGCATCAACCGCATGCTCGCCGAGATCGTCAGCATCATCAACGCCCGCGAACGGTATTTCAAAGCCAACAAGATCGACTCCATCGGCACCTACCGTCAGCTACGCGACCAAGGCAAGGCCGACGACGGATACGGTGAGGTGTTCCTGTTCATCGATGGATGGCAGAACTTCAAGGTCGAATACGAGGACCTGCAACCCAAGGTGCTTGACATCGTCTCCAGGGGACTGACGTTCGGCGTGCATGTGATCATCTCCACCAGCCGGTGGATGGACCTGAGGGCCAACATCAAGGACCTGATGGGCACCCGTCTGGAACTGCGGCTCGGCGACCCCGCGGATTCCGAGATCGACCGCCGAACCGCCATGACCGTGCCCAAGGGCATGCCCGGGCGAGGCATCGCCTCCAGCAAGCGCCACATCCTCGTGGCGTTGCCGCGCGTGGACGGCAATCACGGGGCCGACTCCCTGTCCGACGGTATCAAGGATCTCATCGCAAAGGTCAACGGCGCCTGGAACGGGCCGAAACCGCCCAAACTCCGCCTGCTGCCCACGCTGCTGTCCCGCATGCAGTTCCTCGCCACCGTGCCCGAACGCGCACGCGAGTCCCGGTTCGTGCTCGGCGTGGACGAGGCCGACCTCAAACCGGTGCTGTTCAACCCGCGACGCTCGCCGCACATGTATGCATTCGGGGATTCGAGGTCCGGCAAATCCTCGTTCCTGCGTCTCGTCTCGCGCGAGATCGAACGGTATTACGACGGCAACGGCGGCAAGGCCAAGATATTCCTGGTCGACTATCGACGGGCCCTGCTGGACGAGGTCAGCGAGAAATATCTCGGCCAATACCTGACGAACTATGACGAGACCAGCGCGGCGATGAGCGAGCTCGCGCAATTCCTCGCCACGCGCATCCCGGGCTCGGACGTGACCGCGGAGCAGCTGCGCAACCGCTCGTGGTGGACGGGCTCCGACGCCTATGTGCTGGTGGACGATTACGATCTGGTCGCCACATCGCGCGGCAACCCGCTGCAGCCGTTGGCGCCCCTGCTTGCGCAGGCGTCCGATATCGGACTGCACGTGTTCATCGTGCGCCGCACCGGCGGTGCCAGCCGTTCGCTTTACGACCCGATACTGCAGTCCTTCCAAGACCTGGGCGTCACCGGCATGCTGTTCTCCGGAGACCCGAACGAGGGGCAGCTCATCGGCAAGACCAAGCCCAAGCCGCTGGTGCCGGGCCGGGTGCAGATCATCAGCCGCGACGCGGGCACGTTCCTGGCTCAGCTCGCATACGCCCCGTCGAATCTGCCTCCTATGGCACCGGTGGGGTGATCGGCGGCCGGGAAAAGCCCTGCGCGTCAACGTGCGCGATGCCCTTTGTCGGATGTCGCGGCACTGTGGGGCTTGGCGTCCAGTACGGTCCGGCGTGCTTCGCAAGTGCGGGAATCCCTCATGACACGGACGGTGACGAGCATGATGATGACGATGATCGCGGACACACCGGCCAACGTCATCGCGAGCGACGTGCCATGATCGCCGTCCGGTGTCGGAACGATGCGCACGCGCTGACGGGAGCCGCCTTCCGGGGCATGCGACTCGTATGACGAGCTCGCCGGGCCGCGCAGGCCGTTCGCCAACGTCATGGTGATGGCGCCATATGGATTGAGCTGCCCCCAGCCGCGGTCGTCGTCACGTGAATCGGGATTCGGCCGGTTGCCGGACGCCTCTATACGCTGCATCCACTGAGATGCGGTCTCATCGGGATACCGTTGCGCCACCAGAGCCGCCGCCGCACTGGCAAAGGCCGTGGCATAGCTCGACGCCGCGGCATCGGACGAGAACACGCAATCGACACCACGGGGAGTGGTCGACGTGACAGCCATGCCGGGGGCGAGTATATCCACCTGCGAGCCGCTGATCGAATCCGCGGACGCGTGGAACGATGTATCCGCCGCGGCCACGCCCAGCACGTCGGGCCAAGAGGCGGGGTAGCGGGGGGCGTCCTGCGTCGACGACGAGGTATTGCGGTTCCCGGCGCTCGCCACGATGAGGCTGCCCTTGCCCTGCGCATAGGTCACCGCTGACCGCAACCCGTCATCCGCGGTGACGGTGCTTTGCGACACGTTGATGATCTGCGCGCCATGGTCGGCCGCGTAGCGGATGCCCTTGGCAAGCATCTGCGGGCTGGGCCCGCCTTGCGAATGGCTTGACTCGTTGCTGACCGTATCGTATACGCGCACGGGGAGGATCGTCGCTTTGGGTGCGATGCCGACCAGTGCGGACCCCTCGACCTGCCGGGCGGCGATGATGCCCGCCACCACGGTGCCGTGGCCGTAATTGTCGGTGCGGCCGTCCGTCGCGCCGTCCCCGACGAGATTGACGCCGGGAAGTACGGCGGTGCCGGCCAGATGCGGATTGCTTGTGTCGACTCCGGAATCGACCACGGCCACGGTGATGCCGTCGCCGTCCGCCAGGCTTCGCACGGCATCCATGCCCAGCGCGGCCTCCGTCCACGGCGTATCGGTGACGTAGTTGGTCTTGCCGATCTCGCAGCTTCCCCCGGCGGCATGCGCGGCGGGCATCCGGCCACCGTCAAATGGCGCCGCTCCCAGGCAGCATGCCGCGGCGACCAATGCCGAGCAGCATGCCATCACCAGCCGTCGCCCAGCGTGACGGGTGCACTGCGTCGAGTGTATGACGCCCCTCATGGTCATCGCCCTTCTCCATCGCCGGTGCCGGCGTGTCCGGCATCTTCCACGGTGCCGGATTTTTCGGATGTGCCGGTGCTCGTGGAGGCATCGGCACCCGTGGATGTGCCGGCATCCTTGATGCTCAGCGACACCCCCACATGAAAGACGTTGATCCATGAGCGGGGAATGGCGGTGACGTCATCTGACTGGAATCCCAGCCGTTTCAGCGTCTCATCATCGTCATCGGGCACCGGGTACGCCGCACCCGTGCCGTCCACCACATACAGCACGCCCTGACGCGAACCGGAGACCGGGGCCGCGCGGAGTAGCGCCCCGCTGGCTCCCTGCACGGTGACGCCCGAGTCGGACCGTGCGGGGACCTGCTGCGGATCGGAGAACGTCACCATATGGATGCCTGCGGCCGGATTGGCCTTGCCTTTCTCTGCGTTCTCCACTGTCGTGTCCAAGGCGACGCAGGTGCCTCCTTGTGGAATCTGCGCTGCGGTGAGCCGGCTGTCCGGCCAGTCGTCGGGAACGATCGACGACGAGGCGTTGCGGAATCCCGCCTGCTGCTGCTCCTGCGGTGACATCGTCACCGGCGCGGCAGACGTGCCGGCGCTGAGCTTGTACATGGCCAGCGCGAGACCGCTCAGTGGCGCCAACGTGCCGTCCCTCAGCACGACGTACATGGTTCGGCCGTCGGAGGGATCGGCGATCATCGAGCCGACGGTGTAGGTTTCGCCGCCCACTTCGACGCTGCCGGCGCGCCCGGGAATGGTCAGCGTTCCGATGTCGGAGCCGCCGGCGAACAGATCCAGCCATTGCACCGGTGCCTTGGGCGCCTGGTCGAGCGTCAGCTGGCCGATGCCGAGAATACGCAGCACGGCGTCGCGAATCGTGCCATCCTGCGGCAGGCGGTGACGGACTCCGTCAATCAGCAGATATCCGGTCCCGTCAACATTGACGAGCGAAGCCTGCCGGTCCGGGATCCGTTTCCACGGGCTCGCGTCGTCGGTCACCATGGTGACGGTCGCGCCCTGCTTCTCTCCGAGACAGCTCACCAGATAGCGTGACGCCAGACGGGACCGGTTCGGCAGGATATCGGGCGCCCCCACGATGCCGACGCTGGAACCGACCGGAATGCCCTCCAGATCCTTGTCGTCCACGGTGATGACCCGATATTCGGACGAAGGGATGAGCAGTCGCGCGCTCGTCGTGTTGATGACGGGATGGAGCACGCCGTTCACGCTGACGAACCGTGACGCCGTGTCCTTGCCCACGATGAGCTTGTTGTTGCTCCAGTCGGAGGGCAGGCCGGGGCTGATGATGCCGTAGAACACGCTGACCAGGATCATGACGGCGGTCAGGCCTATGCTCACCATCACCGGGGTGAGTCCTTTCTTGGGCGTGAGCTCCTTGCCGTCGGGCATGCCGGACGTGAACGCCGTGATCAGCCTCGCCCGCGAATAGTTCTGCGCGTCCTGCAGATCCTTTTTGTTTGCCATGAACGTCTCCTATGTACGGCTCTTTGAATGCCGTTACAGTCCCAATGCCAGATACGCCAGCGGTAGCGTGGCCATCACGCCGATTACGTTTGCGGTGTCGGCGAGCCGCGTCATGGCGATCGAGCTGCGGTGTATGAGTTGCGTGTCGATGACGCACAGCAGCGCGCCGATGGAGAACACCCCGATGATGACGGTGACCCATGACGGGTGGTACGCCGTGCATGCGGCACAGCTCAGACACACGCCCAGGCCCGCGAATATGACGGTCACCATCATCTCCGACTGGGAGTAGATGCGACGTGCGTCCAGTAGCATGGATGCGAACAGGACCAGAGTCAGGGCTATGCCGGCGGGATTCGGACTGGAAACCGTGATCGGCACGCCGAACACGATCAGGGCTCCGGCCGCCGCGCGCAGATCGAACAGCAGCGTGGAACCGGTCTGGTATTGCTTGCGGACCTCATGAATGTCAATCGCCTTCGGCAGTGCGAAAATCTCCGATTCGCTCGTCGGACTGTCCACGGAAAGCCGCGCCACGGACAACGACAGCCACGGCAGCGCGTTCGCGGCGAGTCCGATCAGTGATATGGCGATCACCCACGATCGCGCCGACCATTGCGGGACGACGACGCCCACCACGCCCAACAGCAGCAGTACCGAGCCGATGATTACGGGAATGACCGCATGCAGACGGCCGCGGGCCAACGACAGGGCACAGCAGCCACCGGATAACACCAGTCCGGCGCCGATGCCGATCGCAGGGAATCCGTAGAACGGCCCGCGCAGCAGCGCCCCCATGAGATGATAGCCGCACACCCCAGCGAACAGGCATGCGGCCAATGACAGCGACAACGCCTCCCGGTCAAGTCGTCGGGCGGACAGCACCGCACCTATGGCCAGCAGCGACACGGCGACCAGGCCGCAGATCACGGCGTTGACCACGGACGCCGGCGCCAGGGCGACGCATAGTGCGCCGACGCCCAGCAGCGCGCAACTGACGACCAGCGACGTCAATGTCGTGTTCTCGTTGGTCCACGGATGATGGGTGCGCGACACCGAATCGGCGACCGCCTCGACCACATCGTCATACATCCTATCCTGATCGTCAAGCGCGTTGACCTGCAGCCTGAGTTGGTCCCCGTCACGGACGGACTGCTCGGCGAGGGAGGAGGGGCTGCCGATGGGCGTCTCGTCCTCCCGCAGCAGCCGGTAGCCTCCATACACGAGCGTGGGGTCGAGTACACCCAGTTTCTTCGCGATATCCGGAAGCAGTTCCGCGACGGGCAGCGACGACGGAAGGCTGAGTCTGGCGCTGCGTTTGCCGTATTCCACGGTGACGATGACGCGGGACCCTTCGTCGCCGGGCCCACTCACCGCGGGCGCAGCCGTTGCCGGTGCCGGTCGCGCAATCGGCACCGGTGCGATGGGCGACGCCTGAATGCGATGCTTCGGCGGCATGGACGGCATGGCAGTGTTCGAGCGCCGACCGCCCGCGGATGCCGCGTCGGCTGATCCGGCCGTGTTGCCGGGGATGGAAACGGCTGGTGCCGGAACGGCGGCCTGCGGCACGGCTGGTGTGCGGGATGGTTGGGAACGACGGGATGACCCCATGGCGCGGCCCCTTCTCTCATTGGCAAATGACTCGCGAATCTGCTTGTATTCTCTCACATGCCTTTCTCCGAAACTGGCAATTGCGCGTGATTTGGGCAGTATTCATGGATATGGGATGCAATCGCTCCGCCGGCCGGTTACGATGGTGCTCGGTATGTCGAAGAGACGGCGGAAGCCGTCGAAGCAAAGGAATCGCAGATTATGCCGAGATTGTTTGGAACCGATGGCGTTCGTGGATTGGCGAACAGGGATTTGACCGCGCGTCTGGCGCTTGATCTGGGGGATGCCGCCGTGCGCGTGCTGGGCAACAGTGCCGTCAGGGAAGGCCTGCCGGAGGGCCGCCGTCGTGCGCTGATCGGCCGTGATACGCGCGTGTCCGGTGATTTTCTGGCGTCCGCGCTGTGCGCCGGCATGTCTGCTGGCGGCTTCGACGTGATCGATGCGGGCATCATCCCCACGCCGGGCGTCGCGTTCCTGACCTCCGTGCTCAACGTCGAGATGGGCGCGGTGATCTCCGCGTCGCACAACCCCATGCCCGACAACGGCATCAAGTTCTTCGCGCGAGGCGGTTTCAAGCTGCCCGACAGCAAGGAGGACGACATCGAGGCCGTGCTCGGTCAGGACTGGGACCGTCCGACCGGCGCGGGCGTCGGCCGCGTCTCGCATGAGACGGTGACCGCCACGAACCTGTACATCGACCATCTGGTGTCGACCATCGCCCCGCTCAACCCGGACAAGACCCAGCCCAAGCCTTTGCGCGGCCTGAAGATCGTGGCGGACTGCGCGAACGGCGCCACATCGGTGGTCGCTCCAGAGGCGCTGCGCCGCGCCGGCGCGGAAGTGCTGGTCATCAACGCCTCCCCGGATGGATACAACATCAACAAGAACGCCGGTTCCACGCACCCCGAGCAGCTGCAGGCCATGGTCAAGGCCACCGACGCGGTGATGGGCGTCGCGTTCGACGGCGACGCCGACCGCTGCCTCGCCGTGGATGAGGACGGCAACATGGTCAACGGCGATCAGATCATGGGCATTCTGGCCCGCGCCAAGAAGGAGGTCGGCAAGCTCGCCGACAACACGCTCGTCGTCACCGTGATGAGCAACCTCGGACTCAAGCTCGCCCTCAAGGACATGGGCATCAAGACCGTGCAGACCGCGGTCGGCGACCGCTACGTGCTGGAGGAGATGCTCCGCGGCGGCTACACGCTCGGCGGCGAGCAGTCCGGCCACGTCATCAACCGCGAGTTCGCCACCACCGGCGACGGCACCCTGACCGCGCTCACCCTGTGCAACGAGGTCGTCAAGTCCGGCAAGAGCCTCAAGCAGCTCGCCGCGGACTTCCCGCAGCTGCCGCAGCAGCTCGTCAACGTGCCGAACGTCGACAAGATGGCCGCCACCACCAACGCGGCGGTGCAGGCCGCCGTCGACAAGGAGTCGAAGCTGCTCGGCGACACCGGTCGCGTGCTGCTGCGTCCGTCCGGCACCGAACCGCTCGTACGCGTGATGGCCGAAGCCGCCACGCAGCAGCAGGCCGACGAGGTGTGCGACCGGCTCGCCAAAGTCGTGGCCGACGAGCTCGCGCTGTAGAACGAATAACGGCAACACCGCAATACCAAGGAATCACTCGTATGTTCGGAACAAACACGAAAGTTGACCTCGAACTCAACCGTGAGGTCGAGCAGCTCCTCAAAACCGGCGGCAAGGAGCGAATCCTGCCGATTGTGCAGGCCGGCGAACCGGTGCTGCGTCAGCAGACCGTGCAATACTCCGGCCAGCTGAGCAAGGGCACGCTGAACAAGCTCATCGACACGATGCACACGACGATGCTGGAAGCGCCGGGAGTCGGCCTGGCCGCCACACAGATCGGCCTGGGGCTCGCGCTCGCGGTGGTCGAGGACCACGTGCGCGACGACGAGGACGATCCGCGCGAAATCGCCGAATTCCCGTTCCACGTCATCATCAACCCCAGTTATGAGCCGATCGGCGACGCGACCCGCAGCTTCTACGAAGGCTGCCTGAGCTTCGACGGATATCAGGCCGTGCGTAGGCGCTGGCTCGACATCACCGCACGCTGGGCCGACGAGAACGGCAAGCAGCATGAGGAGCGTCTGCACGGTTGGCCGGCGCGCATTTTCCAGCATGAGACCGACCATCTGAGCGGCGAACTGTACATCGACAAGGCCGAGATTCGCAGTCTGACCACCTACGAGAACCTTGAGGATTTCTGGTGCGACGACCCCGTGCCGACCGACGCCGCCGAGGAACTCGGCTTCGATCTGTAGGCCGGGGCTGGGCCGACTCTGGTCGCGGCTGGTTACGGCTAACTGCTGTACAACTCACGAGCCGATTGCACACGAACCGTATACGTGCTTTAGGCTCGGCGATCCATCGCGGCGGACGAGCGCGTCACAATACCGCCGCGAGATCGGCGCGGGCGTCGGGGAACGTGCGGCAGTAGCGTTCCGCCTCGGCACTCAGCCGCTCGTCGACGAGCAGCCGCTCGTAAATCGGATTGCGGGCGTAGCGTCCGGATCCGTCATCGTACGCCGTGACGATGCTCCGCACCTGCCCGGCCCAATCCCGGCCGCTGATCGCGCGCAGCTGGGCGATGGTATGCAGGTCGGAGGGGTCGTACGCCTCGACGATGCGCTCGCGGTACATCGCCCTGAGCTCGTCCCAACGTCCCAGCGCCTCGAATGCGGCCTCGCGCAGGGATTCCCACTCATACGTAACCAGATCCTCCGGGAACATCACCGTGTACTGGTTCGGCCGGTCGCGCTCCACCATGTCGATGAAGCCGATGAGCTCATCCCAGCGCTCCGCCGCGATAAGGCGCGCCGCGTAGGCATCCGCCATGGCTTCCGATTCGTGGTGGCTCACCAAGAAGCGGTCGGCGTCGGCCGCATCACCGCTCACGCGCATCAGATCATGGCGCAGGAACATGATCGATTCCTCGAACTGCTGGTGCACCGACAGCGCCACCGTGCGCTTGATGAGTTCCGAAGCATCGGCCGTCGAGCCGGTCGCGGCCTCGGCGGCGATGACGCCATCGTCGTGTGCCGTTTCGCCGTCGCATCGCCCGTCCTCGTCGATTTTCGCCTCCTTGGCGAAACGATCCATCGTGTCAAGGGCGCTGTTCAGCGCATCATAGGCGAACATGCGCGTATCGTCCCATTGCGCGAACGACAGGCCGCACGACAGCAGCTCTACCATCTGCGTCGCGTTCAGCTGGAAATCCTCGTTGCAGGCCACCCGCGTGATCAGTCGCAGCGCCTTCTCCCCGTCCTGCGGGTCGGCGTTGCGCGCCACGGAATCCATGTACACGCGCACGTTCTGGATGAGCTCCTTGAGATAGTCGAAGCCCTCGCCGTCCCGGTCCGCCGCGTTGCCCACGAATCGCGCGGTCATCTCGACCGCTTTCGCCAGATTCGTGGTGGCGTCGACCCAGCGCGTGCTCATCAGCGCGTTGCCGACCACGGCATCCACTCCCGACAACGCCTGCGAATCGATGCGGAACGTGGGCATGTCGTTGCGCGGCATGGACACGCCGTCCTCGGTGCGTTCGGCGGTCGGCACGGTGGATGAGATGGAGTCGAAGTACCATTGCATCGTCAACCCGATCACGTCGGCGACCTCGTTGGGAGCGGCGACGGGCACATTGTTGCGGTTGTCGTCGTCCTGGGCGGACGCGTCGGAGATCATATGGTTCCACAGGAACGTAGGGCCGTCGAAATCCGTTGATGCCAGCCAGCTGTCATTGACGAAATCCACGACGTCGTCGAGCTGTTGCCGCGGATCCACGCTGATCGAGGTGGTTGAGCCATCCATGATTCTGCCTCCCTGGTTCCGCTCCGTGGTTGCAAGCGTACGTGTAGTCTATCGCGATTGATGCTCCGACGTCGGCAATGGCGGATAATGGAGACCGTGAGCGAACAAAGCGTAAACCATGACGAGCGGCGGCATGCGGCGAAAGGCGCCGGCGATGAGATGACGGCTGCGGGGAAGGCCGAGGGAAAGGCCGCGAGGAAGACCGGTGGATCCGGCAAATCGGGCGCGAAGGCCAAGCCCGGCGAACGGTATGAGCGGGGCACGCGCAGCTACACGATGTCGCATATCCGCGGGAAGGACACCCGCATCGAAGTACTCGTGCGCCGGTACCTGTTCTCGCGGGGGCTTCGGTTCCGCAAAAACGACAGGCGCTATCCCGGCCATCCCGACGTGGTTCTGCCCAAATGGCATACGATCGTGTTCATCAACGGATGCTTCTGGCATGCGCATCAGGGATGTTCCAAGTATTCCATTCCCAAATCCAACGTGGAATTCTGGACCGCGAAACTGACCCGCAACCATGACCGCGACATCGCGCAGCACGCCGCGCTCGAATCCGCCGGATGGCATGTCATCGTCGTCTGGGAGTGCGAGCTCGCCAAGCCCGTGCGCGAGGCGCGTCTGGAACGGCTCTACACCGAGATCACCGCGCCTGGTTCCATGGCGTCCAATGAGCTTGCTGGCCTCGCCAATGCGGCCGGTTCCATCAATGCAGGCGGTTCCATCGTATAATTCCCCGATTACCGGCTCCACATCCGGCCATAGTCCCGTGAACGCCCGGTGAAACGGGACTTTGCCGGGAGGGTGGTAGGCAATTACAATCGGTGGCAGTACCGAATGGCGGCAAAGGGTGATGCATGATGAGTGAGACGAAACAGCCGACGATGTCACGACGCGCACGCGAGGCGCAGCCGTTCCGGGCAATGGTGTTCGGCGAGAGGGCCGACGAGATGATCGCCCGCAGTATCAGCGTCATCAAGCTGAGTCTGGGGGAGCCGGATTTCGGAGCGCCGCCCGCCGTGCGCGACGCGATGCGAGAGCAATATGATGGTCGCGCGCTGCCGTACACCGCTGCGCTGGGCTTGCCCGAGCTGCGACGCGCCATCGCCGACTTCTACCATGAACGCCATCATGTCGACATCGACCCCCGCCGCATCGTCATCACCGCAGGCGGGTCTGCCGCACTGTTGCTGGCCACCGCGCTCACCGTCGACCCCGGCGACGAGGTGATCGTCGCCGACCCGTCCTACCCGTGCAACCGCGAACTGATCCGCTCCTTCGAAGGCGTGGTGGTGGACGTGCCGACCAGCGCGGCCACCCGCTTCCATCTCAACGCCGAACTGGTCGACCGCGCGTGGAGCGAGCGCACCAAGGCGGTGATGGTCACGTCGCCGTCCAACCCCACCGGCACGACCATCGACTTCGACGTGCTCAAAGGCGTGTGCGACCTGGCGCGATTCCGCGGCGCGTGGCGCATCATCGACGAGACATACCTCGACCTCGCCGACCGGGAGCCCGACGGCAGCGAGGTCAGGTCCGCGCTGCTCGCCGACCCGGACGCGATCATCTGCAACAGCTTCTCCAAGTTCTTCGGCATGACCGGCTGGCGTCTCGGCTGGGCGGTGGTGCCCGAATACACGATCGAGGCGGTCGACGATCTGGCGACCAACTATTATCTATGCGCGCACACGCCCACCCAGCATGCTGCGCTCGCCTGCTTCACGCCCGAATCGTTGGCGGTGTGCGAGGAACGCAGACAGGAGCTGCTCGCCCGCCGCCGCATCGTCGTAAGTGGTCTGGAGCGCATCGGCCTGCCGCTCGAAGTGGTTCCGAACGGCGCGTTCTACGCGTATTTCAGCGTCGCGGGAACCGGTTTGGACGCATGGACATTCTGCGAGCGTGCGCTGGAAGAGGCGCATGTGGCGCTGACCCCGGGACGGGATTTCGGCCCGGCGACCGCGGACACGCATGTGCGGCTGTCCTACGCGGCGTCGCGCGAGGCGTTGACGGAGGGCTTGTCCCGGCTCGGAAAGTTCGTCGCCTCGCTGCGATGATTCTCCGATAACCGCGGCCGGCCTTGGGTGGAACACCGCGCGCATGCTGCGGCCGCGCCGGTGATACAGTGAGATGCTATGGTGAATTTGCGTTCGCGCGTCACTCGATTGGGCGTGCTTGACATCGGCTCCAACACGATTCATATGCTGATCGTCGACGCTGCGCCCGGCGCGCGACCCGATCCCGAGGCCAGCACCAAATCCACGGTGCGGCTGATGCAGTATGTCAAGGATGACGGGTCGATCAAGAAGTCCGGCATCGAGGCGATTCTGACCGCCGTGGATCAGTGCATGGAACTTGCCGAGGAATACGACATCACGCAATTGCTCGCGATGGCCACGTCGGCCATCAAGGAGGCTCCCAACAGCAACAAGATCCTGCGCAAGATTGAAGAGCGCATCGGCCAGAGCGTGACCGTGCTGTCGGGAACGGACGAGGCCCGCCTGACGTTCCTCGCCGCCCGACGCTGGTATGGGTGGGATGCCGGGCGCCTGCTGATGCTCGATATCGGCGGCAGCTCCCTGGAGGTCGCCATGGGCTCCGACGAGGAGCCGACCGTGGCGCTCAGCGCCGCCGCGGGTGCCTGCCGCATCACACGCGAGTATCTGCCCGAAGGCACGGCGAGCGTTGACGAGCTGGAGGTCGTGCGCAAGAAAGTGCGCAGGATCCTGGAGCCAATGGTCGACGCGTTCCCCAAATCCAAGCATCCGGCGCATGCCGTGGGCACGTCAAAGATGTTCCGCTCATTGGCACGTCTGGCGGGCGCGGTGCTGCGCCAGTCCGGGCGCGAGGACACGTGGATCATGACGCGCGAGCAGCTGGAGGACTGGATTCCCCGGCTTGCGGCCATCGAGCCGGAGCAGCGCGTGGCGTTGCCGGGCATCACGCCGGAGCGCACGATGCAGATCGTCGGCGGCGGCATCGTGGCCGACGAGATCATGAGGTCCCTGAACGTGCATGAGGTCGAGATCTGCCCGTGGGCGTTACGCGAGGGCGCGATTCTGCGCTGGCTCGATCAGTTCGGCCGCACGCGGCTGGGTTTCTGACCGTTGCGGTTTCTGCGCGCAGCGTCTAGATGCCGCGCCGGTGACGGGGCAGCTACTGCTCCAATTGTGCCAGCTGCGTGCGAATCTTATGCAGTTTGGCGTAAATCTCGTTGCGCTGGGCGGGGTTCTTGGCACGCTGATGATCACGCGACAGCTTCTCTTCGGCGGCTTTCAGCGTGACGATCTGGTCCCGGCGGGCGATTCGCGCGTCCAGATTGGCTCCGTCCGCGGAATCGAGAATCGCCTGCGCGCACAGCGAATCCCACAGGTCGTCCATCGTCTTCGCGCCGCCGTCGGCGTTCCCTTCCGGTAGTTCCAGCGTGACCTCGCCGGCCGGCCTCCATTCGCCGGAGAACACTTTCGTGATCGGCACATGACCGGCACGGACCGGCACGTTGCGGCGCACGGCCAGCGCACACTCCTCGCGTACCGCGCCTTCGAACTCGCCTTCGTGCACGCAGACGAACACGATGCCGGATTTACGTTGTCCGGCGATCAGATCGATCACCTCGACGGGGATGCCGGGCGTGTTCACGCGCAGGCCAATCACCAGCACCTCGGGCACCTTGCCGCTGCCGGCGCCCATCGCCGTGTTCGCGGGCCGCAGCAGCGCGAGCATCGTGATCGAGGCGATGTCGTTGACCAGTCGCTGCTTGAGTTTGGACGATACCGGCGCCTTCGCCACGAACAATCCCTTCGGCAGTGTGCCCTTCTGCTCGGGAATCGCCGCCGAGGCCGGCAGTCCCAGCGTCAGGGCGGATACCTCGCCGCAGTGTGCGGCGGTCAGGTGTGCAGCAGTCATCATCGGCCTCCTTGTGTTCGCCTCCGGCGGCAGGCCCGCCTGTGCGCATTGCTCCAATCCTAACCCCATCCGGGCACCCGCCGGGGATGATCGTCACAAAACGGCCGGCCGTGTGCTCCCTGCGCGAAATACCGTTCCTCCGTTACGCTATGCTGTGCATACATCGACGAGTCGGGCGACGTCGCGGACGGGTGCCACTGACAGGGGAGAAGGACATGGCTTTCACGGATGACCAGCTGGAGAGATATTCGCGGCATCTGATTCTGAAAGAGATCGGCGTACGCGGACAGAAGAAGCTGCTCGCCGCGCGAGTGCTGGTCATCGGCGCGGGCGGTCTGGGATCGCCGGCCGCGATGTATCTGGCGGCCGCCGGCGTCGGCACGATCGGCATCGTCGATGATGATGTGGTGGACCTGTCGAACCTGCAACGTCAGATCATTCACGGCACCGGCAACGTCGGCATGCCGAAGGTCGAATCGGCGGCCGAAACCGTCACCTCCATCAACCCAGACGTGACGGTGAAGCCGTATCACATACGCGTATCTGCCGGTAATATCGCCGAGCTGATTGCCGGCTACGATGTCATCGTCGACGCCGCGGACAATTTCTCGACGAAATTCCTCATCAACGACGCCTGCGTTCTTGCCGGGAAGCCGTATATATATGGTGGCGCGCTGCGGTTCGAGGGTCAGCTCATGACGTATGTGCCCGGGCGAGGCCCCTGCTACCGCTGCATTTTCCGCGATATGCCCGCGGCCGGCGAGGTGCCCAGCTGCAAGGAGGCCGGCGTGCTCGGCGCAGTGGTCGGAGTGATCGGCAGCATGCAAGCGGTGGAGGCGGTGAAGCTGATACTCGGCGTCGGCAAGCCGCTGACCGCCCGGCTGATGACGTTCGACGCGCTGGCGATGACGTGCCGCGCCGTGTCGTTGCCGGAGCGCGAACCCGATTGCCCGGTGTGCGGCGAGCATCCGACCATAACCACGCTGGATCCGGCGCGATACATCCAGCCGGCGTGCGGCGTGTGAATGACGGCGATTCCGCCGTTTAATAACGCGCCATCACCGGCGTCTATCACCACGCTGCAACGGGAGCCAGACATCTGGCATAGGCTCATGAACGGATACCGTGCGCCTGCGGCGGCCAAAGGCGCAAGGCGCGCGCAGGCGCTGGCATGAGCCACAAACATATGAGGGGAGCATCTGACATGACGGACAAGCACATCGATTCACCGCTGGCGGACGACGACGGCGATGCCATCAAGCGCATCACGCCGGCACGATTCGCTGAGCTCGACAAATCCACGGTGACGCTGCTGGACCTGCGCGAGCCTGACGAGGTGTTGGTCCATGGCCTTGATGGCGCGATCAATATCCCGTTCAACCAGATCGGCACGAGGCTGAGCCAGCTGCCGAACGACAAGCCGGTCGTCGTGTTCTGCCGGGTGGGGGATTGGAGCGAGCAGGTCACCGAGATCCTTGCCGATCGCGGCTATGACGCCATCAACCTTGACGGCGGATTCCAGGCGTATCGGGAGTATCTCGCCTCTCTGCCGCAACAGCGGGAGAACGACGTCGACGATGGTGATGCCCGGCCCGAAAAGCAGGCGAGGGGAAGCGCCGCGACGCTCTCCATCCCGACCGCGGCGCAGCAGATATCCCTGCGCGGCCCTGAGCATGAGAGCAAGTCGACGGGGGCCGCCGACTCGGCCGCTTCGCACGGCAGCAATGGAGATACGGACGGCGCGCAGCCTCACGCGGTATTCGTCGACGCCAAAGGGCTCAAGTGCCCCGGTCCGATCGTGAAGGTCGCCGACACGCTGCGCCCGCTGCCGATCGGAACCCGACTGACCGCCGAGGCGACCGAAGACGCCTTCCTGTCAGACATCGCGGTGTGGTGCGAACGCGTCGGCAACCATCTCGTCTCGCTCGAACGCGACGAAAACGGCGTGATTCATGTCGTCATCGACAAGACCGCGCACATGCCGGCCCCCGGCGCTCCGGCCGCCGCATGCCCGTCGTCGCCGGCCGGTCGGGCGGTATCGGCCGAGACTCCCGCCGCCGCACCGCAGCAGACCGGCTTCAACCCGGATGGCGGCGACGTTCGCCATGACAAGACCTTCGTCGTGTTCAGCGGTGACCTCGACAAGACCATCGCCGTGTTCATCATGGCGAACGGCGCCGCCGCGATGGGCCGCAAGGTCACGATCTTCTTCACGTTCTGGGGGCTCAACATCCTGCGCAAGCCCAAGCGCGTGCGTGTCAGGAAGACGCTCATCGAGCGCATGTTCGGCATGATGATGCCGCGCGGCACGCGCAAGCTCGGCCTCTCGCGCATGAACATGGGCGGCATCGGCGCGAAGATGATCCGCTGGATCATGAAATCCAAGAACGTGGAATCACTCGAATCGCTGATGAAGCAGGCGACCGATCACGGCGTGCGCCTGGTCGCATGCCAGATGTCGATGGACATCATGGGCATCCATCAGGAGGAGCTCATCGACGGGGTGGAGCTCGGCGGCGTCTCAACGTTCCTCGGCTCCGGCGAGACCAGCGACATGAGCCTGTTCGTCTGACGGGACGCGGCGAGGCCGGTTGACAGTCGCCATAGGTGTGCGGCGTAGAATACGGAAGGCGAAGGAGACCCGCATGACACGCAAACTCATTCTCGATTTGGATACCGGCATCGACGACACACTGGCAATCGCGTATGCGCTCGCAAGCGAACAGGCCGATGACGTCCGGCTGATCGGCATCACCGGCACCTATGGCAACGTCACCGTCGAGACCGGCATGCGCAACGCGCTCGCCGTCACCGACCTGCTTGGGCATCCCGAAGTGTCGGTGTATCCCGGTCTCGACCGTCCGTCGACCGCACCGGAAAACTTCCGCTATTCGCCGTCGGCAGGAACGCGGCGCATCCACGGCGACAACGGCATCGGCGACATGACGATCCCCGATTCGCGGCGCTCGCCGGAAACGACGGCCGCGGCGGATTTCATCATCGACGCGGCGCACACGTACGGCAAGGACTTGGTCATCGTGCCCACCGGCGCGATGACCACGATCGCCGAAGTCTGCCGTCGTGAGCCGCGCATCGGCGAGCTCGTCGGTTCCATCACGTTCATGGGCGGTGCGCTGACCGTGCCGGGCAATGTGACACCCGGCGCTGAAGCGAACATCATGCAGGACCCGGAGGCCGCCGACGCCATCCTGCGCAGCGGCGTGGAAACCACGATGATCGGCCTTGACGTCACGCATCAGGCGGTGCTCACGCGGCGCGACATCGAGCGATGGCGGCGGCTGGGCACCGCGGCGGGTGATTTCCTGGCGGGCATGACGGATTTCTACATCGACGCGTATTCGGCGACGCAGCCCGAGCTGGAGGGGTGCGGCATGCACGATCCGCTTGCCGTGGCCGCGGCGCTCGACCCGACGCTGGTCACCACGCTGGGCATGAACCTGCAGGTCGACTTGGAGGGCGCGTATCGCGGCAGGACCATCGGCGACCGCACTCACGACCGGCTCACCGACTCGCACAAGACCACGCAGGTGGCCGTGCGCGTCGACATCGCGCGATTCAAGAGCCAGTTCCTTGACCGGATCACGGCGCTGGCCTCCCACTGATCACCGCGAGACGGGCGGCGGCTGATCGCCGCGAGGCGCTTGACCATTCCCCGCCCTCTTCCCGCGAAAGTCCCATGTACATTGGTCGTGATGGGACTTTCGCGGGATGGCGGCGGAGCCGAGGCGAGGGAGAGCGGTCAGTGCAGGATGTCGACCGGCGTGGTGTTCTTGTTGCGCTCGATGATCGCGCAGATCTGCCTCGGGGTCTCCTGCGACACGTAGGCGCCGCCGCGAAGCGTGTACGACACGGTGCTCGGCGATACCCCCGCCGCCTTCGCCACGTCTTTCAGCGTTGCCATGCGTCACCGTCCCATCCATCATCGTGAGAGATCATCCATTTCCCCGGTGGCCGGTTGGAATCATCACCCCCGCTGCGCTGCCGCCCTCCTCATGCCGCCGTGGCCCGTCCTGTCGGCGGCGGTGCTGGAGGTGACGCGCACGGGGATGTCATGCATGATGCCGGTCGGTCACTGTTCTGCACGCATGCTATCGGGCGTCGCTGGAAGGTCTGTGACGACGATGTCGGAAAATGGCGCTCTCAAAACTCGCAGATAGGGGGC